>CERB01040968.1_pt1 | contig 108815 bp, 67 predicted proteins | sample 356271 | NCBI WGS metagenome assembly CERB01 (sample SAMEA2621155, study PRJEB7988) | marine metagenome | isolation source: saline water (ENVO:00002010), including
GTCTTCATCATCATCGTCTGTCCAGTATTCGCTAGAAATATTATAATCGAGAGATTCAGATTGTATATTTATATAAGGAGAAATACACCAAATCAATATCATCAAAAAGATAGTGAAACTTTGAATTATTGTAGTAATTCGACTATTTAGAAACAATCTCATTTATTTCACCTACTCTAGTAAAAATAAACTCAGTTGCATGATCGCGGCACCAAAAGTCATTCCTACTATCATATATTGATTCCTATTTTGAGCCATCGCTTGTGGAATCAATTCTTTGAAACTTACAATTGCCATAATTCCTCCGACAAATGCTAGAGACATACCTACCATTAACGGAGTCAAGAAAGAACCTAAAACCAGAAGAGCAAATAATGCTCCAATTGGTTCAGTCATTCCAGTAGCAAGTGCAATTAAAGCCGCTTTCCATTTACCTCCTCCTCCTGCTTTGATCGGGGCGGCTACTGCAATTCCTTCGGGAATATTATGTAGGCCAATCGCAATCATCAGAACAACTCCATATTGTGCGGATTCGAGTACTGCAACTCCTATTGCTAACCCTTCTGGGAAGTTATGGATGCCTAATGCGATAGCTGTGAATATTCCTGAGAGGTATAATTTCCTTTTTTCGCTCACCTCCTCCTCATCTTTCTTAACTAATGAATTTATTAAAACAATTAAACCAGCACCTAATAAGAATACAGTTGTAATTATTAAAAATCCGAACTCCATTGCCTGACCGAGCCACAAATCAAAAATTGAAATTAGAAGCATAACTCCGGCAGCCATCCCTAACATAAAAGACATCAATTCTTTAGTTATTTCACTGATAAACATGACAATCAAACCTCCAATTCCTGTAGCAAGTCCAGCCATAAGAGCTATTGTAAATGGGAAAACCCATGAATCCGATTGTCCTTCCAGACTCTGTATCTCTATGATGGGCCGTTCAGAATTATGCCCGCCTCCTTCTTTAGCAACCACTTGTAATATAATTTCTGTAGTCAACCCTAACCCCTGTTGATTGACAATATCACTTGTATCCGTTTGCCTATGATACTGTGAATATTCCCATCCAAAAAATCCAAGAGTATTTACTCCAATATTATTGAATGAACGATGATCGCTATTTCCACTGTCGACATTATAATTAACTGATGCAGAATATCCATTCCACCCTTCTGATAGGATTTTATTTTTAATTTGATTAACAGAATTTCCGATTTTTTCATTTGAAGAATCAATACCTAGAGTGCCTAATCCAATAGAAGGATCAAGATTTGTTGAATCAATATTGATGTATAAATCGAGTTCACCTACTTCATCTGCATGTGCTTCCAAGTATTCTTGACTTCCTAATAGCCCTAGTTCCTCTCCTCCCCATGTGGCGAATTTAACTGTAGCTTCCATATCTATCTCACTTAATTGAGATGCGATTTCAATTAACTGAGACACTCCTACTGCATTGTCAACTGCTCCAGGGCTGATATAAACTGAGTCATGATGAGCCCCAATCATTATCTCTTTGTCACCTGTTCCAAGTAACTCTCCTGTGACTACTTTTACTGTTCGTATACCTACATTATTTCCTTCCCAAAAACCATCAAGAGATGCATATAGGGTTGGGTCTTCAGATGCCTGCTCTATAAAATCATGAAATGATGTAGCAACACTTTCTGAAATATAAATAAATGGAATCAATAAATCAGAATATTGACCATTATAGGCTTCGGGGAACGGCACAGTTTTTCCATTTTCTTGAACTGTTACACTTCTGAATGGAGGAGTTTCTACCCCCTCAGTATAAATCATTACAACAGCAGCATTTCTATCAATGGAATCTTTGTAAATATCAGCTAAACTTCTTTGATTATCGTAATTGATTAATATCGCTAAATCTGTTAAGTCACCAGCAGATGAAAATTCACTAACCGAACCGTTCCCCAAATCGGTTAACATATTATCATGTTTGTGTGTTGAACCAGAGTAGCCCAAGAAAGTGAACTTTTCTACATGATTTAGTTCACCAGTAGAATCTATTTCAACACGTGCTGTCCCAGCAGTTCCATCGGGTAGACCTGGGACGTTTTGAGCACCTTGCTCTAATTGTGCATGCATGAGAATCTGATGTTCATCTGGTTCGGCATCGACAAACCATGCGCCTGTAACTTGATATTCTTCAATTTCTATATTCACCAAGCCGATTTCTGAAAATCTATTACTAATATATTCAGTAACTAATATTTCTTCATTTGAACCTGCAACTCTAGGGCCGAAGGATGAAATTTGCTCTACATCATTCATTATTGAGTCTTCATCAACTGTGAAAGATATTTCCTCCTCATTGAGTAAAAAACTTGCAGAAAAACTTGAGACTAGTATTATGGCAGATACAACTCCGACCAACGTCAAACTGTGATCTGCTAGGAATCCCATGTCAAGGTGATTATACTATACTTTCTAAAGTTTAGGTGAGCCTAAATCGTCAATTGCATTAGTTTATTTAACTCTCTCCACTCTAATTATTCATGACAACTAAGACAATATCCAGTACGGCAGTCGCCGAGGAGATCGCTGAGGTTATGAAAGTCATTATATCAAGGAATTTTGATGAGGACTCGGATTAGATATTCCAAATTAGATGGTGGACGCTGGGGGATTTGAACCCCCGGCCACCTGGTTGCAAACCAGGTGCTCTTCCAAGCTGAGCTAAGCGCCCTACGAGTTATCGGAAACGCAAGGGGTTCTTGAGTTCAACCGTTGTAGATTCTAATCTTCTTTCGATTTTATTAATTCAATCCCTACGAAAAATACACCTAATATGGAAATGAACATTATTAATTCTAGAGCCTTTTCTTTGTTACTTTTTTCATATATCTCTTCTGAATCTACGTTTCCTGTTGGTAGATTTTCATTTACCTCGTGAATATCGGGTGCGAAATTAATGTAGAAATTTACTGAACTAGTGGACTCAATATTTGTGTTTTGGTCAGTCTCTTTTATTTCATGAATCATTGAGATGTTTCCTGGTAAAAGCCGGTTTGAAGGATCTAATAGTATTAGCGCTTGCTGTTCACATTCTGGATTTACCTTTTCATTAGTCTCATTAAGTTCACAAGAACTTGAAATCCAACTTGTATTAAAATCATCAATTCCCTCAAATGATCCATCTTGATCCGCATCAACTAGAATTCTATGCGTCACATTCTCTCTATCATCTACGTTTCTGAAAAATAGAGTATCAGTTTCAACTAATATTCCTGGATTTACTGAGGGGGGTTGCAAACCATCTTCAGTAATTAGGATATTATACTCTTTTTGGTCATGAGCATGAGTAATTGATGGTAATAGAAGGATTAAAAATATCGCAATTACAACTGCCCGCTGGTATCTCACAGTCTACCCCATGCACTCCGATGACTTCAACATGACTGGTTGCCTCCGACCTACATGGATAACCGTAGAGTTGCTTTAGCAGGTGTTCTAATCTTCTTTTTGTTTACTGCCAGTATTGCTGCTGTTTTTCTTTCAGATGAAGCTTCTGAATCTGTAAATAGTAACTCTTCAATCATGGATCCACTTATGCAAGATGAGGGGCATGATCATAGAAATGCTAGTCAGCACATAATGTATACTGACAATATCCAACCTATTTCATTTAATCAATTGACAGCTCCAGGAAATGCTGAAGTTCAAGTTGCTGAATCTCCTGATGGTGGTACTTATGCTTATATTGCCGGTTGGTCAGAGATGCATATTGTAGATGTTACAAATCCAGAGAATACAACTGTGACTGGAGTTTATGTGGACCCAAATACTCAAGTTTTAGATGTGAAATATCTACAATATAATGGTGATGAATATGTTATAGTACAAAATCAGCTAGTAGATCCAGGCAATGCTGATCCTAATGTTGGAGAATGGGGTGATCCTGCACAAGTCACAGTTACTCTGATTGATGTTTCAGATAAATATAATCCAACTTATGTTGATGCATGGTATGACGCAGATCACCCTAGTGGGCCACATAACTTGTATACTCATATGATTGATAATGAATGGTATATTTTTGTTGCAAATCCTGATTACGAACAGTGCGACATTGGCCAAGGTGATGCGTGTGGAGGAATTACAATAGCTCATCTTAATTTCGATGGTCCAGGCGATAGCCCTCGTATTCTGAAGGTTGGTGAAGCCGAAGTTAACTGGCAAAATACTCTTGGCGGATGGATTTACATACATGATATGACAGTTCAAACATGGCCTGGTGAAGATCAACAAGATCCTAGGTATGGTAGAACATATATCTATGGAGCATATTGGGAAGCCGGGCTAAGAATTTTTGATGTTAGTGATGTCCCACATCCCCAAAATTCACCAATTGAATATGCATTCATAGCCGGTGGTTGTGCTGCTACATTAGGTACCCAGTTGACATGTAATTGGCGAGCACCGGAAGTTGGACAATGGATGGAGTTCGCAGATCTTGATGAGGACGGACAAATTGATTGTGGTTGTACAGGAAATGAAAATGGTGGAAGAGCCTCATATATTCATTACGCAGAGCCAATGGATGAAATGGTCGATGCCTCTCATCTAGGTTATCCTGCTGGTAAAATGCATCTTACATTCCTTGCAACAGAAGTATTGGAGACGACAGTTGGTACCGGTCTGGGTTATTTGATTGATACAACTGAATATGAAATGTTGAATGGTCAGGTGACATTTAAGCCAAAAATCATCCATAGTTGGGAGATTCCTTTTGCTGAGGCACATCATATTCCTGGTGGAGAGGAATGGTTACTTTTTAGCCCCCACAATTCAGATGCCCAAATTTTCGAAACTAATTCTGCATTAGGCTTACCCGATCAAAGTCTTGGTGGAAATTGGGACGGCCGAATATATCTATCTAGTTATCATGCAGGATTGTGGATTATTGATATAGAAACTCTGATGTTAGAAGCAAGAAATCCAGACTTAAACAGGACTGAAGTACATTCTCTGTCTACTATTGGATATCATTTGCCCCACGGTCAAGACGGGATTCCTCTCTCAAGCTCATACTATGACTTTGGCTGGACTCCATTTATCTGGGCTGCTGAATATCATAATGGTTACACATATCTTTCCTGTATTACGACGGGATTATACATTGTTCAATTAGACATAGATAAACCATATCAAGTTGGTTAATTTCTAACATTCTGACCGCAGCATTCACAAGTAGAAGTTTATGTGAAATAATTAGTAAGAGGTTTTGCGATGTCACGGATTTCTAATTTTCCAATGTTTCTAATGGTTTTTCTAATGTTAATTACCCCATTGTCAGGTTGTATGTCTATGCTTGGTGATGATTCCTCTGAGGACGATACTGACATGGAATGGATTGATCCAGTGACAGAAATTGAAGATGAAAACCATTCACATAATGATCTACTAGCCCATAGATTATCTACTGCTAATGCGAAACTAATTGACTATCATAACCTTAATTGCGATGGAAACGAAAAACCTCCTGCTGAATTAGATAATGTTGCAGGAAGGCCTTGTTCTGATGAATTTAAGAATATAGGTCCAACACCTGGCGATAACTCAGAAATAACAATTGAAGGCAATTTTATGGAAGATTGTGAAATATATGCTGACGGAACAGGTGGGTGTTATGCTTATGTTTCGAGTTACAATCAATTTGAGATTCTTGACATTAGCGACCCTAATAATATCAAAATGCTTTCCACTTACTATGCAGAAATAGCAAGAATGATTGATATCAAGGTTACTAAAGATAATAATTGGGTTTTAGTTAATCACGAACTAACAAATAGTGAACTTGATCCTATTCCAAATGATGATGATGCTAATAGTGGAGCAAATCGAATGGACGTGATTTATGTTGGAGATAAAACTAGTCCGGTGAAGGTTGCAGAATGGAATAATCCTCCGGCAGGATTCCATAATCAAGATTTGGCAATTTATTGCGATTGGAACCCTACTTTTGATCCAGTTAATCAGTGGGATGAAGCAGACTGCCATTTGTTCCTTTTCGGAGCAGATCCTTATCCGGAAATGGTCGAAGGTAGCAGTGGTACATTCTACAAAGGAACTCAAGTGTTCTATGTTCCAAGAGGTTTTGGTTCCTGGGATCCTAATCAAAATGAAGAACAAGAAAATTCTTCGGATCGTGAAATAGTTCGTTGGGGAGGTTATACACCAGAGCCATACACTACTTGTGGCGGTTCAATATTCAATCATGATAATGTGTACTTTGTCCATCCTATAACACAGCAGAGATTACTTGCAGTTTCTTATTGGGGTGCTGGTTTGAGATTAGTAGATGTTAGTACCCCCCCTCAAGTTCCAGATCCTTTAGGAATTAATTGGCCTCCTGAGGTTGGCCGTTGGATGGGTTGCCCATCTGCTGATGATGGATGGTATGGTCCTGAAGGCGGTGGCCATGCAAATATGGATGCTGATGAATGGCTAGACGCTAATCAAGGAAATGATAACATCCATTATGCTGTCCCTAATGATTACTTAATTTGCTCAGGAATTAGTGAGTTTGATCCAGTAGATGAATGGCCATCCAATTGTGGAACAGGATTTGAAGACCCAGTTTACGGGATAAACTGGAGGCACTATACTTACATTGCTCCCGAATATGGTTCTAATGAGAATCATACAGGTTATGTATGGACAATTGACACTACCGACCCTACTGAACCTTTCTTAGTCTCAAAATGGAAGCTTCCTGGAGAGGGAATGAAAGGAAACGGTTCACATCCTCAGCATTGGATACCTGGAGGATATATTTTCAGCCCACATAATGGCGATACAGGACCATCAGGTCATGTATACTATACTCACTATCACGCAGGAGCTTGGGTAACTGATCATGGTGATATTTGGGATGAAATAGTATGGGAGAATGGAGTGCCAGAGCCTGATAGGGGATTCCAAGCAATTTCAGAGTTAGCTGAAACTAAGACAATTGGTTATTATCTTCCTGCGGGTCCTCCTTGGATTGATAATCCCGCCGAAGAAATGGGTTATGACATGGCAGATTGCTGGGCATCCTGTATGATCCCATTTAATTGGGGATTACAATATGATCCTAGAGGATTTGTATTCGTTTCCGACATGGTTACCGGAGTTTATGTCGTTCAATTTGATGAAGACTATGATTCAAGATTTGATTATCCACCACTATGGGATTCTGAATGAACTGATTTAGGTGAATTTGATGAAAAAGACTTCACTGGTAGTTTTCGTTATCGTTCTTTTCATCAATCCAGTAGTTGATGCACACGGTGCAAATACTTTCCAATTTATAATGAGAAATGGCTCAATACAACCAGATGACGCCCAAGTTACACAAAATGATAGTTTAATATTCAACAATGTAGTTATGGATTTAAATCGAACAGTTGAACTAGAAAATCCGAAAAATTCTACTCATAATTGGTCTTGTACTGCTAAACCATATAATAGCACAGGAATAGATGATGAATGTCAGTTATGGTTAGACCCTCTAAACTGGTCTGCCGGAAATTATCAAGCATTGGTATATTCTAATGGTTCGCTTTGGCATACCGTTAATTTCACAATAATTCTAGATATTCATAACGAAACAACTCCTAATTTCGTGTTGCCAAGTGGAAATTCAAGAAATGAAGATTCGCAAAGTTCTGATACTAATTTACAGTTTCTTTGGATAGGATTAGCTCTTTTCTGCTTGGCAGCAATTAGTCGAACTGTAAAAAAGGGGCGACCTATTGGAGATGAAGAGGAGTAGTAGTATGTCAAGAAGTCTATTTGCAATTATTATGTCTCTATGTTTCCTTAGTTCTGGTTGTATAGGAAACCAAGAAGTAGATATCTTCTATGGAGAAGATATTACTCCTTCAATGCCTGCTGAAGATTTTACTTTAACAGATGAGGAAGGTAATGAATTTAATTTTTATGATTATGAAGGCGATGTAGTTGTAGTTGCATTTCTCTTTACTCGTTGCCCTGATGTGTGTCCAGTAGTTAGTGCAAATTTAGCTTATTTGGCACAACTTTTGGGGGACCTTTATCGTACTGAGGTGCAGATTCTTACTGTGACTGTAGATCCTTGGACCGATAATTCATCTGTTCTCAATAATTATTCAAATGCTAGAGGACTAGATTGGCCACATCTTACTGGTGAATTGGAAGTAATTGAACCAGTTTGGAGGAACTTTGAGGTAGGTCTAGCAACTTATGATTCGGATTTAGATGGAGACGGAGTTGCAGATGGTTTCGATACATGTGCAGATACACCTGCCGGTGAGGAAGTTGACAACGAAGGTTGTAGCGAATCTCAAAAAGAACCTAGTCAGGTACAAACTATGCATCATCCACTTAGCTATTGGGTTGATCATACGACCGGTACTATAATTGTTGATAAGGAGATGAATCAGCGAGTTTGGTGGGCCGATACGGCTTGGAATGTAGAACATGTTCTTGAGGATATTAAGTTATTATTAGATGAGTGAATGGTGATTTTATGAAAAAAGCACTAGTTCTTTTAGTCGTATCATGTTTATTCTTTTCCGGCTGCTTACAGTCGAATAACGACTTGGATTTATATGGTACGGAATATAAAAATCCACCAGACGCCCCAGATTTCACATTATTGAATCAGCACGGAGAATCAGTCACACTTTCAGATTATTCTGACAAGGTAGTAGTTGTTGCTTTCATTTATACCTCATGTCCCGATGTGTGTCTTGCCATTTCTGCTAATCTGGCTTGGATACATCAAAATCTTGGTGAATATTCTGATGATGTTGTAATATTATCAATCACTATCGATCCTGCTAGAGATACTGTCGATAGATTTGCTCAGTGGACCGAGGCAAATGGATATGAATGGGATCATCTTTCGGCAGAAAGACCATCGACTCTAGTTAATGTTTGGAATAGTTGGAATATTGTAGTTGATAATGAGCATATCGAAGCTAGTCAGCCTCCTGAAGAATCTACGAATAGATTTTCAGTTCTTTATCCTGATAATACCTCCACAGTCATAGATACTGCTTGCCGTGGCGAGATATCCAATAATAGGTGTTACAATGATGGTAATGATTTTGCAAATTATGTATTCAATAATGCAAATATTACTTACAATCTAACAGATAATGAAGGGGCTATCGGCGAATGGTCAACCAACAATAACTTGAATTTCTCTTGGTTGTTGCATTATTGGGATAATTTGAACGAAACATGGTCACTCTCAGAATCTCAAAATATTTCTTCTATTGATGTCGATTCCAACACACATTTAGCATGGGTCTCTAGTAATTCCAACCTTTCACAGCTTTCACCTGGAGTTGACTGTAACGGAAAGGGATGGGTCATGGGTTCTGGTGCAAGTGCTCATTGTATGTGTGATGAAGGATATGAAAGACCCGACGGTAATTGGCTTGGCTGTGTACTAATTGGGACCGGTGATACAAATTCTTCGGAAGCAGTTGATCCTCACGAACAATCTCTAGGAGAATATGGAGTAGGGCACTCAACGGTGACATTTATTCTCGACAAACAAACAAGAAAAAGAGTTGCATGGACTGGCATAAATTGGGATGTCCAAGAATTCTTACTTGATATTCAGGCATTGTCTACCGAGTAATCAACAAAACAAACTTTTATGCCTTTTCGAAACTTTTTGCTGATATTGTTTAATAGCAATTGCATTACACATTATGTTATGCGTAATTCAAAAGATGACAATGATGGCGCCGCTAGGTCTCTTTTCTTGGCTGGGTTGATGATTGGTAGTGTGCTTGTTGGTGGACTTTTTTATGACTTTGAATCTGAGGGAATTAATCTTGCTCCCATAATTGAATCCGATGTCCCAGATAGTATCTTGATTGGGAGTATAGAATTTCTTCATATATCTATTAGTGATGAAGATATGTCTTCTTTAGACATTGAGGCTACATTAGATGGATCATCTTTGCTTCTTGCACCGAATAATACCGGTATAATTAGTATAGATATCTCAGAAGTGGGAGTAGGAACTCATTCTTTGAAGATAATTATAACTGATTCATTGGGGCAAGAATCAAGGTTCTCATCAACATTTTTAGTTCATTATCCATATGAAGATCCTACAATTATTATCGTAGATGACAATGAAATCAGTATTATTCGTGGAGATATAGTTTCAATAAATGGAACATTAATTCACCCTAATATTGGAACTTGTGATTTAGGTTGGTCCGATGGCGATGCTAGTCAGTTTAGTCTTAATCTGCCATTTTCTGAGAATGGTGATTTTTCTTGGGGTCCTTCTGAAATTGAGTCCAATATTTCTATCTCAATTATAGGGGAATGTGGGACCTGGGAAGATTCCTCTGATCTAGAGACGATTGTTATTACAGTTAGTGAGCCTGTAATGGGTTGTACTGACTCTGAAGCAAACAACTACAATATTAATGCTACAAATGATGATGGTAGTTGTGAATATGATCAACAAACAGTAAGTGGATGTATGGATTCTGAAGCAAATAATTACAATTCTGATGCTATCGAAGATGATGGTAGTTGTGAATATGATGACGAGCCAGTAATTGGTTGTATGGATTCACAGGCTGTGAATTATGATAGCAATGCTACACAAGATAATGGTAGTTGTCAGTATGATACAGATCCAGAAACCGGTAGTTCTGGTTGGTGGTCAAGGGTCTTACTTTGTGATGAAGATCAAGTTCCTGTTGTTGATGACTATACTACTGAGGAGCAAGATAACCATATGTGTGACTTGAGTTTTATAATTGAAGATAACAATATCACAATTAGTACAAATGGCCTACCTAATCATGATTTCGAATCAACTCTAGGTTGTTGTGCAAGTGCACAATCTGACACCTATACAATACCATTAACTCCAACTGATGATCCTGAATGTAATCCTTCAGTTTCTTCTGAGGGTTGCGTCATGGCTCCAATTAGGGGCACAATTGCCTTTTCCGTGACAGGAGTAGCAATCTATGGTCCTGAAGATGGGCCAGGTGGTGATGCAGTTGCTCTAGAAGAAGGCGCTTATGAGCAAGAAGAAGGTGAACAACCGGTCGATCTTGGAGTTTGTCATGGGCACTCAGGTCCTGGAGGAATTTATCATTATCATGCGGATTCTAATTGCATACATTGGCATGCTGATGAGGGAGAAACAATGTATGACTACAATTTAGATTCTCAAAGAACTTTGAGTACGCACTCAAAGATAGTAGGTTTTGCATTAGATGGATACTCAATATATGGCTATACTGGTTGGGATGATGATGGAGAAGTAGTTGAAATGACATCATCATATAGGCTTAAAGAAGGAGCTGACGGTTCTGGAGGAATTGATGACTATGAATATGTCCAAGGTTTAGGTACATTAGATGCTTGTAATGGAATATTTAGCGCAACTCCAGATTGGCCGGAGGGGATGTATCATTACCATACTACTATGTTTAATGGGGAAGGAGGAATTGGTTTCCCCTACTTCATAAATTGTTACGCTGGAGAACTTCCTTCATCGGATGGAAGTGGAGGGGACGATGATGATCCCTGTGCTGGACATGGAGAAACTTGGGGGCCAGGAATAGGCCCCCCTCCTGATGGTTGTGGAGGTGGCCCTCCTGGCGGGCAGTCCTCTGAGGGCGGATTAATTGCAATACCTTGGCTAAAGAATCCTCCTAATAGTGGCTTAATATTCATATCAATATTGATGCTTGCGACAGTCACTAGATACTCCTTTAGAGTATTGGCATCCGACTCAGACGTTCCAAGTCTGGTTGGTAAAGCTCGCGGATATCGTCTAATTCCAGAACTAGCATAGCTAGTCTCTCTAGTCCCATCCCCCATGCACATACTGGCCATTCACTACCTAGTGGTTCTGTTACTTCTGGACGGAAGATACCCGCTCCGCCAAGTTCTAACCATTTCCCCCTCCAGTACACCTCTACTTCCACACTCGGTTCAGTGTATGGGAAATATGCAGGTCTAACTCTAACATCTGGATAACCCATTTTTGAATAGAAAGTCTTCAATGTTGAGATTAACATTGGTAAACTTGCATTTGGTTCATGAATGATTCCTTCGATTTGATGAAACTCGGGCAGATGTGTCCTGTCTATTGTTTCCTGTCTAAAGACTCTTCCAATCCCAAATACACGTGAAGGTTTCACTGGATTTTCTGCAATATATTTCACAGTGTTTACAGTTGTATGAGTCCTCAGTAGTCCTTTTTTTGCTTCTTCTTTATCAAATTTTGAACCCCAACCCAAACTCCCAGTATCATGTCCATTTTCATGAACTGATGCCCATAGATCTAACATTTCATCCGAAATATCTAGTTTTTCTGGCTCATCTAGATAAAATGTATCTTGCATAGTCCTTGCTGGATGCGATTGAGGAATGAAAAGAGCATCCATATTCCAGCCTGCTGATTGTACATAATTTCCTTCTATTTCTGAGAAACCCATCTCTAGAAAAACAGATCTTATTCTTTCGATTAGTGATTGCATTGGATGAGGTCTTCCACCAACTGGTATAGGAGTATCTGCATTAACATCAAATTCTTTGTATGATGCATTTTCCCAACCTTCTTTTTGCAAAAATTCTGGTGTAATTTCTCCAATGAGTTCAACTTCTTCCAATTCATTATCTGAGATATTTATTCCTTTATTGGTAAGTTTCCATTCTCTTACAATATACTCCTCGATCAGAATCAAATTCTTTCTCCCTGAGAAATGTTCGACTAATTCCTTATCTAAATTATTAAAATCCTTCTTTTCTTTAGATATTTTTTCAATAAAGTTAACACGTTCAGAAATTATATTTGTAATTTCTTTTTCATTATCAAAAGTAAAAATCCCGTTCTCAATAGAAACTCCTATTGATTTCAACAAACCAATTCCTGGACCTGCTTCATATCTTTCAAAACCCGCATCGAATAATTCATTCATTGTTCTTTTCTTCTCTGTTTGTGAAATCATCCAATTCCAAATTCTTTCCTCGAGTAAACCATTTTCAATAGCCTTAATTCCTTCAGAGCCTAATGTGACAAATTTCATATTTTTTTCAATGGTTTCTACAAATTCATTTTCATCTAAAGATTTACCTGCACCGGCAACGTGAACTTGATCATTCCATTGTGTGATTTGTAATAACTCCTCAAGAGTCCAAACGTGCTGTTCTTTAGAACGCATACATCGGAGCATTTTTTTCTCATTATTACCGAGTGTCATAGGCTCCCTCCTAAAACATCGAAAGAGCGTTTACTCTTGATGGTTGCTTAATGAAATAATCATTCTTCTTCTTCATGCCAAAGTGTGATTAGACAATCAGGGCAATCGAAACTCTTTGGTTTAATTCCCTCATTCCAATAAATATTACCACATTTTCCACATAATATTGATGTTCTAATAGGTTCAATTAGTGTAGTATCTACTCTGTACATCACTCTCCCCGAGTCTGGCATTTCAGTTTTATCTGGCTCCCATGATAAAATCTCTTGAGGGTCTATACTGGCTTCATCTTTATACATCAATCCAAGAATTAATAGTATTAGTCCCAATACTGATATTGGAGCCGCAAAAGAAAGAACAAGTGAAGATTCTCCAGAAGAAAATAATAGTACACTTCCAAGTATTATACAAACCCATCCAGAAATAATGATATTTATTTTCACATGTCTCTGCTGAAGATAATCACCCCCATCTCCTTCCATGTATTGGCGTAGATGGTTTTACCCATCAATTCACCGGATAATTTCATCTTTACAATGTGTAGGGTTCAAATGTTAAACGTCCTCGGCGATTCAAGCCTCAGTAGCTCAGCTTGGTAGAGCATCTGATTTGTAATCAGACGGCCGAGAGTTCGAATCTCTCCTGGGGCTCCAATAAATCTTTCATGATTTAGTAGATTCTCTTCCGTCAACGTGAAGTGCATAGGGCCTTTCGAATCAATTATGTCCGCGACGGTTTTAGATGGGAAAAAGATAGGTCGTGTGATTGAAGAAGAATTAAATCATCGAATAATTAATCTCCAAAGTAAAGCGATAATTCCTCACCTTGCAGTAGTCATTGTTGGAGATGATCCAGCGAGTCATGTCTATGTGAGGAATAAAGAAATGGCTTGTGAAAGGTGTGGCATAAAGAGTACTAGAATTGATTTAGATGGGGATATATCAGAGAAAGAAATTTTAGATACAGTTAATATGTTAAATTCTGATAATTCAGTACATGGTATCTTGGTTCAGAGCCCTCTTCCTGAAGGAATAAATGAATCGCTGGTGACGGACGCAATTTCTCCAGAGAAAGATGTAGATGGTTTTCATAAAATGAATCTAGGCAGACTAGTCCAAGGTGATTCTTCTGGCCTTCTTCCATGTACACCCGCTGGAATAATGAAGATATTAGAATCATCTGACATCGATTTATCTGGGAAAAATGCACTGGTTATTGGGCGTTCTAGAATTGTAGGTATGCCCATGTCAATTCTTCTTGCTCAAAGAGGTATAGATGCAACTGTAACTATAGCACATTCTAGAACAAATAATCTTCCGGATATTTGTCGAGAAGCAGATTTAGTTGTTGCTGCGATAGGTAGACCTGAGTTTGTCAAATCTGGATGGATAAAACCCGGTGCTACAGTAATAGATGTAGGCATTAATCGTGTAAAAGATCCTTCAAGAAAGAGTGGTTATAGATTAGTGGGAGATGTAGATTCAGATGCTTCTAATGTCGCTGGTAGCATTACACCAGTCCCTGGAGGCGTGGGGCCAATGACCATTGCAATGCTCATGTCTAACACAGTTATGGCTACTGAGTCTCAGTCGAAATAAGAATAATTTTTACTGATTATTCATTAGTAATATTCATTGGGTTAATGTCATCGAACAGAGTTATGGTCGAGATGTTGTATCATGGTAAAGTCAAGCAAGTATGGAGTACAGAGGACCCGGATATCATTGAATTTAGATATACTGATCAAATTAGTGTGTTTGATCAAATAATACCAAGTTTAATTCCCCGAAAAGGAGAATCATTGAATAGGACATCTTGTTATTGGTTTGAATTAGTTGAGAAGGCTGGTATTTGCGATACTCATGTGATTGAGATGAATGCTCCTGATCGAGTCAGAGCTCGTCGTTTTGATGTAATTAGAGAACCTGGGGCGATCTCAAGAGAAAGAGAAAATGTATTCGTCCCTCTTGAGGTGATTTGTAGACATTACCTTGCTGGTTCTGGATGGAGAAGATATGATAGAGGCGATGCTTCAGCTGAAGAGTTCGGTTTTGAGCCGGGTACAGTTTTACATGAAGGAATTAAATTACCTGCACCATATCTAGAAGTATCAACTAAGTTCGAGAAATTTGATAGACTTTTAGATAGGAAAGAAGCTTTAGAGATATCAAATTTAACAGAAGAAGAATTTGACTCTATACTCTCAATTGTCGTCGAAGTTGACAAAATTATTGAATCTGAGGCGAGTAAAAGAGGGTTGATACATGTAGACGGTAAGAAAGAATTTGCATTGGGTGTGAATAGGGTTCCTGTATTGGTTGATTCTTTTGGAACTTTAGACGAAGATCGTTGGTGGGATGCTGAGAAATATTCAGAAGGAGAGATAGTTCAACTTTCCAAAGAATTTGTACGAGGGCATTATCTTTCTACCGGGCATCATAATGAATTGTACAAGGCCAGAGAAGAAGGTACTGAAGAACCCCCTATACCTGCCCTGCCTCAAGATATAATTGACAAGACTGCTGAGTTGTATTCAGACATGTATTCTAGGCTGACTGGAAACCAATTCTAGGTTAATGATGTCTTCTCATTAATATTCCGCATCCTCTTCTATTTGCTGCTTTCAGTAACGTCTGTAGATGGCGTAGAGAGTCTCTGACCCCTCCATCTATACTTTCGTTCGATTTGATAACCCATTTTCCACTTTGCATTGTTTGTAAAAGTAGTTTTACATCTTCATTATTTAACCATCCTAAGAGTTCCATTCCGGCAAATCCTCTATTGAATCCTTCTTCTCCGAGATTTTCAGGAGATAAACCATTAGTCAATTTTATCAATAATTCGTGAAATAATATCTCCTTCTCATTCTCCCTAGTAAACTCAAGAATATACTCTATTGCATTTCCACTATCGCTAGGAAATCTACCTATTCTATCTCTTGCAATGCCATTATCTAGTGGTTCAGAGGGAACTCCTCCTTCTTTCCAATCCATGATGGCTAGAAATAGCATAGTCGAATGGTCGTATGGTGCTTCTTTTCCTTCTACCAGATTTTTTATTTCATTAGAATATTGAACAATTTTCTTAATTTCTGTATGATCCCCGCCTATTGAAGATAAAATTGGTTCAATAAGTAAAATTGGGTCATACCTAATTGGGTCAAATGTATAAAATGCAGATGGCGGTATATATTCTCCCATAAAAAAACCCAATTTTATTATAATTTTCCTAATCTTCTAAGTCTGAGCTCGAATTCATCTAATTCCTCTTCAACTTCTTTTTCTTCTTCTTTTTCAATAATTCCTATGTCTTCGATAACATTCTCAACAAAATCTTCAACTTCTTCTTTTGTTTCTTCCAAAGCATTGTTCTTCATATTCTTTTTATTCGATAGATTCTGTTTTATCGCCTTCTCCGTTATCTCTATCATTTCTTTTCTTTCTCTATGATTCTTTAATATCCAAGCCAGAGCTACAGAAAGTCCAATCACTAAAGATGCTGCAGCTATTCCGGTCTCTAAATCTTCAATACCATCATTGCTATCTGATCCATCCGTTAAGATTATTCTCTGTTCATTATCTGTTGAGTCCGATTCAATATCCCATGGGAATGCACAACTAAATTGTACTACTAATTCACTTCCATCCGGTAGGTCTGGCCGGTCAATTTTAGGCAAGAAATAGACTGCCGCAGGATCCATCACATGCTCTCCAAGAACTTCTCCTCCTGAACTCACTTCTAGTAAGCAGTCTGCATCACTTAGAAGGTTCTGATTTTCCCTAATTGTCGTAATCTGAACCTGTTGATTACTTCCAACACCCACCAGTTCAATTCCCGTTAGACCTATATTCCAATCATTTCTTCTGATATCAAATTCTTTCTCTGTGCTGGTGAACTCTACGCCCTTAGAGTCTAAGGCTCTTAGCATTAAATTTCTTTTCCCTGGTTCTGGATTCCAATTTATGGCTGTCAGATTTAATTGATCTAGGGATGAGTTTTCATCTACTGTACCGGAATATGAGTCTAGCAGTTTCCCGTTATCATCAATTAGTAACAAGGTATAGTCAAAGGCCTCAGTTCCATTGTAAATACTGCAGTATGCGGTGATATCTCCTTGTATTCCTGACAAGTGACAATTGCCATTACGGCTTACTTTCTCAGATATATACGAGGAATAGACAAGTCCTTCATTCGAATCAATAGTTATCTCTCCATCTTGAATAGACTGTGATGCTAACCATAACCATCCTCCGCTATTATCCCAATTTAGCAATCCTTGACTTCCATCAATTACAGATGAATCAGAGTCTGTTCCATGTATTTTCAGTAAGGTATTATCACCACTAATCATTGTAATGATGGGTGAAATTCCCCAAGAATAATCCTGTTTCACGGTGTCGAGTAATATTTCATCAACATTTCCTAATTCGTCAATTGCCTCTACCTTAATCGTATATGTTTCCCCTTGCCAATCTGAGTCTGGAATTAATTCAATCGGAAGTCCTTTCAACTCTCCAACTGCCAAAACTGTAGTTGTTTCTCCTATAACTTCCCAACCTGAGGGTAAACTTCTGACATTAATTGTAATTGTAGTAGGGGCATTTCCTTCATTCAATAGTGTTGCATGAGGAAAACCTCCATGTTCTGAGACAACCCATGGGCCTTGCCCATCTAAGTCAAATTGATGAATCACAGCGACTCTTAATGGAACTATAGTTTCTGATAATGAATTCCCTTCTCTTAGTCTAATATGTAGTTCGACAGTTTTCCCATGTTGCGCATTTTCTGGTGGAGTAATATTCAATGTCATAAACGCACTTTCACCAGGCGATAGGATTGGTAATTCTTCAGGTGTTTCAACTATCCAATCATTTGAACCATTTACATATACAGTAGAATAGGCATTTGATGGTGAGTTACCTAATTGCATTATTTCTATGTCAATTGATGATCCCTCAGGGTTAATTTCTAAATCGACTTGACTTGATATCGCTCTCCATTCTTTAATATGAGGCACTTCTATACTGAAAATTATTGTGTCTACTGTCTCTCCTCTAGCATTTGCATCCACTGTGATTTGCATTATTGTACCATTCCAAGCATCATTAGGTACTGACCAAGATATGGAGGGATTTCCTGTTTGATTAACCTGAATGCCCTCAATAGATGTCCCAGAAGCATTCCAACCCTGAGAATCATCAGAACCTGCATATCTTATGCTGATAGATGTCTCAAGAGCGATATCGTCTTCTAGGTTTCCAATATTAATTGCTTCCAAGATTACTTGCCCTGTTTCCCCTGGAGCTGTTATTATTGTGCTGTTTCTAATATTATTTCCGAGATATTCTCCATTTATCTCCCATCGATGGTCCTGTTTGGCTGAAAGTGATAAAATTTCCGAGTCTTGAACACTCAGATTACCTTGAGATGTCATGATTATTAAAATTTCAATTTCCGTATTAGCCGGAGTATTTTCCGGCAATGTGACAATCACAGGTATTGTCTGTATGCTTCCTGGACCCAATGAAACAGTACTACTTGTAAATGAAACAGATACCTCAAATTCTTCCTCATTATCGAGGCTAGTAATCAATTCAGATTCCAATCTAAAACTATCAAGTCCATTACCCGGATTTTCTAACTTAATCATTACTAGAACATCTTCTTCAACTTCCACTTCATATGGTTGTTCTAGAGGTGATGTAATTGTCAATTCTGCTCTATAAATTTGTAATACTTCAAGAGAAAACTGCAATACATGATCTGTAGATTGTGTACTTTGTTGAATGAATGTATGGTACGATGGAGAAGCATCATTAGGTAAATTCAAAATTATTGTACCATATACTCTGGATGATCCAGATCTAGTTAGGACAACTGAATCATCAATTATTTCCAAGTCTCCGGTTGCACTCCAAGACCAACCAGGAATAATTAGACCTGCGTCCGTCATTGACCATTCAAGTTGATTCTCTCCGACTGGCATATCTGCTGCTACGTCCCAAGATAATGTTCTGCCTGGAACAGTTCTCTGATGCACGTCAGTTGTTACGCCAGTTGCTGTGAAAGTAATCTGAATTGTTTGGCATATGTCTTCACTAACACACATTTCAAGAGGTGTACTAACAGTATCTCCTAAATTTGCATTGCTAGGTACATCCAGCCTAGCTGTTACATATATCATTTCATCAGGTTCCAGTGAAAGAGCAGGGATTTGATTTCCTTCTAAATCATACAATTTGAGGTCAGCACCCCATGCTGTTGTATCCCAAGACATAATTATCTGATTTTCTAATGCGTTCCCAAGATTATGAATAAGCATCCAAGCCTCTGCATATTCTCCAGTCAAACCATAACCATGAGTATTTGCAGTTCCATCGGGTCCTCTAATAGAAAGCCCTCTTGTTCTATTTGCTTCGACAGCAGCAAGTGCTGAGATTGAAACATTATTGTCATCATCTAAAGTTAATGTTAGTGTTAAATAACCAGAATCAGATCCTAATGCATCACTTGGTGCATGTATTCTCAAATTTGGAGACCAAACCTGTCCTACTCCAATTTCTATAGATTCAATTCCTCCAGGAGTTTCATCGCTCCAAGTCCATCCATCTGGTAAGTTCATATCGTCTATGGATAGACTCCATACTCCTGCCAACCTTCCTGTTGAACGAATATTAGGCGTAAACAAAGAATTTTCACCAGGTGTTACAATGGTTGGTTCGGTAGGTATTTCAAAACTAGCATTATAAGGATTAATAATATTTAACGTGGTAATATGAATATCATTATCGTATCTTGATTGAGTAATATTTCTGTAAGGATCTAAGACTAGTTTGAATTCATGTTCGCCAAGGTTTCCGGACCACTCCACATTAAATGTTGATAAAGATCCTGAGCCAGTAGGGTCAACAGGCTGCATATTACCGAATCGTTCTTGAGCTATGATTTGATCATCTGCATATAGTATAACATCTGAATCTTCATCAGTCTCCGAAGTACCTGCATTTTCAAAAGATACAGTAATAGTAACAGTTTCTCCAGGGTCAGGTGCAACTGGACTGAACTCTATACTTCTGCCATCTAATTGGGGTCTTATGTCTGCTATTTCATTTGAAATAATTGTATCGCCAAGAATTAGATCTAAAGTGGCGTCTCCATCAATATCTGCTAATGAAGGCGATGACCAAAGTCTATGATTAATTGTAATTGGCGTATTCCAATCAGAGTTAACTCCTGCCATAGTCCCTAAATCTCCATCATAAGCTCTCAACTCTCTACCATATGGTACAATTAATTCCGGCTCATCTGTGCCGTCAATATCCATCCATATTGGCGAGGAAACTGCAATTCCATCATTTGGTGCACCTTGTGGTTCTAGAATTTCTTTACTCCATGCTTCTTGAGGGTTAGTTCCATCAGTGTCATCATGACATCCAGTAAATCCATCTCTATTTGTGTTCCAACTGTTAGTAGTCCATGTGATCCAGCAAACTCTGTCGTGATCGCCATCTCCATCTGTGTCAATAACTATTGGTGCAGAATCTGCATACCCATTAGATGATTCGAAGTCCCATATTTTTGTTCCGTCACTAACTTCAATACCATAATATTCAGCTCCATATGCTGCACTACTGCCATCAAAATCAGATGGTATGGTGATGACCATTTCCATAGCATCATCTGCATCTAAGTTCGCAATGACCGGGCCAGGTAGCCTAATATGTGGTACATTCGAATCGAATCCATTCAGATTTTCTAGTGATTTACCATCCCAATTCGAATCACCATCAGCTGCATCTAACTTCCATAACCACATAGCACTCGTAGAACTCTGAACAGATGTTAATATCACGAAAGCAGTATTTTCATCGGTTTGTATAAATGAAGGATCTGACGGATGAGTTCCTTTATCTAATGTTTTTTCCCAAATTGAAGTTGCAGAAGTTCCGGTGATATCTAATGCCAAGATAACAGGGTCATCAGAGTTCTTTTCAATCAATGAGAGTACTAATTCTGCATTCCCATCTAAATCTAAGTCTGCAAGTAAAGGTTGAGCAGTAGGTTTGTGGCCGCCATATGCACTACTCACATAAGGACCATCTGTACTCCCAATCATTAATGTTGAATCCGAGTAAGTCCACAATAATTCAGTGACATGGCTACCACCTGGTGACCAACCTGTGACTGTACATATTAACTCAGGAGAATATCCTTTTACATAGAATGTCCCACTCAAATCGAAGGAAACAATGATTTCTTGTTTCCCATCATAGTCCAAATCAACAACTACTGGGGATGCTTTAATTTCATCCGTTTCTCCTAAATCAACTTCCCATGCGAGGTCTGCATCTTCTCCTTCTATGATCCTAAGGAAGCTATGTAGGCTACCTCCGACATCCTCGGTTTGTATGATTATTGTAAATAATGAATCTCCGCCGCACCTTTCAATAGAATCATCGTCAGATATAATCGATTCAGATAGGTCGGCAATTGGAGTAGCAAATGCATCAGTTGAATAAACATAGTTGTTATATTGCCAGTTTATTACTGGGTTCACTATTGACTGTAATTCTGTAGCATTTTCAGGCGTACCTAGTCCTGCTCCTCCATCGGGGCCATGGGTTGGGGGAGTAGATTCTCTCCCTGAAGTCCTTCCCGGTTGAGGCCAAGGTTGTCCGCCATCTATCCAAACTGAATCAGAATCTGAGGAATATGACTCAATTAATCTCTCATCAATTTCTATACTATGATTTCCATAATTTGTTAAGAATCCAGAATGAGGCATTAGCACTAAAAGAGATGTCATAATCAAACAAATAGTAACTTTGTTCAATTGACTTGACATAGTGAACCCTCGCATCAGGGTCTAAATGGGGTTCAATACCCACTTGAACATTCGCACTAAACTATCATCCAGACCTACGGTCTGTGAGGTAAATCTCATTTTCCGCAGTCATTAATCATCCGTTGTGCTTATACAGGGGAGGTAAGTCGGCGACTCAACGGACTTCTCCTCTGGAGGCTTTGCCGATGAGGGACGGGGGGTCTTCTGCCTTCCTCCGACAAACCTCGGAGCAGTCCGTTTAATGGAGGAAAAAGGCATGTACAGCATAGTCACCCGCGAAGATACAATAAGAATACCTGCAGAATATATTCGTGCAGGACGTAATCTAGTTGACCACATAGATGAATTAGCAAATGACGCATTCGAGGGTCGATTTGATCCTGATGAAAACTACACCGTTTTAACATTTGATCACGAACCCTTAGGCCGTGGAAAAATTATTCATGGGGATGGAGCTATTTATCAGCGTGTAAAATTCAAGGCTTTACTATTCAATATGGAAAACAATGAAGTTGTAGATGGTTATGCATCTGAAATTTCGGAATATGGAGCATTCGTGAGAATAGGTCCTATGGAAGCTTTATTGCACAAATCGCAGATTCTTGATGAACCCATTAATGTGAACTTAGGAGTTAAGAGAATTGAGGGGGCCTCAAGTGGGAAGTATTTAGAAGAGGGTTCTTACATACGTTCTCGTGTAGTTTCTAAGGCAATAAATCAGAACGATCCTAGAGCAAGTAAGATTGGATTAAATTGTAAAATGGATGGACTTGGCGCATATTCTTGGATTCAGGAGCAGGATTAAAATGGCCAAGCAACCATTTGCTTGTGGCGAATGCTATCGTATTTTGCCTGATCCTGAAAATAAAAAAGATATACCTCAATGTAAGCATTGCCCGAATGCGCCTGTGACTACTGATTGGCAGGGCTATGTGATAATTCTTAATCCCAAGCGATCTGAAGTCGCAGCGAGACTCAATGTAACAAGTCCTGGAACTTATGCTCTGAAGGTAAATATAAGATAAGGAGGAAATAAATATGCAAATAATTGAAAGAAAAGAAAACCCACTACTTGGGAGAGTTGAATTAACCTTTGAATGGAATCATACAAACCTTCCTACTCCAACACTTTCCGAAATGATAACTGCTGCAGCAAAAGCAGAACCCGGCTCAAAAAAAGAATTGATTTTCGTTAAGAATGTAAACACTCGGTATGGGAGGCCATTAACTACTGGAATTGCACTGATTTATGATTCAGAAGAATCAGCATCATTAGAACCAAAATTTATTGTTGATAGACATGAAAAGACTCGAGCTCAAAAAGAAACAGGAGGAGATGAATAATGGCAGAAGGACCTAACCCACAATCTAAGTGGTCAAAATATTCGGTAGAGGGCGATTCTTTAGTTCGTAAAGGCGAATTTTGCCCAATTTGTGGCCCAGGAGTCTTCCTAGGAATTCATAATGATAGGAAAGTTTGTGGCAAGTGTGGTTACAATTCAAATGATGAAGAAGAATAATTAAATTCTGATTTCTTCCCATTTCCCATCATTGGTAAGAACATTGTTTCCAATAATGCCAATACCGATATTTTCTCTTGGTAAAATTACTAAGTTTCCATCTTTATCCAGCTTTCCATCGTGTCTCCATCCGGTCCAGATCCAATCTCCTTTGATATTTTTAACATCATAAACTGGTCCCAAAACTTTGTAAATTTTTGGTTTTCCAGCCAATGTCGACAGAGTTGCAAAATATTTCCCATTCAGTTTAATAAACCAACCCTCATCTTTTTCGTAAAGAAATCCGGTAATTATTTCTGGCATCTTTAAAACTCCTTTTTTGATTATATTTGCCTCATCATCCATAATGGCAAATCCTCCTGCCTTTGAAATTAATACGATACCTTCTTCAGTATTCACAAATCCAATTATTTCATCAAATGAGTTTATTTTTTCAATATCTTTCCATTTAGGTATCTCAGACCTCCATATTTCATTAGATTCGCTATCGATTCTGTAAATACCTCTATTTATCGTAGAAAAACAAATTGAATTATCAACTTCTGATAATGCAGTTGGTTCAGAGTCCAGTATCTGCGACCAAGTACTAGATGATGGATGTAGGTGATAATTTAATTTATTACTCCGCAAATCCGCTTTTTTTTCACCATTTAGCCATTCTTCATTCAAATCAAATGCAGCCATTCTCGCCTGTCTGAGTTCTCTTTCAATCCAAACTCCTATCCACTTTTCTCCCACTATTGTACTTGATGTAATCATAGCGGGAAATGGTTGACTAACTTCTGTAATAGGATTTAGATTTTCATCAACTTTCAGCAATTGACCTGATACACCTGAGATTACATGTATCTTCTCTCCTGAGTCTATTTTAATAGGAGCAAAACCTATTTCTGAACTTCCCATGTTGAACTCCTCTAAAGGCCAGTGTTTCAAGGTGTGGTTCAGAGGATTGAAAATTAAACTCTCTTTGGAAGGCTTATGGGAGTACTTGTAGTGGCTTCTAAATCCGATATGGCATCAATGACATTGTACGATGCTATGAGGCGTTTAGATGGTTGGAGTGAATCTTTTTCTTCATCTCTAGGAGATTATTATATCCATGAATGTGATAGGGTATATCTATTACTAATTGATCAAATTCACATTAGAGCAGATCATATAGATCTTATTTTTAGTGAAAATACTAATCTCTCTGTTGATGATGTTCTCATTTTATCTAGACATGTTTCCCGTTCTAATACACCTGCAATGACTTTGCATGCTATCGGAATCCCCGGTATTTTACCATATGGTGAGGAAGGGAAATCTGGAGGGAAAAATGGCACATTAGTTCCTCCAAGCAAATATTTCGCATCATTATTCAGGAGAATGAACAAGTTAGCTAGAGAGAAAAAATTAGATGTTGATTTCGATTTAACTCTAGAAACAACTCATCATGGACCCATATTAAAAACGCCTACCTTGTATATTGAGATTGGCTCAACTGATAATGAATGGAGCAGAGAAGATGTAGCTGAATGTTGGGCTGAAGTAATCTCCGACGTATTAGGGATGTTTGATGATGAATTAAGGTATTTCAATCCAAATTCGGAAGTTATGATTGGATTCGGCGGTGGTCACTATGCTCCAAGACATAAAGCAGTAATTATTGATTCAGAAATTAATTTAGGTCATGTTATAGCAAATTATTCTTTAATCTTCGATCAAAAATCTGAATCCCAGCTTCCTTCGGGGCCATGGTCAGAATGCATTAAAAATGTGGTTTCTTCAACAAGAATTTCTTTCCCAAATAATACGATTTTTGCTCATTTAGATAGGAAATCATTCAAGGGATGGGAACGTTCTGCAATTATTCAAAGATTAGAAGAATTAGGCGTAGAAGTTAGACGTGGCAAGCAAATCTCTCAAAGAGAATAATCAAATCTTTAATTCTCTTCGACAGTCTATGGGAGTGATTGGGAAAATCATTGTTAGTTTGATGCCAATTGCTCCAAAATTTTTAGTTAAGCGTATAGCAGGTCGTTATGTTGCAGGAACAAATCTTGAATCCGCAATAGATTTAATGAAGAAAATGTCAAAAGAGCATACATGTTTTACTATTGATGTATTAGGAGAGGAGATTAATGATCTAGAAGAAGCAAGGTACTTTGTTGATGAATATTCTAGAGTTTTGGATTCTATAGTATCCAATCAGATTAATGCAAATATATCCTTGAAGCCCACTGCCTTTGGATTATTAATTGATAAAAATGTAGCCTTATCAAATATTGAAGAGATTCTAAAAAAGGCTGCCTCAAATGATATTTTTGTTCGATTAGATATGGAAGATCATAGAGTTACTCAAGAAACTATCGATGTCGTTTTGGAAATGCAAGAAAAAGGATTTCAGAATATAGGGACTGTTTTACAAGGTAGGCTATTTAGAACTAAAGAGGATATTGCTGAGATTTGTAAAAAATTAGGGCCTATTACTGACTTTAGAATTTGTAAAGGAATTTATTTAGAATCAGAAGAAATTTCTTATACAAAATATCAAGAAATAGTAGATTCAACTAATGAATGCATAGATTTAATGTTAGAATTGGGTTGTTACACTGCTATTGCCTCACACGATATCCCAATAATCGAACATAGTATCGAAAAATTACATGATATGAATATGTCAGTAGATAATGACTCTAGAGCCAACTCATTCGGGACTAGAGTCGGAAAGGGCCCTGGATATGAGTTCCAATTTCTTCTAGGAGTTCGAGGTAATCTCAGAAGGAAATTAGCATCAGAGGGGCACTTGACTAGGGTTTATGTCCCGTATGGCACGAAATGGTACGAGTATGGAGTTAGGAGAATTCGAGAAAATCCCGATATTGCTTGGCACGTAACTAAAACAATTATTATGCCTTGGACTAACAGAAAATAAATCTAGAAACCTAATTTTAGTTATTATCTTCTGGAACATGTAAGTATATTCTTCTAATCTCACTGGCGATTCTTTTCCCATTTAGAGTTCTTCCTTTACCGGTATGAAGAGCTCTGATTCTCCATCTTCTTCCATTCATTTGCATAATGGCACCACAGGAAAAAACTCTATCTGGGTCACATTCTATACTGCTAGGAACACTAATCTCACCTTCAGTCATTGTGATAGGTACTATCGTCCGGTCAACTCTAACTGCCCACATTGCAGATATTTCTCCAGCATTTAGATTTCTACATTCTCTAGAAGTAGAATCTTCTATCCTTGTAATTCTATAGGTTTGTTCCTCGTGCTGGAAGTAATCATTTTTATTTATCTTTTCATCTTCATCAGCTTCAATTAATGACAATTCACTATCCATTCTATCGGACAATGTTGTCTTAATTAACACTGATTTAGGAGGCCTTAACTGTAGGTTATGGACATTACTGCAAACAACGCATCGGATCAATAAATCTTCTCCGTTTCCTCTTAAGTTCCTTTTAAGGATCTCATGCTCAGTCATTTTTGCACATTCAGGACATACTGCAGCATCAAATACTTCCTCATCGATGTCCGTATCTTCCATGTACCTTCGACAAGACTCCCTTTATTGAAGCCATCCTTACATGGGATGGTTGAAATTGAAGTTAATATAGCCATTGACATGAGTGGCGGGGGCGGCATCGGATTACCTCAGATGTCTGAGCGAGAAATGTTTGAAAAATTGCTATCTTTAGAATCTGATTTTGGTAATCAAGAACCTGAGATAGCAGCTAATATCGGTCAGCAAATGTTACATATGAATTTAATACCTCTATCACGTGCATTTAGAGTCAAGATTAGAGATATTACTTCTAAAATTCCTGCTAGAAATGCAGTTCTTGTTGGCGGAGGCATTGGTCATCTAACCGCTTGGTTACTTGACTTATGGACAGGGGATCCGGCAAATCCTCCTTCGGAAACTAGGACTCGTCCTGATACATTCAGAATAATTGAACCCGCAGGTAAATTTGGAGTAATAATTGATCGTCTTATTCGTCGACATTCTTCTGAACAATGGACACAGGTTTTGACAAGGTCGTGGCAAGAAATTACTGCTGAAACCTCCTCTTGGTCAATTGCAGCAGCCGCATTACCATCTAGCGCACAACCATCACCACTTCCTCAACCAATAGATCTGATAATTATCGATCTCCCAGAAAATCAGAGGGCATCAGCTACAAACGCTGCATTAAATGTAATTTCTCCGGGCGGATTCATACTCGTTAAAGAACCAGAAGTCCCTACAGGAGATGTTGGTGTGCCTGAGGAAGGAAAAGAACCTAATGAAGCACAAAAGAAAGTAGAGTCGTTTAATCAATGGATGAAATTAATACGAGAATGTAATGATAATCATTCAATGGCATTCATAGAATTATCTGGTGGAACACTTGCAGTTATTCGCCGTTCAATTTGAAAGATATCGAATATATTTTTTCCAACTGGCGTACTCCTCATCTCTATCTCATTCTCTATATTAGAAGAATTAGTATCTGCTGAATCAATTAATAAATCAATTCTAAATATTCCATATCCAAAATGATCATCATGTTGACTTTGTCCATTTTTCATTTGGGAGTTCTCACTTAATAGAAGTTTAATTTCTTCAATCTTAGTTGAATCACTATCCGTATTTCTTTGAAATTCTGGATATTCCTGGAGGAATAGTGCTAGCCCTCCTGAAACCCATGCTGTTGAAGCAGAGGTGCCACTTGACCATCCCCACCAAGAATCTGAGTTAGTCATTAATACAGGAACTTCAAGCCCCGGTGCGATTATTTCTGGCTTTTTATCAGGATCATTTCTTGGCAGAATTGGATTAGGCCATAATCTCCCATTATTATCTCCTTCTGAACTTCCAGACCATGTGTTGCCAAGTCTAGTTACTCCTCCCACACAAATAACATTCTCAACTGAACCGGGTGATGAAACATCTCCATCATCATTTTCACCATCATTTCCTGCTGCTGCAACAACGTATACTCCCTGATCTATTGCATTTTCAACCGCAATTTCGAGTGAATCTGTTGTGAATAAATCGCCACCAATACCTTGTCCCCCACCTAGGCTCAAAGAAATAATATCGCTATCTTGTGAAACACACCAATCTACGGCCTCTGCAATCCCATCATCTGTTCCTGAACCGTCTGAATTGATTGCTTTCGCAACATATAAATCTACATTTTTTGCTACCCCATTTAATCCTCCGTCTGCAACAATTATTCCAGTCATTGCAGTCCCGTGACCATCGTCATCATATGGATTTGGGCTAGAATTAATGACATCATTCCAGCCCATAAGGTTGATATTTTTCAAATCAGGATGTGATGTGTCAATTCCTGAATCAACTATGCATAGTGATATTCCTGTTCCATCCAATCCTTCTATTTCATTTATCCCTGTCATATCTCTATATTCGTCTTCCCAAGTGACTAAAGATTGAGGAGGGCTGAAACCAAAAACTTCTCCATTCATTGTAAAAAATAACCATAGAAGTATTACAGCTAATACAAATCCTGATACTAAAGTAACCGAGAAGCCAACTAGTAATTTGAATACATCTTCATCTCTTGTTTTTAATGCATTAATTACATTAATCGTATTTCCTCCCTCTACATTAAATTCTGTTGCTTCAGAATCACCCAAAGTTGGATCCAATTCTTTCATATTAACAACCAACTATTAGAATTATACTCTGATTACCATGCATCTTGCCGACTAAAATGGCTCGAAATAGTAGTATTGGAATTGCAGTTATTACAATTAATTCTTGTAGGTAATGTCATTTCACATTCTGCACATACCGAACCTGGATTTCCAACTCCTCCACAATTGTATTCACAAGGTATAGTTATCTTTCCATTTGCTTTCTGAATAGCAGCGGTTTCTTCTTTACATATAGGACAAATTCCTTGTATATCCTTTGCAGATTTATAATCAATTTCTCCAGAAACTTCCCTTGCTCTTACCGATTGGATTCTATCTTCTGCGGCTCCTAGCATGAATTGAGGGTACCAAATAATATGTATTAGTAAGAAAATTGAGATTATACTACAGATAAGATATAGCCAAGGATAACTAAAAACAGTTTCGTCTGCTGATGTCGGCCTTAGTGCAATAGATTTTGATGAAGACCAAGAGAAAATATTCACTAATATCATCCATGTGCCCAGTCCTAAGCTCCATAGTCTGAGACTATGATCTTTCCAAGCGGTTGCGACAACTCTCGGGTCTGGATGCGAATGTCTCTCGATTACATGCACATCTCTTGTTTCAATAACGGCTCTATGTACAACAAAAATTACGAGAAATGAAAAAATTAGATTTACAAGAATAATTGGAGCTAACATGCCTAAGCTGAGGTTTTCGGGAAAGTTTGGATTTTTTGAATAGGTCTGGATATACCCTATTTGTATTGCAATCATTCCTACCATCATCCAAACAAGATTTTCTCTCATTATCGGGAACCGAATAAACAATTGAATTACAAAGACTCCCCATGCAATTATAGAAAGAAGTGATAGCATCAGTGATAAATCATTCAGGAATAACATCCCTTCGCTTCCAACTCTATTATAATCTCCGCCACTTTTTAGTTCACCTATCCCTAAATCCCAGGAACCGAGTATAATCGCCAATACTCCCACGCCAAAAATTGAAAATTCAAATGCTCCCCAGCCCTTTGAAATCATTTTAAGATGAAATTTAGACTCTTGCATAAATTTATCCAATACCTCTAATCTTTCGTTATATTCAGAAAACTTGTAATTCAAGGTAATTTCACTAAGTCTAATCGACTCTTGATTTTCAATTTCTGTTCCATCAGTCATTGAACGTAGGCCTCCTATGATGTGTGCGACATGAAATACTGCATTAAGTAACTCCCTTAATTCGATTCAAAAAATCATAATCTGTATGTTTATTGTGTAAGTTAAAATAAATATTAGTGGAACAAGTGGCGCCGAGAGGGAGATTTGAACTCCCGAGGGAAGATCCCACATGATTTCCAGTCATGCGCAATACCAGGCTATGCGACCTCGGCTTCATTGTCTCCGAACCTCTACGACATTTTGAGTCTGTTGCTTTCTATTTGTGATTTTGAATCTCTCTCCGTAGTGATTAAATCGAGATTGTTTTTGGGTTTAACGCCGCCACTGTGGCTTAGGGGTATAGCATCCCATTGGTAATGGGAAGGTCGGGAGTTCAATTCTCCCCAGTGGCTCCATTTTTAAAATTGAAAATACTATTTTTTAGTGCCTTCTACAATCTTACGGAAATAACTTCATAATATAACAAACAAACGAGACAGATATGTCTGACCGCCGTAGGACTGCACTTGCTCTAGTGCTATTGATGATAATCGCCCCGCTAACATCCGCTGCTACAACTTCTTGGACCGGTCCAAGTTCAGTAAATCCTCCTGATGAAGGTATTACTCTGACTGGATTTAGAGTCCCTGGTAATGCTACTGTTCAGGATGGTTGGCTTCATGTAACTAATACTGAAATTGCAACATCTCTAGATCCAGGAATTGTATGGGAGGGTGCAGATTTAAACACTGGAAGATTTTTCGGAACTAATTTCGTTGAAGATATAGAACAAATAACTTTGCTCGATGACGGCACTCGATCAAATATTAGTACATTCGATGTGGGCAATATCGATGTTTCAATGAATGATATTTACACATATTCTCCAGGTTGGGAACATGTTTACTCAATAGGTTCTTCAACAACTGTAGTTGAATGTAACAATCTTACAGGGTCCTGGGTGGATCATGGTTATGACAATAATTTTGATGGTTCTTTGTCTACTGATGAAATAACTGGTACATTGATGTATTGCAGTGGCAATGCACTGGAAGATAGCATTACAACTCTAAATGTCACTAACGGAGGTAGTGGGTATGCAGCAGGAACACTATCTGCAACGGGAGGTGCAGGCAGTGGATTCTCGGGAACTTATACAATTAGTAGTGCAATCAACAGTATATCAATTTCAAATGGAGGTACAGGATATGCAGTTGGAGACTATCTGTCATTTGTATGTCCTGGTGGATGTACAGGGACTGGTGCTAATGCATCAGTAGCCAGTGTTGCAAGTAACGGTTCAATTACTTCAATCTCTGTAAATAATGGTGGTTCAGGTTATATTTCTCAACAAACAATGTATGTTTTGGTATCTAGTAGTAATGGCGGAGGTGCTCAATTATCTTCTGTCCTAGAAACTACTGGCTCAATTTATAGCGCGGCTGTGACCAATGGAGGTAGCGGATATACTAGTTCACCTACAATTGTCCCTAGTTCAAGTGGCAATTCTGCAGTTATCAGTGCAGGATTAGGAGGATTTTTCGACTATGAGATTACTGTAACATCTGTTGCAGCAAGTACAACTTCTCAATGTATGCTGGGTGGTTTTGTAGTAAATGCAGGAATGGATACCGATGAAGACTCCATTCTAGATGCCTTAGAGATTACTGATACTAACTATTTTTGTAACATTCAAGAATTGTGGGGGGCAACAACATTCAGTCATAATGGTACTAATGTTGGTAGTGAGCAAACTATGTCATATGGAACAATTCCATCTTCAGCAAGTGAAGGTATTGTTGCTGTAGGAACAATGCCTGGCTCAGCAGTCCCTCGAGGTACAAGCAGTTCTTTCTTATTACCTCAAGTTGATTTGCCTGATTCAAATACTTACAATGGTCTTTACATGACTTTTGACCATTGGTATCATTTGGATAGTACGGCATCTGGTGGCGGAGATGGGACATGGATCGAATATAGGATAAATACTGGAAGCTGGAATGATTGGACCTATATTGCTCCTAATGGAGGGTATCCAAGTACTATGTCGCTTGACGCTCCTTCACCTAACGGTGCACCTAGTGGTGCAGTACCTGTTTTTGCATCCCCTACTCATAGTGGATGGCTTAGTGAAAATGTAAGTATATCTTCAATTCCAGATATCGATAATGCTTCAAAAATCCAATTCAGGTTCCATATTTGGACTTCTCCTAACGCATCTTATGAGAGGCCAGGATGGTTCTTGGATAACATTGATTTCAATAATGATGGAGTTGACTTTGGAGTTTGGCATCATGGTTGTATGTCTACAACAGGTACGTCTTGCAATTATGTGGCACATTCAGCTGGGGCACTTCAAAGAACAATTGATTTAACCGGTACTAATTCAACTTCATCAATTGAAATAGATATGGAATGGGATTTACAGGGCTCTACTAGTGATAATGCTTGTATTGAGCTTTCATTGAATAATGTAACATGGTATGATATTTCTTCAACATATTCCTCTACAACAAGTGATTGTGAAGATCGCAGTGGTGCAATACCTGGTTACCCTTCATATGATGGAGTATATGGCGATCAAAGTAACGGAATCAGGACTGTAGAATATAGCATCCCTGTCGCTTATCAAAATCAGGCTAATGTTTACATTCGATTTGTAGTTGATACGGATGCTTATACAAATTATGGAGGCACTTATCCTGGTGATACACAAGAAGGATTCACACTTGAAGATATTCGTGTTGTTGACGATACAGGTACTGTATTATTCAGAGACGATTTAGATAACCCAACCACAATGACTCATTACCAAGAGTACTATACTTATGGTGGCGTTACACAACTGGGATACGATGACTGGAATTATTATACTCTAACTGGAGGCCTGTTAGAAGAAATATTTGGTTTTGAAGATTCTACAGCCTCAAATCCTAGTACTAGCAATGCTCCTGGGTGGACGAAACAGTCTGCATGGAATTATGGTCAATTGGGAACCAGTGCAGGTCCTGAAGATGAACCTTCTTTCCCTTATGTTTACGGCACAAATCTAAATGGAAATTATGGGAATCAGCAGAACTCATTGTTGACATCTCCAACTTATGATATTCCTACAGATGGTTTAGCATATCTTACATTCGACAAATGGATTTGTACAGAAAATTATTGGGACGCAGTGGGGCTTCAAATTAAAGTTAATAGTGGTTCATGGAATTACTTTGACCCTCAAATAGCTGGATGGTATGACGGCTCACCTGGATATTCAGGCAATCAGATGTATGGTCATGATGCATGGATGGGTGGCGATTGTAATCAAGATGAATTTGAAAATAGACAAGCCCCACTTTCTAGCTATGCGGGCGATGAGTTAAGATTCAGATTCCGTCTATCAACAGATTCTTCTGTCACATACCAAGGTGCTTATATCGACAATTTTGGAATCCTAACTGCAAATTATGGTTCTGGCGGATACTGGTTAAGTAATGCCATAGATATGAGTAGTATTGATATTTTCAATTATGGTTGGGTCGATATTGAGGCAACAGTTCCAGAGAATACTTCGATTAGAGGAAGTTTGATGGATCTTAATGATAATGTAATACCAGGATACCATAATGTTAGCTTCCCATTCTCGCTAGCAGGTGTTGATTCCGAAGAATATAATTCTGTCCGAATTAAAGTAATAATGGATACTAGCGATGAAGAAGTATCTCCTAAATTAACTAAGGTAAGTATCGGTGGTAAAAGATATCTTGCTGCTTCAAGTGCCGATTATAATGGATGGACCTTTAGTCCTAGTATCGAGGTGGTTGATGATTTACTAAATGCTACAAGTATTGCTGGTACAATTACTTCTGATTATATTCATTCATCTAGACCTATTAAGAGTCTAACACTTTCAGGAAATTTCTCTAGTGGTTTAATGGTTACTGCATATTCATTCACTGGTGCAACATTGGGTCAAACCTCTCAAGGTTCGATTCCTTTCGCAGTTCCTCAAACCGGCTTCTCTCTTTCTGTATCCTTACCTACTAATGGTTGGATTGACAGAATGGTTATCTCGTCTAATTTTGCTGAGTCAGCTGTAAATCCAGCTATTGATGTGCTCAATGATGGTTCAACTGAGTGGTCATTCCCCATCGGTTCAGATTATGGCCATTATGGATGGCAGTCACTTGTTTCAGATGGAATTGACTCATTTACGACTAGTTCAACTATTAACTTGGAATCTGGGACTCCTTCTTCAATAATGGTCAGGTTACCTTCTTTGGCAGCAGTCAACAATGGAATTATTTCTGTCTCTCCTGATTCCGATGGATTATTTGAATCACCAATCAGTTTGACAGTTGGTTCATCAAGTCAAACTAGTTCTTCTTTATCTGAGATATTTTATTGTGTGCTAGATTATAGCCAAATTGCTGGCATTAATTCGTTACCTACATCTCATACAGATGCAGATACAGGTAGGCAATGGAGAGATGTTTCAATCACTCTTGAATCAAATTATGCACAAACAGTTTCGATTTCTACAATTGGAATTGGATACTTAATATTTGAAAATGTTTCAGGTTTAGGTCCTTCTATATCTTATTACCATAATTCAATGACTCAGGATGATCCTCCACCTACTCAAGTATCAATTCCAGTTAATATTACTGCAGATAAGGGATCAGTGACTATTGATGGTGATCTAAAGTTTGATTATATCGTTACAAATAGAGACTTTGCGGTACCTAATACCCTTTATCCAAATGGTGAGACAGTAGAAATAATTACTCGACATCACCACCTGATTGATAACTCCAATTTGGATAAGATTTCTCTTAGAGGTATTGCATCCGATGGTGAGATTCTGATGTTTGAGGTTACTAACAGTGCAGATGGTTTGTGGGGTCAAGGTTCCGATGCAGTATCATTCACTCAAGTTTCAGGTTCATCGGTTGCTCCAATGAATCCTTCAACATTCATAGATATTACAACTCATAATGATGGTTATGATGATGTCACTGTACACTGGATGTTTGATGTTAGTTGGATGTGGGATGATGTTAACTCTATACGTTGGGTTTCTCAAGCATTTGATGAAGCAGGTGAAACTGTATGGCCAGCAGTATCTCATAGTGGAGAATCTGGAAAGAATGCAGTAGAAAATGATTTGATGATTGACTCCTTTGAAGTCAGGGACCAATTTGGAAGACTATTATCAAATCAATATTCAACCTTTTATCCCTTTACAATGATCGATGGTAGCGAGCTGAATATTACTGGAACTGTTAAATTCCAAGATTCTACTGCGGTTAGGCCACAGGCTACTGATTATACAGTAGGATTGAACATCTCAGGCTTAAGTTATCTACTAACTTCTGAAGAAGGAGGTAAGTACACTGGTTTAATTTCTTCTCCAACAGGTCTTTCTAATGTATATCTTTCTCCTATGATGAACACAGTTGGACCTACTGGTTATTCATTAGGTGCAGAGGATGTAACTGGAACTCCGCCCTCTGTCAATGTCCGAGTCGATCATGAACCTCCGGTTGCAGGGCCACTCGAAGTTAACACTCCGTCTGGTTTGAAGGCGGCTCATGGTAAAGTTTGGGATCCTACTGTTCCACTATCTCTTTTCGTAACAGTTGATGAATCTGAAGCAAGAGGTGAAACTCTTACTCTGAGATATTGGCGAGGTTCAATAGACGACATTAACGGAGATGGGATTGCGGATGAAGATGAATACTTGTCAATGGTACAACCGTTAACATCCGGAATGACAGGTCAGCAACAGGTCAATTTCGTAGGAATTGATGTTTCTCAACAAACCTTTAATTCTCCAGTTCATATGTATCTTGAAGGTACAGATTGGGCTGGTTTAAGTTACCAAGAAGGAGGTACTGGAGGAGGTCCTGGGGCATCCAATTCATGGGCAACCGTTGTTGTGGCAACTGATGAGCCTACTAGTATCAAACCTGCTGGTTACTCTTTGGACCGTGAATTAGGTTACTTATTACCGGGTAATCAACATACTTTCACTATGCAAATTGAAGAGGCAAATGGACTGAATACATTAGACAATGTCTCAATCATGCTTTGTGGTGATGGTTTAACTGAGCTGGGTAAGATGAGTTATGACCCTTCAAGAGGTACTATTTGGTCAGGTGATGGTAGTTTTGTAACTCCAATTTCTGTTCAGACAATGTCAGTATCTTCGGACGTCGTCCAGCTTTCAATGTTATTCGAAGTTTCCTGGGATTTCCCATGGGAAGAGGATCAAAACTCATGTAAGCCTAGTGTTTCAATAGTTGATGATTTCACCACAGTTGCAAATCAGAATAATATTGGAGAGTTATCTTGGTACCTTGACAATAAGTATATTGCAATCCCTGATGATATTGAAGATTTGACACCACCTCAGGCAGCCTCTCAAGGTGTTTCAGTTTACTTAGGTCAGGGGGATGAATTCAGAATGAGTGGATTTGTTTATCATTCTGGTTCAGGAGCCTTAGCTGCAGATATCCCAGATGATCTTGAAGTTGAATTTACAGTAATTTATGGTACTCAAAAGATTTCTATTGTTACTTCTGTTAATGATGACGCTAGTTTCGATAGTTCCATGATTCTACCTTCCAGGGTCCCTCTTAACCCAACTATGCCAGTTTCAACTGAAGTTTTGAATGTCCCCGGCTCTGGTTCTTCTGATATCAATTCAGATGCTTCTGTGACTGTTGATAGTAAAGCTCCAACTGTATTGTTCGATCAATCATCATATCCAGACTCATCATTAGTTCTTCTAGAATCTGATTTAATCAATGATGTGTTAGTTACTGTGACAATGGTTGATGAGATTGGTATGATTGAAGGGCCACTAGATGTTGCTTGGGTTATTCTTAGGTCCGGAACTGCAGTAGCTGGTTCTGAAAACACTGGCCAATTAACAATGATTGACGATGGAGAATCTAAGGATGTTTATCAAGGCTATATTGATTTCACACCTCTTAATGGTATGTCTATAGAACAAGGAGATCAGATTGCTTTCTGGGTCACCTCGACTGATAGAGCAGGCAATACTGTCACAGGTCTTGGTAGCGAATCGTCACCGAGAATGCCAACGCTCAGAATAATGAAATTCAATCCAGAATATACTCGAGTTGTGATTAATCCAACCTCTACTCCTATCCTTGGAGAAATGTTAACTTTGCAAACATTCTGGGAAAATGATGGTAAGAGAGAAGGAACTATCACTGTAGGGCTGTATGAATTAAATCCAGAAACTGGACAATGGTCGCCTGCCTTGACAACTTTATCTGAGGGTAATACTGAAATTAATTTAGGGCCTCAATCATCTAGTGTCATTGCAACATTCCAATGGGAATCTTGGAAAGAAGGTCAGCCTTTACTGGTTTTGATATTGGAAGATCCTGAGACTGGAGAAATGGACTGGGATAATGCAAATGGAAATAATATCGATTTATCTGGTATTAATGTCCAACCCTTACCTGTAGAAGCTGAATCAGACACAGGTCTTTACATGGTAATTGGTGTTGCTGTAATTGCAGTATCTATTGTTGCTATGCTGGTAATGCGTAGTCGTGGCGATGATGATTATTATTATGACGACGAAGAAGAAGAATACGAAGATGGCGATTGGGAATATGAAGAAGATGAAGATGAAGATTAGGGATTATTTGTTGGGATAAATTCAAACCCCGACTAATCCTTATCTTCATTCAATTTCTTACTGTTGTCTTTATAGGCTATTTACTAACCTAATGAAATCTGAGGAAGAAATTCCTTGGATGGGATTGGGATGAATGAGACTAGCGATGCTATAACTGTAGAGGAACTAAAAAATGAAGTTGAAGACTTGAAAGTTTTGGTCAATACTCTTTTGACAGTTATAATGGAAGAAGCCGATGGAGTTCAATCTGGAGCCGCTCCTTCTATTCCCAATCAACCAAGACGCGGATATTGTATGTAATCAATATTCTACTGACTCTGGATCTACTGTTCTCCACATGTAACAACAAGCAACTGTTCTCCATGGCTTCCATTTTTCTGAAATCTTGTGCAATTCTTCTTCAGAGATTTTTTCTCCAGATTTGTATGATTTCTCAATTCCCCTAACCATCCCTATGTCGCCTATTGGAAATACATCTGGTCGGAGTAGAGTAAATATCAAAATCATCTCAGCTGTCCATTTACCCACACCTCTTAATTGTACTAATTTTTCAATAATTTCATGATCATCCATTTCCTCCCAATCAAACTTACTGTATTTGGGCCAAGATTCCGATATTCCAATTACATACTCTGCCTTTCTTTGAGATAATCCACATTTTCTTAAATCTTCTAAATTAGTAGATAGGATGTTTTCAGGAGTAATGTCTCCAATCTCTTCAGTAAACTTTGACCATACACTAGCAGCGGCTTTAACAGAGATTTGTTGCCCTATTATTGATCTAATTAGCGTAAAGAACATATCGCCTCTAGAAATTAATTCTAAATCATCAAATTTACTAATTATTTTTGAAAGTATTTTATCATTATTTGACAGCTCTTCTTTCGCCACTTCCCAGTAGGGTGGTCTGTCCCCCAATCTTGTCATTGGTATCCCTATGACCTCATAGTTCAAGAGAACTACCGTACTCGGATAATCATGGATTTAGACAAAATCTTGTTCGGCGGGGCAATTGCTGCGACAGTGGTTTTTGTCATTTTGACTACAACTGGCAATACTGATTTAATTGAAAATGATTCTTGGCCAATTGAAGAAACCTGTCTTGGAAGCCATTCTAGTGAAATTAGTCATACACACAGTATGCTATCAATAATAATTAATGGTAATGAGCAGTATATTCCTCAAAATGTCGGAATACAGGATTCTGAATGTCCTGATGGTATGAGAGGCATTCATACTCATGATGATTCTGGAAGACTGCACATTGAAACACCTAGTCAGATTTCAGCTCCTATTGGGGCATTCTTCAATATCTGGGGCGAGGTATTCAATTCTAATCAGATTCTTGATAATAAGGTTGATTCAGAACATGAAATTGTGATGTTTGTGAATGGAGAAATTAATCAAGATTTCGAAAATTATTTGATGTTAGATGACGATGTTATTGAGATTCACTACCAGAAAAAATAGTTATCCTTTAATTACTGCAAATGGCTTCATTCTAGCTACAGGTCTAGCTAGACCTGCCTCACATGTTAATCTAATTACTTCGTCAACATCTTTGTAAGCATCTGGTGCTTCTTCTGAAAGAACATTGGGTGTTTTTGTGTGAACATTAATTCCATTTTCTTCCAGTGTTCTCCTTAATTCTGAAGAATTTATAAGATTTCTTGCCGCGGTTCTAGAAAGTTTTCTTCCAGCACCATGACATGATGATGAAAAGGCATCATTACCTCCACTCTCTGGTCCAGATAGAACCCATGAAGCAGTACCCATATCTCCTGGTACAAGGACTGGTTGTCCAATTCCTGAAAACTTCCTTGCTAGTTCTGAGTGATCACCTCCAAGTGCTCTTGTTGCGCCTTTTCTATGAACACAGCATTTACATGAGATTCCATGGACTTTGTGATTTTCTATCTTTGCTATATTGTGACTAACGTCGTATATTACTTCAAGATCACTATCTATCTTTATTTCATCTCTTAGAATATTTCTTAATCTTTGAGTCAGAGTTGAACGGTTCGCAAATGCGAAATTTCCTGCAGCAGACATAGAATCAAAATATTGTTCCCCCTCTTTACTGAATATAGGTGCAGCAGCTAATTGTCTATCTGGTATTTCCATATTCCACTTCTCAGCATACCATGTGTTTTCTTTTTTTGAATAATGTTGTTCAATATTCGAAACATGATCAGAGCAAACCTGATGCCCCAAACCTCTAGATCCAGTGTGTATCATCGCTGTGACCTGTCCTTCACGGATTCCAAATGCTTTGGCAGCCTTTTCATCAACAATTCTATCAACGACTTGTAATTCTAAGAAGTGATTTCCTGAACCCAATGTCCCCATTGATTTACTCCCTCTCTTTTTCGCTCTTTCACCTAAATTTCTTTCATTAGTTTCTAGAACTCCATTTGATTCAATAAACTCTAGATCTCTGGATTCTCCCCAGCCCATTTCAATTGCTGCATTTGCTCCCTCTGAAAGTATCATGTCAATTTCTGTAGAGTCTAATATTACTCCGCCCTTACTAGTTGCTCCAGCAGGTATTGAGTTTGCTAATTTTCTTGCTAAAGATTTAGGATTAATATCTTTATATTCTATGTCAAGAGCACACAATCGTACACCACAGTTGATATCGAAACCAACTCCTCCTGGTGAGATAGCTCCTCCTTCATTGCCAGAATTAATATCTGTAGCAACAACTCCTCCTATTGGAAAACCATATCCGAAATGCCAATCAGCCATTGCCCAAGCATTACCTACAATTCCATCTAAAGAAGCAGTATTAACTAACTGATTCGGAGACCTATCATCTGAATGTTCTCCTAAATGTTCTAGGTCTGAGATCATAATAGCATCTGTTTTCATCGAACCATGCTTGCTAATACGCATTCTTCCGGGTCCATCAGGTTGCAAATGTTCTCTCCACCCCCCTGACATAGACTTCCGAATTAGAGCATACATTTCAATAACTCGGACAGGTCTTTCAACAATTGTATTAAAGTTACTTCAACTATTCCGAGACATGTTAGGCAGTGCATGAGATGGTGTTTGGAGAAGTTCATATTCCGTTTTGGGAAGAATCAGGGCACTTTAGAAGAACTTGTTCTGTAACAGGTCTTTACTTTTGGACTCGAGATAAAAATAGAACAACCTCTGGGGATACAAATGAAGATCCATATACCTTCATTGGCAGCCCAATAATTGATGGTTTTCCAATGAGAGGTAAAGAACTTAAAGACTCAATGAGGTCATCTTTTTTAGATTATTTTTCAGAGAATAATCATTCTAAGATAGACCCATATCCAGTTATAGCTCGGTGGAGAGATGATATACACCTCACTATAGCAAGTATTGCTGATTTTCAACCTCATGTGACTAGTGGGCAGGTCCCTCCTCCAGCGAATCCATTGTGTATTTCTCAGCCCTGTATAAGACTGACAGATGTTGCAGCAGTGGGGCGTTCGGGTAGGCACTTGACAACTTTCGAAATGATGGCTCATCATTCCTTCAATAGGCCTAATGATGGTGAGGTAATATATTGGATTGATCAATGTGTTCGTTTTTGTGACGATATGCTAGTAAATACATTTGGAATCAGTCCTTTAGAGATAACTTATGTTGAGAATCCTTGGTCAGGTGGTGGAAATGCTGGTGCTGCACTTGAAGTAATAGTCGGTGGCCTGGAATTAGCGACTCTTGTCTTTATGAATTTGGAAGAACATGATGATGGAGATATCGTCATTAAAGGATTACATTATCGTGAGATGGATTTACAAATAATAGATACAGGATATGGTCTAGAAAGATTTTGTTGGGCCGCAGCAGGAACTCCGACAATTTATGAAGCAATATATCCAGAATCAGTTTCTTGGTTGAAAGAAACTATCGGTTTTGAATCAATGGTCAATGATTTAAATTTGAATGTGGATACAACTGCATTATTGTCTGAGTTATCTAGGCTAGCAGGGATATTAAATATCGATGTGGGTACTGATGTTGATTCACTTTATAGCAAATTAATAGAAAGATTGAATGCTCAGAAAATTAAGATATCCGTTTCTGATTTGAAACGCCTTACAGAACCTCTTTCCTCAATTTATGCAATCCCTGATCATATGCATGCATTATGTAATATGTTAGGAGATGGGTTAATACCGAGTAATACAAAGGCTGGATATCTGGCAAGAATGCTTGCCAGAAGAGTTTGTCGAATGAAATCCGATTTAAATCTAAATGTGACTTTAGCTGAACTGGGAAAGCATCACATAGAAAAACATCTAGACTTACAAAACTTCACACAAAATGAAAAAGGTATACTTTTACTGCTTGAGTTGGAAGAATCTCGCTATTATGAAATGTTAAGAAAAGGTCAATCTGCTGTTAAAACTGCTTTACAGAACATTCCAAAGAGTGCAACCGAAGTCCCAGATTCGATTTTATTCAGATTATCTGAAGAAAGAGGACTTAATCCAGATATGGTAATGGAAATCTCTTATGATTTAGGTTGGGAGAGTCTATCTGTTAGAGTTGGATTTTCAGCAGATATGGCTGATAGAAATGCTCGAATGACTAAAGATGCTGCGAAGGTTCGAAGTAAAAATAAATTTCTTACAGAATCATTCCCAGAAACCTCTCAAGATTATTATTTAGACACAAATAAAACAAATTTTTCTGCAGAAGTAATATATTGTGATGTTTTAAAGAACGGATATGATAAAATTTCATTTTCAAATGAAGTAATTGCAGAGCCTAGTCATTTTGTAATTCTAGATAGGACACTATTCTATCCCGAGGGCGGAGGGCAATTGGGCGATCAAGGATATTTTTATCAAGATGAAAGTCAAATTACTGTTTTAGATACTAAAGTAGAAGATGGTGTAATTATTCATTTTACAGATGGTTTCCTAAGAAATGGAAAAATTGATGCAGAAGTAGATTATACTCGAAGAAGGCAATTAATGGATCATCACACTGCAGTACATATTGTTGGAGGAGCGGCTAGAGATATTTTGGGACCTCATATCAGACAGGCCGGGTCAAATAAGGGTCAAAGATATGCCAGAATTGATTTAACCCATCATTCAAGAATGTCAAGAGATTTACTGGATGAGATTGAAGACAAGGCTAATGATATAGTCCAATCAAATCCTAAAGTAGAGAAGATAATTCTTCATAGAGCAGAGGCTGATGCAAGATTTGGATTCGATATATATCAGGGTGGTCCTCCAAAACATCAAGAAATTCGAATAATCAAGATTGGCGATTTTGACATTCAAGCTTGTGGCGGAACTCATCATGATGAAGCAGGTAATGTTGGAGAATTAAGGATAGTTCGCTCCAGTCAAGTCCAAGACGGAGTAGAGCGTCTGCAAATCGTGGCAGGCGATACGGCGAGGGAACATGCGAGGAAGCAAGAGCGTATTCTTAGTGAAGCATCTGAGATATTAGGGGTACAGTCAGATGACCTTCCTAAGGCAGTAATGAAGTTCTTCCAAGAATGGAAATCTCAACAAAAGACAATTTCCAATTTAGAAGCCGAAATCGTGAGGCTGAGAACTAGTGGCGGAGGTGACGAAGCAACTCATAAAGATGGAATTAGATATGTGGTAATGGAATCTTCGGGAGACTCCAAGCAATTAATGAAAATGCTCTCTGAGTTGACTAGAGATGAATCCATACCAACGTTAGCAATAATTGGCAGTAAGGACGGCGGCGGCAAAATAATTGTCGCAACTACAGAGAATACCAAGGCTTCTGAGATGTATGATTCTGTTGAAATATTGAATGCAATTTCATCTCATATTAATGGAGGTGGAGGCGGAAGGCCTACTTTTGCCCAAGGCGGTGGTTCAAATCCAGAAGGTATCCCTGCGGCTCTCGAAGCGGCTAGAAAAATGCTAGATATTTGATAATCCATCCGTTTGATTCATGAAACTTTACGGCTTCGCAGGTCCATGTCCGAACCGGTCAAGGTGTCTAATCGTGCTTCTTCAATCGAGTATGCGATAAGAGATGTAGTAGTTCCGGCTATTGAATTAGAGGAACAGGGTCATGAGATAATCAGGCTGAATATTGGAGATCCTCTAGCATATGATGGTCTACCAACTCCTATTCATATGATTGATGAATATAAGAAAGCACTAGAAAGGCAAGATAATGGTTATGGCCCCTCTTATGGATTAAATGAATTAAGAAAAGCAATCTCTAAATCAGAAATTTCTAAGGGTTGGAATTGTAAACCCGACGATGTTTATGTAACTCATGGCGTTACAGAGGCGTTACAAGTTATCTTTGCAGCATTCCTTGAAGAAGGTGACACAGTGTTAGCTCCAGGGCCTCATTATCCTCCATACATGGCTTATCCACAGATGTATGGCGCTAAGACAGTAGAATATAGACTTAAATCATCCGAAGAATGGAAAATTGATTTAGATGATATAAGCAATAAAATGAATGATTCAGTAAAATTATTAGTACTTATTAATCCAAATAATCCTACTGGGAATATAGCTTCAAGTAGTGAGATACAAGACTTAATCAATATAGCTGAAAAGTGGCCAAATTGTACAATAATTGCTGATGAAATTTACGACGGTTTAGCCTTTTCAGACAACTTTATTTCAGCAGCATCGCTTTCTAAGAATGTGCCAGTAATCACCTTAAATGGTGTATCTAAAGTGTATTTCGCACCAGGCTGGAGGATTGGGTATATGGCTTGGCACGACCCTAATCATACACTAAGATTAGTTAGAGATGGTGTGGAAAGAATTCTTAGAAGTCGTCTTTGCGCATCTACACCTGCACAATATGGGTATTTAGCAGGTCTTTGTGGCCCTAAAGACTGGCTCGATAAGCATCGTAAATTAACGGAAGAAAGAATGAATTTTTGCCTTAAAAGAATAAATGAGATCGATGGGCTTTCATGTGAAAGTCCCAAAGGTGCATTCTACTTATTTGTTAGATTAACTAATCCTGAACATCAAAGAAATGATAAGAAATGGGTACTAGATTTATTGCATCAGGAACATGTATTGGTTGTACATGGCTCAGGTTTTTCTCCTGAATTCGGCTCAGGCCATTTTAGAATGGTATGTTTACCTCCTGTTCCTGTACTTGAAGAGGCATTTCGAAGAATTGAAAGATTCTTGAGTAGTTGATATCATGAGGTTTTTTGGTAACAAGAATCAGGAAGAATTCCTAGCCTCGGGAATTAAAAAAAGATGGATCCCTAGCAATTGTGGTCTAATTTTAGATTCTCAAAAAATCTTTCATCCGGTTTGGAGAGTTGAATCAATTGTTTTTGATTTATTTCTATCTGGAATCGAAAAAAGGAGCGGACTTAGTTTAGGTCGACGCTTGGCTCATGCTTCATCGGAGTCAGAAGAATGGATATCTACAGTTTCTTACGATTCATTTCCTAAAGGCCGAAATCTGGATAGATGGAAAAAAACAAGAAACGATTGGTTAGAAAGGGGTATAGGAAATTTTGAATTAATAGATGATGCGGATGAAATTAGATTTTTGCTGAAATACCCCCTCAATGGCCCTTTATGTTCAGGTATTTTCTCTGCTAATTGGGAAAAAGCTACTGGTAAGAGGCATAGATTTAGATGGAATCAGAATAAGTCTGAAAGTTTAATTTTAATGATGTCTGAAGATGATATTGAGATACCTCAACCAAGTCAAATGTCCCTATCATGGTTTCATGAGAAACCAGAGATTCTAACTGGTGATTTTCATGATTTCTGGGAATCATTGGAAGTCGAACCGGAAAAATATTGGTCAATGATGGGTAGAAGATTTGCAATGATTAATCAGGACACAATACTTCGTTTTGAGAACTATTTCCTACCCTATTTGGAGGGGGTCTATGAGGTGCGTAATGATTGTTATGAATGGGGTGAAATTGATGAAGACAGAAGTCAACTATGGAGCATTCTTTCAGATACTATTAGAGAAATATTCTATGATCAGGGACATCACGTGTTGATTTATGAGAGTAAAGATTGGATCAATGTTAGTAAGCGACATTTAGCGAAACAGGGACTTGGGAAAATAGACTCAGTTAAGTTTATTGATGATTTTGGAGGTATAGAAATTTCTTTCAGTTCATGCTATCATCCTGCATTGTTTTGTGGCATAATGAGTGGTTGTTGGGAGAGGGCAAATGGCCGTAGTGTGAGGTGTATTTTTTCTTCTGAAGATAATTGTAATATCCTTAGATTAGTCCCTCTAAACGAAATTTCTTCGTGAGTAATCTCAGCACATCAGTGATGAAACATTATATCATATCTTGAAGTCAACTGTACGCCCCTAAGGGGGCGCGAGGTGATTAATTGGCTTTGACGCACAACCAATATGCCGTTGCAGCCATCGCTGCAACTTTGATTTTAGCAGGATTTTACACAATTATTGGGGCCGGTTTAGCCACAGTATCTGGATGGGAAGATGGTTCTGCCGATATAGAAACTTCAGATGATGAAAATCATATTGAAGGTAAAGATACAGATGGCGATGGATTGCCAGATAGGATGGAACAAACACTCTATGGTACTGATTGGAGACTTTCAGATACCGATAATGACGGTTTAGAAGATGGTTGGGAGATTGACAATGGGCTTGACCCATTAGATAGTGGTGAGGCTGCTGAGCCAGATCCACAAACTACTAATCCCGATGAGAATGATGAAAACACTGAGTTAAATGAAACATTCCCTAATCCTGACAATGGCCCATTTGGGGACCCCGATAGAGACGGATTGATTAATATGGACGAAGCAGCTCTTGGTACAAATCCTAATCTCCAAGATTCTGATGGAGATGGGTTAAACGATCGTTGGGAATCTCTTTACACGTACACAGTAGAGACTCCTCAAGGCTCAATTAAACTTCTTGACCCACTCGATGGCAATTGGGATTGTTATATTTTAACTCCAGAAGTCAAAGCACAAATTAAGGCAGACATCGGAGCTAGTACCTTTGATGAAATGGGCAATCAATTTGGTCATTCCTGTGACGCATTACTAGACTTAGAACAGCCAGAACCAGATAGTCTAAGGAATTACGTCGAGGAAAGATATGATACTAATCCTTTGGAAGAGGATAGTGACGGAGATTTGATTGCTGATAGATATGAAATAGCGTTTGGTAATATTGACCTATCTGTTCATTGTGGAGTAATTCAATTTGGTACCTTGACATTAAAAGCACCATATCATGAATATATGAGTGGCCCTGGAGATATGACCTGGTTCGAGGAAGATATGGATGGTGATGGGAGACTTAACGGACCCGGAGATTGGGATTCAGATGGTGATGGAATGCCTGACGGATACGAGTACTGTTATGCACTAGATGAGGAAAATAAGAGGTTTCTTAACCCTGCTAACGCAACTGATGCTTACGGCGATAGAGATGAAGACGGCCTTAACAATGTAGAAGAATATGAAGTTGCATATACCTGGGGTCCTGAAAATTTCACTAGTCCACTAAACTCAGATACTGATAACGATGGAATGCCAGATGGTTGGGAGCACTTGAATGGAATACATCCTAATGATGATGGCGCCAATGCTCTAGAAGACCCTGATTTTGATGGTTATGACTCTGATGGAGATGGTGGAGTTAGATATGACGAACTTGTGGGCGTCAGTACTGTCCACCTAATTTCAGTTGAATTAGGCGAATATGTTCCAGTGAATAAAACAATTCTTTGGGTTCGGACTGTACAAAATAGTGTTTATGTAAACATTCCAGTAAAAACTCAAACAGAAGGTTGGGTTTATGAGATAAATGTCGATGTTGGTGATGAAGTACTTACTAGGACTCAAGATTTAGCCATAGTTGTCGAGCAGCATGAAAGGTTCACTAACTTAGATGAGTATAATGCTAGGGACAGAGATGGAGATGGAATTACTGATGGCCGATCTACTAATCCGCTTGTAGCGGATACTGATAATGATGGTTTAATTGATGGTATAGAAGTTATTGGTTGGACAATTAGAGTAGTTGATAATGGAGTTAAAGATGTATTAGTCCGAAGTGACCCTGGTGTCTTTGATACTGATAGTGATGGTCTTTCTGATGCTGTTGAATATTATGAAACGTTCACAAACGCGACAGATAGAGATACTGACAGCGATGGTTTAGAAGATTTTACAGAAGCCATGGATGGGTTTTACTGGAATGTTACTGAAAAATATTTTACTAACGCATCTTCTTTTGATACAGATAATGATGGATTAGCAGATGGTGAAGAAGTAGTAGATGGGCAAGATCAGTACATTACTCATGGTAATAATGCCGATAGCGATGGAGATGGATTGAATGATGGTGGAGAAGTATTGTTTATTCCACGACCATGGCAAGCGGCTACAAATCCTCTAATTAACGATACAGATGAAGATGGGCAACCTGACGGTTGGGAAATGCAGGTATTTTCGATACAACAGAATACCAATAGTCACAGCTTGTGGATTAGTAGCACCAATTGGCTTCCTCCTGGGTGCGATAATATGTTTGAATGCGGACTAGGTCCTGGTGGATGGGTTTGGACAAATTATGTTCAAGGATTCTCTACATCTGGAGATAGAGATGGAGATGGAGTAATGGATCCAAAATATTTCTTACATGAGATGAACTTGTCTGGTTTTGTAATTCCTAATAATGGCAGATGGGCTTTAGATCCTGCTTATGGTTCTTTGACAGATAATATTTATGATATTGATAATGATACATTAATGAATCAACTAGAAGCACCAGATAGATGGAATACTAATCCTGTTAATGATGATACTGACGGAGATAAACTCCCAGACGGTTGGGAGGTATTTTATTCAGGAGAAGCTATTTCTTTAGGCATTGTAGACAATAATTCATTGAATGCATTAGGCGCTCGAGGGCCAATGGATCCAGCAATGAAAGACTCCGATTTAGATGGCATAGATGATGGCCAAGAGGACTTTGATAGCGACGGGCTCAATCGAACAAATCTTCTATATCGCTATTGCCCTGGTTGGGATGATCCTCAAAATGCAGAGTGTCACATCGATCCAATGAATGATTATGGTCAAAGGTTCTATGATGATCTTGAAAATTATACAAACTTTGAGGAAATGCAAAACGGAACGAGCCCAATATTGAATGATACTGACGGTGATCAGTGGTTTGATGGTTCTGAAGTCTTCCATCAAGATCAAGATGGAGATGGTATGTGGGCCGGATGGGAATATTTCTTTGACTTTGATCCGTTTGATGCAGCCGATGCCAATATCGATTCAGATGGAGATGGTTCTCTGAATAAGTGTGAGAATAAATGGAACACGAATCCAAAAGACCCTGTGAGTTTCCCCAGTCAGGGCGAATTATGTAATCAATTTGAGTGACGCTAAATATGTCTTGGTGGATTCTTCCAACTACTGCTGATATAGGAATTAGAGCATTTTCTTCCACTGCTGAGGGTGCTATTAATGAATGTGTTTTTGGGCTTCAATCTATACAATTAGAGGACAAGAGTCCTGAATCACTCAACCATTTGACGCGATCCAATGGAGTATGGACGGTAGGAATTAAGAATAATGATCTAGAAAGAGGACTTGTTAAATTTTTAGAAGAAATACTTTACAGAGGTTCGGTTGAAAATCAATGGCTAGTTGATTTAGCCATAAAAATTAATGATGAATCAATATCTGCACATGTATCTTGGGTCGATTCGGAATTTGTTGGGCGTGAGATTGAAATTAAAGCAGTGACATTACATGAACTAGTTTTCAGAGAAATAAAAATGGGTGAAATAGTAAAAGGTGTCAATCCAAATATTCCTACTTTCGAGGGTCCCGGTTGGATGGCCCAAGTGGTCTTGGACATTTGAATTCAGTCTTCTTCATTTTCTGTGGATTTATTATAATTCTCAAGAATCTCAGCAGTTTGTTCAGCATTCCTAGATAAATTGTGAACGAAGTAAACTCCTCCCGAAATCATAACAATTATTATGACGATAAGAATCGGTATCATATTGAAACTATCATCATTAATTTCTTCCCAGATAATTGACTGAGTAGACATATGACCTCCTCCGAATGCTTGTGAGTTTTCATAGTCTACTAATTGAGTAGGTGTTAAAACCTCACATGTCAAGCTAAAAGTACCTGGTTCACTATTTCTCCAACCAAAGAAAACTTCTACTTCTTCTCCTGCATCAATATTTACATTTTGATATCCCCCAATGTCAGCTGCCATTCCAGTCTCTGTGACATCACAATCAAAGAACAGATTAGCAGAGGCGCTCCCTCTGTTAGCCAATACAGCAGAAATCTGTTGAGTCACCCCGGTTCGGCTTTCATTCTCAGAGGCTGAATTATCTATGTTCGCTATAAGAGAAACCCACTCTATATACGGGACATTATTCGAGGTCAAATCTATTTCTTTTTCCCATGTTAATTCAATATCTCCACCCTGTGGTCCATAATTGATAATTCCACTAGACTCTGTATTCCAAGCAGTCCTATATTCTATAATAGAGATAACTGCATCTTCAGTAGTTATTTCTCCATTTGCCCATCCAATCTCAATTGTTCTAGAATCTCCTCCATCATTAATGACTGATTTCCCATCAGGACCACTATAATTAGTGATTTCTAGTACCCCATTAGGACCTGTTCCAGTTATGCTAAAATGAACTCCCACTGAATCAAAGATAATCATCTGATTAGAAATTATTCTTTCCCATCTATCAATTAAATCTCCCTTTATAGCAACAGCAGTACCTTCTTCTGAACTGCCCCATTCAATGTTAGATAATGGTTGTGCTTGAACATAATGATCTTCTTTACTACCTGAAATCTCACTATTTTCAATAACTATTGATGAACTATCACTTGTTAAAATCATTGGACAACTATCTCTGATAAAGCCTTCTTTGACTATCATTTCACCGCTTGAGATAATATTTACGCCATGTAAAGTAGAGTTTTCTATAACTTCAATCTTTCCTTCTGAGTTGATAGTGAGTCCATTTTCTCCATGAAGTAACATATTTTGATACGGTAATTCGTTAGCTTTGTATTCAAAATCTCCATTATCGGTTTCAAGAATTATTGATTTAATGATAGGGAATTGCCCATAACCTGTGAAACCCAGAATGGTATCTTCTTGTCCTTCAGGAATATTCAATGAGAAATTCATCCCACTCATCAATATTGGTTCCATATCTCCTACGTACACATTACTTCCGTCTAACAATGCTCCTTCTTCAGCATTAATTATAACATTTATATCTCCACTATGCATTGAACTTGGTATAATAATTTTCGATCTATTTCCTTCGTCAATCATTCCTAGAGTTTTTAGAGAAGTGGCTCTTTTCTCAGAGATTAATTCAGACGACCCTATTAATTTCATTTCACCTCCTTCATCGATAACTATTGTAGATGATGATGAGAAAGTAATTGATGAACTAATGGTCAACTTTCCATCACTAGTGATGTGAATATTTTTATTGATTTCTTGATCAGTAGTCCATTCTACAATTTCATCAATAATTATATCTCCTTGATGATTATCTGCGGCTGCAGGTACTGAGAAAAAAACTAGGATTAGTAATATAGAGGCTATTCCGGTATTCATCTTTGATATGTTATCCATAGTGCTGCGAATGGTCAATAGGAAATTAATACTTGGGCGTCGTGAGGGAATGTTTCATGTCCAGAAGTCTTTTCGACAGGCTGTGGATGTCTCCTCAACTCCTTTCGAAACAGATGGCTTCGGCTCTTTTTTTGTAAATGTACTATGTGTTTTATTGATGTATGGTTCTGCTTATCTAGCTAACACTGGAGCAATGTTATTCGGAAAATGGATTCCAGATAAAACAGGAATGCCAGTTCTAATTATCGATGGTGGAAAAAATTACTCTGATGGCCATAGAATACTCGGAGATGGTAAATCTTGGAATGGATTGATTGGTGGCGGTATTTTTAGCGGAATATTGTTTATTGTTGCTCATAATCTTTGGAATGATAATGGGACTGATGCACCGTTTATTGATCCATTAATTTATGCGAACTCAAGTGACTGGTTTTGGTTGTTTGGAGGTGAAATGGGCTCATCTTTCGCTGCTTTTACTATGGGCTTTATACTTGGTTTTTCTTGTATGGTAGGAGATATGTTCGGTTCATTTGTAAAGCGTAGAAGAGGATTGAAGAGAGAAGGCGATGAAAGTTCTGAAGCTCCACTTCTTGATACCGTTCCATTTGCAATTGCTATATTCATTACAGCCTTCTTACTATTCGATGGCCAAATTATAACTCACCCTAATTTAGTAGAAGAAATTGTATTTCTTATAATCCTCACTCCGGTTCTTCATCGTTCTTTCAATATTATAGGTTATAAATTTGGACTTAAAGAAGTTCCTTACTAGATTTTTTTATAATTCGGCATTCGAATTCATTAATTCCTATACTCTCTCGGGTGAGATGTGCAGGGTATGGAAGTTCTTGTTGTAGGTAGTGGTGGTAGAGAGCATGCACTAGCTCTCAGCCTATCGGAATGTGACTCTGTAAATCATGTTCATACATGTCCTGGTAATGCTGGTACGGCAATTTCTGGAACCAATCATAAGGTAGATTCAATGGATATTGAAGGTATTGTCAATCTTGCTAAAGTTTTGGAAATTGATTTGGTAGTCGTAGGCCCTGAAGCACCCCTAGTCGCAGGCTTATCCGACAGACTTTCTGAAGAAGGAATTCCTTGTTTCGGCCCCGATTCAAAAGGTGCTAGGTTAGAAGGTTCGAAATTGTATGCAAAGGAAATTATGCAATCAATGAAAGTGCCTACTGCTGGACTAATTTTAATCGAGAATATTGATCGAATTAATGAATCACTGGATACTTATTCTCCTCCTTGGGTTGTGAAAAGAGATGTTCTTGCAGGAGGTAAAGGAGTTGTTGTTACAACTGATCGTAATGAAGCATATAATGCTCTGAGTGATGGAATAGTTTTGGATGGCAAAGTACTTCTTGAAGAGTTTCTAAATGGTGAAGAAGCATCAGTTCTGGTAGTGATGGATGAGTCAGGTTATGTTTGTCTTCCAGCGAGTCAGGATCATAAACGTCTTCTGGATGGTGATAATGGCCCCAATACTGGTGGAATGGGTGCTTATGCACCTGCACCCGTTTATACTCCTGCAGTAGAGCAGAGGACAATTTCCGAAATTATTGAGCCCATGCATCATTTCCTTAGAAATCAGGATGTACCTTATCGTGGCTGTTTATATGTTGGATTAATGATTGATGAGAACGGTGCTCCTTTTGTAGTAGAATTCAATGTTCGTTTTGGCGATCCTGAAACACAAGTAACACTCCCATTAATTTCCAGTGACTTAGGAGAATTATTAATTTCTTGCGCTAATGGAAAAATTTCTGAATATGATTTTACAACATTTCCTTATTCTTCGGCAACCATTGTTCTGTCTTCGGAAGGTTATCCTTCCAATTCTATTACTGGAAGAGTCATACAAGGTTCGGAAATAACAATTGAAGAAGGTGAAATCAGTGCCCTGGTCCATTATGCTGGCGCAGTAATTTCTAATGATGGGAAATTAATTTCTAATGGTGGACGTGTGCTTGCAGCAACCGGAATAGCTCCTGATTTAGTTACCGCTGTTGAAGCAGCATATGAAGTGATTGAGAACATAAAATTGGAAGGTTCATATTTCAGGAAGGATATTGCCCATAGAGGGCTCTGAGAGCAATATTTATGCCTATTTTATTTTTATCTGAAAACTGTTAACCCACTAACGGTTATAACATCCTCGATTTTCGCCGGAACTCTGAGCCTGCAGGCTCGACAACATGGTGATGAATAATGAACGATGATAATGACGCGACAAAGGGAGGTTTTTCGAATAAGAATTTGCTCCCAGTCCCTGCTGTACTAGCAACTTTGATGGTACTGTTCCTTGGGACTGATTATGCCGCTAATGGTGGAATTGAGAATGACGGATATGCTGAAATCCTGATTCTACCGGTTATCGCTGCTTTTGCCGCGTTTATCGGTAGAATCGTAGTAGACCAATTCTCAAAAAGTGATTCACAAATAATTCTCAGCTCATTAGCAGCAATTATTTTGTCGATTTTGGCTCCAGAGTTTACTCCCATTACCTCTATGGAAGGTTTTACTTTTGCTTTTGTATTTGTATTCACTCTTTTCTTGTATAAAAATAACTGGAATGAGGAATCTTCAATTTTACTATCGATAGTGATTGGTTTCCATTTAGCAATTTCTTTTGCTACCCGATACACTTTGGATGATTCTTCATGGAGTGGTAGCCCTGACGAACTAATTGATGTGATTCGGGGTTCAATCGCTTCAGTGTTCTTCGCATTCTGGATTGCTTCAATCACACTTGGAGTACTTGTCACTTTAGTTATTAGAGGCAGGAGGGCACATCCAGGGCAAGGCCCATGGTTCCGTGATATTCCTTCAATTATGCCTAATGCGGGTTTGATAACTGCTGGAATAATATTCTTAGTTAATTTAATTCCATTAGTTTGGTTAAGCACTATAGACAATGTTAATTCATATAATGATCATCATTATCTAGGTTCTGTTTGGGCAATATTCGCATCAATAATTGTCCTCTTCGTTTCTTTCTGTAATTCTGAGAGGTGGCATGTTTTAGGTACAGTTGTTGGTCTAAACTGGTTAATGTACACTTTAGCGCATTTACAAGAAATTGGAAATGAATTGCCTCTTTCAACTTTGAATGGCGATGATAATGTCAGCCTCTTTACATGGTTCTTACTCGTTTTCTGGCTAAATGTTGGTGCAATGATGGTAGCTGGACGAGGCATGTTTGGAGATATCGCACCTCGCAGAGAACATTCTGATTTCCGAAAATGGTGGAATAAACACTCCTATGGAATCATGGTGGGTTCGGCACTAATTATTGGTTTAGCCGTTCGAACAGGTTGGAACGTCCTTCCTGCAATGAATGCATCGGGAACTGGATTATGGGATATGTCCGGAGGTTCTGATCCTTGGTACATGAAGAGAGTTGTAGATTATGTTGTACTTCAAAAAAGCCATCTGATTATTGATGCAGATAGGGCTTATCCAATGGTTGCAATTAATCCAAGACCTCCTCTATTCTCATGGTCATTAGCACTTGGAGGATTATTCCTATCGTGGTTATCTGGAATGACTTTAGAGACCTCTGTTTGGTGGAGTGTAGCTTCTTTACCAGCAATATTTGGAGCATTAATTGTATTACCAATTGCTGGTCTTGCAAGGAAATTACACAGTAATATGGCTGGAATTGTTGCCGCTTGGTTAATTGCATTAATGCCTGGTCATATTGGGCACTCGACATTTGGATTAGCAGATCACGATGCATTCGCGATGTTATTTCTAGCAATTGCATTCTACTATTGGGTCAAAGCTATGGATGAACTGAAGAACGAGAGATTATTTCAGACTCCAAGTTTAAGTCCACTTTACATCATAGCAGGAATAAGACAAATGTGGTCTTCTAATCCTGTTGTAATGTCTAATGCTACATTATCAGGTGTATCTTTCGCAGTAGTTGCTTTAGGATGGAAGGGTTTCGTATATGGTCCCGGAATTCTGTTTATTGCTTTTGCATTCCAGGTATTCTTCAATATGTTCCGTCGTAGAGATAGTCTTCCAATTACTGCAGCCTCTTTACAAATGATGCTTACAGCCTTTGTAATTCCATTACCTTTCTACTGCTGGCCTGGACTTAATCTACTGTTTGATCCTAGTGGATTCCAACCCATGTTTTACATTATTGGGTTTACTCTCGCTCTAGGTTGGGTTTCTTCTTCTTACAGAGATAAACCTTGGCTATTGGTACTTGGCAGTACTGCTGTATTAATGGGTTCAATTTTAGCTATATTATACGCTTTACAACAAGCAAATATTTACGATGGATGGGATGTTTTATTCACAGGCGGGTTCTACTTTTCAAAGAATAAAATATTCGGGACAATTGGGGAAGCTCAGGCACCTAGCAGAGGTGTTCTTTTCGCATCATACGGCCCAATAGTATCGTTAATAGCGATATTTGTGGCTGTGATGTTATTGTGGAGGGGCGCAAGAAAAGAAAAACAAAGCGACATACTTCTCGGATTATGGGTCTTAATTGCTATCTATATGGCCTGGTCTGCTGGAAGATTCATTTTCAATGCAACTCCTGCAATTTCAGTTGTTGGAGGTATTGGAATTGCTATGATGTGGAATTATGCTAATTTCTCAGGATTCCTCAAAGAATGGAGAAAATCAGGAATATCGACACCTAGGTCAAGGTTTTGGGCTAATTGGACTGCCTCAAGAAGGCACCCAGGAGTTCCTGCTTTGATTATTGTTTTGATGTTAGTTTGTTCTCAACACATGACATATGGTATTGACTCAGGGATACCTCGTGGTGAACAATCTGCTTCGGATGTAGATCAAACAATTCATGATATAACTCCAGATATTCTCAGGCAAGAAGTATTAGGTTTTTCACTATTAAATAGTGAGAATTACGATGCAAATAGCGACTTGTGGTACATGGGAACTTTCGGTCCTGGTTTTAATTCAGGGGCGTGGAATTTAGCATATGAATGGTTATCTGAACAAGATACTGAAGAAAGTTTTTCAGAACGTCCTGCTTTCGTATCATGGTGGGATTATGGTTTCCAAGCACTTGCTCAAGGTGACCACCCTACTGTAGCAGACAATTTCCAGTCAGGAATTCCTAATAGTGGAGCAATGTTACTTTCTGCTAGTCAAGAAGATACTGTTTCTTTATTCATTACCACTTTAGCACAGGGCGATAGAAGATCCAATGATCAATCTGGATTCACTAATGATTTCAGTAGTTTACTATTAGATGGGTACATGAATGAACCACAATTAAGTGAATTTGATAAAATTATGAGCCTAGGAATGGGTGATTCAAAAATTGTACTTGATAGATCAATGTCGGTAGTAGCAATAGATGGCGATTATGAATTGTTACGTGGTTACTCCTTGGAATCAAATGGTCTTCCTAGTGAATCTGAAGAGTGGATAGTCTTAGATGACGGGGAGGTAATTTTTGATAATCTAGATGACGAGGAATCAGCTATTACAAGTTTCAATGACGCTAGGAATTCAATTTCGGAATTAGATAGGTATAAAGATGGTGAAAGGAAGGGAGAATTAGTAATTCAGTATTATGACATTTCGGGTTACAGATATACTCCTGATTTAATCGAGGACTTTGATGATGTTTCTAGTGGTTTACACAGAGTCAATGCAAAGTTGGCATTAAGTCGTGCACTACTACTAGAGATTTTCAATTCTGAAGAGATTAATGATTTGTATCATGATATGTCTACTGAACTTGTGTACGAAGTCCAGGATTACGATGGAGTTCTTGGTGAAACAATTTCTAGAAATAATGAGATCAGATATTTTGCCGTAGATAATCGACTTTACCCCCTTGGAGGACAGTATTATGAGGATTATAGTTACCATCAAGGACAAACTACAGGAATCTTCCATGCTCCTACTTCATTATCTGGATTAGATACTGAAACCTATATTTCATCAGTTTATCAGACACAAAGAGGGGATGGACCAATTATTCCACGAACAGGTGAGGAATATGAGAATGAATATCTTAACGATGTAATTAGACAACAATCAGGTGCTTTAACAGACGTTAATGAGATGATCAGAATGGTTGATATTGACTATCAACATCAACCTGAGTTCTTCGATACAATGGTTGCTAGAATTTACGTAGGATATGGTAGTTCTACCTTAGGCCTACCTGGGGATGCAGAGCAACCAGCTCCTCATTTCTATACCTCGGGTGCGCCAGGTTCTTACTTAGAAAATGCCTATCCTCTTCCCGGTGCTATGATGAATCACCTTGTTCTTTCGAACTGGTATGCTCCTGATTGTGAGACAGATGAAGATGGTACCCAATTAGATCCTGAATGTGAAAATTTGGGTATTGGAAGTGCTAATACTCAAGTTAAAGTTATGAAATACTACAGTGGTGCTACTATTGAAGGTACAGTTGAATTAGAAGGAATAGGTCCAGTACCTAATGCTAGAATTCTAATTGAAAGAGATGCTTTCAGTGGTGATGAAGTAGAAATTGATGGCCAAGTCACGGATAGAGATCAAAGAACTTACTGGATACCAATAGGGACTACCGATGCTGATTCAAACGGCGATTTCAGTTTCTTGGCTCCTGCTGGTAAAATTCGCGTGTCTGCATTCTATGGTGAATCTAATCTCGAAGCCGCCAGAACTCAGATTATGACATCGAATGTAGGTCAAACTTTAGGAGATATTTTCGAGAGTGAAACTTCAGGCGTCCGTACTCTTAATCCAATTACAGGTATTTTGGGTAATGTATCCGGTTCAACCTGGCTTTCTGAGACTATTGTCAATATCTCAGGTGAAGATGGCCACAGTAATGGCGAAGAAATTATCTCAGTATCTATTTCAGTTAGCCCCGTATCTTCAACCGGAAGACTAGTTTGGTCTGGCTCAGAGATATTTTCTGGCAACTCTTTAGATGATGCTACAATTGAACTTTCGCCATCATGGGATAGCATAGAAACATCTCCATATTTGGTTTCAACTTCAAATGGTTCAATAATGGGCGATAATTTGAGATTTGAAGGGACTGGTGAAGTTACTTTTACTGGTGAAGGCAATGTAATTACATCATCCATAGCCACAGTATCTGATTTCACAGGAAATTACACTCAAACTGTATTCAATAATCATAGCGTTACTGGGGAAGGAGAGTTTGCAGGTAAAGGAATTATTGATGGTGAGATAAATGATGAACTCTCAGATATAGTTAATTGTGAATTAAATGAAACAATGCCAGAGAATAATAGTTTATGCATACGATCTGATGGGAACTATCTTCTCGATGGAATTGTTAATGCTAGTGGTCGTTTTACTGCTAATGGAGTAGCATCATTTACTCAGAAACTTGTTCAATCAACTCTAATAGGTTCAGGAGTGTTTTCTCCAGATACATCAGATAGTAGTTTAGAAAATTATGGTACAATAAATGCAACTGGTACATTCTCTGGAATGGGAATATTCAGTGGTGTGATGGTTCAACCAGGTACGTTCCATGTGGTAGATGCAATTCCAGGTTCTTATGATGTAGCAGTTATTTTTAGTGACGATACACGCATAGAAATTAATGATGGTTTTACAATCACTCAAGCGGTTTCAGTACTTCCGACGGAGATAGATATCAATGGCGGTTTGATTACAGGTACACTAATCGATGTTTCAGGAAATTATCTTGATTCACATGTTCTTCTTGAATCTGTAGATGATTCTTCAAATGTTCAGGAAATTGGCGACTGTGAAGTTGTAAAATATGCGCCATGTCATATTTATCCACAGTTAACTTATGAGAATGATATATTAGTTGGTTCTAAGATTGAGTTTGGCCCAATTATGCCAGGCTCATACATTGCAACTATAGATACGGATTCAGATAATTTCTCTGAATCTATATTGGAGTTTACTGTAGACTCTAACGAAGAGTCATCATTTGTTCTCCCTTCTCCAATACCTCAAACCACAGATTTAACTTTCCAACTGATTAAATCAGAAAATGGTGTTGAAACAGCTGTAGAGGGACTTGATTTAACCTTTAATCAGAAGAATGGTTCAGGATCTCCTGTAGATTCATTATATGATAACTCTTCAAGCCATTATTATGTTGAATTAACTCCTGGTACATGGATTTTAAATTATACCTTATCCGAAACCGAACAATTATGGGAAGAAATTGAAGTATCTGCAGATTCCGACTTTACAGATACATATAATTTCTATACAAGTCAGACGGTGAATGGTACTCTATATTATGATGAAAATATTGAATCGGATACCATTGATACAAGTAAGATACTAGAATTTGTACCTATCGTTTTCTACTGGGATGATTTCAGTACAACTGTTGAAACCTCATTTGATGGTACATTCAGCATTGTTTTACCTGTAGGTTCTGAAGTTGATGCTATTGCTCAATTAGGAGTAGATTTGAAACTAGTAAATGGCACAAAGTTCACAGTCGATGAAAATATGGACGATATTACCATGGTCGCTCGACCTGGTCAAGCAATCGATGGTGCAGTAAGTGTGAATCGAGAAAACAACTTATTCAATGCGGAGATAGGTGGTTGGGAGCCAGTAACAGTAGTAGCACAAAGTGAAGAATATGATGTTACATGGCGTTCAGAAACCAATGATGGTGGTTTCTTTAACATGGTTCTACCTAAAGGTACATGGGAATTCACAGTTTTATCCGATGAGCTTAATTCAGGAACTAATATTACAAATGTAGATAATAACAACAATACTGTTGAAGTCATTATTTATCCTGAAGACTCTTTATTGACTTTAGATTTCTTCCTCGATAATTCTGATGATAACAATGTATCTAATGGCACTCCAGTAACTTATGATTTCAGTCTCCTATCTTTAGTTAATGGTATTGATTACCATGTCAATTCTTCTTCAGATAATTGGATTGATAATGGTGTTGCACAGGTATCTGTGGAACCAGGAATTTATAGAATATCTGTAGATATTGCTGATCCATCTTTAGGTGATTTATTTGGAACTAGAATAATGAGCGGCGAAGTAGACGTTCAAGTAGGAATTGACTCAACCAATATTTCAAGAAGTATCGGTTTTGATCCTGAATGGAAAGTAGAAATGTCATTTACCAATGAAAGTGGAGGAGAGTTGTCAGAACAATTAGTAAGATTCACCAATGTTGAAAATGGTTGGGTATTATCTAAAACTACTGATTCCAATGGAAGCATTATTGATTTCTTCCCTCAAGGCAATTGGATAGCCACGACTGAGGTCTTAAACAACGAAGTCAGAGAAGGACTGCGAACTCTAATATCAGTTAATTCCGATATTTCTGATGATAGTTTGATGTTCTCAACTAGTCAACTCGCAGAGATTTCGTTTAATGTTTCAGTAGATTCCTCTAATTCTCCTCTATCAGGAGTTAGTCTATTAATGGAATCTGCTAATGACCTAGGTTCATTTAGTATTGAAGCAACAAATAGTAATGGAATTACAACTATTGACATAGTAGAAGGTGATTGGATAGTTTCTCTTAATTATACTGATGCTGGTAAGAGATGGGTTGTAGAAAACCATCCAATTACAATTACTGTGGGCGACAATCATGTTGACTTGCAAGCTAATCTTTATGTTGCCTTGACTGGAACGGTATTTTGGGATCTTAATGATAATAATGCCTCCAATGTTGGTGAAGGAATTTCCGACGTTCAGATGACTTTTACAGCGACATCAGATACAATTGAACATTCAGTTTCAACAGATGACGCTGGTGAATGGGAATTATTCGTACCTTACAATACAAGTTGGCAAATACAAACAATCTATGATGGTTTTGAAAATATTGATGAGAACGTAGAGGTTTCAGATTCTCCAAATGATGTAGATCTAGAATTAATTGCAGGTTTAGTTGATGTTTACGGAAATATTACTTATGATCTTGGTATTTCTAGTATTCCTGTCGAAGATATAGTATTGATGTTAATCCCTACTGAGGGGCTAGTTAGAGATACCGTTACTATCGAAATAGTAGATGATGATGACAGTACTGGTTGGTCAGGCAGTTGGTCTTCTGAATTAGAACCAGGATTATGGATTGTAAGTGCCAGTGTTCCAAGTCAGGATTTAGTAATCATGGGCCTTATGGATGTTGATGTAACTGGTAGTTCAAACAATTTAGATATGGAATTAACTAGAGGAGGTACTCTTGGCGTCCAAACAGAATGGTTAGATTATGATGGTAACTCGCGTAATTTAGGAGAAATTTCTGAAGCTAATGTATTGATAGATATTGGATTTGGCATGAAATGGTTAGAAAATGTTGATGAAAATGGAAGCCTAGATCTTTTACTACCTAATGGTAATGTTCAATTCTCAGGAAACTTCGATATAGAACAGAGAGGATTGATTATGGATTTCACGGCGGGAAGAGGTGTTGATGTTTATTCAGGTCAAGAGTCTCCAATCATGAATCTGTTATTCAACAGAGTTTCAAATCATGAAATAGAGATTAATACATTGAATGAAACTTCTGGTCATGAAAGCTACATTGGTTCATTAGGTGATGTTTCACTAGTTCTGAATGAAACGAATGGTTTTGTCCCAGTCGATTTCACTCTTGGTGTAGATTATCTAGGTCATGAATCGTTTGATGTATTTACTGTCGGAGGTATTGTTTCGGGAACAGATAGTTCAGATTGGACAGTTGAATTCAATAATGGTTCAGGTAACTGGACTAGTTCAACACAGTTTGAAGTTGGTCTAGATAACAGTCTTGATTTCAATAGTTTGAATGTTCGTGTGACTCCACCTAACCAATCTGTAGCACATTCTTTCGAGGATGGCCATAAGATTACAATCAGTATCTCAACTTTAGATGGTTATTTAGCAACACATGATTTGATTGTTCGGGTCCCTCAAATACACGGCTTCGAACTCACAAACCCAATGGCTGATTCATATGGGGTATCTCCTGGTGAATCGATTGTTATTCCAATTGATTTTACAAATTCTGGAAATGGTGACGAAAAATATGATTTTGAGTTTGACGACTCAGAGTTACCTGATGGATGGAGTCGAACAGGTCCGACTTCGCATACACTTGGTAGTTTCGTTAGTACTTCTCACAGCGTAACAGTAGTATCTCCAAGCGATGCAACATCCAATGAAGAATTCTCAATTTATGTTTCTGTGAAAGATAAAGTAGGCAACTCATACGAAGTTATTGAAATTAATATCCAGAGTTCCGAACCAGTATTGAAGATTGAGAGTTTACAAGCTCTTGGAGGAGGGGAACCAGAGGCAGGTGGACAAATAACATATATTGCTACAATATCTAATGATGGTTTGGTCGATGCGAAAAATGTAGAACTTAATTCAATTCTATGCGAGGACGCGCTTTGCGCTTCTCCTACATCTGTCGCTGCTACTACAACAATGGATATCTCTGCAAAAACTTCTACTCAATTTAGCTTCTTGTTTGATTTGTCAGATATTGATGTAGGACCTTATTTCATCATGCTTGATATAAACTCAACAGGGTTTAATGAAGAAAATATAGACGATAATTCATGGCATATCAGCGATGGAGTGGTGTTAGGGGTCATGAATGTAGATGTCAGATCTCCTGCTGTTACTGACGATGAGAATACAGATATTATTGCATATATCTTAGTCATTGCATTGGTGTTAATTGGGCTATACCTGACCAAGGGACGTTCTCGTCGCCCTGGTGCTCCGTTCTGATAAAGAGATGATTGCCGTACTTTAGGAACAGAGATTCTTATACTGAATCTTTTTCCTATGTATAGGTAGTGATTTCTTTGAGGTCTTTAGAGAATCTAGATTTGCTTCCAGAACCAGATGACCATCGTATTCTAACTGCGATTGATAGTAAAGCTCCCGGTTATCCGGGTTCTGATTACGGTCTAACTGATGAAGAGGCACAACAATTGCGCTGGCCAATGGGGCCAATCAAAAAATATCTATGGCCCAATGGAGCTATTCTATTCTCTTTATTTACACTCCTATTAATCGCCGGTTGGCCTTGGATTAATTCATACTTAATACCAATACTACCTGATTCGGAATGGGCTTACGAAGATTCTGGAATTAGGCAATTACAATCAGAAGGATATTTTGGTCAAGGAGTACATGTATGTGTTGTGGATACAGGAGTAGATATGGAACACCCTGATTTTTCTCATCAAAGATTGTTGGGATTTAGAGATTTTGTAAGTGGTAATCATGATTCAGTTAGAGATGTTGGTGAAAGTTCGCATGGGACATTAATGGCTGGAATATTAATATCTAATGGTACATCTAAGGGAGTTGCTCCAGAAGTAGACTTGTCGGTAGCTCTGGCTCTGGATTCAGAAGGCACTTCTGGTTCTACTGATCGAGTTGCACAAGCTATTAGGTGGTGTAGAATTACGCAGAAAGTTGACATTATTTCATTGAGTCTAGGTGGCTCGCCATCTCAATTTACTTCGGATGCTAGTTCACAAACTAATTCTGCGGTTCAAGAAGCATTGGATGCCGGTATTTTCGTTGTTGCTGCTGCAGGAAATACGGGGCTTGATTCTGGAATAAATGATGTTTCTCAACCTTCCAGTATACCTGGAGTAATTTCTGTTGGGGCTATTAGTAAATCCGGAAATGTATGGGGGAGTAGTGCCTTTGGCTCGTCAATCGATCCATTAACTGGGGAAGAAAGAGATTTCCCAAATCAAAAACCCGAGGTTTTAGCACCAGGTGTTAATATTTTCTCAACCGCATCAAGCACATTGTCATCACCATATGCTTATTCTTCTGGGACCAGTGACTCTACTGTTTTCGTATCAGGAGCTTTGGCGTTAATAATTCAACAATTTGGAAGTGATATTGAAGGGTCTGATGGAATTATTGATGAGAATGAAATGACTCTTGTTAAACAAGCATTAGCGACTTCCTCTGACAGAAGTAACTTCGAATCTGATACTCATAATTCACATTCAGGTTATGGTTCTTTAGATCTAGTAGAGTGGTCTAATGAAGTTGCCTTTTTATTTAATGTAGCATAATTTTTAAATTCCTGAAACGTGATACTAATTCGCTTTGTTGATACATAAACGCACATTGTAACTATATCGTTCATAAATGATTCATAACACGGTAAAACATGTCCAAGCGCCGAGCAAGAAGTTCCTTCCTAGTATTTCTGATGTTATCTAGTGTGTTAATCGCTTTAGTAGGGCCTGCAAGTCCTGTGATGGCAAATAATGAAACCACTTCTGGAACTATTACTACCTCGGAGACATGGTCTGGAACACATCAGTTAACCGGAGACGTTACTATTGCATCCGGTGCCAAGCTGATTATTCAACCAGGGACTACGGTAATTTTCCCTAACGGGACTCATCTCGACGTAAGAGGAAATCTTTGTGCGGGGGTCATGTCTTGTGGTTCTTCTGGAGATGCAAGTATAGCGAATAAAATTACTCTGCGATGGACCGATCCTTCCAATTCTAGTGAGATTGGAGAATGTAAAGGAATGAAACAAGGTTCTCAAGAAATACAAGTGGAAGATGCCTCATGCTTCGAAGGAATATTAATTCGTAGCTCTATTGATTTGTCCGAAACAGGTTTCAGGCACATTACAATCGACGATGCTTGGGGTATTCCGTACTATATTGATTCAATTAATCGATGGAGGTATGGGGCTATGGTGATTGATGGGGCATCTCCTACTTTGACTCAAATGAGATTTGAAAATATTAATACTAGCAGTGTCTTAACTACTAATCTAGCACAACCAATATTCGAGGGAGGAACTTATGTTGCAGGTAACGATGGGAAAAGTGGTGTAGGTGGTTCTGCGGTTCAGATATATGGTTCTGGAACACAAGTCACTCCTCTTGTGATGAATTCTCCGTTCTTTATTGGCACAGATAATGGTTGTGGGAATAATGACGGAGGCCGTCCAACATTATGGGCTCAAGAAACATTCATTGAGATTAATGATGCCACGGTCAATACCGGAGATTATGGTTTTGCATTTGTTAGTTCATCTGGTCTACTAACTAATTCCGATATAAATGTAAATTGTAATGGCGTTGATATCAATGGAGTCAAAGCGATACAGGGAGTTGCATATACGTTTGAGGTAGGTTATAATGAAATTAATACTGATGAAGGCTCAGGAATTACAGTTTATGATGGAGGAGATGCGGAATTACATAACAATGAGATTTCAGGAGTAGCAGATCGTTCAGGTATTACTGTGCAATCGAGCAAGGCATACATTCACAATAATGATATCGGGCCAATCGGTGGTTGGAATGGACTTTGGTTAACTGGTTCATTTGATGTCATTGCTGAATATAATACAATTATTGATACGGCCAAAACTCCTATTCAAGTCGGGGAATTGTCATCATCTGGACCCGCCCCTTCAGCATCCAGACTTCATTTTACAAATAACACAGTCAGTGTAAATACTCCTGGTACTTGCTCTAGTTTCAAGTATTGGGGTGGAGAATATACTTGTCCTGCAGTCAGTGTATTCCGTTCTGGAGTAACACTTTATGACAATGAATTTAGTTTAGGTGGAGATGCCGATGGTATTAGAGCAATCGGTGGATTAATGGATGTTCAAAGAAACCTATTCAATACCCCTGGAACAGGTGCTGTAATTAGAAATTATGATAGTGGATTTGCAAATACACAACAATATGGTTCTCTCGGTTTCTTCTCATTAAATACTTGGAACGGCATCGATACGGCTTACAATATTTCCAAATCTTCTGTAACTGTTCAATCAGAGTTCATACCTAGCTCACCACCTGGCGAATATCCTGTAATATTAGATTGGCCCGATCAAGAAGCTTGGCCAGCCAATGGATTCCAGGGTGCAATTATTCCTACGCCAATTTCTGAATGTGCTAGTTGCGATAATTTAACACCTAGAAATTTCCCTCTTGCAGTAAATATGGATAATAATTCTACAGTTTTTACATTTGCTAATCTCTCAAATGTTGACACATCGAAGATATTTATTAAATCTCAACCGACTCAATATGCTGTCCAAGTAAGGCGGGCAGAAATGGTAAGATTCCAAACGTTAGTCGACGGCATGAAAGTAGAAAATGCCAATGTGTTAATTGAAGACGCTTTAGGTAATGATCTCTATTCATTATATACAGATGATGATGGATATACGCCTTGGTTTGCTTTAGCTTCAGATTCACATCTTGATTTCCGAGGACTTGCTGGAGGAGATAATCCAGATGGTTTTGCAGATGATGAATATGAAGATTCATGCTCCGATGGAATAGATAATGATGGTGATTTAACGATTGATAATAATGATGATGATTGCGATTATAGCGCGGGAACTCGTGAACTTTCTCGTTATTACTACACTGCATACAAATTTGGTTTTGGTTATGATAGGGATGACTTTGTCATTGAAGACACAACATATCAAGATGTGATTAATTTAGTAAATACTGGGCCATCTATTTCTGTAACTCAAGAAACAGGTCATTCATTTAGAAAGATAGTCAACTTTACTGGTTCAGCGCATGATGGCCAGTTAGCTGGATTCTATGCTACAGACGAATTAGCACAATGGGACCAGAAAGGATATATTCATTCTATTGAAGTTAGAGACCCTTTCACCAGTGAATGGGCTTCTGCGGGGCATGCAGTTGATGATAGTGGGGCCGAACCCGGAACCGTTACTCGTTTCAATCATCCATTCAATTCTTGGTATTACTCATTTGATATGTCAGGTTATCAAGAAACTGACTACACCTTCGAGTTCAGGTCATTTGACGGAATTGACTACAGTCCAATTGTTACAAGGACAATTAAGTTGAATGCAGCACCTCCTGTAATTAGTGTAAATTCTCCTAGTGATGGATCAACTTGGTCTGATGGAACTGTGACATTTGAGGGTACTGCATATGATCAATATGGTTGCCCTATTGCTTGTAGCCAAGACGTTGGAGAAATTTATTTCTATATTAGTGGCCCTAATTTCGAAGGTACAACTCCAACTTCTGGGGGTGCAGATTGGTCATGGACATGGGATTTCAGTGGACAACCAAGAGTTATATCGGACTATACATTCACTATCTGGGCTTCTGATTCTGACTTTTGTTTGAGTGTAATTGACGAATGTCAACCAGTAACTATGACGTTGACAATCGATAACTCTAATTCAGCACCTTTTGTAAGTCTGCTGTCGCCTCAGGATGGAGAAAGACTCTCAGTTTCTGATAATACTATTGAGGGAGTAGCAAGGGATAATGACGGCTCAGTTTCTAGAGTAGATATCACTGTCAGAGACATTTACAATGGCGATATTATAGTACATCAGCAGTCAGTCTCTGATTTCGAACCTAATGGTGCTTGGTCTACCACTTGGGACCCTACAATACTTCAACACGACTTTGAATATGAGATTGATGTTCAATCATATGATGGATATGATTACAGCGATATGACTACAATTACAATAATTGCAGATAACCCATCTGATGCTGGAAACAATCAACCTGTATTCAATTCTGATGGCTGGTTACAAGAAATCACTCTTTATTGTGAGGAAGAGTCACAATCACAGGATAGATGTACTAAGGCCGAAATAGATCTAGGGCAATTTTTCACGGAAATAGATAATGGTCAAGAGCTCATATTATCAGTCTTTGAAGACTCTAGTCCTGATGCAACTTCGGATGATAATTTCGCATTAGTAATTAATGTAGGACAGGATGGAATTGCTACATATGACCCAATTTCAATGTTTTTCTATGACTCTGACATGGATTCATGGACATTAGAAAATGTAATCTTTGTTGCCACAGATCCATTTGGTTCTAAAGAAATATCATTACCAGTAACTTTTACTGTGATTGGAATAAATTTTGAAATTAATATACCCGATGTTACTGTTGTTAAAGATGGAGAAAGTGTCACATTTTCAGGCATAGGCCTTCCCGGTAAGACGGTTACCGCACTGATTGACAAGGTCCCTGCTAACAGTACGATTGTCAATAGTGATTCTACTTGGTCCCTCGATATCCCCTCGTCTCGATTTGATGATGGGCCAGTTACTCCTGATTTCAGATACGTTGGTTCTGATTATTCTAGTGGTGTTCAGATATCAGTAGGGACGCCTGATGAGGGGATGTCAACGTTAATGATAGCAATCATCTCAATAGTGATATTATCTCTATTAGGTGGTGCCTTTGTATACTTCTTCGTTGAGATAGAAGAAGATTCTTCAGTTGATGAAGAAGATTCAGAATCAGATTCTAATGCCGATGAAGAGTCTACTGAGGGATGGATTTGGGATGAAGAATCTAATGAATGGATAGAAGATCCTAATTATTAATTCTGATGACTTAACTCAGAGACTTCTCCACCGAAACTTCATGTATTGATTCAGATTGCTGTAACAATATGAGTAACATGGCCGTGCCTAGGCCCGGCGTTCAAGAGAGGATTCTACTACATCTTAGAGACTATGTCGAGCATGTCGGAAGAGTTGAAGTTCCTTTTGCGCTTTCACAGATGGGCATTGCTAATTCTGTTGCAATAGCTCGATCAAATGTTCCTAGAGCAATTTCCGGAATGAGGGAACAAGGTCTACTTATAGAAAGACAAGCTCATGTGACTGGAGTTTCCCGCAAGAGAAAGGCATATTTTCTTACAGATGATGGACTAAAAGTGGCTAATGGTATTTGGGAAAAAGTTAGTACTCAGAATGTCCGACTAAAATTTCCTGATGGGACTTCGAAAAGTGTGCCTCTTGTGAACGCTCTTGAGTTGACAGACTTACCATTAAGGCATGTAGATATTTTGAGATATATCGATGATAATGGTAGTTTAGATTTATCTGTACTGTCTGCAGAATTAATTGAGAGAGACTTGTCAAAACATATTGAAAAACAGTTAGTGACCTCTTTCAACGATCTTCCCAGAACTAGGAAATTTTTCGGTAGGGAGAAAGAAGTAGATGACATGGTTAATCTACTCGAAACAAGGTCTTCTTCGATTTTAGTTCCTGGAATTGCAGGTATTGGAAAAACTGCTCTTGCCGGTAAAATTCTTGAAAGATTTACTCATGAAAGAAACCTCTTATATCATCGATGTCAGGATTGGGAAGGTTCTAGAGCGTTCCTTGAAGCAACTGCAGAATGGCAAGCAACTATGGGGAATAATGGGCTTTCCGATTACTTAGCTGCCACTCCAATACCTCAGTCGAATGTCACCATTGATCTAATTATTGAAGGCCTCAGAAATTCTCCTAGTTTAATTGTAATTGATGATCTGCACAAAGTTGGTGATGAGACACTTATCACTATTTTGAGAGGCATAGCCACACGAATCCCTACTCTGAATCAAGTTGGCGTAATTATGTTTTCTAGGTCCTTTAGAATGGTAGTCCCGGAGAAAGACTCAGAAGGAAAAATTCTCACACTAGTGATGCCTCTCGAGGGGCTTGATAAAGAGTCAAGTAAACAGATTCTTTCAGCTATGCCTGACATGGATGCCTCGCAGTTCCTCCATATTTATTCACTTTCTCGAGGCCACCCTCTTGTTCTCGAGTTGATTAACAGAGGGAGTGTCGGAGGGACCTTCCACGCCACTTTAGAAACATTTGTAGAAAAGGAAATATTTAGCAGGTTGTCTGGTCCTCAAAAGAGACTTCTTGGCGCTATTGCAGTTTTCCGTGAACCAATGCCGCTCAGTGCTTTGAGCGATCTTGATGCAGCAGTCGATCTGTTAGATGATTTGGTTGAGAAAGGTCTAGCTAGACAAGCAGATAGTGAAAACTATGATGTTCATGACTTAGTTAGAGAATTTTTAGTTCTCTCAATGGAGCAAAATTTACGAAATGAATTACACAATAATGCAGTTAATTGGTACCGAAATCGTAAGTCAAGCCCTACAGATAGGATTGAATTTATTCATCATTTGAATAATTCTGATCAAATAGAAGAGTTGGCATCCGTATTATCTTCCGAGGGACCTAATTTAGTACAATCAGGTCATACAGAGCTTCTAGGAATTTTGAGATCTCTAGATAGAGAAGGTTTTGACTCAAAATCTTGGGGGATTGTTAGGGAATTAAGAGGAGATATCCTATCAATTCAAGGACAGTGGAATGATGCTGAGAAAGAATATGATGCAGCAATCCCTATAGCACGTAAAAATAAACAGAATAAGGAATTAGCTAGGCTGTTGTCATCAAGAGCTGATATAGCAGTCAAAAGAGGAGCAATGGATGATGCATTAGAGTTGCATAGGCAAGCATTAGAGATTCAAATCAAGACTAGAGATGCTGTCTCAGCAGCACGTTCTTACAATAATATGGGCTATATTTTCCGTCGTCGTAGGGATAATAGACATGCTTTGGAAGTATACGGTAACGTCGAGGAACTTCTTGAATCAGAAAATAATCCTGAGTTATGCGACTCAAGAATCCGTCTTGCTTCTGCATTTTTAGAAATGGGCGAATTAGATCGTGCACGAGATCATGCAATGCTGGCTCATGATGAGACTAAGAATAATGGTCAAGAAACTCTTCATGCTAGAGCTAGAGCGGTATTAGGGAGATATTATGCAAAAATTAAAGATAATGATTTAGCAATGCTGCATTACTCTGGTGCCTTAGAAATTCTTTCTGAACAGGCAGACCCTCATAGTGCTGTTGAAATTGAAATGCTATTAGGCCAAGTATTGAGTGACGCAGGTAGAAAAGAGGAAGCTTCAGACCATTATTTGGAAGGTTTAGCATTGGCTGAAGCTAATGATTTCCGTCATCTGAAAGGAGAAATACTTGCTCGTCTTGGAGAAGTTGAGACAGATCGTTCTCAAAGAATGGAATATCTTCAGAAAGCACTTTCAGTTTTCAGAGAACTTGGTGCTAATGATCGTATGAGAGAAGTACAGAATTCAGTTCACAGAGTGGTCATGGGTCACTAATTTCAGTCATAATTTTAGTCTCCAGATTTTTCTCACCAATTACGATTTTAAATTCTGGTCCTGACTGTTCAGATATGAATATCATTCCTTTGTATTCTTCACCTATCCTCATTAAAACTTCACTTTCTGCTAGATGTGGTGCATTGTTTTTATCAGATAAATGGCATAAAACTATTGTTTTGAGTTCTGGCGTCATAACTTCATTCAATATTTCTGCGGTTTGACTATTTGATAAGTGACCACCTCTACTCGTTATTCTCCTCTTTAGTGAATCAGGATATGGGCCCTGCATTAATTTACTGTGATCATAATTTGCTTCAATTGAGATATGTGCACATCCTTTCAAATGTCGCTTCAATTCTACGGTTGCCTCACCTAAGTCGGTGACGAAACCGGCTCTATTACCATCACCATTACTTACAATCAAAGCTATATTCTCTGCATCATCATGTGGTATAGGTATTGGAAGAACGCTAATCTCTTCATTGATATTGATTCGTTCTAAATTACCAAATGTTCTACAATCTAAAATCGGATTCCATCCCATTTTAATAGCAGTTTCAATATTACAATAGAGTTTCGCATCCCATTTTTGAGAGGCTTTGAGGGCGGATCTAGAATGATCTCCGTGGTGATGAGTAATTAAAATTGCATCAATCGAACTCGGTTCTATTTCTATTCTAGATAGTCTTTTTTCAGTTTGTTTAAGTGAGAAACCACAATCAATTAGTACTTTACAATTATCGGATTCTAGCAAGGTGCAGTTGCCTCTGCTACCTGAACCTAGATGAGTAATCTGTAACCCCACACCAATCATCTCTTGAGGGAACGTTTAGTCCTTCAATGAATCTGTTTTGCATTACAAAAAAATCAAATTTTCACACCATTCTGACATCGCCATAATGTACTAATCATATACATTTGTCCGAACGACGCTCCATCATGGTCATAAATACATGAAAGTCGCTAAGGGTAGTTAAGCAGAGGTGATAGCATGAGGCGTAAACAAACAGCACTTCTTATGACAGTCCTAATTCTGTCAAGTTTAGCCTTTGTTTCTCAAACTAGGCCTCAGGCACCAGTAGAAAATGTCGACCCTGGAGAAGCTGCTGGAGGCGGCCCTCCAGTGACTGATGAAGATGGAGACAAGATTCCTGATTTCCATGAAGAAATATTATTCGGAGAAGATATCATTCTTAATTTAGGCAACGAAATAATTAGTATATCTGGACTTGACTCAAGGAATGGTACAGATAATATGTCTGATTATGACCGTGATGGAGCAAGTGCTCTTCTTGAGTATTGTTGGCCTTATACATTAGATAGATGTTTTACAGATAGAGTCTCATTAACTGGCAAGCCGGGAGAATTAACAGATTCAGGTATGAGAGAATGGCTCGATCCGAGAGTAGCAGATACTGATGGAGATGGCCTCCCTGACGGTTATGAAATTTATATGTGTACTGAAGGAGGTCTTGGTTATCTCAATACAACAAATGCATGGACTTGTCTTTGGTTTGATCCATTAGATCCCAGCGATATGTGGGAGGATATTGATAGGTGTGCAGATTTTACATTTGGGTGCGGAGATGGTTTTGATGTGGATCGAAACGGAATTATAGATGATACGGAGAAATATACTAATTCTGAAGAATATCTCTTCGGCACTCCCGAAGACTGGGTGACTGAGAGAGATGGTTTGTGGTGTTTCGGTGAGATTAATATGTTAAATTCAGAATCATGCCAAAAATCTGTAGAAAGACAAACTGGCGATGGATGGTTAGGTAGTGATCCAACTGAATCAGATTCAGACTATTATTCATGGGCAGAAATTATTTCTGTTGGTTTAGCAGTTCCTGGAGATGGGATTCCAGATGGTTGGGAAGTGCATTATGGACTTGATCCAAGAAATGCTAGTGATGCAATCATAGATTCAGATTCAGATGGCTGGGATCTGGATAGGGATGGATATATTATTCCTGACACTTCTGTAGCTACATCTAGTTGGGGTGAATCCTTTAGTAACTATGAAGAATATATGATATTTTATGACCAAGGAGTTTCAGTAACTCCCGGACTCCGGAGTATCGATTTGTCTAATACCGATGATAGTTTCTTGACATATGATCAGTCAACATCTCCACAATTAGTCGATGCTAGTGTTCATACTATTATTTCTGATAATCAGAGAGATAGACTAATGGTAGGTTCAGAATATGGAATAACCATATTGGATCCATTTAATCAGGTATCTACAATGATAGAACTCCCTTCTGGTTTAGTTTTAAATTCAATGATGGATTGGTCGGATGATGATGGAGAATATCTAATTTTATTAACAAATCAAGGGATATCAATAGTCGAAATAATTAATGGTATTCCGCAAATTGATTCATCAACCTTTGAGCCATCGGATTCCAGTATCTCTGTGGGTTCAATCGATGAGATGGTTGTGCTTAAGACTGGTAGTGGAAGTCTAGACTTAATGCTCTTTTCAGGACAAGAGGCATGGACAACCTCAATATCTGGGACGACTATGGATTCTCTAATTTATCTTGATTCAATCTCGGAGATATTATCTGTTAATGCGGCCAATGTAAACACTGCATTGCATATGGAAATGGATGGCCGTGGACCTTTACTTTTGATAGGCACTGACGGCGGATTAATGGCTTGGAATACTACGGATGGTTCTGACTCTGTAGGTACTCCTTGGTGGGTTTTCAATAGAGAAAATGCGGAAGATTTTGTACAAAAAGCGGATTTACTTAATGTTTCAAAATCGGCGATAGTGAACATTTTGCAACCTGCTGGACCAAAAGATTCTTCGGGAAATTTTGAATTAATTACTGGTGCATGGATTGGTACATCTGGTGGCTTACATTTGATTGACATTGGCAAATTGATATCAATGCCTGTAACTGCCTTTAATTCTGAGAGAATGTGGAATCAAGAGAATTGGTTATCAGGTTCAAATGATGTCCATTCAGTTCATACATTTGAAAACCAAGTAATAGTAGGTTCCAAAGATGGTACTTGGGTTCTCGAGGGAGGGTATCAAGGAGTAACGGGAATGTCAGAAAATCAAACATTCCTTCCTGGATTAGTAACTTCGTTAACGACATTAGAATCATCTGAATCAATCATAATGTTCGCCGGTATTTCTCCTGGGAATTATATGAATATAATGCCAATTGACCCACAATCAACTGATTCAGACCTTGATGGAATGCCCGATGGTTGGGAATTTATTCACGGACTTGATCCAACCGATCCATATGATAGAGATAGAGATGCAGATGCTGATGGTGTTCTATACAATCCTGAATTCGGCGAAGGTATAGATAGGAGTTGGACTAATCTAGACGAATTCCGATTCATCACTAATTCAGAAAATGGCTTTAATGGAACAGATCCAAGAAATATAGATACTGATGGAGATGGACTAACTGATGGCGAAGAATATTGGGGTTGGTTCACCGAATCTACTAATTTCGATTGTCATTATTTGAATCAAGAGTATATTTGTGATGAACTAACTGGTTCAGAAGCGTTGTCAGTCCATCTTGAAGGATGGTTAGGTTCCGGTGCAGGTGGAGGTACTGATGGCCCTACAGACCCTACTGATACAGACTCAGATGGAGATGGAATGCCCGATGGTTGGGAAATTGAAAATCGAAGATGGATTGGAGACGTATATAATGGAGGTAATCTATGGACATTAGACCCTAGAAATCCTAATGACGCCCAAGATGACGCTGATAATGATGGACTTTCCAATCTCTGTGAGTACAAATGGTCTAATCTACTTCAAACTGTGATTAATGAAGGTCTTCCTTCGCATGGCGAAAGCTCCGATGCTGCCTTAAATTGGACTGCAACTGATCCAAATAATATTGATTCAGATGGAGATACATTACCAGATGGATGGGAGGCAAGATATTCTTGTTCATGGTCTGCAGATGCTGCTGGATTAAATCCTTTGAATGGTTCTGATGCATTGAATAATCCGGACGGTGACGGATACGATATTAATCATAATGGTATTTTAGAATTAGAAGAGAGCCTAGTTAACTGGATGGAATTCCATTGGAAATCTGAGATTATTTTTTCTGACAGTACAGATAATGATATTCCATTCCCTGACAATTTTACTACATTTTTATTCAATGATACTTGGGAAGATTTTGCCGGAGGCTCATTCGGTAAGTATGCTAGTAATAATTACAACAGTCTAATCAATGCAACCTCTGAAATAGATGTAGGCTCAGGAAATCCACTAAGTTCCGATTCAGATCTAGATGGAATGCCAGATGGTTGGGAGTTTTATCATGCTAGATGGAGTCTTTTTGATAGCTCATGGACCCTTAATCCGGTTAATGAAAATGACCGTATAGGCGATCCTGATGGGGATGGAATGAATAACTGGGAAGAATATAATGTAATATCTAGTAATCTTTCAGAGATAGATTCTCTAATTACGGTTCCTCAATTTTATCTTCTCTACTTTGGCGGCGAATATCTTCCTAATCCCTGGTTATCCGCGCAGTCATCCAGTTCTTTCGGTTCATTTTTAACACCTGAACAAATTAATCTTACAGGTTTAACAGCAGATCCTAATAATCCTGATACAGATTCAGATGGGTTACTAGATGGTATGGAATTAATCTTCACAAGATGGAACTCAACTGATGAGGTTTGGACTCTCAATCCTCTTGTCCCTAATGACGGAAATTATGACTCAGATAATGATGGTATTTCTGATCAGATTGAGCTCAATCTGACACTCAATAATCCATTTAATGGAGGCTTATCTCCTCCGGATGCCCCTAGACTTTGGGAAGAGGCAGAGTATCTTGATCCTTCTGAGGCAGAAAATAGAGTATATAGAATTCTTTTCAATAAAGAAGGAAGAGCCCAACTCGCCCTTCAGCAATTTGCGGATTGGCAAGGAGGAGCCACAGCAAAACCTCTTCTTAAAGCCCTATTTGGTGTCTCTGATCCAACAACAGATGATACAGATAGAGACGGTATGAGTGATGGTTATGAATATTGGTTCACTGAATGGAATCTTGAAGATAATCGCTGGGAGATGAATCTTCTTACGGGAACTGATATTTCTGTTGATAGTGATGGTGACTCATATGATTGTAATGGTGATGGAATAATTTCTCCATCCGAATCTTATGACAATTTAGCAGAGTTTGAATCAAGAATATATGGTAAAAAATTAGCAATAGATAGCATTCCAAACGGAACAGGTCTCGTTTCATATGGTGCAGATACTGTAAACGCATACATGGATGAGAAATCTATGACCTATTCCTTGGCATTGAGTCAATTATATGTCACTTTTTCTTCGAAATCAATATCCTCATTCGAGAAATCGGGATTAATTAATCAGATAAATCCTGATAATTTCAATATTAGTTTAGCGGGAATTAGTGACCCCACAGATTCTGACTCAGACAGGGACGGAATGCCTGATGGTTGGGAATATTGTTTCTCGATATATGGTCAATACTTACCAGTTAATGACTATCGATGGTCCATGAACCCCATTAATCCACTTGATGTAAATTACGACCCTGATGAAGATGGTTGGTATGACAGACAGTGGGAAGATGATCCAGCGACCCAAGGAAAATGGGAGAATAGACAATTTACATCAGCAAATATGGAAAACCAAATTAGTAATGGAGTACTTCCTTTATTCTTTAGCAATATTATGGAATATGAAAACGGGACATTGCCATTGGATTCAGACTCAGATGATGACTCCATGGTCATGAAGCCGGTGTTTACTAACGGTGAAGTTACAGATTACATTCAAGATATGAATCTAAGCGATGGTCGAGAAATTTTCAAGTATGGTACAAATCCTTTAGATAATGATACTGATGGAGATATGATGCCTGACTTCTATGAATACTATAGAGGGTGGAATGAAACTAATGATAATTGGTCATCTTATCTTAAAATAGAAGTACAATGGGAGCAAATATCTGCAAATAATCTCAAACCAGTTCAAATTTCTAATAATGTTATTTCACGTCCGATTTTAAACTGGGTTTGGTTTACTCATGATGCAACTGATCCTAATGATGCTGGCCAAGATGCTGATAATGATGGGGGATGGGACTGTTCAGGAGGAAATTGTGAATATCAACCTTACAATAATTTCCAAGAATATTATGGTGTGGTAAATGCATCTCTATCTTCTCCAACATTAGTCCGTCAGTCTTTATTGAATGATTGTTCTGGTAATTATGTTGAAGAATGGTGGCAGCTAAGAGAGTCATTATTAGGAACATGCTCAGGTTCATCAGCTCTAACATCAAATTATTTTAGAATGTATAAAATCAATAATAATGACCAACTATTTGCATTAATTGTCGATGATAATGATTTGGATTATCAATACTTAGATACCACCGACGACGAGACATTGTGTAACGGGGAATGGGCTGATTCTTACCAGAGATTCGCTGGAGACCAGTATCATTTCCCTAATATCGGCCTTGGAGAGTATGTATTTGGTTGGTGGGTTTTAGATATTGACGGAGATCAGATTGCTGATGGAACAGATCCGACAAAATGGGATACCGATGGAGACTGGTTAAATGACTTCTTTGAAATAGAAGATGACATGTTGGATGGAGTGCGTGGAAATAGTGCTTCACCAATAAGATATGATGATAGAACTACTACCTGATATTCATTGCATTAATTTGCTCATGTCTTCTCGGTTAGTTTATGGATAGTCAAGGGGAGATGCCATCCCCTACAGATTCTATGGAAGAAAAATTACTTTTTCTTCAGGAAAATTTATCCAATTTTGTCAAGCAGTATAGTTTACCAATTATTGAATCTGCATTGGTAATATCAAAATATATCAATATTCTATTAAATGAATTAGAAAAGAAAGCAACTATGGAGAATGAAATCTTACCTTTAGAAATAACTGAACCAAGAGCAATAATAGAGGGTGTTAAGGCACCCAAGATAGAGGATTTCCCACTCGACAAATTAATGCAAAATATAGACCAGGATAGAATGGATATTTTTGATACAATAATTAGAACTATAATCAATGGCTCAGAGATACCCTTTGTTAATGCAATTATGTTGTTGAGAGACTGGGAAGGAATTATACGAACTCAACTTGCCAAATCTACAAGTCCCGGCCATCTTTTCAGTCCATTAGAGTTAGATGATGGCTTTTGATTATTCATTTTCTGCTTTTGCTACAATTCTACTTGACACAAAAAACGCATCTCCAATTGACCAGACATATAGCAGAAACCATAAAATTACTGTGAAAAGTAACGGCAATTGTATCAAAAACCAACCATTTGCCTTTTCGTGCTGCCGATTAAAATGTTGACCTAAGAAAAGGAAAGGAATCAGAGCTAGTATAATTGTGAACAATGGCCTTAAAGTCCCCCATGGTCCTATTCCTCCATTAAGTTCACTCCAAATTACTCCTATAACTCCTAATCTGCTTACTTTTTCTTGCTCTTCGTCTTCACTTATATTGACGACAAGCTCTTCAGTCATGCATGTGCTAATAATACCTGAATGATGAAGATAGCGATTATTTGTATGGAAAACACCAACTATCTCCTACTTATGCAAATTACCATGGGTACTCCAAGTGTGTTAATTACGGGTTATCCAAAGTTCTCAGATTTTAGCAATAATATCTCTGAAAAGATATTATCAATTTTCAAAGAAATAGATATTTTAGATATAGATATCTCTACTGAATTACTATCTGTTGACGAAGATGGTAGTGATTTAGTTGCAAAAAAAATCAACCTTGGAGATAACTTTGACGCAATAATTCATTTGGGATTTTCATCTAAATCAGAAAAAATTCGTTTTGAAAAATATGCATATAATGAGTATAGTATGTCCCTATCTGACAATTCTGGTCGTTGTATTTCTTCTGGCGAAATAATTCAGAATAAAATAACCCGGCATCGTACAAATGTCAATGAAATTGTAATCAATGAAGTCTTTCAAGATGATTCTCGTGTAGAATGGAGTATTAATCCTGGTCGTTTTGTTTGCAATGAAACTTACTTCAAGACTCTAAATATGATCTATAATAAAAATAATAAAACAAAGGTCCTTTTTGTTCATTTACCTCCTGAGAATATTCTTAATATCATTGACCAGACAGAAATTATTGAGCGTTTAATTAGATGTATTACTAAACCATATATTGAGGTAGTAGGGGCGTTAATATTTGATGAAAATGATAGAATCCTATCTTGCAGACGTCCTAAGGAAAAGTCTTGGCCGTCGTGGTGGGAGTTCCCTGGAGGGAAGGTAGAATTTGGGGAAAATCCCTTTCAGGCCTTATCTAGAGAATTAAAAGAAGAACTTTCATTAAATGTTTCACCATCAAAAATTATTGCAGAGCAATTTTTTGATTATGAAGATAAATACGTGAGATTAATGGTTCTGAATTGTGGGATAATTGAAGAAGATCAAATCGAGTTAGTTGAACATGATCAAATGAGGTGGCTGCATAAACATGAATTATTTGAAGTTAATTGGTTACCTGCAGATTTACCAATTATTGAAAAATGGTTTGTTGAAGGTATTCCTAGTCCTCATCAATATTAATAGTTGGATTCCCTCTTTTGTCAAACCATTCAGTCGGCTCACCGTCGCCCCTCATTGCTAACTCATCTCCTGAGAATCGGGGTATCTCATTTCTTCCTTCATGCCAAGTTTGTTGTTCCAGCCATATATCTATATCCTCTCCTGAAATATTAATTTTAATCATTCCACCGAGTGTCTTATCATCTAAAACAAAAGAGACTTTCCCTGCAATAGCGGCCTGCCTTGAGATGTAAAAGTGGGTTGAATCAGAATCACAATTCAGAGTCATTACGTCCAGTGCTGTATCTAATATTCTTTGTATTCTAATCTGATTTAATAGATATTCTAGACTGCAAGATTCACCATGGATTTCTTCTTCTACATTTTCCGTTGGAAATTCTCTTTTTTCAAGATTTTTTTTAATTTCACAATCGGGGAAAAATATTTTTATTGATTGAATAATCTTTTCCAGATCTTCATATGGTTGGACTATTGAAGAGATTGTAATAACAGGCTCCATGATTGTCCGCAGTATTCCCCAGTCATGAGTTCTCTGTTTGAATAATCTCTCAAATACACGAATGGTTGAAATTGAATAGTTGCTGAGAAGTGTTATGACAGAGCGCTCTAGTACCATCTCCGGAGCATTGTTATTGACCCCTACTCTTTGTATAGTTGCATTAAGATATGGTTTACCAGCAATTAACGAAGTAATATCCAACGACATAATAATTGAAGGCTCTATTCATATTTTTGCAATTATTATTGGAATTATTATGTTTTCAAGATATAGGGTTATTGAAGACCATGAATATCATCGCTCTGCAGCAATAAAAAGACTTCGTAAATCATATACTCAAGAAGATAAGGGATTATGGGAGAAATCTGATGGCGCTATCAAAAAACTTGAAGATCAAGCTTCTGAACAAGTAAAAGGCCGTAAAGGGGCCCTAATTCAAGCTAAGATGTCAGGAACCATTGGATCGTTGAATGCTGAATCATTAGAAAAAGAAGTAGACGAAGATAAAGAAATTGAAGTAGTTACGCACCATAGAAATATTGGCACAATAATCGATGAAGAAATAATTAATAATAAAACAGAATCATCAAAATCATTCTTTTCAAAGAGGCTGGAAAGATCTGCTCTTAAGAGACTAGAGAAAAAAAGACTCAAGGCGGAAAAGAGAGAAATGAAGCAAATAAAAAATAAAAATAAGGTAAAGGGATATACGCAAAATGATGATAATCAATGGGATGTATCTCCAAAAACTAAAACCACTCCAAAAGTTATTTCATGTAAGGAATGCGGAACTCTAAATAATTCTCAAAATCCTTACTGTACATCATGTGGGACATACTTATCATGAAAAGAGAATACTTCATAGAGGACCGATAAAAAAATATATTCAGGTGAGATAATGTCAGTAAAGAAGGATTATTATGAGATTCTCGGAATTAATAGGGATGCTAGTCAATCTGAAATCAAGAAATCATTTCGTAGTTTAGCCCGAAAATATCACCCGGATAAGAATCCTGATGACCCCGAGTCCGAATTAAAATTTAAGGAAGTTCAGGAAGCTTATGCAATCCTTTCGAATCCAACTGAGAAGAGAAAATATGATACTTATGGCCATAATGGTCCCGGGGGCTCACCTTTTGGACCAGGAGGATTCCAAGGAGTAAATATTAGTGTTGAAGATTTATTTGGCGGAGGTTTTGAAAGTGTTTTTAGTTCTATTTTTGGTTCTTCAAGTCCTAGAAGAAATAAGAGACAACGAGGTTCGGATTTACTTGTTAGACACACAATACCATTTGAGGCTTTAATGAATGGTTGTGAAGAATCATTAGAATTTGATGTTTTAAAAACATGTAAAGATTGTAATGGTGTTGGAGCAAAAAACATCGAAGAAGTCCGAGAATGTCCTGCTTGTGATGGCCGTGGACGTATACAGAGAGTTGAGAGATTGGGGCCATTTACTCAACAAGTTGTAAGCGATTGCCCATCATGTAAAGGTGAAGGTAGAATTATTCAGAATCCTTGTCCCAGTTGTAGAGGTGAAGGACGTGCCAATCAAACAAAAAAAGTCCAATTCACAGTCCCTCCTGGTATTGAAAATGGCCAAAGACTTAGAATGTCTGGTTATGGAGAGTCATCTAAATCAGAAAATGGAGATCCAGGGCACTTGTATATTGAGATAGATGTTGAAGAACATGAATGGTTTGAAAGAGATGGTGCAGATTTACTAATGGCACTTCCATTAACTTTTACTGATTTGGTACTAGGTACTACTGTGGAGATACCTCATTTAGACGGTGAAATCTTGAAAATTAAGATTCCTCCTGGTTCAAAACCCAGTCAAACAATTTCCGTTAAAGGGCGTGGTCTACCGAGCAATAGATCGCGAAATAGTCGTGGCTCGATAATGGTGCTTCTTAAATTAGATATTCCGAAAAAGATATCTAGATCCTTCAAGAAAAAATTGATAGATATCAAAGATGAAATGAGCTACTCAAATGAAGAACTAGAAGATAAAATTCGTAAAGAAGCAAGGTCAAGACGTAATGGTTAGCCCCATTCGATTATTTTATTTGGTGTTGCAGCCAACGGTATTTCTTCAACTAATCCGGATAATTCTAGAGCAAGATTAGCAGATTTCCCATCTAACATAATTCTTAGAAATATTTGTGAGTTTTTAGATAATTTATCTAAGAATATTTCGTCTTCTTTTGAGATATATTTCGGAGAAACATCAATTATCGATAGTTTATTCCCTTCAGGATAATTGAGTCTAATTGATGCAATTTCCCAATCCCAATCCGATGTTTTCAAACCAATTAGAAGATTTTTCTTCTTCTCAGATATCTTCCAAGCACAGATTTCAATTTCTTCTGTCATATGTCTTAATTCTGGTTGCCCCCATATTTCATTTATTGAATTCCAAGGACTTTCTCCTAGTTGCATCAAAGCAGCATCAATAATTTCGTCGTTGTTATCATTTTCATTTATTTGTTTTGAAATTCTTTCCCTAATTCGAATCAATTTCTTCCTTTCGTGTAATTGCATTTGTATTGAAGCTTCTCCACGTCGTAAAATAACACCTCTATTCCAGAATAAAACAATCATAAGAGGGCTTAACATCAAAACTCCAATCAGGACATAGAAATCATTGAACATCCAAGAAAGGTCCTCATAATCATCAATTTGAGGTTCTTGATATTCTCCAAGATATTCTAATTTGAATGTATAATCAATTTCAACTTCTGCAGATGCTCTTCTTTCTATTCTTAGTGAATGATTGCCATAGGGCAATACAATCACTTCTCCATTAGATGTATTTACAAGCGCCCCAGTATTCTGATTTATCTCTTGTATTGTATAGTTTACTTCAGATTTAATTATCTCATTTAGGAAGACTCTAGAACCATTATTATCAGATATTTTTAATAAAAATATATCTATATTATCTCCGCTATGAAGACTTCCAGATGTCTCTGTATCTAACTGTAATTGATACCATCTTTCATCAGGCGTATCTATCCATTTAGACTCTGGAGCGTCAGAAAATATCATTCCATCTAAAGGCCTTAATGGTGTGAATGAAAGATTCCACCTAGTGGTTTCAGTAGATTTTATCCAAATCTCTAATGCCGCTGTATCTCCATTTGTTTCTATTATTTCTGGGCATAATCCGTCATCAGAGGATATATTCTCTTTATTTCCAAAATAGTCTAATAAATAGAACTCAAAAATAACACCTTCATTACTTGTTGAACAATGCATTGCTAACTTCATATCTGCTCCAATCCCAAATAGAATAGAGTCACCATTTTGATCAGATTTAGCTATATATGATTCATAATTCCATGAAGTTTCATAAGATAATGCTTCACCATGATTCCAAGGGACTTGTAATTCTCCTCCATTTCCAGATTCTTTTGACTGATTATTTCGGTACAAATCAAATTTATAAGGATGTATTCCTTCACTAGATGATGAAATAATTCGAATCCATAATTCACTTTCTTCTGGATATTCAAATAAATTTTCAGGCTCATTTAGATCATTTGTCACCAATTCTTTGATACTATTATTTCGATACCATAATTCAATTTTCAAATCATTATTGCCTATAATATTAGAGATTACAATCACATCACCGGGTTCTCCAAAGATTTGTATGGAATCTTTATCTGAATGATTTTCTAAGATTCCTATAAATTCAATATATCTTTGATCTTGTATTGAGTTATCACAATTTCCTAGGAAACAATAATCTTCTGTAATTATTGTATGATATTCCTCTTGATTTCCTGGGGAAGGAATTGAATCAATTAAATCACTATCTTCAATATTAGACAAATTATTAGACATTATCACATTAATTTCAACGTCATCAATTGTCACTTCAGAACTAGAAAATAAACTTACAACTGCTCCTTCATGAAGAAATCCTCCCCATTCTAATTTATGACTATCTTCTAAGTAATATATTTCTCCATCATTATTAATCTCTAGATTTAATCCCGGACAACTAATTTTCAGGCATGAAACACTGTACCAGAAGGGTCCTTCTAGGACTATATTTTCTTCTATGAGTAAGGTTTCTTCTTCATTTTGTCCACTAACATTCATGATTCCTGAAATGACAAATAATACTGTCATCAACAGTGCAGCGGTACGTCTCACGTCTCTTCGGACACGGCCTCCTCTTAGAATCCTTCAAGCGAAATGCTTCGTCCGCAGTATGTATGGAAGAGAGGCCATTAGCCCGGAGCGTAGTCGCTAGACAACGTTTTGGACGTTTATTTAGTCTAGGTGACCGTAATTCTCCTAGTTCTTGGACTCCTGCAATTATTTTAGGCGAGGATGATGAAGAATTACCATATTCGATCGCTCCATTCGAGTATTCTAGAGACTCCAGCAATTTACCTGCTAAAATTTCTATTAAGACTAGAACAAATCTTACTTTACCTTTCGATCAGTTAGATATTTGGCTAGCTAGTGAAGGATTAGTTCTCCCTCCTAGTTTGGTAGAATCTAATTCTGGAGAGTTTGGTATTGGAAAAGAAGTATTACCTGTTTCTTGGCAATCCTTACATCATGATTTAAGATTGAATGATGATGATTTACTTCCATCAATAATTATTCTAACCGATGCTCCTCAATTAGCTAATCAAAAAGGATTGCTATCTGAGGCATTGTATATCATTAGGACAAGGTTCCCCTCATCATTAATTTGGACTCCTGGTATTGGAGGTCCAGATAATTGTGCAATTCTAACTTGGATGGGGGTTGATATCTTTGATTTAGCGAGGTCTAAACATGCTAGTTCTCTCGGAGTTATTTTATCAGAAAATGGGCCTAGAGAAGTTGAGGAATCAATAGATGAAGATTCCTCAATGAAACATCAAATACAATGTTGGAAGAACTCATTAGCAGCTACTAGAGTTGCTATTAGAGAGGGCAATTTACGTGAATTGGTAGAGAAGCAATCTCTCTCTAGCCCTAGATCAGTAGAAAGATTGAGAATTCATGATGCTAAAATGTCTTCTTTAGATGGCGGTAAATCTGGGTTAGCAAGGATAAAAGGACAATTCCATGAACTTAGATGCCATAGTTTTTCAAGCAGAAATGACCCATTAATTCAAGACTGGCGTAGACGAGTTTCTAGTAATCATGAACCTCCTTCTCATCAATCTAAGGTGATGGTTCTATTGCCCTGTTCAGCAACCAAACCTTACCGACTTTCCGCATCTCACAAGAGATTCAGCAGATCAATTACATCTAATACAATTCACGAAGTCATAGTCACTGCACCGCTTGGTTTAGTCCCAAGAGAACTTGAAGATATCTGGCCGGCTGCTAACTACGATATTCCAGTAACTGGTGATTGGGACATTGATGAACTCAAAACAATCCGTGAGATGACATTTGAATATATTTCTAGAAATAACTTTTCAAGAGTTTTAAATCATAGTGGAATAGATTTAGAATATGACTCTGTAGAAATTATTGATACTAGAAGAGGAATGACTGCGGGATCATCCGAAGCACTTGAGTATCTCCAACAAATGGTTGAAAAATCTGTAAAAGATTTCGATTTAGAAGATCCCAAGGAAAGTAAACATAGATTAGGTAAACTCAGATCATTATCAAAATTTCAGCATGGTACTGATGATTGGTTAGATGGTACAGGGATACAGGGTAGGCCTCCAATTTTTACAATTCGTAAAGAGGGCAAGCAACTAGCATTATGGAATCCTCGTCTAGGTCGTTTTTCTTTCACCAAAGCCTGTCTCCCACTTTTAGCCGATAGCAAAAAGTTTCCAATTGCTCATATCACACCCGGAATCGATTGGAGGGGAGATTTATTTGCCTCAAATGTAATCGACTTCCAAGGAAGTATTAGGATAGGGGATGAGGTTTTAGTTTACCAAAATAACGAATTAATAGGATCTGCTCGAGCAGAAGCTGCTGGTTGGGAATGGCCAAATGGGCCTAGTAGGTTGGCTCGCGCTCAACATAGATTATAATCAAAATCGGTTGTTTGAGTTTGCGTAGCGATTAAAGAGGGGCAGCAAGTCGGCCGGCTACCTGAGGTCTTCACATGGCACGCATGCACAGCAAAGGAAAAGGAACTAGCGGGTCCTCTAAGCCCAACAATGATACAGCACCTTCATGGTCTGAATCAGATAAAGGAAAGGTTGAGGAATTAATCATAAAATACGCGAATGAAGGTCATTCGTCTGCAAAAATCGGAACTTTGCTAAGAGATATGCATGCGATTCCAGATGTAAGATTAGTAATGGGAGAAAGAATATCCAAGACATTATCTCGTAATAATCTAGAATCAACATATCCTGAAGATATGATGAATTTAATGCGTAAAGCACTTAGTTTAATTGATCATCTTTCAAGTAATAAGAAAGATTTACACAATCGTCGTCAATTAGAACTTTGTGAATCACGATTACGCCGTTTGGCTAGGTACTATGTAGGCACTGGACGAATATCATCAACATGGACATACAAACGCGACCAATTGCGATTAATGGTTGAATGATTTCTGCGTATAAGATTTGTAGTACCCCCTCCTCGGCGAATTATGAGGCTACTAGTCAACGAGACTCAGTTTTCTTCTGTTTCTGAAATTTTGTTATCCGCCTCTAAAGAAATTGAAAGACTAAATGAGCCATTGTTATTACTTTGCTTACCCACACTTTCTTCTTCTTTTTCAATGGCAGCCATAGAGTCTTCTTTAGTAGATAATGGTATAACTTATCGAAGAAAATTTTCTATTGAAAATTCTGATAATTCGCCTTGGATAAAGATAATTGATGATAATTCAGAGTTTACCTCGCTTGAAACCAATCCTTTCAGATTAACAATCTCTACAGTGATTGTTGATGGATTAATAAGTCATAAGGGAGAGCCTAGAAAAGGTCCTCTAACTTCAGTATCTCAAGCTCATGCTCTTTCTCAATTGATTTCACCAAATGGTCTGAGGACACGTAGATTACGTCCATGGTTAATTTCTGGAAATTGGATTAATTCTGCTATGGATAATACTTATGACCCTATTTATTCTGCATTAAGGGATTTTCTTTTAGATGATGGATTAATCAAAGTAGTACCTTTACCTGAAGTTCCAGAACCTAATATCTCTGAATATGAATGGATTGATGAAAATACATTAAATGCTATTTCTTCCAGATGGGTCAGTCTTGATTTGGAAGGGAAGGCACGTGTATTATCCAACTTAGTTAGAGGTTCTTTGATTAGATCAAAACCCTCAACATCTAGATTAGAAGAAATAGTCTGGCATTGTGTTCTGGCACCAGGTTGGTCCACTGATTTAGCAGGACAAATTTCCTCTGCTAGATTATATTGGGACGACAATAATTCGAATATTGCTTCTAGTAAGGTGATTGATAAATTAATTAGAGATGGAATGATATAATTATTCTTCAATTCGGAGCATTACTTCACATTCTGAACATTGTATTCTTAGTGGCCTAACATCTGATTCGACGGGATTACTTGTTCCGCAAGCAGGACATTCAATCCTAGGGGATTTATTCTTCCTCCCTCTCTCCTTGTTTGATCTAGGAGATACAAGTGAAATTGGAAATACCAATAATATACTGGAGGCTACAATTGCAAGAACTATTTGCATTGGCATACCTAATACATAAATTACCAAAGACAATCCTCCTAAGGATGTAACAGAAATTAAAGCAGGTGCACTACTTCTATTTCTAGTCAAGAATAATCCCATTCCTATTGCTATACATAACGCGAAAACACATAGCATTGCAGAAATTAAAGGACTAAAAGCCATATTTCCCGAAGGAAGAAATTCGATTCTAAAATTTTCACCCTTATCCAAACTCTCTTGATTAATATTTATTGATTCTAAGAATATCCATCTTCGATGCTCGAAATCAATATTCTCCGCAGATACAGGTCCCAATCCTGCCAGCATGGATGTTTTAATCTCTAAATCGACATTAACCTCATCCCAGTAATTATTTGAAGGATTACGAATAAAATTCTCAATTAATAGTTGTCTTTCATTCTCAATCACAGAATATGAAGTTTCAATTTTAATAGTTATTTCTTCAGCAGCAAAAGATCTCGTCCCCCCCATGTCTATTTGATACTCGGTAGGTCCTAAATCAACAGGATTTATTCCTATAATTGATTCAATATCTAAGGATAATCCATTTTGCATAAATGATCGCATGTCAGAAGAAGAGCCAGTAATATGGGACGTCAGTGCTAGTAATTCATCATCATCTACTTTTCCATTATTTCTATGAGATGTTGCAACTGAATCGGAATAAGAGTTCAAGTTCTTCCACCAACTATTCGAATCTAAACTAGAATTGCCAATATTATCCATCCCCCACCTCATCCATTGAGACATAGCACTGTCAAAAGAAATCTCAATATTTTTTTCTATCGAGTCACCTTCAAATTTAATATCGATTTCAACACTTATTTCTGAACCACTGTCTCTTAGAGGTTCAGATGAGGGGTAATAACTACCTCCACCTCCATTTTCATCGTCGACATCTATATCGTGGTTCTTCGATGCAGAAATTTCTAAACCAGATTGAGGTGATAGAATAAACTCAGTAGAATAAGTTCCACTATCAGTCCCTTCAGGTATCTCCCAGACAAAAGTCACTTCAACTCCTGATTCTAGAGGTGTTGCAATTGGGCTAAGAGTTAGTGGCGATCCTTGTAGATTGAAACTACCACTAGATAGAGACCACATTTCACCTCCAAATCCTGAATTCAGAACGATTGGGAAATATACAAGTCCTGAAGTTACACTCGCCTCTTTTATTTTGATATCTACCAACGGCATCTTCCCTGTCACCTTCCCTACCGAATCTTCAGAACCCCATTTGAAAGTCAATCCTGCTTCTTGAGTAGGATTCGAGAAAAGTAGACTATTTACAGAAAGTGAGACTTCTAATTTATCTCCGTCATTTACTGAACCTGAAGAAACTTGTACAGTAATTTCTAGATTTCCTTCAGCGTTTAGAAAAGGCTCTACGCCGTTAAGTCCAGAGTCGCCCGAATAAAATGAGCCACCTATCCTAATATCTAATGTGGCATTAATTGTAACTCCAGCTGCTCCTTCAACCAAGTAAGGTATTGTGAAAGTCCAAGTTTCCGCTGGATAATCTCCCTCTGTGCCCCAAATTGTTTCCCATGCTCCAACTTCTACTTCTCCTTGTTGCCAAGCTGTGACGGTTGATTCTTGTTCATCTGAAAGTTCATTTTCAAATGGAGAAAGTTTTCCGTTAGAAGATTCATCCAATAAAAACAGGTCAAAACCCGTGTCACTACAGCAAGATGTATTTCCATTACCAGTGTCTTGAGCGTATGTAGGTATGGCGAAAAAAGAAACCATCAATAGGCCTACTATGGCCAAGGACCTAACGGCCAAGTGCCCGTTCATGAACTACCGTGGTTAACTTATTAGACTTCAATGCGACGCTTAATAGATGCAAATTACATCACTTTGACCTTATTAATTACTTATCCGTGCAACCAAAGTAGTTTGATTACATCATCATCATTCGATTCAATTTTGGCATAACCCACTCTTTCTAATTGCACAACATTATTTTTAATTATTTGAATATCTTCCATCATACCTTCTTGTATAACTATTTCATTATCTTTTGGAATAGTAAGAATTGCCTTTTTTGCTATTGACTTTGGAAGCCAATGTACAATTTGTCTTTTATCCGTTCGTTCAATTGATTGAATGATGCCATTAGAATCTTGTATTTCAATATCTGCAAAATCCTTCAAACGAATTTCACTATGTTCTAAATCTCTAGCTTCTATGTATATTTCTAAATCTTCCAAATCCCATTCTCTATGTCCTTTAATTTCGTTCAATGGATGTTTATTAAGAGTTAATTTTCTTTCAATTTGAGTATTATTGTCGTCTAACCTAATTCTCTGCGGGTTTCTGACAAAAACTCTTCTTTCACAACTTGAATCAATCTTACTTGAATTGAAAGACTCTATTGTTTGTAGAGATACTGAAATATCCTTTTGCGTCAAACCAAGATCTATCCAGAAATCTCTCATGGCATCGGAATCAAAACCTCTTCTGCGAAGAGCTCTAAGTGTGGGCAATCTTGGGTCATCCCAACCTGAGTATTTTTCATTTTCTATTTCTTGTCTCATACCCGATGTAGAAAAACTTCCAAATTCATGAATTTTAACTCTACCCCAATATAATGTTTCAGGATATTTCCAACCAAAATGCTCGTAAAGTAAAGTTTGTTTTCTAGTAGAATCCATTAAATCTTTACCTCTTATTATGTGGGTGACTCCTTGCTCGTAGTCTTCTATTGCACTTTGAAAATCTAACAACGGCCAAACTTTGTATTTGTCACCCACCATTGGATGAGTTGTATGTTGTATTCTTAACGCTGGCCAATCTCTAAGGGCAGGATTAGGAAGATTCATTTCTGTTTTCACTCTTACAACTGCCATTCCTTCACCAATTAGCCCATTATTCATTTCATCCCAATCTGAAAGATTTTCTTTAGGATCTTTTATTCTACAGGGGCATTCTTTGGAACTATCTCTTAATTTCTTGAAGTTCTCTGCAGAGCATTTACAGACGTAACCAAAATCGTCACTCAACATTTTTTTAGCATATTTCATGTAGATATCCATTCTCTCAGATGCTCTTACTATTATGTCTGGCTCTTTTCCAGTTAACCATTTGTAATCTTCTTCAATCCAGGCATATGCTTCTTTTAGTGGCGGTTTAACTTTAGAATCTGTATCGTCAAACCTTAGTACGACTTTCCCTTCATAATTCTTAGCATATTCTGAATTAATTGTCACGCCCCTAGCATGACCTAATGTCAGAGGCCCGTTAGGATTTGGAGCAAATCTCAAAATCACGTTCCCCTGAACCGCATTTGGCAGATCTTTCAAACCTGTCCTTTTCACTTGTTTTTGCCTATTTAATGCCTCAGGATTAATGGTTTCTAATAGTTGACGAACTACTATAATTCCTTCATTCTGAGCCATATCATTTGCATTTTTGACTTCAATATCTACTAATTGTTTAAGTTCTCTAGCTTTACTTCTTAGATCAGGTCTTTCTCCAAGTATTCTCCCTAATACTGAACCTGATTGTCCAGCGCCATCATATTCAACAGCATTTTGCAAAGCATATTTTCTGACAATATTTGTGATTTCAAAATCCCAATCTGCCGCATCAGCCATAATATCGTCCTCACCACTAGACTTCTCCATTTCACTATTTACCAATCACTAATTGAGGATTGTCTACTATTTCGCTCTTCCCCGCCTCTTTTTGGAATAGTTTCCTCATTCTCCTTTTCCCAAATATTCTCTATTGTTGCCCAGGACCATCTCAAATATTTATTTGGTAAATCTCCCTTTATCAATTCCCGAATTGCGACTTTAGTTTTTGGGTCAGATGGATAACCACTTCCTATATCCAGATTAAGTAATTGGGCTATCTTCTCTATCTCATTATCTCTATGAACTTTAGCAAGAATACTTGCAGCACCAACCAATACATTTTCTAGATCCATTTTATGTTTCGATTCAATAGTCCATTGTCCCCAACCGTGACCTAATGATTCTCTTACCCGATTACCAAATCGTTGCTCATTTATGTCACATGCATCCAAGTATATTTTCCCATATTTTTCCTCAATTTTTGTATTATTAATTGCTTCTTTGAATAATTCTACTTCCAAATCATTCAGATTAGTTCGGTCTCTTTCCTTATCTATTCTATAAGCACTGCAAGTAATCATTCCCACTTTCCAATTTCTTTTTTCTACCTCTGAATAAATTTTCTTAGCCAATTCAATTCTTTTTTTTCTAGTTAAAGATTTAGAATCTTTAGCTCCAATATTTGTTAAAATTTCTATGTCCACGGTTGGAACGGCTAATGCACAAACAACAAGAGGTCCTATAGCAGGACCCCTTCCTGCTTCATCAACTCCTAATTCGTACATTTATTCCTCTTTATCCCTTTTTCTTAATTTCGAGAATCTTGATTCAAAATCATCGTTATCAAGATGTGAATTTTGTGGATGTACTTCTTTATCAATAGTAATATCGTCTGCTAACTCTACTATGTCCTCTAGTGCATCCTCTGTCATTGCCTTATCTAGTGAATTACTAGCAATTTTGATATCATACTTGGACGGGGCCTCTTTTATTTTTGTTTCTTTTTGTTTTGATTTACTCAAAAAATCTGATTCAAATCCCTTAGAATCTATAGTTTCACTTTCAACAAAAATCTTTGGCTCTGATTTCTTAATGAATTTTGACATCCATTCTCCTGCTGTTTCTTGATCCATCTCTGAAGGAGGTAGCCCCAGTCTTTTCCTGTCTTGTTCTATTCTGTATTGTATTGCCTTCACTACCCCTATACTTCCGAACATTATTACAACTAGGCTAATAATAACTGTCTGCCAGACTCTGAAGAATTCAACAATTACTGATTCTCCATCTTCATTATTTACATCATCCGCTTTTTGTTTAAACAAGTCTTCTTGTTCTGTAACGCTATTTTCAAAGATTATTCTAGGATCTCTGATTGATCTTGCTTCGATCGAGAGTGTAGGTCCTTCAACATAAAACATAGTCTGAGAGATTTCATCATAAGAAATATTCATCCAAGCTGTGAAATTAATCATCTGACCTATTTCTACATCTAATACTTCAAATGAACGTGGATTGGGTGAATTCTGTTCTTCTGCTTCTAGAGGTAATTCAAGCTCAAAATCAGTAAAAATATTGCAATCTAAATTAACCACTAACCCATCATTGATATTTCCAATATTTTCCATCGTCCATCGTGCGGAAACATTCACAGTTCTTTCTTGATAATTATAATCATGAATATACACCTCGTTAATCAAATCCCAATTAAAATAGTCTCCAACCACAACTTCAAAAGAAATAGTTTCAGGATTCCATCCATCTACCCATAATTCAACAAATATTTCTGCAGACTCTCCTGAAAGAATACCGTCATCTACAGAAATATTTAGGTAAATCTGGTTTTTAATTTGCCCTGCATCTAAATTAATATTATTTTCACTGATTTCAAGATCTATCCAATCAGGTGTTTCTTTTATTCTTAATTCAAAATTATATGGTATGTCTCCAGTATTTTCTACAATTAATTCTGTTCGACAACTATCGCCTGGTTTAGTTTCAAATTGACAGTCTATATTATTCAGTTCTAAGTTCCCACCAGACCTCGGAACAATGTTTACTCTCTGTGTGACATTAACTGCTTCATCGGGGATAGCAGTACTCCATACTTTAATCTCAAAGAATATTGTTCCAGTTATTAGGTATGGCGATTGAATTTGAAATCTTATTTTTCCGGTTTCATTCGGCCACATTGCATTAAGTTCCATTTTATCTTGTATGAAAACATTCCAATCGTCTAATGCAAATGCTTGCGAGAAATCTCCTAATGCAGTTCCATTTTCATTGACCGGTCTTACACTTACTGCAATATCTCTCTGAGTATTGCCCAAGTTCCTAGCAGTCATTTCAATTGTCGCAACATCATATGGGGAAATAGAATACGTCCCTCCTCCATTTACGATTTCAACTCCATGAAAGTAACCATACCTCATTGAAAAATTATACCAGTCATTACTTCCTGTAACGTTAGAATTGATTTCCATTGAGAATTGATGCAAAGAATTAGCTAAAGGCATCCCATTTTCAGTCATAGGAGCCGTAATTGAGAATTCAGTCCATCCCGTGGCGTCTGATAGAATCTCGAAATCAAATCCATTTGATGTATCTGACGAGTATTCCCATTCAATTATCCAACTATCGGGCCCATGAATCTTAATGTTCACTACGTCATTAAATTCCGCTAAATTTGTATAATTCACATTCAAATTTATTAGATTCCCTGGATCAATAGCAAAGACGGATCCTGAATCTGGCCCAAATTCTACACCTGGACCCTCTTCAATTTCAAATGGATATAGATAATCTGGAGTATTATTGAAAACAGTATCGGCTGCAGCTTCTTGTAATTCTAAAGCCCTTTCCTGCGATATCCCTGATGGGAAGTTTTCCCCCACCGGCGAGTTTCCAGTGATTACTGCATAAATTACACAAGATGTAAGATATGTTCCATCTATTGATGGATGTGAACCATCTGAGTAAAGACTTGAAAACGAATTTTCTCCTTGCGAAGGATCAATTCCTGTTTCATTAACTTGATTATAGATGTTTTTGAATGCAAGTCCTGCGGGTGCCAAGAATACAGGTTTTTCGGCATTAGTTGTATTTTCAAGATACATTTCATAGCCTTGTTGAAGATGAAGTTGCATTGTCAAATAATCAGGATTTCTAATTGGGTTATTCGCATCACCATCTTTTCGGCCCCACGTCATTAGTAGAATTGTTTCTCCTCCTTCTGATTTTATTCTTTCATTTAGGTCTTCGACAGCATTTTTACTATCGCTCCAGAACTCAGAACTAGTTGGAAATGATGGGACTTGACTTTGGTCTTGTAGAATTACGTAGTCATGGCCTTCAGAAAGTTTTAGATTCAATTCACTATTTTGTTGGTTCAAATCCTCGGAATGATCAGATAATTTCATACCTCCTCCTGTTACAGATTGTACATTCGAATTTTCTCCTGAAATATCTAATATATTTTCTAGTCGCTGGTCTAAGTCATTAAAACTTGTATAAGAATTTCCAACTAATAATATGTCTAAACTTATTGTATCTTCATGACCCTGCTCGTGTTCTTTCGAGATAGTGTTCATTTGGTAATTTAATTCATCAGTATCGGTAAAACTACCTACTTGTATTAAGATTAAGGATGTAATAAACACTGCCGCGAAACCTCTCTCCATGCCACATCCTGAGTGTTCTACTCTTTGATTATCTCCCTGTTTTGTTCAGAAATTAGGGAAGTGTTGAAGTCCTTAGTCGCTGCTGTCAGTATATGGCACCGATATGGCCGTTCAGAAAGAAATCTTCCGGGAGCAAGAAATCTTCTAAAATTGAAGATAACATAGTAGTTGAATATGAAAGGGAAGTTAGGAGCGATAAAAAGGAAGAAAAAAATCGTTCCCACCTTACAAATAAGACTTTTATTGACGCTATGGCCTTACTCTCAGATGACAGTGAATAAATGTAAATTAAAGTATAGGGTCAGGTATTGTCCTGCCTAGTGCATCTACATCAAATTCGCCAGCTTGAATTGGAACTTTTAAGCCAAACTCGAATGATACCTTTGGATCGATTTCTCCTATTTGTCCAACTTCAATCTCACTAATTATTACTTTAGCTCCTCTACCTTTTATCCAAGGCCCTTCTTCATGATTAATTTCTTCCCATTTTATCTCTGAGAGGTTTGCTCCTAAGTCTCTAAGCAGTGCACTAGCAATGCCCTTAGCGGCAGAAAATCCTCCTCCAACTTCTGCACAAGCCCATGAAAGACGGGTTTTATTTTCTGAATCTCTAACTACTTCTCCTAACTCATGTACTCTTTGGGGTAGTTCATGATGCCTATTCGCTGCTAAAAGATTTAGCAGTGAAGGCAAAATGTTTTGTCTTAACATTGTATGTTCGTTAGTTATAGGATTCGAAATTATTGTACTTTTAGTTTCTTCACTCCATCTAACTCTTTCAAATTGATCACGTTTATTTGATAGTGTTAAACTTTGAGTTTCTTGTAATCCTAATGAGCAAAGACTCGAACTAATTCTTCTATGTAGGTTAGACGAAGGTAGAGGAATTGCATCTAGATGTACAGTGGATAACTGGTCAGGTAAGTTGTCATAACCATATCCTATTGCAATATCTTCTACGATATCAACAGGGTGCATAATATCATTCCTCCATCTTGGCATTGAAATAATATGTTCCTTTTCACCGACAATACAATCTGCCCATCTCTCAATTTTATCTGGTCCATCAGTTACAGTTCTAGTGTCTACTAACTCTCCCCCCATTTTTTTAATTGAGTTAGCAATTTCTGTTTTGCTTAATTCGACACCAAGAATATTTCTAATCAATCTATCTGGGACTTTATGATTTTTCGGATCACCTCTTGGTACAGTCAATAATTCTTGATCCCAATTCTTTATCTGGATTGATTCGATTTCTCCTCCTCTTTCTGCAAGTGATAAGCATACCAATAGTAAACATGCTTCACAAGATCTTTCATCCCAACCTGTGACGTCAATGAAAAAATCTCTAGTCTGCTCATTTACAGTAGTATGATCTCCATTGATAATCGGGGGGAATGAAAGAACCTTGTCTTCAGAGTCTATTATTACGGGGTAAGTCTCCATATCTGACATAAGATGTGCATATTCCTTACCTTTAGGATGTAATTCCAATATGTCCTCAATACTCATTTCTTTTTCTTCAGCCAATGGGATAAATTTGTATTTTTTGTCAACAGAAATCACTCTGAATGGAGGACTTAATTGAGACAAATCATGAACTCCAATTGAAGCAAATTTCCTTTTCCTGCCTAAAGTCAAATGTAACTTTTCTTGATGATCCATCAATGACTGAATAAATTCGTCTTTTTCTTTTAGACTTGTTCCATTATCTACTCCTCTGACAACAGCTCCCAAAATTACTGGGCGTATTTTTTCAAGAGTTTTATCAACATCGACATTTATTTCTCCTTGGCCTATTTCGAGTTCAGGCGAATCGCTAACAGAATTTAGAAAAGCTCTAGCTGCTCTAGAAATAGTTTCATGACTGAGCAAGTCTGTCCTATCTGGAAAAATTTCTATTTCAATTCCTTTACTATCATTTTCTTCTACTACGCACCCTATTGATGGCATTCTTTCTTCCCAATCTTTTGAGTCATATTTTACATCCTTTATTTTGTGAAGATATTCTAATATGCTGTGATTAAATTTCAATGTCGGCATAGTATCACCTAGTTTCCAAGCCACATTGGAAGAGGGCGGTCATATCCTATTAATCTCAAGCCTGAAATAGCAGCAGTATCATAATCTATCGCCCTTAAATTTCTTCGAGTAATTTCTTCTAGACTTTGAACACCTAAATCGGTCATCCAACCATTTATGGTTGATTTCAGCCAAAGAAGATTTTCTTCTATTTTTTCGTCATTATTCGGAGCGACAATTAATGAACAGCCAGCACCTTTAGCTACGATGAAATCCTCAGCACTAGGGCTTTCATCTAATTTAATTAACAAATATTTCCCTTGTTCTTTGATATTCATTGCTCTTGATGCCAAACCAATCCTAGGTAATGCAGCCGCAGCTCTACTCCCGCCAGGAGTCGCAGCGTTGATAATTGCTCCATCTAAATTCAAATCAATAATCATTCTAAGTAAATTCTCTACTCTATCTACTCTGTCTCTTAACATCACAAGAGATTTATTATTCATTTTACTTCTTAAAGAAACAATTAAAGCCTCTATTTCAGCATCATTCATCTTAGGCAAAGCCTCTAAATTTAGAACTATTCCTGAACATGCATTCAGATAATCTGAGACTTGAACTATATTATCTTGATCAATATCTAGCAAATCGATTTCTCTTGGCGATTCCCTCACTAAAAATGGTTGCCTAGAGGTCATCAAATTATTAGAAGTTGCAACTTTCTCTCTTTCAACAAGCCAGGGAATTGGAAAAACGACTCCTTCATCTTCATCATTTTTTTTCAGTAATGTCTCGCAATCTAATTTTTCGTACAGTGACTGTTTATTTTTTCCAGATGGTACTAGTAATATGTTTTCTAAACCTTCCATAATACTAATTTCAGGGTGCTCAAAAACATTGGTATCTTTTTCTGAAGGTATAATTACTAGAGCATCTTTATTTATTGACAAACCTAGAGGTTCTAAATGTTCAGAAACTTCTGAAATTTCTTTCGATTTAATTTCTCTAATTTCTGCACCCGCTCCAGCAGGTGGACAATTGCCTGAGACAATTATTTTCCCTCCAATCATCCCTATTCCCGGTTCCTTTCCTACAGAGCCTAAAACAATCATTGTCCCTCCAGACATTCCCGCGCCCACTCTTTCTCCAGCATGCCCGCGAATTAGAATCGTACCTTCTTTCATAGATTCACCTGCAAAATCAGATACCGATCCTTGGACATTGATTATCCCTCCTCTCATGTTGGAGCCGATTCTATCTCCGGCATCCTTTTCGATAATTAATCTACCATCTTCCTGAAAAGCACCGGCCATTGAAGAGCATCCTCCTTGAATAGTTAGATTTCCTCCTCTATTCATAGCTCCGCAGCATTCTCCTAAGTTGCCTAGAAGTAAAACTCTAGATTTCTTTGGGAGATGAGTTATTACACCTATTTCTCCATCTTTTGGTTTTTCATCACCGTTTCTACCCCATCCAATTCGGACTAATAGGTCACGTTCCAATGCTTCTACAAGCATTTTTTCAAGGTCACGATTTAATTTAACGCTCTTATCGGTGACCTCGCGCATAGACTATCATGACTCTGAGGGTGTATTTAGTCTTGATTCTGACGGTTTGAAGGGTAATTAATGTACTAAAAATTAAATTAAGTTTGTAGTTTAAAAAGGGTATATTGATAGAGTTTCTACTCGGGCATGATATTGTCAAAGGGTAGTTAGTGAGATTATGAATACAATTAAAGTCGCAATAAATGGTTTTGGTACAATAGGTAAGAGAGTAGCTGATGCTATAGATGCACAAGAGGATATGGAAGTCATAGGAGTGACCAAAACAGGCCCCTCCTTTGGTTGTGGACTTGCCAAAAAACGTGGATTTCCATTATATTGTACTTTTGATGATAAAGAAAAAATAGATTCATTTTCTGAACAAGGATATACTTGTGAAGGTGGATTAACAGATTTATTATCCATTGCGGATGTTGTTATTGATTGTGCACCTGGCAAAATGGGAGCGGCCAATCTAGAAAAATATCAATCAGCAGGTGTGAAATATATGTTTCAAGGAGGTGAAAAACATTCTCTTACTGGTTTATCATACACTTCTTGCGCTAATCATTCGGAAAATCTCAATGCTCAAGGTACACGTGTTGTTTCATGTAATACTACTGGCCTCTCAAGAACTTTGGTCCCATTGTATGATCATTGCGGTTCTCTCAAAGTTGAGTGTACAATGATTAGAAGAGCAGCCGATCCTGGTGATTCAGATAGGGGGCCAATTAATGCAATTAAACCGGTTCTGAAAGTACCAAGTCATCACGGCCCCGATGTTATGACAGTTAAGCCGGAAATTGATATAAATTCTCTAGCGGTAGCAGTCCCTACAACTTTAATGCATGTCCATTCGATTATTGCTGATTTGCCAGAGGGGCATGGCCTGAATACAGATTCGATTATTGAGATGTGGAGAGAATCTCCTCGCGTTATTGTTATGAGTGGCAAAGATGACCGAATTCCGACAACCGCAGAAGTAATGGAAATGGCTAGAGATATAGGTAGGAAGTGGGGTGATTTACACGAAATTTTTGTCTGGGAAGATGGTGTGAAGTTAGTTGAGAATAGGTTGTATTACTTTCAAGCTATACATCAAGAAAGCGATGTAATCCCCGAAAATGTAGATTGTGTAAGAGCTTTAATGGGTACTGAAGAAGATTGGAAAGTTAGCGTTGCAAAAACTGATTTAGCAATATCTGAATACTACGGTATCTAGAATCTTTGACGGATTTTCGATTCACCAAACGTTAACGGTCAAAAGGGCTTAATGTGTCGCAGGCTTGCTATGACTGCTGTGAAATCGATTTTCCCTATTCTCTTGATTCTAATTCTTTCATCCTGGTCAGGTGCTGTTTCGGCTCTTAGTGAAACTACAGATTCTACTGAAATCTCAAATTTTCAAGAATCATCTGAAATTAGTAAATGGGGTAAATTATCGGTCGTTTCTGAATCTAATTATGAATTAAACCATTTCACTGGAATAATCCATTCACCATTCGGCAATTTTGATCCTTTAGTTGATCCAATGCCTCTTGGTCCAGAGAGTTTGTATGATTCATCAGCACTTTCACGTACAGGATTAGCAATAATACAATCTAATAGTGTTGATATGACTGAATTAATTAATTTATTAGATTTCAAAGGCTACCCTATCATAGATTATCTCCCCGATTCTGCTTTAATTATTAGGATTCCAGTTGAGGATATTATGAGTTCTAAATACGAATTAGAAAAATCCTCTTCTGTAAGGTGGATTGAAGGGCTGCCAATTGCTTGGCGTGTATCTCCAAATTTAGTTGATTTTTCTGGAAGAGGAGGTTTTTTGCTTGATTTAGATCTAACAATTGCTTCTGACTTGAAAACCAGTGAATTATCTGAACTTGAATCAGACATGAATCGTATTTCAGATAGTTCGATATCAAGGAATGTTTGCGATATTCATTTATGTCAAGTTAAAGGAATAGATGCCTCATGGTTGCCTGTTTTAGCCATGGATGGAAGAATACTTAGTATTCATGAATCTTCAACTATTTCTATTCATAATAGTAATGCTAGTCAACTAATTGGTAGCAATCTTGCGTCAACAATGTCGAATTTCAGTCTGAATGGTAGTGGGGAGATTCTAGCGATTTCAGATACCGGGATTGATGCTGATCATGGTGACTTTAATGGCAGAGTTAGAGCGATATATGATTTATTTGGCCCCGACAATTCATATCAGGATAGGAATAGTGGCCACGGAACACATGTCACTTCTACGATATTAGGAGATGGTTCTGGTGACTCAAACTCCACAGGAATCGTTCCCGCAGCAACATTTCATTTCTATCAATTGGAAGCAGATAGTTCAGGAATATTAGCCCGATGGGGTTCTCTCTACGAAATGTTTGCACATTCATATCAACAGAGTGCGCGTATTCAAACTAATAGTTGGGGTAATATCAATCTTGTAGGGGAGTATAGTTCAGATTCACGTTCCGCAGATTCATATTTAGTTGACGAGCCTAGTTTCCTAGCGTTATTTTCAGCTGGAGATTTGGGGATGAATGGTTATCAGAGCATTACTCCACCTGGAACTGCGAAGAATGTTCTCACTATTGGCACATCTACTACTGGGTCATTTGGTAGTCAACCTGCGGGTGAGGTTTATTCATCATCGTCAAAAGGGACGACTTTAGATGGTAGAATAAAACCTGATTTAGTTGCTCCAGGCGTGATGATATGCTCTGCTCGAGCAGAGGAAGCACAATTTGTAGAGGGAGATAGTTGTTCTTCATCTGAACATGCAGATACAGATATTCCACTATATATGACTCTAAACGGTTCTTCAATGTCAACTGCAGTAGCCGCAGGTGCTACTACCATGGCTAGACAATTTCTCAGAGTGAATCAAGGCATAGTTGAACCAAGGTCTGACTTAATTAGGTCCGTTCTGATTAATGGAGCAGATGATTTAGGAGCCCCCGACATCCCTAATGCGTTCGAAGGTTGGGGTCAAATAAATATCTCAAATAGTCTATTTCCTGAAGATTCTGGCGATATGCTAGAACTATTATATGATGACTCTAGAGAATTGAAACCAGGGCATTCTTTTGTATATACAATACAATCTAATGCGGATTCTAGGTTTGATGTAACACTTGTTTGGAACGATCCCGAAGGTTCTGCAGTAGCCAACCAATCATCTCCTAAGTTATTGAATGATTTAGATTTAAAAATTACATCTCCAAGTGGAATAGTATACTATGGTAATAATTTCGTTAATGGCAATAGTGTAACAGGTGGAGTAGAAGACTCTCTAAACAATGTGGAGAGATTTAGGCTAGATTCTCCTGAAATAGGAACTTGGTCAGTTGAAGTAGGACATGCTGGTGGGAGTTTACAAGATTATGCAATAGTAATGTCTGGTCAGATTATTGAGTCTATATTTCCCGACCTTACAGTTTTTACTAATTCACTATCGACTTCTGTAGAAAGTCCTTTACAGGGAGATACATTTTTGATTGAGGCTCAGTGGAAAAATCAAGCTGCTGGACCTACTGGAAGCTATTCTGTTTTGATTGAAGACATTACTGAAAACACAATAATTCTTGAACAATCAAAAACTTCACTTCCTGGAGGTTCATTGGCCTCTCTTTCATACCCACACGTTTTCTCGACAACTGGGCTACATACAATAATGTTAACATTGGATTCTAACTCAGAAGTTACAGAATTAAATGATGAAATATCTGGATTGGATAATAACAAAATACAAATTGATGTTTATGTTTCTCAAGTAGGGGTCCGACTAACTCCTTTATTATCCGATGGGAGTTATCCATCTACTCCCTCCGAATTAGATCAATCCAAGGTTCGTCATCTGGATCCTAGTGTATCAAATGCAGTTACTTTTGATTTAGAATTAAAGAACGAAGGAACATCGGAAGTTACTGTAGATATCTCTGCTTCACCTGTCCAATTGTCTGATGTGGGTGGACTTCTATTAGCTCCAATAGATGAGTGGTGGAAATTATTCAATGAGTCAGGGCCATGGACTTTGTCTCCATCGGGTCAAGATGGCGATAGTGTAATTATCAGTTTAGAATTTTCTGATGTCGATGCAGATGTTTCTAATGATATATATGCACTTCCTGGTGAATTTGTATCACAAGTCACTTTATGGGATAAGAATGCACCTACAGTATATCACTCGATGCAACTTAAGACAGTTGTAGAGAGGGTTGAAGGTTTAGTTACTGTAGTGGCGGGTGCTGATGATTTAGGGGCAATCCCTGGCCAATTTGCTCAATTCTCTCTCTCAATACTAAATACTGGAAATGGCCCCACTCAATACACAATTTCTTGTGAGACCGATAACCATTGGATAATTAGAGTAGGAGATAGTGGAACATCAGTTCTAAATCTCGAACCACTTTCTAGATTACAATTCCTGCCTGTTCCAATTAAAGTTCGAGTTCCTAATGATGTGTTAGGATCTCCTGCTTCAGGTACAGTTGAAGGAGTTAGTTGCACTACACAATCAGTAAACGATCCAAGTTTATTTTCTATAGACTCAGCAACGGTTGAGGTTTTCGAGAATCGTGATTTCACTACTGAAATATTTTCAGAAGATGGTGTATCCTTAGGGCCATTAGGGCTTTCAGCAAACCGTCCTGTATTAAATGGAGACCTAGTGACTACAAATTTAGTAATAACTAATCAAGGGAATGTGCCTTCAGAATATACTGTAAAAGTACAAAATAGTTGGCAAACTCAAATTATTATTGGAACCGATGATTTCGTTAACCAAGATGTAGTTGTAGACGTCCTCGCGGGCCAAAATATTAGTATTATAATCAACACAATCGTGCCACTCTCATCTAACATGGGAGACTCAAACATTATCACAATTCGGACTACAATTTCTGATGGTGAAACTCTAATTAATGGGACGAAATTAGTTCTAGAAGAATTCGCTTCATTAGATATTGAGAATCCTTCTGAAATATTGGTGGCCTTAGGTAAATCTTCTGTAACTCCTTTCAAGCTTCATAATATTGGGAATGTACCTCTTGAGATCTCTCTGACAATGGGCACTCTACCTGAAGGTTGGTCTGGTGGTTTCCTCTCAGGAAATGTTTTCCAGATGGAAATGAATCGTGAAGCATTTGTTTCGGTTGGTTTAGAATTGCCAGGTGCTCTACCAATTGGTTCACTCGAGCAAACTGTATCTGTAATTATTGAATCAGAAACCCCTAGCGGAGAAATTTATTTCCAGACTGTAGAGTTCGAAGTAGAGATACTCCCATCTGTTTGGCTTTCACTTTCTTCCGAAGAGACTCTAATTGAAGATATTCCTTCTGGAAATAATGCTATTTTTCAAATCAATTTAACTAATCAAGGAAATATAATCACTGATGCTGAGTTTTCAGCATCTTTAGCAGATGGTTTCGAGATACAATTCCCCGATTGTTCATCTGATATTGATTGTAAATTATCTCCTGGTGAATCTCGATTTTTTACAGTATCAGTAAAACCTAATTCGAATGCAGGATTTGGTTTATCTAGTTTTGAACTGTATGTGAATAGCACAAACTTTGATCCTGAAGATGCTGAAGTAACCGATACAAAAATGACTTTAGAAATGAGTAGAGAAAGAACTACGAATACAGGGGGAATATCCGGAATTCTAGATACTTTGGGATTGCCTCAGTGGATACTGCCATTATTATTTTTGATATCTCTGGCAGGTGCAATATTCTTGGGATTAAAGATGAGAAAAGAATCACAAAAATTCATGTCACCGGAAGAAGAACTGATACCTGAGGGTTCAGCTTTATTGTCGGGTAGTTCAAATGAACGCCGTGCTGCAGCATTAGATACATCTTTAGGTTCAGGAGATACATTGACCGGAGGAGTTAGTGATGATGAGATTCAGGCTGCTATTGCTGCATCTGGACCGGGTAAATTGTTACCAACGCCTGATGGAGTTGCTCCTTTACCTCTAGGAGGTTTACCTGATGGATGGTCAATGGAACAATGGAACTCATATGGCCACTTATGGTGGGAACAAAACCAACCTTAAACAGGGTTTGACTTATGACTGAGTCTTTACCGCGTAATACATATGAAAGGCTCGATTGTATTATTTGGACCACCCGGCGCAGGTAAGGGAACACAAGCTGCCAGAATCGTCGATTTAACATCTAAGCCGCAGGTATCAACAGGAGATATGTTGAGGGCTGCGTTATCTGAAGGCAGTAAATTGGGCATAGAAGCTAAATCTTTTATGGAGGCCGGAGAATTAGTTCCTGACGAAGTCATTATAGGATTGATTTCTGAAAGATTGAAGATGGATGATGCTAAAAATGGAGTACTCTTTGATGGTTTTCCTCGTACGATTGCTCAGGCTGAAGAACTTGCCAAAATTGAAGAAGTTAGTGCAGTAATCTCAATAGAAGTTCCTGATGAATCAATAGTCAGAAGAATAGTTGGAAGACGTATGGATCCAGAAACCGGTGAAATTTTCCACATAGATTTTAAACCAGCACCTGAATCTATTAGTGGCCGATTAATTCAGAGAAAAGATGACAATGAAACCACTGTACGTAACAGGCTAAAGGCATATCATGAGCAGACTTCTCCTCTAGCTATTTGGTATGAGAGTCAAGGGCTTTTAATCAAAGTAAATGGTGAGCAGACAATAAAAGAAGTTGGTGATGAAATAATTTCCAAACTATCTAATAGATGAGGTCATTATGTCAGGGAGAAGAAGATCTAAGGATTCTTTGAGAAGAAAAAATCGTTCGAAAAAGGCGATTTCTCAACTTTCTAATATAATTGAATCTCCTAATTTCTCTTTGAAAGTTAGAAATATTGCCGTCAGAGACTCATTAAAAATATCAAAAAGGCATGGTCAAGGTTGTGAACCTAACGTTCGAATAATATTTTGTAAGGTTTGTAAATCTGTTATGAATTTTGGTTCTGATTCAAGAATAAGGATTAGAAAGAGTTCCGTGATAACTACTTGTGAACGTTGTAATAGTAAAGTTCGTAGACCGATTAGAAGGTGATTTAATGAATATACCAAATTCAATAAAAAGAAAAGCATTAGATAATTCATTAGAAATAACAATTAGGGTAGGAAAGCAAGGAGTAAATGAATCGGTAATTGATGAATTAAAACAACAGCTTTTGAAACGGAAATTAGTTAAAATGAAAATCAATCAAGGTATTGCATCAAATAATCAGGAAAGAAAATCACTTTTCGAATCAGTTTCCAATTCGTCAGAATCTTATTTAGTCCTTCAGAGAGGAAATATAGCTGTATTTTGGTCTGGAGAATGATGGTTACAAAATTACATAATTACTAATTTTCATATCGAGAGATATTTAGAGGTAATCTGTTACGGAAGCACATGGGTGAACTTTCCGGCCATCAATACAATAGAATAGTCTACAAGATTTTCCTATCTATGTGTTTCATTTTTTCATTTTTCCCTCCATCCGTTTCAGCGGCAGGAGGGTCCTCAGGGGGCTCTTGGAAGGCTGCTGAGATGCCCAGTTGGGCCGTTACTGTAGCCATCATCATTTTAGTGGCAGTTTATGCATTAATTGTCTTTGAATGGATGCATAGAGCACTAGCAGCAGCATTAGGAGGTATTGCAGCAGTTGCCGCGCTTCATGTTGCCACATACTATTCTCCTGAGAAAAATACGTTATTAGATGGTGAAAAATTACTAGGTCCAGATTTAATGACTATTATGACATGGATAGATTGGGAAACAATCGGTCTTCTAATTGGTATGATGGTCATGGTAGATATTCTCTCGAAAACAGGCCTATTTGAATGGGCTGCTGTTCAAGCATATGCGCGTAGTGGAGGTTCAATATGGAGGTTGACATTTATCTTATGTATTATCACAGCAGTTTTCTCTGCATTACTTGATAATGTAACTACTATTTTGTTGATAGTGCCAGTGACAATACAAATTTGTAAGGTATTAGATTTAGAACCTGTCCCCTTAATCATCGCTGAAGTCATGTTCTCTAATATTGGAGGGGCAGCAACTCAAATCGGAGACCCACCAAATATTATTATTGGTGCACAATTATCCAGTCAAAGCCTTAGCGGGACTGTTTTAGAGGCAGAAAGTATTGGTTTTACAGATTTCATAATTCATGTTGCTCCAGCAGTGTTGATAGCGATGGTGCCTGCATTCTGGTTGTTGAGAATTATAGAAAAGCCAGGATTATCCGGATACAGGAGAAGGAATGTTGATTTACTAAAAATTCAGTATGGTATTAAGGACGCTGAACTACTAAAGAAATCAGGTGCTATTTTGATAGTAGTAATTTTACTCTTCTTCGCCCATTCCCAGATTTCTCATCCATTATCTTCAGTTGCAGTAATCGCCCTAGTTGGAGCCGTTGTAATGCTTCTAGTTACATCTCCACATCATGTCGAAGAGCAATTAGATTCTGTTGAATGGACTACAATAATTTTCTTTGCTGGTTTATTTATTATGATTCATGGACTTGAATTCATGGGGTTGATAGAGATGATTGCTGATCTAATTTCGGATACGGTGTCGAAAGCCTCTGAGGAAAATAGATTGATGGTAGCAGTTCTGTTATTACTATGGGTTTCAGCAATTGCATCTGCCTTTATAGATAATATTCCTTACACCGCAACTATGGTTCCTGTGGTAATTGAACTGGCCTCTGATGACACATTAGGTCTAGAATTAGGACCTCTTGCATGGGCTTTAGCACTTGGTGCCTGTCTTGGAGGAAATGGTACAATTATTGGTGCTTCTGCAAACGTTGTTGCTGCAGGATTAGCTGAAGAATCTGGAAATGATATTTCATTTAATCGATTCTTCCGTACAGGTTTCCCGATTATGATATTGACATTGTTGCTATCTACAGTGTATTGTGTAGTGAGATATGCTATTGTGTGGTCCAACCCAATTATTCCATTTGTAATTATTACTTTGTTAATTATCGGTAGTCTAAGTTTGACTCCAATGGTTTACAAAGATTTAGAGAATTTAGATAACTTAGATTTGAAAGATTTAGATTTAGAGTCCGAATAAATTGATACATTTAGTTAAATTTAAAACTGATTTCCTGATAGTGAAATATAGTGTTATTTTCTCCAAAAAAATATTTTTCCAATAATATCAGATTCGCAACACTCAGACCCCTTAGAGAGGGGGTCCCGACCCTTGACTTCATATACCAAAGGTAGGTCGCGAGGCTGCTTATAGTGCGCTTTGGTACTGCTATGTATCAAGGTTAGTGGTTGAGACTGCTTCGCCCTGCGGGGAGACGGAGTGGTCTGAGACACCAGAATTGATATGCCTGGACACCAGAGGACTCACAATGAGTCCCTGTGTTAAGATAATAAAATAGAAGTGGGAATGTAGAAATTAATAAAATGCTACAACCCGACTGGGGGATGGCTCGGCTCGAGAGCCGAAGAAG
>CERB01001146.1_pt1 | contig 85922 bp, 76 predicted proteins | sample 356271 | NCBI WGS metagenome assembly CERB01 (sample SAMEA2621155, study PRJEB7988) | marine metagenome | isolation source: saline water (ENVO:00002010), including
ACATTGGTATCTACATTAACCGATGTCCCATTGGCTCCACTAGATGTAGAATAACCTAGTAAATGAAGACCTTGATATGTAGATATGTACAAATCATCTCCATAAGATACTATGTCTGTAGCTGTCTTGATAGCCCCTCCAGGACAATAATAGTAAGATTCCCAAATACCATCGCTAGTGTAGTAAACACTACAACCGGATGCTGCCCAAATTGTACCATAATCATCGACTGTTAAAGCGTCTACTGTTTCAGTATTGGAAGAAGAAACATATGTTTCCATAATGGAAGAATCTGAGAGACTGCGTTGCAATATTGTTCCGTTAGCTGTCCCTATCAGAAGACGATTATCGGCCTCATCTACTGTGAGACTTCTGCCATAAATATCTGATTCAATATCAATAATGATTGTTGATGTTTGATCATCTAAATGCAATAAGTCATCACCCAATAGAATATACAATCTACCATCAACAGGGTTTACTGCACTGTCAAATATCTCAACATCTAATGATGAAAAGGAAACTTTTGGATCGGCTGGACGTAATGCTTCCATGACTAAGTCAGTTATTGAAATTCCAGTAGGCAATTGCCAACTAGTGTCACTCACAGAATTAGGTTGTAAACGAGCGTCGAGAATCCCATTGGAATTAACATCTGGTTGATTCTCAGTGAATGAATTCTGCATACCGAATCCTCCTAAATCTGTCCAATCTAGAATCGGAGTTTGAGTATCTAGCAATGTAATCTGTGGTTCATATGCCCACAATCCATCCGAACCATTTACTTTAACTTCGAAAGTCATATTATCAATTAATGCACCAGGTGCAAAATCAAGAAATAAATCCCCATATGCAAAAGTTCCATTTGAGGGGTTGGCCCCTTCCGCTGATAATTCAATCCAACCAGTATCATTACTTCCTCCGGCCCCCCAGGCACCAGGAATTGTGTTCATAGTTTCAGAATCTTGTTCTAAGCTCGGGGCCTCAAAAGACGACCAAGGAAGTAGTAGCATTAAAGCTACTAAAATCATTGCCATTCGCTTCTGGGAGCCAGAAACCGAATCATAGACTATGCTCATTAATCCAGTCGCGTCGTTTTATACATTATCAAAGAATTGGGCGAATGTGCCATTTATGCTCAGTCACCGTAGGTGACATTTTATCCGGTTAAATATTAAAAAAGGCTATATTCAAGGCTGATAATGTATATCGTTAATATCGGATAGCATCATAGGTAAGAGATATGCCGGATAGGACACAGGGGATGTAATCCTGACAGATAAACAACTTCGAAAAGACGCTTTGGAATACCATTCTTCCAAGCCTGCTGGGAAAATAACAGTGGTCCCTACAAAGCCTCATGGCACACAAAGAGATTTGTCATTAGCATACTCTCCAGGCGTAGCCTACCCATGTAAAGAAATCGAGAAAAATCCGGATGCTGCATTCAATTATACGTCCAAAGGAAATCTAGTAGCTGTTATTAGTAATGGAACTGCTGTATTAGGCCTCGGTGACATAGGTGCTTTAGCTGGAAAACCAGTAATGGAAGGAAAGGGGTTGTTATTCAAGGCATTTGCCGATATCGATGTTTTTGATATTGAAATAGATCGTACAAACGTCGATGAATTTGTTGAAGCTGTAAAGGCTATCTCGCCGACTTTTGGAGGGATAAATCTTGAGGATATTAAGGCTCCAGAATGCTTTGAGATTGAGAAGAGATTAATCAAAGAATTGGATATCCCCGTAATGCACGATGATCAACATGGTACTGCAATTATCTCTGGAGCTGCTCTATTGAATGGCTTGGAAGTTGTAGGAAAAGAAATTTCAGAAATTAAGGTAGTAGTTTCAGGTGCTGGAGCATCAGCTATTTCCTGTGCTCGTCACTATATTCGCTTAGGAGTTAAGAAGGAAAATCTACTAATGGTTGATTCTAAAGGAATCCTAACAATTAATCGTTCTAAGAACGGCGAATTAAATGAATATAAAGATGAATTCGCAAGAGAAATCGAAGATGGAAATTTGGAAAAAGCTATGAAAGACAGTGACGTATTCCTAGGACTTTCTAAAGGCGGGATTGTTAGTAAAAAGATGGTCGAATCAATGGCCAGTAGACCTTTGATTTTCGCATTAGCTAATCCTGATCCCGAAATATTACCAGATGATGTATTAGATGTAAGAGGAGATGCAATCGTGGCTACGGGAAGATCCGATTACCCTAATCAAATTAACAATGTATTGGGTTTCCCATATATCTTTCGAGGAGCTCTTGATGTTAGAGCAACAGAGATTACTGAAAATATGAAAATGGCAGCAACTCATGCCATTGCAGATTTGGCAAAAGAAGCTGTTCCTGATGATGTTGCCGCAGCCTATGAAGGTGAACAAATACAATTTGGCCCGGATTATATTATTCCAAAACCATTCGATGCGAGAGTACTAATTTGGGAAGCAAGTGCTGTTGCTCAAGCTGCTGTCGATGAAGGAGTATCGAAATTAACGAAAAAAGAATTTAATATTGAGAAATATCGTGAAGAGTTAGAAGCCAGATTAGGTCTCACACGCTCGATTATGAGGCGTGTAATCAATAGAGCACGCAGAGACAAAAAAAGGATTGTTTTTGCTGAAGGAGAACATCCTACAATAATAAAGGCTGCAGCTCAGTGTATTTCAGAAAATATTTGTGAACCAATATTATTAGGGCATACAAAAAGAATCAATGCTGTAAAAGAAGAATTAGGTCTTGAATTTGAATGTGAAAGCATAGATGTAAGATATGACCCAAGAAGAAGAGGTGCATACGCAAAGGAGTTCCATAAATTAAGAGGAAGAAAAGGGCTCACTATGGAAGATGCAATCAGGTTACTCAAAACTACTACATATTTCGGACCAATGATGGTTCATATGGGAGATGCTGATGGCTATCTTGGAGGGATCTCACATAATTATCCCGATATTGTAAAACCATGCTTACAAACAATTGGACCAGCAATAGATACTCACCGTATAGTAGGAATGTACATGATGACTGTGAATGGTCAACTAATGTTCATTGGAGATGCAACAATAAATATCTATCCCGATTCTAGAACCTTAGCTGAGATTGCGGTTCAGACTGCGAAAGTGGCGAGAAGATTCGGAGTGAAGCCAAAAGTTGCAATGCTATCTTTCTCAAACTTTGGAACCAGTGGAGAAATGAGAACCGATCGGATTGAAGAAGCGATAGAGATGGCTAGAGAATTAGAACCAGGGATTGTAATTGATGGCCCTATGCAAGCAGATACTGCTCTAATTGAAGAAATTCAAGAAAATTATCCATTCATGGAATTTGATGGCCCTGCGAATGTATTAATCTGTCCAAATTTGGCTTCTGCAAATATTGCATATAAATTACTACAAAGAGTTGCAGGTGCGGAAATGACTGGCCCGATTCTTGAAGGATTGGCCAAGCCTGCACACGTCCTTCAAAGAGATGATAGCGTAAGAGAAGTTGTTCATATGGCTGCTATTTGTGCAGTAGATGCTCAAAGGCATGCGACACAAAAATTGTGATTTTAGCATTAATCTAAGACTTTTGGTGAGGCAGATAGAACTTCTTCACTGCAGCCATCTGAATATTGTTCGAAGTTTTCGATAAACATCTGTGCAAGTAGATTTGCAACATTATCAAATCTTTTCTTATCTGGCCATGTTTGTCTGGGTTGAAGAATTTCATCCGGTACACCTTCACAAGATGTAGGTATATTGAAGCCAAATCTTTCATCTTCTACAAATATAACATCATCAAGAGAACCATCTAAAGCTGCATTAAGTAACGCTCTAGTCCATTTAATACGAATCCTACTTGATTCACCATAACCCCCTGCAACCCATCCTGTATTAATTAACCAACAATTAGCATTATGATCACGAATCTTAGTTGAAAGTAAATCAGCATAAACACTAGGATGTCTTGGCATGAATGGTGCCCCAAAACATGTTGAGAATGTAGCCTGTGGTTCAGTAATTCCTATTTCTGTACCCGCAACTTTAGCAGTGTATCCAGATATGAAATGATAAGCTGCTTGTTCTGGAGTTAATCTAGAGAGCGGAGGTAGAACACCAAATGCATCACAAGTTAGGAATACTACATCTTTAGGATGGCCGGCCATTGAATCAGGAGTACGATTTTCAATTGACTCAATTGGATAAGAACCTCGAGTATTTTGAGTGAGAGTCCCATCTTCAAAATCAGGGACTCCATTAGCATCTAGTATCACGTTTTCTAAGACAGACCCTGGCATCCTAGTAGTAGCAAAAATCGCTGGTTCGTCTTCCTTTGAGAGTCCTATCAATTTAGCATAGCAACCTCCTTCAAAATTGAATACACCGTCATCAGACCAGCCATGTTCATCATCTCCAATAAGTGCTCTTGCTGGATCGGCAGAAAGTGTTGTCTTACCTGTCCCAGATAAACCAAAGAATAATGCTGAATTTTTATAGTCAGTATTAGCTGAACAGTGCATTGGAAGTAAACCTTTAGCGGGTAAAATATGATTCATAATTGTAAAAATTGCTTTCTTAATTTCACCTGCATAATGGGTCCCCCCAATTATAACAAGTCCTCTATCTAGTGCCAAGATTACAAAAACGCCTGAATTTATACCATCATCTTTAGGATCTGCTATTAATTCTGGTGCATGAAGGATAGTATATTCAGGATTATGATTAACCAATTCACTTGGATTACTTCGAACAAACATGTTATGGAAAAAAGAGGCGTGCCAAGCTTTTTCGGTGATTAATCGCACTGGCATCGAATATTTTGGATCCGCCCCACAATGAGCATCTTTGACGAATAATACATCTCTGTTATCGAGATGATTTTGTACCTTAGATAGTAAATTATCGAATACTTCAGAAGATGTTGATTTATTCACCTCACCCCACCAAACATCTTCTGCAAGTCCTGACTCATCCACAATAAATCTGTCATTAGGTGAACGTCCAGTTCTCTCACCAGTGGTTGCCAGAAGAACCCCGTGAGAAGTCAAAGTTGCCTCACCTCTTTTGACTGCAATCTCATGAAGTTCTTCCCAGCCAAGATTCCAGTGTACTGCACCCTTGGGATCGAGCCCATGAGTTGCTAATGGGGTGGCAAATTCTGATGGGCCAGTGCCTTTCGACGACGTCTCCATGGGCACTGACAATATGAATCACTTTTCAACCATTACCTAGAGATATAATGAATATATATCTTAGACTCAATGAAAAAGGGGATGAGATTATGTCATCAATACCTTTCAGCGATGTTGTGAGTACCGAAGATTCGAATGATGAACTTATTCGAAAACGTGCATTTAAGATAAGCGATTCTATTGAATTAGGAGATATATTAATTCCTAATGATACCTCAGAAATAGAACAAGAAAAAGATACTAAACAAATAGATGAAGCGTTGGGAGATATTTTCGATCCATTCGCACAGATAGATGAAAAATCGCCAGGATATATTAGAAAAGATGGTACCGTAATTAACAAGCCTGAAGCAGATCTAACAACTAACTTGGCTCAAGAAGGAGAAAGGAAAGTCAATTGGATACTGATGGCATCAATGATTCTATTATTTTCAGGCGTTAGTATCGTTGCAGGAATTGCTTTAGAGCCATTATTTGCAACGATTCTTTTGCTACTTTTAGCAATGATGGGTTTTATTCTAGGAGAAATATGGATACCTAAAAAGAATCTTCATTTATTGGGAATTACTTGGGTAATAATTTCAATGAAGGTATTGTATGGATTAGCAATAGAACTACAAAGATGGAATATTATATCTGTAGAGATTCTTGGTGGGATCTTGCTAGGACTTGTAGGATTCAATGTATATCTTTCTTACAGACATAATCACGATGCGATAGCCGCACAATCAACACTGATTTTACTAGCAATAGGTTCTGCAACGGGGTACAGCTTTGGAGAAATTGGGATTGCATTAATGATACTAATTGCAACTATACTAGTTCATGGTTTAGCTTTACATAGAAAATCAGGTAATTTGGCATCACTGGGTATAGCGTCAACTAATCTGTGGATTGGAATGCATGCACTTACTGAAGGATTTAGTGTGGGTTCACTGAAAATACTACCACTTGATGAACCACTACTATTATTTGTCCTAATCATCATTATTTCGGGGATTAATGCGAGTATGGCGGCAATATTTGCTAAAGATGAAAATTGGTTTTCAAAGGCATTCAAAGCATTGGGATTGGGGGAGCCGGGGTTATGGGGGGTTTCAGTATCCTTAGGAATGATTGGAGCTTTAATGGCTGTTGGTGCCAATCGGGAGGATGTGGGTTACGCATTAGGATTAATCTCAATTTTAGCTTCTTCATTCGGAGGTTCCTATCTGGTTGTTAGAGGAATAAATGCTCGAAGAGTGTCTATTCCGTTATTAATCTCAGCTTCATTAATGACTAGCTTCTTAGTAATTAATGAAACAGAAAATATACTAACATTTGATTCTTATGAGATATTTGCAGTAATAGGGATATTTGTAACTGGATTTTTAATGATAAGAGATCAGCAATCAGTTACAGACAGAGTGCTATGGACTGGATCTATTGGAATACTGATATTATTAGTAATAATGATTCCAGCAAATCAGACTTCAGGAAACACATTCTGTCTTTCTAGTTGTATTGCAGGAGATGGGGGGTCATTACTATTATTTGGATTGTCTTTAGTACATATTGGTACAGGGTATCTAGCAATAAAAAGAAGTTCTCCCTCTTTAGGAGGAGTTACAGTAATTCTTCCATGGGCATGGGTAATGATAGAGGAAATCCTAGAAGAAGCAATTAGGACCTTAATTGTAGCAAATGGTAATGCTGACCCTGGTTCAATTATTCATTTAGAGCCAATACCACTTTTAGCCTATTTCTCGGTTTCATCTTTATTGATGATTATTGTAAATTACAAATTAGGTGAAAATGATGTTAATTTAGCATCGAAATTTCTTGGAGTTACAGAAATTTCTGCATCAATTAGAGATTCCGGATTATTACAATTATGGAGTATTGGATTATGGCTACCATTAATGACTATAACATTCATGGCCAATTTCGGAGGTTTTACTGCGATCACCATATTGATTATTTTAGGTATAATCACTTCATTACACTTGATTTCTGAATTGAATAAAAAAAGAATTGGGAATTCTACTGTAATGCTGACAACTCTAGCAATTGGATTTTTAATAGTGCAATGGCAGTTTGGACTTGATGAAATTTTGATGATTATATACTGCTTGGCTGCAGGAATTCTATTCTTTAAAAATGATGAACAAAAAGATGGTATTTATTCTATTGGAATGACTCTTATGGGGTTGCCGATGTTAATCAGTATAATTAGTAGAGGTCGAAATGAATTAGTAGATACTGATATAATTCCTGAATTAGGTATTGGGAAAGTATCCTTATTATGCACTACAATAATAATCTTTAGTTATCTTATAAAAATAAATAAAATTGAAAAATTGCTGAATCCATCTTTGGCTTCTCTATGGCTATTAACAATCAATATTGCTCTAGTTTACCGAATTGGAAATTTCTCTGAATTAATGGCAGGATTAGGATTGTTCGCAATTAGTACAATTTGGATGGTAGGTAATGGAGAAGTAAGAAGAGAAATAAAAAGTATTGCAAAAAGAGATGAGTTGAAAGAATTGGCTAAAAAGAAAACAATTGCTAAGACTTTATCTTCAACAGATGGGAAAAGTTTCGATTCACAACTATTGGAAATAACAAGTAAAAGGAAAAAGAGTAGAGAAATGGGCGATACTGAAGATTTGGAAGAATTATATCTCACAGACGCCACTCATAAACCTCTGATTATTCTGTTAGTTCTTGGATTAGTTATTATCAGTTCATCAGTTATTAGTTTCATTGGAGGAGTAAATCAATTGTTAATTCTAGTCAGTGGAATTTTTATCTCAATCTTAATATTAATCGCTCGACAACGGACTAAAGAATTAGAATTAGAATTACCTCACTTTCTAGGAATAGAATTACCAATTGCAATCGCAATAAGTGGTATGATTGTGATTCAATTATCCGGCCATCTATCTCCTGGAATGAGTAATTCAGAACTATTTGATATGGCAATAATGGCACTACTGGTGTTATTGCTTTGTATTATTTCTCTGATAAATCAGAAGAATTTAATGGAGAGGATTGCTATTGCAGTTGATTGGTTTATCGTTCCAATATTCATAGGTAGACTAGTGGGAGCCATACTTTACGAATCACTACCAGCTCCTCTAACTGTAAATCCCATTAAAGGTGATTTTATTGAATGGATGTTGCCATGGATAATACTTGAAAGTTTATTGATCCTGTCTGTAATTTTATTATATTGGCTAGAACTAAAAAGGCAGAAAAAAGGGAAAGAGCCCACGAATAGCAATGCTATTAGGGCGATTGCAATAGTATTCATCTCAACTGGACCAGCAGGGATTTTAGCTATTTTACTAACTCTATACCATACAATAAAGAATGAGCAAATTGCAGAATTAGGATTTATAGTTCCGGCAATGATTTTCCCAATAATTTCAATATCAAATATAATAACTAGCATAAATGGTATTGAAGATGATGTGACGTTGATTATTGGTCTTATATTACTATTTTTATGTGCTTTGACTGTGCCGCTGAAAAAAGAAATCTGGACAATGGTATTAGCTATAGATGCACATTTAATGTTGTATACAGGGATATTGTGGACTGGAATTTTAACAACAATTTATCTTCCAATTATTCTAGTTAGTTTATCTACCGTTATTTGGATTGTTGGAATATTACAATTAAGAAGAATCTTGAGAGTTTGGGGTTTATTCGACCTCATAATAGCCATTATTGCATCTCTATTGGTATTAGGAAGTACAATGCTAAATCCTTCAGTTTTACTTATCTCATTAATCGTTTTAGCAGCAGAATTAGGATTCGTCACTTGGTTGAGTCTATCTAACGAAGAAGAATTGATTAAAGATTAAGGAAAATTTGGAAAAAAACGATTCACTGCGCCTTTATTAGTGGAAAATATTGTCTATTTTGTTACTAACAGTATATGCTAACCTTGATGATGGGCCGGCTTGACAAAGTACTGTGACGAGGTCGTGGATAGCCGATACATCGGAGGAAATTGAGCATCCTCCAATACCCATAGGGTTGAATGAAATGGCAGTTCCAAGAACAATGATGATCCTCTCATTTGCTACAATATTAATAATATTATTTTCATCGATATGGCTGGCTTTTGCCGCAGTAGGTTTTCAAAATGAATTGGACAATCTATTCCCAAAAACTGTAACAGAAGCAGATGTTAAAGAAGATGGGAGGTGGACTTGGGAAATCGATCTTTTATTCGATACTTGTGATTCAAGATTGGACGATTGGGATTGGCCTGATTCATTATCCGAACAAGATAGTGTTTTCTTATATCCTGGTGAATTAAGATGTGATTGGGAGCATCAGGGAGTTGGAGATGGTGCCAGTGTTGTAATCTATAATAGAGGAAATACAACTATTGATTTGATTTTAGAAATCATAGGTGGAAGCATTGAATTTAAAAATGAAGGAAGTGAAAATCTTCTCTTGAATGGATTGGAGGGTGGAGATTCAGAAATAATTGAAATATCATTAACAGAAGATATTACTGAAAAAGACATTACAATTACGGCCACACATGTAGAATTCCAATCTTCAACAATTAATCTAGATGTTCATGTTTACAAAGGCTCAAATGAAAGAGAGGTGCATGTTACTGATGGAAATAATATTGAAGTGCACTACACATTATGGGATGCAGACACTGGAGATCAATTAGATGAAGGAGACTTGCCAGTTACCGGAGGAGATGATTCTAGATATATCAAAGGTTTTGGATGGGCAGTAATTGGATTAGATATTGAGGAAGACAGAGGTTGGATTCAAGATACTGGGACTACTCATACAGTTCTTTTACCTCCACCTATTGCATATGGAAATAGTGAAGGTCATGAACTAGAAAATACTTGGCTTCTATTTGAAGTGAAAATAGACCGTGCTGCTTTATGATATTTGAGAAAAAGAAGTGAGAAAATGACAGGAAAGAAAAATCATACCGCATTAATACCTTCAGAAGATATTGTAAAGGAAGCGGGGAAAAGAGTTAGTGCAAAGGCTGCAAGAAAAGGAGAACCTCTTCTTCATATGACCGAGGATATGAGAAGATTATCTACTCCATGGTCAATTTCTATGATTAGAGCAGAACAAATAGAATCATTTGATTTGCCGGCCGGTGTAATTCTTGATGCTGCGGTAGGTTCTGGAGCACAACTTATTGCTCTAGCAAACGAGTTGAAAAGACCTGCTTTAGGTATTGAGCTAGATGGCAATATTGCAGTATTATGTGCTGCAAATATGCATTCCGCATCCAATGGTGAAGAAATGCAAAAAACTCTTGATAGGGTTATAATTGGAGATAGTAGTGATGCTGAAGGAGCAATTACAACTTACTGGAATAGTCTGATGAAATCAGGAATAAGGGCACATCCTCCAATAGCTATGCTCCACCTAGACCCAGCTAGACCTAGGGATGCGCAGAATCATCATGTTGATGAAATGGAACCTTCTTTGAAAGATGTCCTTAAATCATGGAATGAGTATCTACAAACTGGCCCCAGGGGGCCAGCTGTACTTCTTGATTTATCTCCCAGATTGGGAGAAGAACAACAAGGAATGATTGAAGCTATTGTCGAAACTATTTTTCCAGGAGTTCCAAGAACTTGGGAATGGTTAAGCCAAGGCGGAGGGAGAGTTGATAGATTATCACTTTGGATAGGTGCAATTTCGTCAAAAGATGAAAGGCGATGTATTCGTATGGGTACTAAGAATATAATTGCAAAAATAGAGGGGGAAAAAAGGAATTCTAAAGTAGATGTTTTATCGAAACCCCCGCCATTTGGTGCTTATATCTCAATAATTGATTCAGCATTAATTCAAAGTGGCTTACAAGAAAAATGGATATCTAAAGCAATAAAAGAGGGCACGGGCCATTCATGGCTTAGAATAGAGGGTAGAAGGCCTTTATTGATACATACTGACCCTCTAATTGATGATGATGAAATAAACGGTTTTGTCGTTAGTACTGGAGAAATTATTCAACATAGATTGACTCCTCCTGAACTAGACAATATCGAACAAATTGCTAGTGCAGCTTCCAGAAATAACATAGGAAAGATTACTTTGAGATGTTCTTTAGATCCTGAGATTCAACCAACCCTACAAAGACGTCTAGATAAAGCACTACGTGATACAGATGGGGCAAGATCATACATGATAGATGTAGATTTAGAACGCGGATCAGGGAGTCATAAATTGTACATAATTTGTAAAGAAAGTTAGATTAAATAGAAATTTTTTACTTTTTATCTATCGGGTGGGTTGAAATAGGGTTGGTAAGTCGCGAGGTTGCCGTAAAGGCCACTGGAAACAGTGAACACGGGAGGACCGTACAATGAGTAATGAAAAACAAGAGATTGGAGATGACTTCTCCTATATTATCAGAATGGCTGACAGCGACATAGATGGATTGAAACCAATAGCTATTGGATTAACATCTGTAAAAGGAATTGGAGTACGTACTTCACAGCAACTTTGCAGATTAGCAGAAATCGATGGTACAAAACTTGGTGGACATCTCGATGATGATGAGCAGAATAGGCTTAGAGAAACTATCGATGGGTATGCAACAAATGTACCTTGGTGGTTAGTAAATAGGCAAAGAGACTTAGAATCAAATGAAGATGCTCACCTAGTTGCAATGGATGTTCGAATGACTAGAGATGATGATATCTCTCGTCTAGCAGGAATGAAAACATATAGAGGACTAAGGCATAGAAGTGGCCACAAAGTTCGTGGTCAGAGATTGAGAAGTAATGGTAGAAGTGGAACTGCACTTGGTGTGCAGAGGAAGAAGTGAGGTGAGAGAATGGGTGATCCAAAATTTGCAAGATCTAAGACACAAACTCCAACTCATCCTTGGAAACAAGCACGTATCGATGAAGAACATGCGTTAAAAGAAAAATATGGACTAAAGAAAATTGGTGGTATGAAAGAAATCTGGAGAGAAAAATCCGCTTTAAGAAGACATAGGAATCAAGCTATGAAACTTATTGGAAGAGTCGATACAACAGAAGGGCACTTTGCTAGGGAAAAGAATGACATGATTGATTCATTATGTCGTAAAGGACTATTGGTTGAAGGAGCGAGCCTTGACGATGTTTTACAAATAAATGTTGAACATATGTTATCTCGAAGGTTACAGTCGGTAGTATACTACAGAGGATTGGCCCCCTCTATGAGGGCTGCTAGAAATATGATTGTTCATGGACATATTTCAATTGGTGAACAACGTATGACAGTACCGGGCTACCACATTAAGAAGGAAGAAGAAGAAATGTTGAATTATTCTTCAAACTCAGTTTACAATGATCCTAATCATCCATTCAGAGTTGAAATGGAAAAACTAAGATTAACTATGGTTAGTGATGAGGAGCCTGAAGAAGTTGGAGCTCCTAAAGCAGCTACTGAAGATTTCGTTGAGCAAATCAAGAAAGATGCTGAAGAAGCCCCAAAAATTGAAGAAACTATTCCTAAGGAGGAAAAATGATGGGACATAAAGCGATTTTACATATCTTTAGTACTAGTAACAATGTACTTATTACAGCCACAGATTTGACAGGTGCTGAAACAATTTGCAAAGTTTCTGGCGGTATGGTGACTAAGGGAGGGAGTGACTCAGGAGGTCAATTTGCTTCAACACGAGCTGCAGAAAGAATTGCAGAAATGCTTGCAGAGAAAGATTTTGATCAAGTAATCGTGAAATATAGAGGTGCAGGTGGAAATAGAAACCACAATGCACCAGGGGCTACATCAGCAATTCGTGCCCTTACAAGAGCAGGTGTTCAAATTACACGTATTGAAGATGTTACTCCAATTCCAACAGATGGGACAAAAGCAAAAGGTGGCCGACGTGGCCGAAGAGTGTGAGGTGTGAAATATGGTTAAAGTTACAATTATTGAAGAATCAGATGATAAAATCAAGATTCTATTAGCGGATACTGATAGAGCTTTGGTAAACTCAATTAGAAGGAGTCTGATTTCAGATACTCCGAAAATGGCTATAGAAACTGTACGTTTTGAAATGGGGACAATAGAACAAGAGGATCAGGTTTGGGAAACTACTGGCCCTCTTCCTGATGAAATGATTGCTCAAAGACTTGCAATGATTCCTATTCCAACACGCCATGAGGAATTCCACTTCCAACACGAATGTCCTAACTGTGCAGAGCTTGTTGAAGAAGATAGAGGATGTCCGATGTGTACAATGATTTACACTTGCAAGGCTTTTGGAAGCAAAGAAGGGACTATGGTTACTGCGAGAGATCTAAACTATCTTGGAGATTCAAGTTTGGAAATACCGGAATTATACAAATCAATCCCAATTACAAAACTATTCAATGGACAAATGATTGAGTTTTATGCAACAGCAATAATGGGCAGAGGAAGAGATCATGCAAAATGGTCTCCTGCGTGTGGAGTTACATTTGAGGCAAGGAAAATGGGTGTTATTAATAATAAAACTAAAGCTAAGATTCTATGGGATTTGAAATTAGGAGTAACAGCAAAAGATTTTGCTGACGGTAAATTAGAAGATTATCATAAGGTACAAGAATTGAAAGCACAATTACATCATGTTGGTGAAGGAACTGAAGAATCAAGAGCTTTCAAAGATGCTATAACTTTGGAAGATATTCCTGGAGAATTCGTTCTAAGTTTCGAGACAGATGGCTCGATGACTCCGAAGACTGCATTTAACATGGCTGTCAAAGAATTAGCTGGAAGATTCGATAATATCGAACAAGATTCTAAGGCTATACTCTGATTAAATTAACAAGTATTTATTCAGTTAGATACAGGATGCGATAGCATGACTGTGGTAATGGGGCGTGGAGAATGCGGCTCACATGTGACTCTAGTTTTCACAGTTAGTGATGATGATGATGAGATCATAAATCAAGGCAGTTTAGGAGCGGGGCTTTGCTTAGAGAGAGGAGTAGAAACTATTGCCAGAGGAGTCGAAGGTGAATATGATATTGAGATTAAATTCATTGAAGGAAATGGAAAAAATAATCTCTATTTGCGAACATTGGAACTATTATCAGAAGAAATTGCGGGAGTTAGAGAATATTCATGGGATTTGGCTGTAAAATTAAAGTTGCCATTATCTCAAGGTTTTGGCATGTCTGCTTCGGGAGCGATATCTGCGGCTATGGCTCTTCAAAGAGCATTAGGGGAGCCGCATGAAGAAAGTTTGAGAAGAGCATTTTCGATCGCACACAGAGTAGAAAGAGAGTTTTCCACAGGATTAGGAGATGTAACTGCTCTAGCAGCAGGAGGAGTAGAAAGAAGGATTTCTCCAGGTGCTCCATTTAGTGGAGACTTACTCAATAGAGGACCAGGAGCATCAGAAGGTTGGACCAAAAAAATAGAAGTGATATTAGTGTGGAAAGAAGATTCGGGTAAACATACTTCCTCGTATATTGACGATGATATGTGGAAGGAGTCAATCAGTTCCGCCGGTATTAAGCAAATGAAGTGCCTGCTTAGTGGAAAGTGGAATGAAGATCGTTGGGAAGAACTATTAGAAAGATCAGAAATCTTTGTCGATGAAAGTGGACTGCTTCAAGACTCACTTAGATTAGAACTACTAAAGGAAGTTGAGAAGATAATAATGCAATCAGATCTTAATGTAAAACCACTTTTATGTTTACTAGGTAAAAGTTTAGTTATTGTGCCAAAGAATATAAAAAATAGTAATAATTTAGATTATAATGCTTTAATTGATTCCTTACAAGATGCAGGTTTTGATACTGTGAAAACAAATGTGGCAAAGCTATTTTGATTCAGATAATGTTTCATGAAATGTTGACAACGGCTGTAAATCCAATGGACTGGAGTCCAATAAAATCGCTCCCTTTAATTTCAATGTTTCACAAAAACCATGCCGATAAACAATAGCTCCTTGGCCATACTCATTGACATATCGGTCTACTTGTTTCTGGGTTTTCTTCCTAGGAAATCTAAGATCTGCTCCAAAAAAATGTTTAGCATCTATCCAGGCACAAGGAATCCCATTGATTCTAACATCATCCAATAATAATAGGTCTGGTGTGATTATTGCACGTCCTTCAGATTTTTTTTGTTCGTCGAGTAATTCCTCCTGACGTCGGAATCTGACATCGAGTGAACTGAAATAATCGCATAAAATATCTTCAAAAACTTCAGCAGCATTTTGTGTTTCTGATTGATTAACTGAACTTACACGATCAGCGGATTCTGCAAGTTCGAACTGTTCCCTATCTCTTTTATTCAATTTACTGGGTGCCTTAAGAGTCTCTTTAATTTTATTTTTCGACCAGCCTCTTCCAGTTAGAATTGCTCTAAATACGTTAACAGGTGGGGCATCGAACCTAGTCGATAAAGATAAAACGCTTTCACCTGAATCATATCTTCTCTTCAATTCATTAGCGCGACTCATTAACCTTCCATGTGAATAAACACTTTTTTCTTGATTTAAAGCGCTTCTAAGGGAAAGAGATTGTTCTAGAGTGATATCTAGCTTCTCAATTTTTTTGGCAATTTGATCGACTCTTTCTTCTGGAAGAAAGCCAAACTCACCAGGTGAACAAACTAGTGGGCTGGCTCTATCCTGAACAGATTTGGGGACTGCATTCAGCTTCCAATTGATATTGACAATTTTTGCAGGAGGGTCGATATCTTGTGTAAAACCCATTGGAGGAGGGTCGGTAGTAAAACGAGATAAAGCACGCTCAACTGCTTCATTATCGCCAGTACCCTTTACTGCTGATGAAGTTTTATTTCCATTAGAACGGCGGCGGCGATTTCGGCGCTTTGGCCTCTTCTTACCTTCTTCTCGGTCACTCAATAATCAACCCAAGTGAAAGAGGAACATGAACCCACCGATAAAGATTAGAGAAATTAACTCCTAAATGAATGCGATTCCAGGATTAAGAGGTGAAGAGACTCGAGCTTTACCTGCAACATCATCTCCCTCGCCGACATCATAAGAAAATACGGATTCGATTGATAGGGCTTTTGCGATAAACTCCGCATTATCGTTAATAAATTCTGACTCATTAAATCTTAAATTGATTAAGCATTTTTCGGCTTCTGTCCAGGTGTTTATCTTACCTCTAATTTTCTTATTCCCTATAGTAAATGATTGCCAAGTTTGAATAACTTCTCCACGTAATTTTTCTAATCCAAAAATTTCTAATGATTTAAGATAATTCATTCCATTTTTCTTAAAATCAAAATTCTCGGCGGATAAAGAAAGAGCACTAATGGCAATATCATTCTTCCATTTAGGAGATGTTTGAATTATACACTTAGAGAGAATGCCCTCTGAATGCCTACTTGCTAATCCTTTTACATTCCTAGAACTATCAATTAAATCTCTAAGATATTCCTCTTTTGCAATATGAATTATATCATCTTCAAGTTTACTAACTTCTTCGATAATATATTCACTCACCATTCCTTGGCCGCCAAGTTCTAACCAAAATTCTTCTGCTATGTGCGGAGTAGCTGGTGCCATCATTGGAATCCAATGTCTGAAGAAAATTTCCGCTGTTTTCCTATCAGAACCGCCTCTTCTCCGATACCACTGCCAATCAGATAACATCTCAAAATGACTGATCATGACACCCTCTCTGAGACTGACTTTTTCCATTGCTGATTTCCACTTCGCATGGTTTATTCTCATTTTAGATAATAACCAAGAGTCAATTATATTAGATGCATCTGTAAATGATCTTGAAGATTTGAATGCATCAATAATTGATTGCATTTGCTTATGATTTGAGATTATAGCATTATCAGACCAGTCCATTCCTGCCTCCGGATTTGCTCCGTACAGTATGAATAATCTGACCGTGTCTGCACCATATTCTTCGACCATAGCCCCAGGACTAACGGTGTTTCCTAGAGATTTACTCATCTTTGCCTGTCTATTTACAAGTAAAGAATCGCATGTAGGACATTTGTCTCCATTTCTATCGACATGAAATTCAATATTACATTCGTTACAAAATGGTGCTGGAGCATTTAACATTCCTTGGCAAACTAATTGACCGAATGGTTCGCCAATACTGTTCATTCCAAGATCTCGCATAGCTTTAGTGAAAAATCGAGCATAAAGGAGATGCATGACTGCATGTTCAATTCCTCCGATATACAAGTCTACACCATCTTTCATCCAATAATCGGCTATTTCTTTATCAAATGAATTACTCTTATTGCCTGAATCCGCATATCTGAAGAAATACCAAGATGAATCATAAAATGTATCCATAGTATCTGTTTCACGCTTTGCTGATTCTCCACACTTAGGGCATTTTACATTAAGGAAATCATTATTTGTTGCTAGAGGATTACCGCTCTCATCCCAACTAAACTTAATATTCAAGGGCAACTTAACAGGTAAATCAGAAGTAGGGACTGGAACTACTCCACAGCTTTCACAATGTAACATTGGTATTGGCGTACCCCAGAATCTTTGTCGGCTTAGTAACCAGTCTTTGAGTCTGTATTGTACTGTTCCATATCCTGAACCTTCCGATTCAAGGACATTAATCACCTGAGCCTTTGCTTCATTTCCAAATAATCCATCAAATCCATCACGTGAAGAGTTTTTCATATATCCAAGAGAATCAAAAACAGGATTTTGTTCAATTGCTTCCTCATCGAGGCTAGGAGAAAGAACTGGTTTGATAGGTAAGTTATATTTCTTAGCAAAATCATAATCTCTTTGATCATGCCCTGGAACGGCCATTACAGCGCCAGTACCATAACTAGCCACAACAAAATTTCCTGCATAAATAGGAACTTTTTCTCCATTTAATGGGTTAATTGCAAATCTACCAAGAGGAACTCCTTTCTTTTCTTTGAGCATATTAATTCTTTCAAATTCTGACATTTTAGCACATTCATCACGAAGATTGCGCCAATCTTCTTCATATTCAGTACCTGAAACAAGTGACTCGCAAAGAGGATGTTCGGGAGAGAGAGTTACAAAAGTGACGCCGAAAATAGTATCGGGCCTAGTTGTAAACGCGCCAATTACAGAGTCGTCTCCAAATACTGGGAAGTCGATATGTGCACCTTGCGATCTGCCAATCCAATTACGCTGCATGGCTTTCACGTTCTCGGGAAAGTCTATATTTTCCAGTTCATCTAATAATTCGTCAGCATATTCAGTCATTCGAAGAAACCATTGCGCCATATCTTTCTGAATGACTTCTAAACCACATCTCCAACAACGATTATTTTTTACTTGTTCATTTGCAAGTACTGTATCACAATCAACACACCAATTTACAGGTGCGAATCGTCTTTCTACAAGGCCAGCCTCATAGAATTTAATGAAAATTTCTTGATTCCAACGATAATATTCAGGTGTAGAAGTAGCAAATGTACGATTCCAGTCATAAGAATAGCCCATTCTTTCCTGATCTTTACGTATCATAGCAATATTTCTCTCTGTTACATCATGAGGATGGCCTCCCTCCTTCTTAGCAGCATTTTCAGCAGGCATTCCAAAAGAGTCGTATCCCATTGGATAAAGGACATTCTTGCCCATTAATCTTTGAAATCTGGCCATCGCGTCCCCAATAGAGTAATTTCTTACATGCCCCATGTGCATATTTCCAGAAGGATAAGGGAACATCTCGAGGCAGTAGAACTTAGGCTTTTTAAGATCCATGTCAACTGAAAAGATTCTTTCATCTTTCCATTTCTGTTGCCAAAATTCTTCTATCTGATGCATGTCATATTCCATTGAAACACTTCCTATAACTTTCCTCAGTTAAGCAATATCATCAAGCGAAGCGTGATGATTATTGAAGATCTATTTTCTCCAGTTAATGAGTTCAACACCTGATTCACATGTGTCGACTATTAGAGTTTGATATGAATCCTCTCCTTAGAATATGAGCCGGTATTGCTATGCAGTAGGTTCACTTGCATTCACTATAATGCTTGGCGATGGAGAGTTTGATATTCAAAAAAGTGAAAATGGAATTGAAGTTTGGGTTACTCAAATGGGTAATTACATGAATATGAATACAGCATGGATTAATCGCTCTACAGGAACTGTAGCAATTGTTGACCCTTTTGATTCTGAGAGATGGGTCTCAGCCCTAAAAGAAGAAGGATTGCGGCCTACTCATTTACTCTATACACACACGCATAGAGATCATGTTGAGGGATATAGAAAAATGATTAGTCTTGTACCAGAAGTTGAGGTTTGGGGACACGAAGACGCATCCGTTTCAGGACTACTATCATTTGCAGTTTTTAAGAAAGTAGATTTTACAAATAAATGGAATAATCAACCCAACACAACTATTCAGTGGAGTTGTGGAGGGATAGATCTTGGAGTTACACATTCCCCAGGGCATGCTCCAGGACATGTCACTATACACGGACACGGGGTTTATCATGCAGGAGATTTACTATTTACAGCACATAGTGGAAGAGTAGATTTACCAGGTAGTGATCCTTTAGCACAATGGAATAGCATACTTTATGCTCGAAAATTACTTCTAAATCTGCCTAAAGAATGGCGATTAATACCGGGTCATCGATATGACTGGATAGATGGCACTACTCCAGATTGGGTAAGTATTGAAGATGCTTTGAAACATAATTTTTCACTTAATTCACCCGTTTTACAACAATTGGAGGGAAATTAATGGTTAAAATAGAAGTGAAGTACGAAGGTGGATTTCGATGTATTGCAACTCATATTCCTTCAGGAAGAGAACTAGTAACAGATGCTCCTTTAGATAATCATGGTAAAGGAGAGTCCTTTTCTCCCACCGATTTACTAGCTACTTCTATGCTTACATGTATCATGACCATTATTGGAATTAGAGCGGAAAAGAAAAAAATAGATGTTTCAGGTATGTTGGGCAGTGTAGAGAAAACTATGTATCAAAATCCAAGGAGGGTTGGGATGCTAGAAATAAAAATCAAACTACCAAAATACATCGAAGAAGAAGATAGAAAATGGTTAATTCAAGAAGGATGCGAATGCCCTGTATGTCACTCAGTGAATAAAACAATGGAAGTAAAAATTAATTTTCAAAACTAATGAGTCTTGTCGAATCTCTCTCTAGAAATCCCGAGCTTGTCAACTATCTCATTTGTCAATCCTTTTTTGACTGAACCTTCTCTTTCTAATGCAGAAACTGTGGCCAAAACTATGCTATTAGTATCTATCTCAAAGAACTTTCTTAATTCTAGTCTATCATCAGATCTTCCAAAACCATCTGTTCCTAGAACAATAAAATTACCACCGACCCAACGTTGAATCATTTCGGGGACTGCTGTAATATAATCTGAAACTGCTATTGTTGTAGTTTCATCTCCGAAACATTCTGAAACATAAGGAATTTTATTCTCCTCTGGATATAGACGATTTGTTCTTTGAGATGCTAATCCTTCCCTTCTCAATTCACCGTATGAAGTTACAGACCAAATCTCAGAGTTGATTCCTAGGTCGGATAATTTCTCAGATGCTTCAATCACATGAGTTAGAATTGGCCCTGAACCTAAAAGTCTAACTAAAGGCCCTGAATTACCCCTCTCTTCGGATAATTTGTACGCACCTTTGATGATTTTTCCATCAACACCCTCTGGTTTTGGAGGCTGTCTTTCGTTCTGATTATAGAGCATTATATAATGGAATACATCTAGATTTTCACCCCACATCTCATGAATTCCATGTTGGATAATTGTGGCTAATTCATATGCATATGCAGGATCCCAAGAACGACAGAATGGAACTGTACTTGCATGAAGTAAAGAATGTCCATCTTGATGTTGTAATCCTTCTCCATTGAGTGTTGTCCTCCCTGCTGTAGCACCCATTAAGAAGCCGCGGGCACGAGCATCTGCTGCTTGCCAAATTTGATCATTAACACGTTGAAAGCCAAACATAGAATAAAAAATGTAGAATGGCAAAGTAGGAGTCATAGCATGAGAATACGATGTTGCAGATGCAATCCATGAAGCTATGGAGTTTGCTTCAGATATTCCTTCCTCTAGAATCTGTCCATTGACTGCCTCCTTATATTTCATAATCATTTTGTGGTCCACAGGCTTATATTTTTGACCAGAAGATGAATAAATACCAAATTCACTGAATAATGGATCCATCCCAAATGTTCGGCCTTCGTCAGGAATTATTGGGACTACTTTTTCTCCTATTTCTGACTTCATAAGATTTCTTAACAATCTAACAAAAGCCATTGTAGTAGATACTTTCTGGCCTTCTGGGGTACCATTGTCAAATTCAGAATAAGTTTTCTCGGATGGAAGCTTGATATTGATATCTGGGGATTTTCTAGAAGGTAAATATCCACCCAGTTTTTCTCTAGTAGAATGTATATATTCTAACGCATCCGATTCTTCATCTAATGAATAAAATGGACTCTGTTGTAGCTGTTCATCATCTAAGGGAATATTAAGACGATTTCTGTAAGCGATTAGATCGTCAATATTCATTTTCTTTTTCTGATGTGTAGTATTTCTTCCAGCAAAAGAGTCTATGCCCCAACCTTTGACTGTGTGTGCCAATATCACTGCAGGTTTGTCGGATTCTAATGCAGCATGATAAGCAGCATATATTTTCAGTGGGTCATGCCCTCCTCTTCTTAAATTAGTAATTTCTTCATCAGAAAGTTTCGAACCAATTGAAACCAACTCCTCGGAACCAGTGAATAATTCTTTACGGAAATCTGATGGTGAAAGTGTGCTCATTCTTTGGAAATCTCCATCGTTTATTTCCTCTAGTCTAGAAAGTAATAATCCATTAGTATCTTGAGAAAATAAACGGTCCCAGTTACTATCCCATAGTACTTTGAAAACATCCCATCCCGCTCCTCTATAGAGTCCTTCTAACTCCTGGATTATCTTTGAATTACCACGTACGGGGCCATCTAGTCTCTGAAGATTACAATTAACCACAGTAATCAAATTATCCAACTTTTCTCTACCTGCGACCGCTATTGCAGCTATGGACTCAGGTTCATCCATTTCACCATCACCCAAGAAAGAATATACCGTACTTTGCGATGTATCAACTAAATTTCTATTTGTAAGATATTTCCAAAATCTCGCCTGCATGACAGCAGCTAATGGCCCTAATCCCATCGATACAGTAGGATATTCCCAGAAATCCTTCATTAAACGAGGATGGGGGTAAGAAGAAAGCCCGTCAAGGAAGGCTTCCTGACGGAAATTAATTAATTGTTCACGAGTTATTCTGCCCTCTAAGAAAGCACGAGCATAAATTCCTGGACTGCCATGACCTTGGATGTAAAGTGCATCTCCAATTCCATTGGATTCTTTACCTTTGAATATATGATTGAATCCAACTTCGTAAATTGTAGAAGAGGAAGCATATGTCGAGATATGCCCTCCGATTCCATCAGTTCTTCTATTTGCATCTGACACAATTAAAGCAGAGTTCCATAAAATAGCATCTTGTATCTCTTTCTCGATTTCCAGATTACCGGGGTATGCTACCTGATTATCCCAAGGAATAGTATTAACATAGGGAGTATGGGATGCTGGGCTTATTTCTACTCCCAAGTCTTGGGCTTCAGCCAGTATCTCATGCAACAATAATCTGGCCCTCTCAAGACCTGATGAATCAACCACTGAACGTAATGATTCTAACCATTCATCTGTCTCCTCTGGATCTATGTCAGGTAATCTCTGATGAGGATTATTGCTTGACATTTGACCACTCTGCCCCTTAGGGGGCAGACTGGCGAGTATACAAAGGGTTTTGAATCTTCATAATTCTAGTCTATTTAGGACCTGTTATGACTAAATGACAATGGTGTAAGGTCCTAACGCCTGCAACCATCACAGCAGAATCTCCAGAGATATTTCTTTCGCCATTCCAGTTACTAACCGTATGTGATACAGTATTAACTCCTGCTAAATTCATAGGATCAACTTTCAATTCAACTATTACCTCTTCAATCTCACCTAGCCATTCTAATGTCGCATTGATTGATTTCTTAGCAAAACCATGTCTTTGTTCGGAACTTCTTACCCAATATCCTAAATTCCATTTAGCCTCAGTTGTTCTTGTAATATTATCAAAACCAATAAGGCCCAATAAAGTATCATCCCATGGCCTAATCATAACCCAATGATGCATTAATCCACTTCGTCCCATTTTTTCTGTTTCTAACAAAAAAGATTCTATTTGTTCTAAAAATGGCTTATCTGGATTTATCCATGGCATGGCCCGACTTACCTCAGGCCATGTTTCTTCAAATGCTTCTAATAATTTTGAGCTGTATACAGCAGAAGCTGGACGAAGAATTAGCCCTTCATCTATCATAATTGATGATGTGGCACGTCTAGACACGAATCATCCGAAGAGGTACTAAGGCATGACTTCTGCGGAACAAGATTCTCAAAGCTAAGGTCTTAATTTCTTCTTTGCAGACATTAAATTATCATCATTAGGTATTAATTTAGAAGCATTTTCAAACATTTTATCGACTGCTTGAGGACGCCCTATTCTCTGCAATAATGCTCCTATAGGGTAAATTAATTTAGAACGATTACCAAGATGTGGACCAACTTCATCGAGCAAGACTGTTGCTTGAGCTGTATCCTTAGCTCTGGCAGCTTCCATTGCTGACTTTACCTGTAAAGCAACATCCCTATCTGTCCATCTTTCTTGTTGTGGCCAAGGCCAGTAATTTGGTTCTTCTATTGGTATTGAAGACAGTATCTGATCTGCTGAAATGATTGGAGGAGGGGGAAGAGGAGGGGGAGGCATTGGTGCCAGAACATCATCATTAGGAGGAAGTGGGGGAATTAAAGGAGGGGGAGGGACTGTTCTTTCTATGGCTGGTTCCGGTTCTGGTTCAGGCTCTGTCTCTGGTTCTAGTTCAGGCTCTGGTTCTGGTTCTAGTTCAGGCTCTGGTTCTGGTTCTGATTCCGACTCTAGTTCAGGCTCTGGTTCTGTTTCAGGCTCTGGCTCGAGATCAGATTCTATATCCAAAAGTGGCTCAGGTTCTAGTTCATTACCTACTGGTTGTACTAACTCAACAGGCTTGTAAGTTATCTCTTCAACATCTTCAACTTCCTCTTCAGGAATTTCAAACTTAGTGACAAATTCGGGAGCATCTTCAGGCTTCAAAACATAATCTTCTTCATCATCATCGTCAGAAGGTTCGGGATTATCTACAGTCAAAGCAAATGATGGGTTTTTAGAAACTACTATTCCATCGTCACCATCATATTGTTGAACATCGATGGTTACATCATCAATTTGGAAAGTTGTCTTGGACCAATCAATTATTTCTTCTGACTCTTCTTCATCGAAATCGGCTAATAATTCATCAAAGAGATCATTTGTGACTTCTTCATTAGGGCCTGAATCTTGTTTAAATGAAGGTTTTTGAAGCTCATAAAGACATAATGTACATTTTACTGCATCCTCTTCATTCTTATGTTGACAGGCGGGGCATACCTGCCCCTTATCCTCCGTATTTCTCCAATTCCGGAACTTATCGAACACCCTGCATCCCCTCAGACATTCGCACTCGACAAAACATACCGTATAATCCTCACGTGAGAAAGTGTAAATCAATAAATTGAAATTTCCTGAATATACACTAGAAAGCGTGATGTGTGTATTCTCTCTGCCACAATCATGAGAGGAGGTTCAGATTTACCTCCTGTCAAATTTAATAGAAGTCAAGATCATCACGAATTGTATCTAAATCTCATAAGATGGGAACTAGATGATGAAATGCAAAATGTTCGAGAAAAATTACAAAATTGGAATAAAAAAAAGCTCATTGAGAATGGAATATCGCTATTTGATTTAATAGGTAAAAATGATGGTTGGTTATTTGGACAAAGAATTGTTAAATTTACTAATAAAAAAAAGAATAATATGGGATTTCATCGCTTCAGACAGGGAGATATTGTATTGATCTCAAGAAAGGATCCTCTGAAAGAAACTCCTCTAGAAGGTACTATCTATTCAACCTCTAGAACTTCAATAAAAATTGTATTCTCCGAAACTCCTAAAGATATTAGGAAACACACTTGGAGAATTGATAAGGGAGCTAATAGAATTGCTTTCGATAGAATGAGAGATGCCCTAAATAGTGTTTTTGATGAAGAAGGAGGAGTCCCTCTGAGAGAATTATTGTTAGGTATGGTCCATGATCCCTCCGGTACTGCTGGTCTAATACCAGAGCTTGGAGGAGTTAGAGGGAGAACGACTACTTTCGCTCATGATCTAAACCAACCTCAGTTAATTGCAGCGAAAGCTGCTGTTGAAAGAAGATTGACATTGATTCAAGGCCCGCCGGGTACTGGGAAAACCCATACTGCTGTTCGAATTTTAGAATCTTGGGCAAAAATGGACATCGGAACTATACTCGCAGTTGCTGATTCAAATGTAGCAGTTGACAATTTACTCGAAGGGCTATTAGCACGAGGAGTAAGAGTTGTGAGATTAGGACAACCAGTAAAGGTTAGAGAGAAATTAAGAATGGCCACAATGGATGCAAAGATGGAAAATCATCCATTAAGAAGAGATTTAGATACTCAATTAGAACTCAATGAAAAACTGAATAGAAGAATCAGTTCGATGAAAGGGAAGGAAAAGGGCTTAGCTTATCGAGACATCAAAAAAGGATGGAAAGAGATAAGGAGAATTGAAAATCAAATTCGAGATGATATCTTAGATAAAACACAAGTTGTTTGTTGCACATGTATTGGTTCGGGGAATGAAATTCTAGATGGAAGAAGATTTCCTCAGGTATTAATTGATGAAGCAACACAGGCCACAGAACCAGCATCATTAGTAGCATTAACTAGAGGTGCAAGACAGGTCGTATTGGTCGGAGATCACAAACAACTACCACCAACTGTAATATCATTTAGAGCCGAAGAAAAAGGCCTGAGAAGGTCTTTATTTGAAAGATTGGTTGGTTTAGGAATTGAGCCTTTACTTTTGTCTACACAGTATAGAATGCATCCCGCAATCTCAAAATTTCCTAATCAGCATTTTTATTCAAATAAATTGAATGATGGCGTGAAGGCCGAAAACAGACCGTCTCCTGCCGGTTTACTTTGGCCGGATTGGGATAATCCTGTTGCGTTTATACCGGTTGATGGGGGAGAAGTTGTTTCTCCTGATGGAACATCTAGAGAAAATCCAGCCGAAGTTGCTTGGGTTATTAAAATTCTAAATGATATATTGGAGGCTGGAGAAATAACGAAGAAAGATATTGGTATTATTACTCCTTATGCTGGACAAGTAAGGGCGATTCGTAATTCAATGAGTGAAAAGTTAGATGATGTTGAAGTAAAAACTGTTGATGGTTATCAAGGAAGAGAGAAGGAGGTTATTATTTTCTCATGTGTAAGATCGAATCCCGAACAAAATATAGGTTTTCTATCCGAAATGAGAAGATTGAATGTGGCCCTGACCAGAGCGAAAAGGGGATTAATCGTTATTGGAGACCCTTCAACATTACGTGGTGATAAGAATTGGCAAGCGTGGCTAGAGTATGTACGCGATAGTAAGTTTGAGGCGTGGCACCTCTTGGGAATGAACTGAGGCGATACTATGAATGATCATGATGCTCCTATTTCTATCAATAAAGGTGGCACTACACTCGCTAAAGCATTGGTCTCTGAAGATGGAGGTCATTGGCCTGTTCCAGAAGGAACAATATTAGCATCGGGAGTGAGGAGAATTACTTCATTTATTCTAGATACTACAATTGTAAACACAATTCTTCTATTACTTTCTAAAGGGAAAATGATTAATGCATGGAATCTTACACTTTGGACCTCTTCAAACTTTCATCACGCACTAGCTATGAGTGTAATTATCCTAATTTCACATTGGTTGTATTGGAAATATACTGGTTTATACTATTCTCGGTCCTTTGGTCAAAAATTAATGGGTCTGGCAGTCTTAGCAGAGGATGGATCTGAAATGACAAATAAAATGTGGGAAATACGTGCAATGAAGAAATTGATATACCTAATTTTTCCTTTCAGCTTCTATTTCGGAGCATATGATTTGGCTCGTATCTCTCAAAGACATACTCATCAGTCGAATGTTGATTTACGTGTTGGTTCAATAGTTGCTCATGCTAACTCATTACCTCCAGCAAATAGAAAGCACATCAAGTAGGGTGATATTTTGGATAAAGTAGTTGAAGGAGTATTGAAAGGAAATTGTGTTGTTTATCCTACATCTACGCTTCCAGCATTAGGATGTATTTTGACTTCTAAATCTCTTGATAATTTATACAACATAAAAAAAAGGCCAAACAATATGATAGTCAGTATAGGAGTTAGTAACTTACAGCAGGCATCTGAATTAGTTCATTTAACAAATGATTTGGAAGATTTTTTATCCGCTTTTCCAGAAGGATCGGTGACTATCATCCTTCCTGCTAAGAAACCGCTGGATAAAAGGCTGGGTGGAGAAAAAATAGCAATTCGTATTTTAGCGAATCCTGTTGCTAAAGAGTTTATTGAAAAAACGGGACCATTAACTGCTACTTCTGCTAATATTAGTGGTTTTGAACCATTGAAGGATTGTGAAATGGCAGCAAAAACACTTTCTTCTCTGGAAAATGAAATCTTATTCTTATCTGGAACATGTTCGGGAGGAACACCCAGTACCTTGATAGCATGGTATACGGTCTGTAAATCACCCAACGGTAACGAGATTGAGGTTTTGAGAGAAGGTTTGGTCAAAGAAAAGGAGGTTCTAGAGTGGTGGAAGAAACGGATCTAAAGCAGTGGAGAGACGCTGGCCATGTTGCAAGAAGGACCTTGGAGGGGATAAAAGATGAGATTCAAGAAGGGAAAACCTGGCTAGAGGTTATTGATTCTGCTGAGAGATTTATCAGAAGGCATGGGGGTCAAGCAGCTTTTCCAGTAACAATTTCTGTAAATGATATTGCTGCTCATTTTACTTCTAGTCACCATGATTTGGCTCCTGAAGGATGGGACAAACCAATGATTTTTGAAAAAGGAGATTTAGTGAAATTAGATGTTGGAGTGCATATTAAAGGTGCTCTTGCAGATAATGCATTAACAATAGAGGTTGGTAATGGAAATAACCATACTGAACAGATAAAAGCTGCAAAAGAAGCAAGAAATGCATCTATAGAAAAAATGCATCCAGGAACTCCTTGGCATGAGATAGGAAAAGCTGCTGAACAAGTAACAAAAGATGCAGGATTTGAACCTATCAGGAATTTATGTGGGCACCAACTAGAAAGATGGAATTTACATTCTGGAACCTCAATTCCTTCATTTTCTTGTGGACCAAACTCTGGTTTCAAAGGAAATGCAGAAGTCGGAGGAGTATACGCAATTGAGCCATTTAATACAACTGGAAGCTCAGGAATGGTGGAGAATATACCTCCATCTGGATCTGCGAACATATTGAGAGTTACTGGAGATGTATCAATACGTAAAGCACTTTCAAAGGGTAAATTAAAACCATTAGGTGCAACTATGGCTAGATACATCGAAGAGCGATATAATACATTGCCATTCGCTGCCAGATGGGCATATCCATTATTAGAAAAGCCATTCCCGAATGAAGATGAAGATTCTTTACAAAAGAAATGGAAAGCTATGACTAAGAAATTAACTTCTATAAGATTCTTAGAAGTTTATGAAGCTTTGAGAGATGTTGATGGAGGAAACGTGGGTCAATTTGAACATACAGTTATTGTTACTGATGGAGGACCTGAGGTGTTAACGGTACTTTAAGGAAAAAAACCTATATTTCTGCTTATTTTAGGCCTTAATCCAAGAAGGATTATGAATTACCAACCCACATCAAACATCGTACAGGTCGTAAGGTTCTGCTGAGTGCATCCCATCCCCTCGCTAATATCTCTCGCCCTGTACACCTAATTATCCATCAGTGTTAACTCTAGTATTGCCAAATATTGTTACAGAAATTACTGAACCTAAAATTAGTAATATTCCCATAGACTGTTGTAATGATGGATCTTCTCCTAAAATCAATAATCCCCAAATTATTGTTAGAACAGGCTGTAAAAGCACTGCAAAAGACGTCTTAGCTCCTGGTAGTCTCGGTAATGCATAAGTTATTGCAATCCATCCTCCAACCTGGCAGCAAATTGCTAGAATAATTAGCCAAGCATGATTGGGCCATTCGGGTTGTAGATTAATTGGTTCGACTCCGAGTGAATTTAAAGGCATAATTCCGATTAAAAGAAGACCTAATGCGGCCCCAAAGGTAGCATCAAATTGAAGATTTTGTGCAGGCGCCATTTCTCTATTCGAATACCTATAAACTATTAAAAATGAAGAATAAAAAATAGCGGCAAAAACACCTGCTATAACTCCCTTAAATGGATCTTCTCCATATGGCTGATCATCCCATATTCCAGATATTAATGCTAAACCTAAAACTACAACAGGTAAAGCAAAAAGTATGGATTTATTTGGTTTCTCTCCGAGGAATTTCCAACTTACTAAAGTAACAATAATTACTTGAGAATTACCAATCATGGTAGCTATCCCAGTCCCTATATAATCAATCGCAGTATGATAACCTACAAAGTCTAGGGAAATTAATAATCCAGCGAATAATGTCAAAAAACGAGACTTTCGGCTACGAGTATCTTTAGAACCCAGAAGATAAATAATCAATATCAAAATAGGTAGAGCATAGGCCATACGAAAAAACGCTCCAGTAACAGGGTTAGTTTCTGAATATCTGTATAGAAGAGGAGCAAACGAAATCAACGTTGAGCCGAATAAAGCTATAATCATATTTTTTCGGTCCTCATTGACCGACATTAATTTCATCTCACTCTGTCGATTTTTCAGAAATCATCTTTTGAAGTTCGCCGCTTTCATACATTTCCAAAGCGATATCGGAACCGCCAATTAGTTCTCCATTAATAAAAATCTGAGGCATTGTTGGAAAATCCGACCACGCACAAATGGATGGGATTGCCCTAGGGTCTGAAAGAACGTCCACGCTAGCCCATTTTTCTTCCAATTGACCTAAGACCATGGCGGCCCTATTACTAAAGCCGCACCTTGGTTGTTCAGGAGTTCCTTTCATAAACAACACAATTGGGTTATTGTCAACTATCTCTTGTAATTCATCTGGGGTCCAATTAAAACTCATTTTATCTACTCCTTATTTTCTCTACGAATATGTACTCCAAAAAATTCTGTTTTTTTCTCAGAGTGAGGGTCAAAGGCAGTGTCAATTATTGACTCTGCTTGTTCAGTTGTCATGCATTTCAAATCTAGTGCGTGAACAATATTTTGAGAAATGTATGGTTTGAAATGATTTAAGATAGGTTTCTGTCTTTGTAGTGGCCTAACTCCTTGGTAAGAATCAGATATTACACGAACATGGAAATGATCCCCGCTACCATGTAAATCAGTAACTTCAATTTTTGCGTCTGGGACTATTTTTTGGATCTCTGAGACCATCCACGCTTCGGTGACCATGCTTCTCTCTAACGTCATTCCTCTTTGAACCTCGCTGATGAAATACTTCAATTTTTCATTGCTGAAGTGATTTCTTTTAGGTTTTCTTCAACTGTTGCATTTTCATTTATGATTCCACTACCAATAACAGCTACATCAATACCCCAGCTCTTTACTAAAGCAACATTGTGATGCTTTATACCTCCATCAATCATTAATTTTGTTGATTTCCCTCCAGAATTAATTTGGTTATCGATTGCTGAACGAAATTCACGGATTTTTGATTCCATCTCTGGCATGAAAGATTGTCCGCCTTTTCCTGGTACTACACTCATTACAAGTATAACATCAAGTTTTGGTAAAAATGGTAGAACTTTAGATGCTGGCGTATCAGGATTAAGCACAATACCTGCTTGACATCCCCTTGAATGAAGACTATCGATAAGATTTCCAGCATCACTTACCGCTTCAATATGAAATATTACGAGATTGACGCCTGCATCGACATATTGTTCCCATGTTTCTTCAGCGTTATTAATCATTAAATGACAATCAACAAAAATTTCCGGACCCAACTTTTGACGGACGCTACGGACTAAAGAAGGGCCAAAAGTAATTGTCTTATTGACTACCCAATTGCCATCCATAACATCAAGATGTATCCAGTCAATACCTTCTGATACCAATTCATCCATCAACTTACCCAACTCACAAAAGTCGGCTGTAAGTATGCTAGGGGCTATCTGCATAATCTATCCTCTGGTCAATACGATAAGCCCAAGGTACTCAATAGTTACTACTAAAGTTATGATTTAAAATAACAAATTATTATTAGGGGCAATTCGAACTCGAAGTTTGTTGGTTGTGAGTATGGGCCGGGTAATAGATGCGAGTGATGCTGAGTTTGATATGGTAACGAAAAGTAGTGAATGGGTTCTAGTGGACTTTTGGGCACCTTGGTGTGGCCCATGTAAGATGATTGCCCCTATACTAAATCAAATTGCAGAAGAAAGAGATATTACAATCGCTAAAGTAAACACAGATATGAATCCTCTTTCGATGGGGAAATTTGGTTTCAGAGGCATACCTGCCTTGGTTCTATTTCATAATGGTCAGGCAGTTGATCAAATGACTGGAGCAAGGCCGAAACCAATGTTTGACCAATGGCTTGGAAAATATATGAATTAATTCAAACCTAATTTCTTAGCTCTCTCGTCAAGAGGTGTTCCGACCTCTCTTAATAATCTGGAACGAAGGGCTTCATGGAGCCACATACCTTCTTCTAATTCTAACATCAAACCTCTTTCAATTAGATCCTTAGGTGGATTGCCATTGAATTTGGAGGCTTTAGCTAAAATTTCCCAAGGAACTGGAGTATCTGATACTGCTAAGAAGGCTAATAATTCCCTATGATCTTTCGGTAGAACATCAAGAATCTCTTCATCGAGGAATCTAAGCCAATCTTGATGTAAAGTATTGCCATATATCTCTAGCAATTCAAGAGCAAGTGGATGCCCGCCAGTTACTGTAAAAATTTCTTCAATCGGTGCGTCATTTGATATTTCTAACTCATCGATCCATTCTTTAATTTCCTCTAAATTTAAACCAGACAAAATCAATTCTTCGACTTTGCCTCTTGTATGTACATCACGACGGTCATAAAAAGCAAGATTAGTCCGTGAAATGAGTAATAAACGCATTTGTGTAGATTCAGATACTTGTAACAATGAACCAAAGAAATTAGCACCGTCTGTCCCTATATTATGAACATCATCAAGAATAACAAGTAACTCTGAAAATTTATTACTCAATAATTTCTTTTCGTCTAACAAATGAGCTGTTAGTCTTCTTCGAAATAAATCGATATTAAAAATTGCTCCTGGTTTAAGCGGAAGAGACTCCAAAATGCCATAAGGATCTGAGGAAATATCATCAGACCCCACTCCCAAACGATGTAAAAGACTGGTCGCTATTCCAAGAGAAGTATCCCATGGCTGGCAAGGATAATACATCGCTTCTATTTCCTCGTTTGAGGCAAAGAGATTTTTCATCCAGAAGGATACAAGTGTAGTTTTTCCACAACCAGCAATTCCCGAAAGAACAAACATAGGGATTTTTGATTTATACCACCTGTTGATTGTTTCCTTCTCTGATGAACGGCCATGAACTTCTCTGGTTTCCGGAGGTCTATTGTGATACGTTGAATGAGCACCGGAGAGTAATGAAATCGAGCCAGGTGAATTGGTCTCCTCAGAACGTATAATTGCACCAAATCTAATATCTCCAAAATTCAATACACCTTCATGTTGAGCATGCATCAAAACTTGCAATAATGTAAGCTCAGTTTGTAATTTCTTAGATGCTTCATCTGCTCTAATTTCAAGCAATTTGCCTTTTTTATCACGAATCAATACCTTCATTGAACGTAACTTTTCGATACGGATTCTAGCATTTTTACGACCCTCATCTGTTAACTGCCATGTTTTCTGGCGACGTTCTTCACCTCTAACTGCTCTAGTATGTTCTGAAACTAAACCTTCAGAAATTAATTCTTTCATAGTACGGGATACGTTTGGTAAATGAAGCGCACATACTTCTGCAATTCCAGGTCGTGTCATTTCAAATGTTACAAGATAATGATCTGCTTGATGATCTTGTTCCCAAAGATGAACTAAAATACGGTCCGATACGGAGACATGGACTCGCATATCACTCGCCACCATGATATCCCGGAAACGATATTTGGCATCAAGAGTTCGGATTATAGTATCATAAATCTATAACTATTCTATAGTAACCAAACATTGAGGATATGGTTCTTGCATTGTTTAATTTTTATGTTTCTGTAGCACAAGAAAAATCTTTCAATCGGAAATTTATTGAAATGATTTTTATTCTATTAATAGTAACAATAATTTCTTTCTTAATTGGCTGGATATTAAGACAATCTTTTGGTTTATGAGATATAATTACTATATAATTTCAGAGAATACCAATCAAAGGGTTTGATTTAAGATAGTTATTCCGGAGAAATATGAATCCTTATGATGAACTATTAGAGAGATTGAAAGATATAGACTTAGTAAATCAAATTGGAGGCTTATTAGGATGGGATCAAGAAGTTCTAATGCCTCCTAAAGCAGCTAAATTAAGGGCTGAGCAATTATCTTGGATTTCAAGAACTGGTCATGAAAAGTTGACTGATGCAAGGATAGGAGAACTACTTGAAATATTGGAGCAAGAAAATAATTTGAATGAAGTTCAGAGAGGGAATGTTAGATTAGCAAGAGATTCTTACAATAAAGCAACGAAGTTGCCTACCGATTTTGTAGCTGAGATGGCTATGCATAAATCAAAATCTCAAATTTCCTGGACCGAAGCAAGAGCAAAAAATGATTTTTCTATATTCAGAGATGATTTAGCAAAAATGGTTGAAATGTCAAGAAAGAAGGCAGATTATTTAGGATATCAAGAAGTTCGATATGATGCACTACTTGATTTATATGAGTCGGGATTAACAGTATCAAAAGTTGACCCTTTATTTGCTGGATTAAGAGAGAATGTAGCACCATTGGTAAAGCAAGTAATTGAAAATGGGAAGAAACCAAAAATGTCTTGGGTTCATGAAAATAAGTGGAGTCAGGAAGGTCAAGAAAAACTTTCACAATCTATCTCAGAGTCAATAGGTTTTGATTTTACAGCAGGTAGAAGAGATGCATCCACGCATCCATTTTGTGGAGGGCCGAATCCTGATGATGTAAGATGGACTACTAGGTATGATGAGTCTGATCCGTTTGGTTCGTTATATGGGTCAATGCATGAAACTGGACATGGTTTATACGAGCAGGGAAGACCAAGAAATCTAGATTTTCAACCTGCAGGTTCGGCAAATGGATTAGGGGTACATGAAAGTCAAAGTCGCTTATGGGAAAATCAAGTAGGAAGATCGAAAGAATTCTGTGAATGGGCATTGCCTATTTGGAAAAAATATTTCCCGGAACAAATGAAAAATGTTTCAGCGGAAGATTTGTGGCGTTCAGTAAATTTTGTGGAGCCTAGTTTAATCAGAGTAGAGGCAGATGAAGCAACGTATAATCTACATATAATGATTAGATATGAAATTGAGAAGAAGCTAATTGCTGGAGAAATAGAGGTTGATGATCTTCCAGATGTATGGGATGATATGTATGAAGAATATCTGGGCATTAGAGCACCTAATAGAACACTAGGAGTTCTACAAGATATTCATTGGTCATTTGGAGCATTCGGATATTTCCCAACTTATACATTAGGGAATCTGTACTCTGCTCAATTACTAACTGCTGCTAGAAAAGATTTGCCGGAACATGACGAGGATATGAGAAATGGAAATTTTGCTCCGTTACTTGAATGGATGAGAGAAAACGTACATTCACGAGGGAGTATAATCACTCCATCAGAATTAATTGAAGAAGCAACTGGCTATCCCCCATCTCCTGATGACTTTGTAGAATATCTACAGCAGAAGGTTGAAAAATTATACAATTTAAGTTCTTAGACAAGGAAATAAAAATGGAGTTAGAGTGAATATGCAAATGAGGCCCATAGAAGATTTAGCTTCATTTGTGAGAGACTTGGATAGTGAATGTACTACTCTGAATATTAATCAAAATTATTTAGTAGCAGGCTCAAAATTAGGTAGAATAAAACTTTGGGAGATAAATACGGGACAAGTAAAATGGTCGTTGGATGTTGATGGGCCTATTTCTGATTTGGAAATTGCTGAGAGAATTTACCTCACTGCCTCTGCAGACTTACATGCGATAGATATTGAAAGTGGATCTTTAGAATGGTCTAGAAATATAGAAGGATCTAGTGATCTTATTGAAATTGATGAAGATATAATCTTCGTAACTTCTTCACTATATGAAATTGAGATTCAAGATTATACAGAAAGTACATTATTCAAATTTAATAAAAAGGGCGAATTGATCGAGAGTATTAATTTTGAAGAGAAGCCTTGGTTTATGAAAAAGCATAATGAAAAGATAGTCTTAGGCATTGGAAGGCCCAGATGTGGATTCTTAACTATAGATAATGAAAATAAAATCTTACATACTCAAACTAAAGGAAATAGTCCTGTAAATATGGGAATTAAAACTAGTAACGGATTCATATTAGGCCATAGTGATGGAACAATCACTAAAATGAATAGCGGAGAATACGAATATATTCAATGTGGAAATGATTCTATTACTGCCATGTTCTCGACTAATATTTCATGGCAAGTGGGAGATTCAAATGGATGGATTTTTTCTTCCTATGGTTGGAAAGTAGAGTTAGATGGGAAAGTTAGTAGCATAGTTGAAACTGAAGATTATATCTGGGTATCGACAATCTCAGAAAATACTACCATACATCTACTCGATAAAGAAAATGGTTCTGTCAAATATAAATTTTCACATAATAATGAAATTCAAATAATGAAGCTATTACATTACAATCTAGCCATATCCGATGAAGAAGGAAAAATAATGTTTTTTGATACCAGAACTTTGAATAAAAGAATTAAATCAAAAAGTGATTCTGATCAAAATATAGATAGAAGAAATTTGTTAAAAAAACGATTAAGGGCCTTGAGAGAGTAAAAAAATTACATCGGAAATATACCTCTAATAACCCTTATTTCCAGTGTACTGCAAGGCTAGGAGAGAAAGGTTTAAGAGCCGCGCCCGTCCCTGAGAACTTTGCTGCTCCGATGGAGGGGTGTGGGCGTACTTGTTACGACCCGCGGGCCACAAAAACCGAGCCTCGAAAAAGAGGCAGTAAAACCGAAGATCGAAAGAGCTTCGGGGAAAAGTCAAATCATCTGTGGATGAAGAGACGACGGGAGAACTGAGATGGGAAAAACCAGACGCAAGGAAGGGGAAAGAAATCACAGAGGTGTACGGAAAACACAACCGAACCGGTAACGGGGAAAACATAAACCGAAGTACAATACTATCCCGAAGAGGTACACTAGCGAAGAAGAGAGAACAGAGATGGGATCAAATTGAGGCTAGTATGTGGGAAAATGAAGAAGAAAAGAACTGGACGCAAGGAAAGGGAAAATAAACTGAATGGAAACACATTGAGAACAAGAGCGGGAAACCGTGGAGGATCAGTACTGAGACGTGGAAAAAACTAGTGAGAGCTAGGGAAAGAAGCGAATACGGATTGAAAGAAGAGATTCCCAAGATTCGGAAAAGGACGAAGAGAGAGCTAGAAGTCTCAGAGTCATCTACCCCAGGAGAGTAGGAACCTTAGGGAACCTACAAACCTGGGACCCTGCGGAGTTAGCAGAGGGTAATGATCCCCCAATGTTCAGAACCCACTGCTAGCTCCCACCTATCGGTTAATTCGGCTCATTTTTCTAACTTCTTTGGACCTGTCATTTCTTCGGGTTTTACCCATTCATTAAATTGAGTATTGTTTAGTAATTCTAAATCTAATGCGCTTTCTCTAAGAGTTAGATTATTTTTATGGGCGTGCTTAGCAATTTTTGCAGCGTTATCATACCCGATATGAGGGTTTAGTGCGGTGACTAACATTAATGAATTTTCTAAGTGTTGAGTAATTTTATCATGATTAGCCTCTAACCCCGATACACATCTTTCAGAAAATGAAATACAAGTATCTGAAAGAATTCTAATACTGTGTAATAAATTATGAATCATCATCGGTTTGTACACATTCAACTCAAAATTTCCTTGACTGCCTCCAATGGAAATTGCAGTATTATTGCCCATTACTTGGCAACAAACCATGGTCATTGCTTCAGCTTGAGTTGGATTAACTTTCCCAGGCATAATACTGGAGCCTGGTTCATTTGCTGGAAGAGATAGTTCGCCGAAACCACACCTAGGCCCAGAACCTAACCATCTGATATCATTCGCTATTTTCATTAAAGATGCTGATAATGTATTCAACGCCCCTGATGCTGCTACAATGGCATCATGAGATGCGAGTTGAGAAAATTTATTCTCTGCACTAATGAACTCTAAAGAAGTGGATTCAGCTATTTTTTTAGCTACTATCTCAGCAAAATCTGGGTGCGTGTTTAATCCCGTACCTACAGCGGTACCTCCTAATGCTAGTTCGAATAAATCATTTTGAGCGTTTTCAATTCGAGATATGTCATAATCTAACATTGAGACATATGCACTAAATTCTTGTCCCAAAGTCAGAGGGACAGCATCCATTAAATGAGTTCTACCAATTTTAACAATTTGTGAAAAATCCTTTGATTTGTTATCAAGAGATTTTCTTAGAGTCATTATAGAAGGCAATAATCTGTGTTGTATTTCTTCTGCCGCGGCAATATGCATAGCGGTTGGAAATGTATCGTTACTTGATTGTGCTCTATTTACATGATCATTTGGATGTACTGGAGATTTACTGCCCAAACGGCCATTTGTTAGTTCTATTGCACGATTTGCAATAACCTCATTGGCATTCATATTTGTCTGAGTCCCTGAACCAGTTTGCCATACTCTTAACGGGAAGTGTTCATTTAGTGAGCCGGAAATAACTTCATCACACGCTGAGGAGATTAAGGCACCAATCTTTGGGTCTAGCTCTCCTAGCTCTACATTTGTTTCGGCTGCAGCCTTCTTCAGTATACCAAAAGCACGAATCATTGCATGAGGCATGGTGTCCTCTCCGATATTGAAATTGATTAGAGATCTAGCGGTTTGAGCACCATAATATCTATCTGAAGGTACTTCCACATTCCCCATAGTATCTTTCTCGATTCTAACTTCTTGATCTGTTTGAGGAATTCTACTTTCAACTTGAGGGGAATATGGTTGAGATCTGCGTTCCAAATACAAAGATTCCTCTATCATCTTTGAGATTGTAGCAGAACGCCCATCGTTCTGTCCTTTGCCTACTTTCTTATCTAATTTCTTAGCTAAATCTTCGGGAATACTGATGCTTAGTATCCTCCTATCTCCTGCTCGGTGTTTTGCCATATTTACCGCGGTTAATAAGTTATTAATAAACTTAAAGTATAAGAGAGCAGTGTTGCAAATACAAAATACAAAATAATGCCTAAACTCTCTCTACAGAGATTATTTGCATTGGAGTCAGAGGTTTATCTCTACGATCCGTGTCTTGGGCTTCTATTTCCTTAACAACAGCCATGCCTTTTACTACTTCACCGAAAACCGCATGATTTCCATTAAGCCAAGGAGTCGGCACTGTTGTCAAGAAAAATTGAGAGCCTCCTGTATTTCTACCAGCATTAGCCATGGAAAAGAGACCTGGGCGATCGTGGCTTTTAGCTAAAGCAGATGGTTCACAACGTATCTGCCATCCAGGGCCGCCCATTCCTGCTTTGCCGCTGTCTGGGTTTTTAGAATTAGGGCATCCTCCCTGAATCATGAAATCTTTAATTATACGATGGAAATGTAATCCATTATAGAATCCCGAATCTACTAATTTTAGGAAGTTGTCAGTTGTTTCGGGGCAGTCATCTGTATAGAGTTGTATTTGTATCTCTCCAAGTGTAGTTGACATTTGTACAATTGTCATGGTTAACCGTAATAGCCTCCATTCATGAGGTTGATGGTGTAGTGTCGTGAAAATACTAATCAAGGAGAAATCTGATGAGGCATCATGAGTGAACTGAGTGGTCATGATTGCCCTCGATGTAATGTGGAATTATTCATAGAGATAAATGAAGAGGTAGAAGGTGTAGATTTATTGATTTGTAAAGAATGTTGGGGAGTTGGTGTTACTGCTAAATCTATGGAATTAGTGATGGCTGAAGGAAGTTTGCTGGATACAAAAAGAGATGAAATAATCAAGAGTAGTGGAGATTGTAAATGTCCAATGTGTTCAACAATAATGGATGAAATTGAGTTAGAAATTCCAGAAAACATTCGTGAAAAAATTAGCATTATAGGCCAGTCGAATTTGGATACAAAGAACGTAATTATTGACTCTTGTAGTAGTTGCCCTACATTTTGGTTTGATGCTGGTGAACTAGATCTTCTAAATGGAATAAAACCGAGATTTAGGGGAGAGAATCGTGACCCAACAAAAGTCAGGCTGCTTGAAGATCAAACATTAACTGAGGAAGAACTCAAAAAGAAGAATGACATTAGAAAAACTCTAGGAATGGTAACTTTAGCTGGCTCTGCCTATGGATTTATGGTTGGGGGCGTCTTCGTGAAAATACTAGCAATAATAATAGGAATTGGGGGGTTGATAGCACTAGTCTCGAGCAATCCAGAACAAGCTCTTGTGAAAGGAACTTGTGAGAAATGTTTGAAGCCTGATAAATTACTTGCATGGAATTGTCAAAGTGGAGGGTGCTGGGCACACATATGTACTGACTGTGAAAGTATCGGAGAAGATCCTGTTGAGGCTTATGCAAAGACTCTGGGCCAGGTTGCCGTTGGGACCGTTGTTGCAGGAGTGGCAGTAGTTGCGATATTTGCAGCGGCTGAGGCTGGCGGTGTGGGTGCTGGAGGATTAGATTTACTCGGCAGTGGAGGCTCAGGCAAAAAGAAGGAAAAGAAGATAGACATGCTTCTTTGTAGAGAATGTACCAAGAGATGGAGAGAAGAAGAAACAGACAGAAAGAATAAGGAAATCAAATGGACGAAGATTAAGAGAAAGACAATCTCTGAGATAATGGCTGATGGTTACTGTAATCATAAGGATCATATAAATGGTAAAAAATGTAAAAGAATAGCTTTTAGAAATGGCAGTTATTGTTATATTCACAAGGAATTGTATTAGTTTATCTTAAGCTACGGTTGAACCCAACATAACATTATTTGGAAGTTCGAGTAAATTTACAGTGCCGTCAGGATCTAATGCTCCAAGAATTAAGAATTGGGATATAAAGCCGCCAGGCAATGTTTTTTCACCTAAATTTATAGCGCCAATAACTAAACGATCGATTAAATCACTTCTAGAATAATTTGTAATTTGAGCGGAGCTAGAAAGTTTGCCAATTATTGGACCAAAATCCACTGTGATTTTGTAAGAAGGTTTTCTCATCTCTGGATAATTATTAACATCAATAATCTTACCTACTCTAATATCCAAAGAAAAATAATCATTCACACTTACATAATCTTTCTTCGGAAGTTTTTCAGGATGGTATGGTAAATTTTCAGAATCAATCTCATGCTGACTCATTTACTCACCTGTAATATCTGAACGTAGCAATAATGGAATCAATAAGACGCCAGCCTGTTCAAATGCTTCTGCTCCGCCTTCCTGCCTGTCAAGGATTGTAATACATGCAACTACATCACAGCCCATTTCTCGCATTCTTTCTGATGCTTTCAACGCGGAGCCACCCGTTGTTGTTACATCCTCTAATAGAATTATTCTGTCACCTTTTTTCAGACTAGCTCCCTCGATTCCTGGCGGATTGCCAGTTTTCCTACCTCCTCTTCCTTTGGCTTCTTTACGGACCATAAATCCACATATTTTGGACTCTTTAGGCGCTTTTGCTATGACAATTCCTGTCAGAGGGACTGCTCCTAATTCAAGCCCACCCACAGCATTAATTTCTTGTAAAGAGTCTATCTTAGAGTGGATTAACACTCCTAAAAGATGAGCGCTTTCTGGATCCATCATTACTGGCTTCATGTCGAAAAAATGAGGGCTCTGACGACCACTAGCAAGAGTGAATAAATCGTCGGGAGAATGGAGATATGCTAACTCTCTAACCTTTTCTATTAAGCGAACTTTAGCATCCAAAACACTTGTCGACATGTTATTCTCTCTAGTATACGGCGAGAGTTAATCGAATGAATGTTACCTCCTTAAAACACAATATTTGACAATGTTCACACTGAATGTTATTGGACGGTGAGTATTCTTCGAGAGTTATTAGTTGGCTAGGGGACGGACATGAGTGAAGTAAATTTGAATTCATTTACGATAGATTCGGAACGTCTTGAGAGAGAACAAGAAAGGTATGAATCGTGGCTAGAAGAAAGGACTGAAAACGCTTATCAAATTGCTTCTATTGCAAAATCTAAAAATTTAGATTTTGAAAATACTATTGAAATACCTAGGGCTTCTGATTTGGCTAGTAGAACTGAAAAATTACTGGAAGATTATTTGGATGGAATGAAAATTGAGGAAGACTTACGACATCTTCTCAATACAACAGATAGGGAAAGTGCATCTATACAAATTGCAGTGGATGTTGCAAGAAGAATGAATGAAGAAACATTAGATATGCAAAAATCAATCGATTGCGGACTCAGAGTTGGTTTAGCTGTATTAACTGAGGCCGTACTTGTTGCACCGCTCGACGGGATAGGAGATGTCAGAATTCTAAATAATGCTGATGGAACTGAATTTCTTTCGATTGATTTCTGTGGACCTATAAGAGCCGCGGGAGGGACAGCACAAGCACTAGGTGTACTAATAGGAGATATGGTTAGAAGAGAATTGGGATTGAATAGATATATTCCAACCACTCAAGAAGTTGAACGTGTAAAGGAAGAATTTGGGCTCTATCGAGTTGGTCTGCAGTATAAGCCTCCTCCAGAAGAGATAGAGACTATTATGCGAGCATGTCCCGTAATGGTAAATGGAGAAGAGACTGAGAGGATTGAATGTTCGGGATATAAAGAAGTTAGAAATATTGTAAATTCAAATGGATCTTATCGGACTAGAATTCGTGGAGGTGTGATGCTGGTAATCGGCGAAGGTTTATGTCTAAAGGCACCGAAAGTACAGAAACATACAGAAAGAATGGATATTCAAGGTTGGGAGTTTATTGCACAGTTTGCTAATAAAAATAAAACAGATATCGAAAATGAAGATTCTTTCAAACCGAGAAAAATAACTCCTATTGGGCGTTACATGGAAGATGTAATTGCAGGAAGGCCTGTATTTGGAGAACCAAATTATCCGGGAGGTTTTAGATTAAGATACGGGCGAAGTAGAATTACCGGTCTTGCAGCAGCAGGCATCAATCCCGTAACCATGGAGGCAATGGGTGGTTTTCTAGCAGTAGGTACTCAGATGAAAATTGAGAGGCCGGGAAAGGCTTGCGCTGTAACACCGTGTACTGAAATTGATGGCCCTACCGTATTAATGAACGATGGTGAGTTTAGAAGAATTAGAAATCTAGACGATTGGAGATTAAATGTTGCAAATGTGAAATCGATATGGGACTCTGGAGAGATTTTGATTGGCTATGGTGAGTTTTTAGAAAATAATAAGAAATTGGTTCCTTCTTCATATAACAAAGATTGGTGGGCATCAGAATTATCGGAATCTCTAGATATGCCAGATAAAGTAGAAAAGTTTGCAGAAATAATCAATAAAAATATCGAATCTTTACCCAAAGGTTTACCATTTAATGGGGCAATAAAGAGAGGGGGCGAAGATCCAAATGAGAGGAAATGGAGGAAAAGAAGTTGGATAACCTATCTTAGAGAAATAAAATTAAATTGGAAAGAAGTAAAACAAATTTCTAATGAATTTGGAACCGCAATTCCTCCTCCATGGAATCTATGGTGGTCAGACTTACCGCTGACATTTATGCCACCATTAATACGAGCAGTTGCTGATTCTAGAATTGAAGACGATAAGATGATAATTCCAAATGCAGTTACTAAATGGCCACTAGAGAACATTGAGGATTTAGAAATACCAGAACAAATATCTAGAACTCAAACCAAATGGACTATGGTTGAAGATAATGGCGTAATTAAATCATCATTGATGACTTTGGGGATTGAACATTTTCACCAAGAAGGCGATATAATAATTACAAAACACTGGGAAGCGCTTCTTGAAGGGCTAGGGTTTGAGATTTACGAAAATAACATAAGAAAATCAGTAGATTCTGAATCCCATATTAACGACAGAGTTACAAAAATTAGTCACTCATTGGAACTCATAATTCGAGAAGAAGAAAGAGTAAGTAGTTTGGAAAAGGAAAGAGATTTGGCTAGAATAGAAGCGACGACTGCTGCTAGACAAGCTGGATTGAATATTGAACAAACAGAGAAAGCGGGGGAACAAGCTGCAGCAAAAATTATCGATAATAGAGCTGAAAATGAAGATGCTTTAATTAATGCGAAAATACTACTTGATGAAAACGATGTTGAAAGAAGTTTGTGGATAGTTAGGAAAATATCTAATCTCAGATGGGAGGATTCGGTCCCCTGTAGAATAGGTGCTAGGATGGGGCGACCCGAAAAATCCGCTAGAAGAGAATTGAAACCATTAACTCACTCATTATACCCTATTGGTGAGAATGGAGGGAGTCAAAAATTACTAACTCAAGCAGCTAAAAAAGGAAGGATTAGGGTAGAAATGTCAAGACGTATTTGTCAAGATTGTGGGAAAGAGTCGCCCAATCTTATCTGCCATAATAGAAAAATTGAAGGGGAGGCAAAAGAATGTGGAGGGAAAACAATTGAAAGAAGGTCGAGAGGTTCTAATTCAAGGAGGAGAAAGGGAGAAAGAACGACTGTCGACTTAGACAAATTACTGGAAGTTAAGAGAAGGTCTCTAGGATTAGACAGGTTGCCGGCACTTATCAAAGCTCAGAAAGAGTTGCTTTCTAAAATACAAACTCCTGAGCCCATAGAGAAGGGAATATTAAGAGGTAAATTTGGAGTTTCGGTATTTAGAGATGGAACATCTAGATATGATATGATTGATGTTCCAGTAACACACTTCAAACCTAAGGAAATTAATACTTCTTGGGAAAAATTGTATCAATTGGGATATGAAAAAGATGTTTTAGGTCAGGAACTAAATAATGATGAGCAGATTCTAGAGTTATTCCCTCAAGACATTATTCCTTCACTTAATGCAGAAGAACATTTGGTTGCTACATGCAAGTTTGTAGATGATTTATTGATTCGATTTTACAAAATGGAGCCTTTCTACAATGTCGAAACTTTGGATGATATTGTTGGTTCATTGGCAATAGGGCTAGCACCACATACATCAGGTGGCGTTTTGTGTAGAATAATTGGTTGGACAGCAGCATCCGCTGGATATGCTCATCCACTTTTCCATGCTGCGAAAAGAAGAAATTGTGATGGAGATGAAGACAGTATCTTGATGTTGATGGATGGGTTACTAAATTTCTCAAAACACATTTTACCATCCGGAAGAGGAGGAAGAATGGATGCTCCTCTTGTATTAACTACCAGATTAAATCCAAGTGAAATTGATAAGGAGGCTTTGAATGTTGATTGTTCGCACTATTACACAAGATCATTCTATGAGAAAACACAAAGTCAGCCACATCCGAGCGAATTAAGTAAAGAAGTTGAAACAGTAGAGGCACGCTTAGGGACAATAGGAGATTTACGAGGTTATGGCTGGACACATGAATCGGGAGAATTAGATGCAGGGCCAATAAATTCATCATATAAAACACTGAAATCAATGGAAGATAAAATGAATGGTCAATTATCAATAGGATCTCTACTTAGAAGCGTGAGAGTAGAAAAGGTAGCATCACAAGTAATAGAATCTCACTTTTTACCTGATTTGAGAGGGAATCTTGTTGCTTTTACTAGACAAAAAGTTAGATGTGTAAAATGTGGAGAAAAATACAGAAGAATGCCTCTTGCTGGGAAATGTATTCAATCACATAAATTAGAAATTGGAGGATTATCGGCTAGAAGGGGAGAGGATTCTACAATGTGTGGAGGGAATGTCATACTAACGGTCACAGAAGGAGCTGTCAGAAAATATATCAAAGTAACAGAAGAAATTATTGAAAATTATGGAGTAGGTATGTATACTGAACAAAGAGTGAAATGGTTAACTGAAAGCGCAGATTCTTTATTCAATAATGATAAAGTTACAGTAATGACTTTAACGGATTTTCTATAATTAATATTTGACTCCGATTATAGATAAAACCTTGGCCATCCACTGAAGTTTGATTAATTTCTCTTTGGGATTAGTTGCGCCGGACCATTTACCAACTACATCAGTGCGAGTACCTAACAATAAAATTCTTTCAAGAGGTACACCCAAGGCTATCAAAAAGCAAATTGCTCTATCCCCATCTGTAAATCCACCAGGATTGTACATTCCATCTATCTTTTCCGGTGTTTGATGAGTTAGTACAATTCTTGGAGGGTTTTGTACATTAACTGCTACTTGTAATAGATTTCTCCAAGAGGGAATATTGTCTCCATGTGCATGTAAAATGACTGGGATGCTGCGTCTTACAGCTTCAATTGTACCATCGCCTCCGTCTGCATCACTAACAATACAAACTAGTCTTGACCAAGCTCTTTCGGAAATAGACTCTGGTAAAGATGAAAGTACCCCTACTGCACCATCAGCTGCGACAAACAAAGTAGGACTTTCTAACATAGAGATTATCTCTGATTCTTCTACTGCAGCGCCTAATACTGCTATCTTTGTTTCTCTTAGTACTAACCTTCTTCGGAGATTAGCTATAGTTACGGATCTTTGTGGTCTGGTCCAAACTCCAATTGTAGTACTCTCAACTGTTAACAAGAGTTGGTTAGCACTTTCAATATCAGATTCAAGATTCCAATCAAAAAAATTACGCACATCATCTTGCACCTTAATTAACTCATCATCAAGTGGAAGAAGGTCAATTTCTACGGACATTTGGGTACAACTCCAGTGGAAGGAGTCGGTGAGTATTGAAGAACCCTCGTCGTTCATGGACATAATGTGCCGATGCCCCTAACTAAACCAAGCATCGAAAATGATGCTTTGATGGCAAGATATCCTTTCTTACCTCAAGGCAATAGTTTCCTAAAAACAGTTCTTGAAAAAAATGGAGTTGCGGTCAATGATTTAATCGAAGAACCTTGGCTAGAAGAAGTACGTGCAAGAGGAAGAGTAAGACTCCTTGAATCTGTTATGCACAAAGAAGGAGTTGATTCTGCAACAACAATTGATTTATCATCTGACTTAGGAAAGATGACTGAATCGCTCTCATTCCTATATGCAATGCTTGTTGTTTGTGCTTCATTCAATGAAAGACTCTTGGCGAGATGGGTTGAAGGTGAAGCAAGTAGAGCTGACCAACTATTTGGAATGGATAAAGAAAATTTTATTCTGTTGGCGAAATCATATATTTCTGACATAAAAGAAGTACCGGATAAATTTGGAAGAAAAGTAACTTATTGGATACCAATGAGTGATTTCATAGAACTTTGTCCACGTATTTCTGGCAATTATTGGAGATTAATCAATCGTCCTGTTGAAAACGGTTGGGTCTGTATGAATTCAGGAGCTGGGGAAACTAGTCAACAAAGAGCTGCTAGATTAATCAAAGAAAGAATTCGTGAAGATTTGACGAATAGTTGCTTGGAAAGAATGAATAAAATGGATGATTCATTTGCTGAATTGTTTTCTGATCCTGTAGAAAGAGTCAGTAAATTATTGTCTGAACAAGTAAAGGAAGAGATGCCTATGACTGCAGCAATTAGGGAAGACTGGCCTCCTTGTTTTGAGTCAGCAGTAGCTGAATTAAGTCAAGGAATAAACGTAAATCATACTGGCCGGCTTTTCCTAGCATCTATGTCGCTATCGATGGGGCTATCGCAAGAACAAACTTGTGGATTTTTCATAAATGCACCCGACTACAGTGCCGATACAACAAGCTATCAAATAAATCAGATTTTTGAACGAAAATATACTCCTCATGGCTGTGCGGCCTTGAAAACTAGTGCAAGATGCCCAGTTTCCCCAGGTGATGATCGGCTCTGTGACCAAGAATGGTTAACACACCCATTGAAGTATCTCAAAGCCAAACAAAGGCGGAGGTTTCAAGATAGTGGAGGAATGGTGACTTTGGAGAAAAATGAGGAAAAGTCTCCCAAGGAAGACAATTCTTCATAGGTGTCTTTAGTTAAGGCTCATTCAACGGAGGTCGGTCGGATGGTCAGAACATTAGTTCTAACAGTTGATAGAGACAACGACCTTGGCGTAAAAGCAGCAATTAGAGGGCCGGTGCTTGGGAGAAAACCGACTATTACTGCAGCCATCAAACTTGGAATTGCTGATCCAGAAGAATCAGATACTAATGCAATACTAGGTGCATTGCATCATTATGATAGAATAATGGAAAATATAGATCCTAATGATGAGGTTGAAGTTGCAATACTCACTGGTGATGTACGTGTAGGCCCTCGGAGCGATAGAGCAATTGCTAGTCAATTGGATGAAGTGATTAAAGAATTTCAACCTGATGTGGCTATTCTAGTAACAGATGGTGCTGACGATGAAGCATCAATGCCGATAATTACTTCCAGAATCCGAGTCGAACACCTAGAAAAAATAATTGTAAGACAATCTAAAGGCATTGAATCAACATATTATTACATAGCAAAGGCAATTGATGACCCACGCTGGAGAGCAAAATTATTGGTACCGATTTCTATATTCTTAATGATTATTGGACTGGGGTTGATACTGCCAAATGGCAGAATTCTAATAGGAGTAATGCCATTATTAGTTGGGGTTTGGATTCTTTCTAAAGGTCTAGGTTGGGAAGAACAGTTAGAAAGACTAATGGTAGATTTACGAGATAGTGCACAAAAAGGAATCTTTTCTTCGATGCTATGGGCAATGTCTATTTTCTCTGTATTTTTAGCTGGAATAACTATGTTCCAAGTTTTCTCCGATACAGAACAATTTGGTGGATCTTCTGATGCTCTGATATGGTCAAATGCAATTCAAGATGCTTTGACGTGGTTAGTCGTATCTGTATTTTCATTTGCACTTGCTATTGGAATAGTTAGATGGGGCGAGGGAACTTATACTGGAAGATCGATTATTCTATTTGGAAGAGGTGCAATAGTCTACACAATAGCTGAAGCTTCTCTAACAGTATTGATTAAAATTCTAGAAGGTCAGTCGTATATTGTAAGCTTTGATACGGTATCAAATGACTGGGATCTACCATTATTTACATTGATATTATATTATTTGTTGAAGACAGCTGTTGAATCTATTACCCAAGAAGAAGAAAATATCTCAAATAATAAGTTCTGGGGAGTATAATTACTTCTCAAATACTGACTCTATTCGACATGAGGGGCACATTATTTTAATTGGCCTTATTGGAGGAATTCCGATGCCGACATTACAATGAGGGCATAAAATTGCTTGATTGACATTAGATTGTCTTTCTTTAGCATCTTTACTTGGATCATACGTAAATCTATATCTATGAGCATCACTAATAAATTCCGGAGAACCTTCGGATGAATCATCGGAGGAGACAAAATGGGACTGTTTTTCAGGTACATCAAATTCTAATTTAGAACTCGGAGAATTTATTCCCTGTTCAAAATCTCGAATTTCTTTTTCGACCTCTGCAATAGAAAGTCCTAATTCTCTAGAAATGCGGTCAATCGTTAATTTTCTTTCGTAATCGTCCATACCAATAAATTGCTGTAATATTGTAGCTGGAATTTTCATATTAAGCACCCTTATTTGAAAATGATATTTAATTCACTGAGATAAGCATTAACTGATCATTATTTTGATTTTTTAAGAAATTGTTTAACAATCTCTCCTTCGGCCTTTACCAACTGTTCAGCAACTGTCGATTTGGATAGGCCCAATTTAACTGCTAGATCTCTAATGGAGGTTTTCTTAGGGACTTCGTACCAGCCACTATTATGTGCTAATTTCACTATTTTGTGTTGCTGCAAAGTTGTTGTGGTATTAGAAATGCCAGCGGAATTTCTAGCTCTGACAATTCTTTCTACAGGCATCTGATTCTGGATTGAGTTAAGCACGTTAACCATAGATGATTGTCTTCCAGATAACTGAATAACCAAGCCTGATGATGTTAAATTGGTACCTGAAAGAATACATAAATCATTATTCGTGAAAAAATTACCTATTAACTTAGACTCAAGTTCCAAGATCAACAAATGATGTGTCAAATAGTCAGAAGTCCACTCTTCTAAAATTTCTATTACTGTGATTCCTTCTATACTATAACCAGGTTGTGGACATTGAGAATCTATAGTAATACATTCAACCATAATTCTCAAATTATCATTAATTATTCCAAGACTTCCTCTGTAATCCCAACTAACTGATTCGAGAGCCTTCTTGACGCGATTATCATGAAGGATTGAAGACGGTGAACATTCAATCCGGACCGCTCGCATAGTGGTTTGCCTCATACTCGAGTGGCCCCCAAAGGTTAAGAAAATAATTGATAAATGATTTTCTAACTTTCCTCTGAGAATTGGTTCTCGTTTTGTACAATTGCGCGTGCTACTTCGGGAGAATATCCTACTTGTTTCAGATCATGCATTCTCTTTTCCGAATCATCCTCTTTCCAAACACCTTTGTTGTTCCTTTCTATTATCTCATCTGTATAATCAGGCGCTATTGGAGATTTACGACTCCTTTGTACTAAAACTAGACCTGATAATAAAACGATTATAATACTAAAAATACTAGCAGTAATAACTGAACTGGATGATAAAAATTGAGTTATACTCATTTCGACATTAGTGTCTTCAATAGAATCCATACAACCATCACGATCTGCATCGGTTTTCTTATTCGATATCCAATTGACTAAACCGTTAGGACAATTGTCTCTAGAATCTGGGATCCCGTCTCCATCGTCATCATCATCTTCGATGTCATCGATGCAGCCATCATTGTCAATATCTAGACCACTGGAAATACTATTAGGACAATTGTCGAAACTATCTAAAACTCCATCGTTATCATCATCTGCATCCTCATAATCATCATGACAGCCGTCCTGATCGACATCTTCTAAGATCGTTGAAACCCAATCAGATGTAGGATTATCTTGACAATTGTCTAGGCCATTTTCTATCCCGTCATTATCGATATCCAGATCTTCAGAAGCATCCAAACAACCATCATCATCTAGATCTCCATCGGAACCTCCATGATTAGAATTCATATCACTTTTAACACAATTATCTTCAGTATCTAAGAATCCATCATTATCATCATCAAGATCTTCTAGAGAATCATTACATCCATCAGAATCCCAGTCATTCAATGCAGTAGATGCCCAACCAGATAAGCCCATGGAACATTGATCTAAAGTATCTGGTACTCCATCATTATCTCTGTCGTCATCCTCAGTTGAGTCGTGACAACCGTCTCCGTCTTGATCAGTAGCTGGACTAGAGATCCATAAAACTAGGCCTTGAGGGCAGTTGTCTTCTCTATCGCTAATTCCATCATTATCATCATCATTATCTTCAAATGTATCATGACAACCATCATTATCATGATCAAAATATAGATCCTGCCATGAAGAGTGCCCGGATGGACATTCATCATTAGCATCTAAAAATGGGTCATTATCATCATTATCGTCCTCATCAGCATCTCGGCATCCGTCTCCATCATTATCTTCAGATAGACCGGCCCAATATTGTGCTCCAGAAGGACAAAAGTCCTCGCTGTTCAATACGCCATCACCATCTAAGTCTAAGTCCTCAGTTATATCGTCACAGCCATCATTGTCATCATCTAATATTTCTCCAATTGTACCTGTTGGACATAAATCGTAATCATCAAGATATCCATCATTGTCATCGTCTAAGTCTTCTGATGAGTCCCTACAACCATCGCCATCATAATCGTTAAGCATAGACGATTGCCAATTTGACTCTCCGAATTGACAAAGGTCGTGCTCATCAATTATTCCATCGTTATCATCATCATCCCAGTCCTGATTATTGATTAGATTGATCTGGATTAATTTTGTAACAATAGCTTCTTCTTTGGTTGAAGACTGTACTGAAATTGTCAATAAGAACTCTTGGTCTTCGTTAACCTGTGCTAATGTGGGGGCGCGAATAAATAAATCAAAATTATTCATTTGATTTTCAATTAGAGTTGTTGTATGTTGATAATTGCCTGCAAAACCTGCATCAATAAACCAATTTTCTGGAGTTCCTTGGACATCAATAATTACTATATCAGATTCTCCTGGCAACTGTATCGCATTAATTTGATAATTGGTGTTAAATGATTCGGAAGGTAAGAAGCTCAGTTCATCAGGGTTTGCACTAATTTCTACATTCCAGACATTTTCTGACCAAAGACATACCTCCCATTTTTCTTCTTCTTGGGATGTATCAAGACAATCATCTGTTGTCCAGATAATGTCACGATTTGGCCAATTGAAGTTAACAATCGGTTGAGACGATGATTGCACATTATTACCAAAGATTCCCATTAAGTTGTCTGAGCTAGAAGCAATAATTCTAGTGTTGATAACGCCATAAGCTTCGGTCAATGTTTGACCCACTGGAAGTTCACCATCACTATTTAATTGTGGAGAATTAATTCTTGTCCACCTTAATTCAACTCTTTCCTCATCAGTGATTTCGTTCTCTAAGGATTCAAACCAGGTAATATGAACTGAACCATCATTATCAAAATCAACTCTTGGATTTGCACCATATGTCATATCTGATCCTGGAACTGCTGAGTTAGTAACAACGGCTACTTGACTCAAATCTAGACCGTCGTGCTCACCATCAAGTATTCCTTTCTTGCTCAAATCAATCTGCATATAATGTAGTTGAGAAGGAACATCATGACCTGGCATGGAATCGCGTCCATCCACCCATACAACATGGATATTTCCTTCTTCGTCGACATTAACTTCTGGATTTACCGACCAGCCATATCCATTAGTTAGACGAGTGTCGTTAACTAATACAAAGTGCCCTATTGTACTCCAGCCGAGGCCATCTTGCCAGACATAATCCAGACCGGGGCCGATATCTTCAATATACTCGCCAGTATCTTCATCGACACTAATCGCAGGCATTCCGGCGGTCCATCCACTTCTTGGAGAATTGAGAAGTGAATATGGATTTAAGACGGTCATGAAAGTCTCAGTCGAGCCGCTCCCAGTAGTTAGAGATACAATCTCATTCACTAGAGCATTCAATTCTTCAGTATAATTTGCAACTGGAATAACCACATCATCTATCCAAGCAGCATCAAGTCCGGAACTGACGCTTCCATCTTTCACGTACTTCCACATCAAAGTGTGTTGACCAAGGGATATAGGGGTTGTAAAATTACCACTTTGGGAACCCGACCATTGAGCGATTTGAATTCCATCAATATAGAACTTCAAGAAATCATAATTTGATTCTGATGAGACATTATATGAAAATGATACAGCGCCATCGGCCATTATTCCAACAAATTCTAAATTTGTGCTCTGTCCATCAGAAATATCTCCTGATTGGGCAGAATAAGTGCCAGAAATAGGAGTAGAAGAAGGATTTACTTGAGATACATAAGAATAGTCGGCTGACACAGAGGTTCCTCCGTCTCCATAGGTATCGTTAAGGAAGATGGTGTAGTTACCCGCACCAGTGAAGCTTACCAGTACCCCACTGTAATGGTTGTATACTGAACTGCTGTTGAAGGAAGCTATGCTTCCATCAGGAAGAATAACGTCCATGCTGAACTCAGAAGCCCAGTTATCCACATTCACCGTCAGATCTACAGTCTCTCCGGCTGGCTGTGTATAGTTACATGAAACTGAGTAGAATGAGGGGTTACCGGCGGTGCCTCCAATATCGCAAAGATTCACATTAGAATATACTAATCCATTATTTGCAGATTCTACAGACCAAGGTGCATTAGAAGTTCCAGAAACAGCCCATCCATTTGTCAACATACCACTTTCGAAGTCTCCCTCAAAGTTAGCCATGTTATTAGATGGATAGAGATACATTTCGCCGCCTGCATCTTTAGTCCCCCAAGTTAAATCATCACATGTTCTTTGTTGTGTTCCAACTGTGGTTCCGGGGCATTGTACCAAATCCATCATATGAGATCTTACCATTGTGTCTGAACCGCCTGCTGCAGTAGATGGACCATATGCCGATGTTCCTGCTATGGCAATAGGAATTATGCCCGCCTTAGTACAGGCGTCGTGGGCTTCGACTATTGATTGATTATCATCTGATTCTTGTGATGGATCGCCACCAAATGGCCCCTCATCTGAAACAGGTATTATCAATCTTGTAGCATTAGGATTCCATTGATGATCATTCGTTGTTGCAGGATTGCCAGGTATATTTCCAGCATTATCTCTCCAAGATAAGCAGGCCCATGTAGATCCTGGCCCCCACATTTCACTATTATACCCCCAATCAGAAGGAATATTGTAACTTGTACCATTAAACATTACATCACTTAAAGCTCTAATTCCACCCGATGTATCTGTAGAATTTTGGCCTAGAGATAGGTCTCTTGGGCCATCACCATAACCGCCTATTTCATATGCATCTTCACAATTCTTCTGGCTACTTGCAAAACTCATTTGACCACTTATAGCATAAAGTGTCTCAAGAACAGTAATGCTTGCTGATTCTAACATAGGCTTTACTCCTTGGAAATACTCTCCACTACTCAGATTGCCTCCATAAAAGACTGCGCACATATCTAACCATTCTGTAGTCATAGAACCTGAAGAATCGATTAAACCAACATATTCTATTAAACTGCCACGCGTATCTTCCCATACGACAATTACCGTATTATTTACCCCCATAGAAATCGCAGGACTACCTTTGTAACCAATTGCTGGAGTAATTATTGTATTACTTATCATTGTAGATAATGAATTAGAACCTGATGTATTGAATGCAAACATTGCATAATAAATTAGTGATGCCCCAAAAAATGTACTTTGTGGATCGTAAGTATCGACCCAAACTATGTGAGTCGCATCGAAAGAATCGATAGCAATATCTGGGTCGTTTCTCACTCCCGTTCCAACCGCTACTGTGTACTCAGAAACAAGTGTCATTGAAGCAATGTCTCCAGCGTCCCCGTCTTGATCGTCTAATGAAGAGTCGATTATTGTGTAAAGAATTTCAAGATCCGTAATAGCCCAAACAATATGCGTCCTATAATTAGAGTCGATAACTAAAGACGGGCTGGATAATGCTGTTGTAGAGTTATTACCCACAGCCGTAGCATCTATGAGTACAGTATCAATTCCACTTGTTGAAATTAAAGCAAAGTATAACTGAGGGTTCGTTCCATTTTCTATCCATACAAGATGTACTCTCTGGGAATCGTCCATTACACCAATTACTTCAATTGGATTGGATGCATTAAGATTGGAAAGTAGAGTAGATGTTGATGTGTCATCAAGTGTCCCATTTGCAGTATATTGTATTTCTTGCTCTTTATCTAAATCATCAATTGACGAAGAGAAACTAGGTGCCATCACAGAAAAAATCATGACCAAAGTCAGAGCAATAGATAGTCTAGATTTATGCCTATTTTCTATATTGTTAACTATTGGTGATTTATTATCTTTCATTATGGTGGAGCTACGAACCATGTTTCTTCGAGAGGGGTTGATATAGATAGTAAGGTGACCGGACAGGTCCAAAAATATCAACTGAGCATCGATTTTTATTTGTTTTTCATACTTTCTTTACGTTTGATATATTCCGAATAATTACCTGGCCAAACCCATAGGCTACCATCTCCAGGGAGTTCCCAAATGGTGTCGCATATTTTATCTAAAAACCATCTATCATGACTGACGGTAATTATTCCTCCATCATATTCTTCTAGAGCATATTCCAGAGCTTCTTTGGCATCTGTATCAAGATGATTTGTGGGTTCATCTAATAATAGCATATTATTTTCTTCAAGAAGGAGTTTTAACATAGCAATTCTTGCTCTTTCTCCACCACTTAATTTTTTCAATTTGGTATTTACCATATCACTTGTAAATTGGAATTGACCAAGCATCGCTCTGATATTCTTATATTCCATTCTGGGCTTCAATTGCTGAATTTGTTCGATAGGTGTTTTCTCAAAATCAAGAGAACGATGGTCTTGATGGAAATAGCCTATTTGCACCCCTGGCCTGACATCTATCTGGCCTGAATCCAATTCTAGTTCACCAATTATTGTTCTCAGAATACTAGTTTTACCTGCACCATTTGGTCCTACAATGCCTATCTTTTGTCCACGCCTGACTCCAACGTCGAGACCGTGAAGAATTGGCCTTTTCATGCCTTCAAAACTCAAATGAGCTTTATGGAAATCTAGTACCTCGAGGCTAGATTTTTCTGTTGCCTGCAAAGAGAAATTAAGCATTCTTCTCTGTCTTGGCTTTATCGATTTCAACCATTTTAATTCACGCTCTGAACGCATTATCATGAAATGTTTTTGAGATATTGATTTGTCATATTTGTTATTGCTTTTCATTGACCTCATAGCGCCTTTTAATCTCTTCAATTCTTTCTGTGTCTTGTCAATTCTATCTTCTAAAGTTTGAAGGAATAATTCCTTCTGTTTAAGATAAGAGGTATAATTCCCTGGATAACCTTTGGAATGCGCGTCCTGAATCTCAACAATATTGTTGCATACCCTATCAAGAAAATATCTATCGTGACTTACTACCAATAAAGCTCCTTGGAAGCTTAGAAGGAATTTTTCTAACCAGTCAAGTGTTTGTAAATCTAAATGATTGGTTGGCTCATCTAAAAATAACAAGTCTATTTCTTTTAAACCAACCAATTGTCTGGCAAGCGCAACTTTAGCCTTTTCACCACCAGAAAGAGATGAAAGTTTTATTTCCATAGGATGATGATCTAAATCTAAAGCTTTCAATATCTCTTGGGCATGTCCGGCAACATCTCCTCCACCAGAACGTGCCATCAACGCTTGTAACTCTTGATATCTTTCCATTGTTGGTTGCCATTCACCCTCGTAAAATGATGGTTCTGCCATTTTTTGTTCAATGTCTGTAATCTCATCTACAAGTTCTTGAAATTGGCGCCCACGACGATTTAGTTCTGCACCCAAAGTTGCATCTTCATCTAAATCTCTAATTTGAGTTAAAAAAGCTAGGCGTAATCCTGGTGCAAAAGTAATATCCCCCATATCCTGATCTTGATTAGAAATAGTTCTCAATAGCGTGGTTTTACCTGCACCATTGTGGCCTACAACTCCTATCCGATCGCCTTCGTCAATTCTTAGATTGACGCCTTCTAAAATTGTTAATGGACCAAAGGTTCGATGGATTTCTTCTAGCCTTACCAACTCTCGGACCATGGTACTCCGGCATACAACTTATTCAAGTGCCCATCGGTCGGAAATATGTAATTTGAAAAACAACTAATTTGATTTAAGAGCATTAATTCGGTTTTCATCGAGCCTCTCCCATTCAAAATGGCCTTCTAAATCTGAGGGACGACCAAAATGTCCACCCGACGAGGTTATACTATAGCGAGGTTCATGTAATTTTAAATCACGTACAATAGCAGAAGGTCTGAAATCAAATACTGAGATTATTTTTTGTTCTAATTCTTTGTCACTTGTCAATCCAGTACCGAAGCTATTCACATGCAAACTCACAGGTTGTGAAACCCCGATTACGTATGCGACTTGAATTTCGCATCTTGTTGCTAAACCTGAGGCTACTATATGTTTGGCTACCCATCGAGAATAGTAAGCAGCCGAACGATCTACTTTCGTTGGATCTTTGCCGCTGAATGCTCCTCCACCATGACGCCCCATTCCTCCGTAAGTGTCAACAATTATCTTTCTACCAGTTATTCCTGCATCGGAATATGGACCACCAGGATCTGCGAATCTTCCAGTTCCATTAACTACAAGTCGATATCCATTTCTTAGCCAATGAGAGGGAATTGCATGTTCAACAATATGTTTGCGAATCTCCTCTGTGATATACTGATGTTCTAATTCTTCACTTCCATCAAATCTATCTTTAAGTTTGGAATCATGTTGTACAGCGACCACTACTGTATGTACGTGACTAGGTTGCCCAGAATCATCGTATTCAACTGTTACTTGGCTTTTCCCATCAGGCCTAATCCATGGAATCTCATTATTTTGGACAACCATGTCTAATCTACGACATATTCTCTGTGCTAAAGCTGCTGGAAGAGGGAAGAATCGTCCTCTCAATTCTTCTTCAACCTCCGTTTCTACACATGCATAACCGAACATCATTCCTTGATCTCCCGCACCTACATCATCATCAGAATCTCCATCAACTCCTTGAGATATATTGGGAGATTGGGTAGTGATGTGTACCTGAACTTCACACAACTCCTGACTGGTTGCATCCATTCCTATCTGATGAGAAGTGTATCCAATCTTTGCTGCCGTATCTCTGGCAATTTGTTCATAGTCTGGAGGATTTCCAGATAAGCTTACTTCTCCTGCTAACATTATTACTGCCTTTTCTGATTTACCTTTGACCATAGTCTCAACTGCTACTCTTGACATTGGATCAATGGAAAGGCAAGCATCAACTATAGCATCAGAAATAGCATCACAAACTTTGTCTGGATGACCTGCTGAAACCGACTCTGAGGTAAACAGCGTAGTCATAATTGAAGACGGGAACGTTTCTCCTTCATATCTTTTCATAAATTAACTTCTGAAATAGAGATTATAGAGAATTATAATATTTACATTATTATATTGTATGAACAACTAATACAGAACATTGACATATAGATTGCTTTCGGAGAATCATGGACAAGGAAGCTGAAAATAAAGTCGAACCATTTGGTGGAATACAACCAAACAAAGTACCTGAACGATCTGTAGATGGGAGACCGACTATTTACACTTATGCAACATGTCCGTTTTCCTTGAAAGTCAAGTCTTTATTGAATTCAAGAGGAGTTGAATTCTCAAACGTTGAAGTCGATCCTATGAAGAAAAAAGAATTGAAATGGTCGGATTGGAGAAAAGTGCCGGTCTTTGTTGATGTAGATGGAACTCATGTAAACGACTCAAATGATATCTTACACTATATTGATGAAAAGCATGGTAATAAGTTCCCAAGAGAAGGCGAAGATGCTGAACAAGATAAGTGGATGAATTTTTCAAATGATATCTTAGGAAAGAGTATTGTTGCTGTGATTTACAAAAATTATCGTACATCATTACACGCTTTGGACTACGTAACTAAAGTAGATAAATTCAGTCTAAAAGATAGATTTGTGAGCAAATGGATAGGCGCTATTGTCATGCGAATGATTGGTCGAAGTAGAGCAAAAATGTTTGATCAGGCTCCCCGTGCAAACTTACAAACTCAATTAGATGCCATGTCTTCAGGGATAGAAGGTGACTTCTTTGGTGGAAAAGCTCCTAATGGTGCTGATTTTGCCAATTATGGTATTCTCAGATCAATGCAGGGACTGAATGGATTTGATATTGTCGAAGGCCATAATATAATCTGGCCATGGTATAATAGAATGAATATTTTGGCAGACGTCTGAATCAACTATTTATTCGAATCTGTACTGGATGTTCTTTGATTATTCTAGCCATATTGGCTTTACCCATCCAACCTGAAATTAGAGTATTTTCTGAATTGACTTCTACATCAATAACTAAAGCTTCACGATAAACTCTAGCAATTAATTCAACTAATTCTAAATCGCCTTCTTTCTGTGGAGGATTGACGCTAATTCTCACAGGAGGACCGTGCAACATCGTCATAATTCCTGACCTTAATTCGTCTATTCCTTGGCCACTGATCGCACTTATTGCTATAGATTCGAAGGGACTGTAATAGTGTACTATCTCTTTGGCTTCTAGGATTTTTTCATCTGTACAAATATCTATTTTTGTAAGAACTACAATTGTATTATGACTATTGCCGTCATCAATTCTTCCGAATAATTCTCTACGCGATGTTGCAAGTTTACGGCGTATTTCCTCTGAATCATCTGATGCATCAACTAGCAGCAATAACATATCACAAGATAACGATTCTTGTAATGTGGCAGAAAAAGAATCTAAAAGTTCTGCAGGAATATTATCAATAAATCCAATTGTATCTACCATCAATATCCTAGGCTGATCTGCCATTCTTCCGACTGTAGTCTCAAGAGTTGAAAATAATTGGTTTTTAATTAACACCGGTTTGCCTGAAAGAGCAGAAAATAAACTCGATTTTCCCACATTAGTATAACCAGCTAATCCGACAGTCAGAGCTCCCGATTTCGATCTCTGTCTTCTTCTTTCTAAAAGTGAAGAGTCCATCTTCTTCAATTTACGCCTAAGTTTTGCTATTTCATGTCCAACAGCTGTCATAATATTACTCCAACCTGTCTGCCCTCCTGCACCAAAACCTAAACGTTCTCCTGTGTTTTCACGATGAATCAGTTCTCTTAAAATCGATCGATCGGCCAATAATCGAGCGATGCGAACCTGGATTCGAGCCTCGACCGAGGAGGCATGTATTGTGAATAATTCTAACAATAACCTCACTCTATCCCAAGTTTCAATTGATGTTAGATCATTAATATTAACTAGCTGACTGGGTTTAAGATTGCTATGTATAAGAATAAGATCCACATTTTTCCAAATGTGTCCTTTTCCCGCCATCTTTAACTCTTCTGAAATCTCTTGTAATTTACCAGTTCCAAGATATGTATTCGAGTTTGGTTTGCCTTTTTGTAACACAATATCTACAATTTCTATACCCATTGTTTGAGCTAAAGATGTCAACTCTTTGGTATTTTTTTCTCGAGTAAGAATTATGGCTTTACGTCCAAAATGAACACTTTGAGATTCAGATGTATTAACTCCACCCATGCCCGCTAATAAAGGAACATCAGGTACTGGGTCGCCATTCACAAAGATCGCGTAACAAGAGGAAACATATGCGTTAGGGTACTCGGATGTCCATGGAAAGCGTTTCCACGACCTTGATAATAAATGGTTCACGTAGCCATATTGAAGCACTCCTAGCAGGAATTTCGGCCGATGACCCTGATACATTTGAAGCAAAAATTATAGAAAATAAAAACAACTATCAGTTGAAGATTCTCGTTTCAGGAGAGAATTTGGCCACTGTTCGAAGTACTGTGGATGATTTATTAGCTTGCCTAGGTGCTATAGAATCTACTCTAAACTCACTTTAACAATGATTTCAGGAAGATGCTGAGATTGAAATATTTCTTATTTTATGATAAGATAATAGTAAATTGGAGATTCGGACGGTTGAAGTGATATGTTAGATTCGCAATACTGTGATGACTCTTCCTCACGATAGGTCGCGACTATTGGTAGACAATGGAGTTCCTACCAAAATTTTTTCCCAATCAATAGATCGTTGGATTGAAACGATGTTAGCAGATGATGTTAGTGAATACGATGTATTTGATAACTTAGTAAAAGCAAAAGTGATAGCGAAAGAAAGTGGAATTATTTGCGGACAATTTGTAATTAACAGACTTTTAGATAACCATGCCTCAAATTGCTCATATCATTGGAATATCAATGAAGGTGATTCGGTGAAAGAAAATGAATATATTTTACAAATAAATGGGAAATCCTCTGAAATCCTAAAAGTGGAAAGAGTGATGTTGAATTTATTAGGAAGGCTTTCTGGAATATCTACTACTACTTCAGAGTGGATATCGGTCACCAATGATATTCAATTGGCTTGTACAAGAAAAACTGAATGGGGGATTTTAGATAAATGGGCTGTCCATATAGGAGGAGGGTTGACCCACAGACTATATCGGTCAGATGCATTGATGTTAAAAGAAAATGATTTTGCTTCCGTTAGAAAAATTGGTGGAGATCAAAACGAGGCAATAAAGGAGTTGGTTTCAAACATAGATTTAGAAAAGGATTCAAATTTTACTATTGTGGAAGTTCAGAATATAGATGAAGCCGTATTAGCTACTAAAACTTGGTCTGAAAAACAGAAGAACAATTCTACAACTGATTCTGTAGTATTATTACTAGATAATATGGGTCCTTTGAATGCTAAAATTGTAGGGACTGAACTGGAAAAACTTGACCTGAGAAAATGGTGTATTTTGGAAGGTTCCGGCGGAATAACAAAAGATAATGTGGCTGAATGGTCTGTTAGTGGCGTAGATCTAATATCGACATCAGCAATTAATAGAGGAGTAAAATCCCTAGACATCTCACTAATAATTGAAGGAGGAGTTTGAGATGGCAAAAATTCCACAAAGTCATCCTAGAAGAAAATCTTTGATTTCTAGAAAAACAATTGTTGAAGCAACAAAAAACGGATTACTAGCAGACTCTGCAATGATTGCGCATGGAAGAGGAGAGGCTTTTGATTATCTTCTAGGTGAAAAAACAAGTGATATAGCAGAACTATCCATAAAAGAATCCGCTGCTAGATTAAAATTAGCAAAAAATCCTGTTATTTCTATAAATGGTAATACTGCTGTTCTAGCTGGAAAGGCTCTAATTCGAGTTGCTGCTGTTTTGCAATGCCCTATTGAAATAAATATCTATTATAGAACTGAAGAAAGAATGGAAAAGCTTTATGATTTTGTAAAATTGCAAAGACTTAATGTTTCAAAAGAAGAAAAGCCAAAAAATTGGGCAGGGAATTGGGAAAAAACAGTAATGGCAGTTAAGATTCTTGGAAGAGAAGAGGATGGAAGAATTGAGGGTTTAGAAGGACCCAGATCAATATGTTCAGCAGAAGGAATTGAAAAAGCAGATGTTATTCTAGTTCCGCTTGAAGATGGCGATAGATGTGAAGTATTGGTTTCCTTAGGTAAGGAAGTATTAGTCGTAGATCTAAATCCACTTTCTAGAAGCGCCAAGATGGCTACTGTGACTATAGTAGATGAGGTTTCAAGAATGGCAGATTTGTTGTTAGAATATGTCATTGCGAATACGTCGAAAGAAGCACAATGGGATAATGATGCAGCTCTAAAAGAATCTTTAAGAATTATATCTAATAATGCTAACAAATAAATTAGAAAGTTTCTTTCAATAATTTCTCGCATCGGTTGGCAATTGCTTCACCGACATCACTAGTTGATGCATTTCCTCCCAGATCATAAGTTACGCAACCACCTTCAGCAAAATGTTCTTCCATTGCTTGCATTAATATATCTGCACATTTGTCTAAATCGGAATCATTTTTACGGAAACCAAGGGCTTCAAACATCATTTGTAGTGATGAAAGAGTGGCCATAGGATTAACTGTATTTTTCCCTGCATGTTTAGGTGAGGACCCATGCACTGGTTCGAATAACATGTGCTTTGGTCCGAGATTCGCACTTCCTGCCATACCCATACCTCCTTGGAGGACCGAGGCTAAATCAGTAGCAATATCTCCAAACATATTTGGTAGAACTACAACATCCAACGATTCAGGATCTCTTATTAACCACATTGTAAAGGCATCAATATACGCCTCATTAATCTCAATATCGGGATATTTCGCCTCCGCTATCTCATGGAATATTTTTCGGAATAGTTGACAACCACGTGTTACATTAGATTTGTCGACACAAGTAACTTTCTGTGGCTTTCCAAGCTTCTTTTGGCGGTGTTCTGCTAAGTCAAAAGCAAATTTAATGACGCGTTCGCTGCCTATTCGCGAGATAGGCCGAGGGTCCCAGGCCACCTCACCATCTAATCCAGGAAACTTTTCAATTACCATTTTCTCATCTTTCTCACCTATTGCTTTCTGTGACATACGTCTCAGTAACGAATGGTACAATCCTTCGGTATTCTCTCTAACCATTACCATATCTACAAGGTTCGGATCCCATATGTCTTTGTGAATTCCATGTACTTTATGTTTCACGCCTTGGAATAACTTAACAGGTCTAACATTAGCATAGAGGTTTAATCCAGAACGAAGGCCTAGAATCACTTGTCCTCCTGCAAGGTCGCCATTTGGAAGACGAGCGCCGGGCCAGCCGATTGCGCCGAGAAGTATTGCATCTGAATCATCTCGACAATGTTCAAATGAACCTTCAGGCCATTCCCTACCTGTTTCAAGATAGTATTCCCCTCCACAAGGAATTTCTGTAATTTTGAATGAGATTGGGCTATTTTTCTCAAATACAGACAGCACGCGCATAGCCTCGGCCATGACTTCCTTACCTGTTCCATCCCCCGGAAGTACGGTCAGTCGATACTCGGTCATGACGCTTGGCAGATGCTTTTCCTTCATCAATCCAACTATTCGACAATTGACAATTGTTGATACGATACTTGATAGAGGTCCACTACAAATCAGATGGCATGGAACACAGTTCCGATGATAGTGAAGGGAGTCCTCGAATAGACGTCAGAACTTTGCCGGATTCAATTGCAGAGCTATGGGAAACAATGCTCAGACTTGATCCTTCTTGGGATATATCAATGTGGTTGGATGAAAGGGCTAAGGAAGAATTACAACTTATTGAAGGTCAATTGGGAAGAGAAAAATTACGTCTAGAACAACGTCTACATCGATTGGAGACCTTAGCAAAACGACTCAAGAGACAGAGGGAAGTGGCTGAAGGAATTATGCGGAAAGATCCGCATCAGAAAAATCTATTCGATATCTATGATAATGAAAATAAGCATGGTGTTGAAATAGGAAAAAATGAAGATAGTGTTGAGGGTTTTCCGGCAGTTGACTATACAAATCTAGAGTTCGGAGATGATCCTTTACTAGCAATTGTTTCAGAACATATTATTCACGTAATGGAGTTATTGAATTCTAAGGGACTTACTTCCGTACACTTTGATTTATTATTACAAGAATTAAGTGAAATTGGAATTAGAGATAATGAAGTTGATGAGGCAATAACTTGGCTTTTGCAAAGGCAGATTATTATTGAGCTGGAACAAGACCATTTTGCTTTAGACATATAAAACGATAGGTAAGAGACCCCGTTTTGAGCCGACTCCTTCAAAGAGGGAACCCTTGTCGCGACCTCTGTATTTCTATGGTTAGTGACGCATCCGGTTGGTACGCAAGGCTTGACAGAGAGTGTTCAGATAGGGTTGAACAACTAAACACTTGGTTAGATTCGTGGGAAGAAGCTACTCGCCATGGAATTCCAATTGCAGCAACTTTACCAAATCATTGGCCGACTTTACCGGCTGGACTTCTATCAGACCCTGGTGCAGTTCTAGATCACCTATTAGCACGGAATGAAGCAGAAAGTGATGGGAGGTCTCCTAGAGGCGCTTATGCCACTCCTGCTAAATTTGCAGAATCTATACTTTCAGATGAATTAAAAGACACAAAAGAAGAAGTGTCGAAAGAACCGTCTGCCGCACTCTCTCTTTCTGCTTTACCGCCTAGTTTCAGAGCATATGCTCAGAAATTTAATCAAGATGTTACAGAAGAAAAAGATGAGGGGTCGAATAATGAAAACAATGGCCTACAAACACGTACAGGCATTGCAATACCTTTCGCTGACCCATCAGTAGGCGCAGGAGTTTTCGCCGCTAGACTAATTCGAATACATGCAGAAAGGAGCGAAAAATTCACTCCTGCGGAAAGAAAGAAGGATACGTTACTTTTACTAAACGGTTTTCAGATGTTAGATAATTCAGAAGTTGCAATCAAATGTGCTCGTAGAAGAATACTAATTGCTCTTTCAAGATGTGACTTAGTTGACTTAGATGGAAATGGAGATTCCGGAAAAATTGGACGAAAAGAAGTGGAAGATATTCTAGAAAAATCTATTCAATCCGGAGATGCTTTGAGAGGAGAGTGGCCATGGGATGAGAAACCTGGGCTGCTAGTCTGTAGACCTCCATGGTTGAGAATAAAGGATAGGTTTAGAGGACATCCAGAAGGGAGTGAACTGAGAAAAGAATTGTCTAGACAATTGAGAAATACTACTAACAAAGATGGAAGTAGAAGATTTTCAACACTAAGAGGTAATGTAAATCTCTATCGCTTATTCTTAGAGAGGGGGGTACAACTTGTCAGAAAAGATGGGAGAGTAAGGATGATTGTCCCAGACTCACTGTTACGAGAAAAAAGCAGTATTCCTCTTCGTAAATTGATGGTTGAGAAAAATAGATGGAGTTCTTCTTGGTCCTTCCCTGAGAATCAACGAATCTTTCCCGGCGTTTCACAAGGTGTTTTAGTTATAGGTATAACAAAAGGCGGAGAAACAGAGAAGATGACTAGTTATGGCCCTCTACATACTAACGAAATTACCCCACAAAATGGTTTGGCGAAAAGTGTACCTACTTTTGATATGGTTAGAAAATCGTGGAGTTGTTGGACAGATGGAAATTGGTCAGTACCAAGGATGCCTAGAGACGAGTATGATAGAAGGAGAATTGTCAGAGCTATTACTGAATTGGCAGAACAACCAAAGCTTTCCGAAGAAAATAATTGGTTAAATCCTACAGGTAAGCCTATTCGAGTAAGGGTAGGAGAAATCGATCAAACAAATTGGTCAGAAGAAATTACTGATTGGAAACCTGGCTCAAGAGGTACTGCTTTCATTAGAGGAACGCATTTCTCTACTAAAGGTGATGATATTAGTATAATACATCCAGCATATGTAAGTGGTCTAAAGGAAGATTCTGTTCAAAGAACACAAGCAAAATGGACTGGTACGATTAGGCCTAAAGGCAAACCAAGGCTTGCTTGCCAGGCTATTGTTAATGCTCAATTAGAAAGAAGATTGAGATGGGCTGTAGTTCCTTCTGATTGTGTTCTAGGAAACTCAGTAAATTTCTTAGAATTACCGGCTGAAGTAATGGAAAGGATTGCAGAAGAACATGGTTCAGTAGATAAAGGATTGAATTGGTTGGCAACGCATCTAAATTCAGAAACATTGGATCTTTGGTCTAGAGCATGGGCAGCTAACAACAATGTCAATAATTATGAAATTGAGAATCTTCCATTCCCCAAACCGAATAAAATACGTTCAATAGTAATGCAGTAACGAAATCCGGAAGAATGTTTTTCGGTTTCCGGTAATTATTTTCCTTTCTCCGGTTTTAATGACTGAGAAATACCAAACCCATTAATACATACGCTTAACCTCGGTGAAACCGTCTTGCGTCGCAAAGCAAAGAATTGAAGGTTTGTAATATGGGAATATATCCAAAAATTGGCATCACAGGATTACCTAGATCGGGTAAGTCCGCAGTGTTACAAAAAGTAATACAAATGGTGAAGGATGAAAGAAAAAATAATTCAAGGAAAATGTACAAAGACATTATCGGAGGGATCCAAACAGAAGCCATAATAGAAAATGGCGAAAGAGTAGGATATGCCTGTGTAGATGTAAGAACTGGTGAAAAGGGGGTTATCGCGCATCGAAATATAGACTCAAGAACTCGTATTCTTGGATATGGAATTGACCCGACGGAGCTAGATAGAGTTGCAGTACCTGCAATACTTGATGCACTAGATGAATGTGAAGTCTTAGTAATTGATGAAGTTGGTAAATTTTCAGTTGAAAGTGAAGGATTTGTTGCGGCTGTTCGTGCTGCTTTGGAATACGATAAACCAACTTTAATGACTTTGCATAAAAAGAGTAGGCATCCACTATTGCAAGATATACGAAGAAGAGATGATGGTAGGGTGCTAGAAGTAACTCCTGTCAATAGAGCTCTGCTACCTTACAAAATTCACAAATTATTGGAGTAAAATAATGCATGAGATAATATATGTCCTCCGAAGGTGATTTTTTGGATTCGCCAGCAAATAGAGTTCAAAGAATTTTAATTGGAGTTATTTTATCGTTCTCACTGATGACTGCTTTAGCAATATCGGAAGGATTGATTCAAATATTTGGTTGCGAAGGCAGCGACTGCATAGAAGAAAATAATTTAGCATTGATATTTCCAATGATTCTTTTCATTAGTATTACTTTGTATTTATTATTACATTTTTCTAAGGGAAAAGAGCATGAAAAGGGTTTTTTGGATAAGTGGATTAGCCGAGAAACGGAAGAAGAAATGAGAGTTCGGCTCAAACAAGAACAACTAGAAGCCAGTGGTGATAATATGGGTTCAGGTTGGTCTGAAATGGAAAAAAAGCATTTGGAAACAAAATTAGAGGAAGAATGAGGGAGCGAAACCTTGACTCTTGGAATACCCTCGTGAGCGTTGGCGATACCCATGAGCGAAATACCTGAAGGACTTATTTATACCAAAGAGCATGAATGGATTAGAGTCGAAGGAAATGAAATTGTTGTTGGAATTACTGACTATGCTCAAGACGCCTTGACCGATGTTGTGTGGGTGGAATTACCAGAATTAGGAGTCTCTGTGAAATCGATGGATTCGTTTGCGAATGTTGAGTCTGTTAAGTCAGTGAGTGAAATATATGCTCCAATTTCTGGCGAAGTTACAGAAATAAATGAAGACTTAGAGGATGCCCCTGAAACAGTAAATACGGATCCTTACGGTGAAGGCTGGATTTGTAAAATGAGAATGGACGATCCTGGAGAACTTGATGCTCTTCTTGATGCTGCAGCATACAAGTCTCTAATTGAGGAATAAGTAAATGACTATACCCGGTAAGATTTCAATTTATGTAGACGGGTCTTGTGAAGAAAACAGGAATGTATCATCAGATACTCCTGCTGGTTGGGGATTTTGTGTAGTAATAGGAGATACCGGTTTAGGGAAAGGGCAAGGAGAAATCGTTACGGAAAAAAGTGGCCCAGTAGTCACAAAAAAAACATCAAGCGAATATATTGGCTCCGAAGTTGGGTCAAATAATACTGCTGAATTGTGTGCTATTGCTAATGCACTAAAATGGCTACTAATTGAAGGAGGTAATGATCCTGTAGTGATTAGAGGAGATTCTCAATATGCTTTGAATATTGGTTCGGGGATTTGGAAAGCTAAAGCAAATAAAGAATTGGCTTTGAATGTTCAGAGGTTATGGCAAGAAGTTTCTTCTCTTCGAGATTTAAGTCAAGAACATGTTAGGGCACACAGAGGACATCGTTGGAATGAAAGAGCAGATCATTTAGCATTCCGTGCAATGCAAGGGAAAGAAGCATTGCCATTACAATTCTGGAAACCCGGAAAAAGATAATTCAATCATCTGAAAGAATTGTTACACTAAGAAGCACATAAGTTGCTTGAATGAATGTCAATAAAGCTATCAAAGAAAAAATCAAAGACGTAGGGTCTGGGAAAAAGAGTTGATCTCTTCCTAAAAGATATGATATCATAAGAATGGTAAATGAAAATAAGAATAACTTCTTTGCGGAACCCTCAGGATTCTGCCATAAGTCCAACCATGGGACTAATCCACGTCTTTTGAATGTAAATCGATACCAAGAAATATACCACATTGTTAAACCGATTAATCCCATGACTCCCAGAGTAAAAGATTCTGAATCCCACGGCCAAGAAAATGAAATTTTAATGAAAATTGTATTGATTAAAAGTGTGAAACCTAAGAAAAAATAGATTCGCCAGTCCGGCGGGTTCTCCTCGGCCATAACAATACCAAGACGTTAAGGGATTTCAAACCAACCCTAAAGATGGGTTCTTGATGTAATAGTGACTCGCGTAATTATGGAGCATCGATTAGTTTGGGCAGATTCAATGAATCAAGATCATCTTGATTTGAGATTTAGAGTTCTAAGAATAGGTATGCCAAGAGGAACTGAACATTATCCTAAGGTAGATAATGATCCTCGGACAAAATTTCTGTGCGCCTATATTGGCGAAAAGATGGTTGGATGCTCTACTCTGCAAGTTGACCCTAGACAAAATTGTAAGTATCGGATAAGAGGGATGGCCGTAGACTCAAAATATCGAAATAAAGGCATAGGTTCTGAGATTGTCAAAGAATTGCAAAAAAAAGCAGGTGAAGAAGAAACGGGAATATGGTGTAATGCAAGAATCAAAGCAGTACCAATGTATGCAAGGTGTGGTTTTGAAATTGTGTCGGATATTTTTGAGATCGAAAATATAGGGCCTCATTATGATATGGAATGGAAATAAAAGCATCCGCTAAAATAATTCAATTGGAGCACAGGCCGGGATTTGCACCCAGGTCCGCGGATTTGCAGTCCGCTGCATAGCTACTCTGCCACCCATGCGTTGATTAGCCGTAACAGACATTATCTTTGAATATTCTTCGAAAGAGAGAGTCAAAAATCAGTTGTATGAAACGGTTATTCTTCACGACTTGAGTCCTCAGTTACGGAATCTTCTTCATAGGGATGATAGCATATTTTTCTTTCTTCTGACCAAGTCCCACCTTGCTCTTCACATTCTACTTGGCTACTATTATCATAAGATGTCCAAAAGTTGCAGAATGCAAAATTTTTGTCTCTGTCGTTGACTTCTATCCATTCTCCTCCACGCTCATTACAGGAATCTGGTCCAACATCCATATTTGGTTTGACATCTTTTTTGTCTTTACGGATTGTGTCATGTAATCTATCAAATAATCCTCTTCGTATGTCTTTTTCTCCGAAATTACAGCGTTCATCATCTGTACAATCTCGATGGTTCTCATGTCTGTGCGACATATGTGCTAAAACTTCTCTAAGTTTTTCTTGATCTGCATTACAATCTTCACTAACTATACAGAATGATATTGCGACTCTGCCAGATTCTAGTAAAATTGCCTTATCATCAGAGAATGATTTCTTTCTTTCTAAATCACACCATTCTTGCTTCTCATCGGACCATATTTCTTCTGTCCTACAATCAAATCGCAATTCATCATTCTTATCATCCTCACAACCATAATGAACTACTCCTTCTTCATCCTCCCAGATACAAATTTGTTCATCTTCTTGACTGTTTTCATCGTTGCTAGAGTCATCAACCGTGTTATCTTCTTCATCTTCCATCTCAGTTTCTTCTCTTTCAGTAAATCTTGCAACTTCCTCTTCTGAAAGTTCATTTGAATTTGAATTTATTTTCTCCTGCATATCTGAATGTTTAGTATTTAGATTACTTATCATTTCTTCAAGAACTGTAGGGTCAACTTCGCAATCTTCGCTGTCTATACAAAATTGATAGGCGATAACAATCTCTTGACCTATCTCAATTCTCTCTTCAAGGTGAGAAATACGATCGTCTAATCTATTATCCATTCTATTCGGCATGATTTTACTAAAGAAACCCTTAGCCTCTTTTTCTATACCTTTATCATTTGTCTCAAGGGCTCTCCAATCTTTTTCATCAGTGGTGTCATCAATAGCTCCCTGATATGGGTCTTCTTCCGCATATGTTGGTGCTGCAAAATCTTCTATACTCGCTCCGACCGATGCTCCGGTAAAAAGCACTAATACCGCGAACATTACTATTCCTTTGTTTATTGTTGAGGTCTGCTTCATCGTGTCACCTGAATTAGAATTAAGGCCAAGAGTATATCAAAATTATCTATTTAAACGTCAAAAACCTAGAAAAAGTTGCAAAGAGCAGTTATATCTATTGAAAATAAAAGAGGTTTGCAACCGTATATCTTGATGGTGTTGGTGCACCTCCTAGACATCATGCCGAACGTTTCATCACGCTATGATGGATTAGGCGTGGGTTTCGCACCCTATCTACAGCCGCCCGGTCCAGAAGTAGTAAGGTGGACAGTCGGAGAACCAGGATTTGATACTCCCTCGGAAATAATTGAGGCAGCCATTAAAGAGCTAAATGAAAGAAATACCAAGTATACTAGAGGTGCTGGTTCAATGGAGTTGTGTCAATCAGTTGCAGAGTATCTTTCCAAAAAACATGGAATAGAAACTAATGCAGAAAACGTTGTTATCACTCCCGGTGCTAAACAGGCATTGCTATATTCATTTATGATTACTACAATGCCTGGAGATGAAGCAATACTGTTAGCACCGTCTTGGGCTTCATATGAGCCAATGTTAGAATTTATTGGTGCAGTACCTGTACATGTTCCTGTAAGAAAAGATAATTTTCATCCCGATATTGATGCAATTAGATCTGCTGTTACTGATAAAACTAAAATGATTTTATTAAATTCTCCAAATAATCCTACAGGAGCAGTATTCACTCCTGAAGAGGTTTCTGAAATCGTCAAAATTGCTGTAGAATATGATTTGTGGATCGTTTCTGATGAAATCTATGCTAGACTAAACTGGACTGATTATCCACATATATCTCCAGCAACTTGCCCTGGAGGGAAAGAAAGGACATTAGTAATCAATGGTTGGTCTAAATCTTGGGCGATGACTGGGATGAGATTAGGGTTTCTTACAGGCCCTGAAAAAGCTATGAAAGCAGCGATAAAATCGCAAGCTAATTCGGCATCTCATGTACCTACATTCATGATGGAAGCAGCAAGAGTTGCACTTTCTTGTGACAATTATGTAGAAGAATTCAATTCTGAATATTTGAAGAGAAGGGCTATAATAAAGGAAGGGTTATCTGAAATTCCGGGTTTGAGAATTGGCGATCTTGAAGGCGCATTCTATGCATTCGTAGATATCACAGGGACGGGAATGAGTGATATTGAATTCGCAGATGGAGCTCTAAAAGCAGGAGTGCAGTTAATTCCGGCATCTCTGATTACAGGCGGAGAAGGATTTGTAAGAATTTCTTATGCAGCAGATGAGGAAGTGATCTTTGAAGGATTGAAGCGTTTGAAAAAATGGTTAATTTAAATCAAAAATTAAAATTAACATGATAATGGCCGACATTTCAAAAAGGAAGTGTGGCACAAACTACAGTAAGCGACCGGCGTATGTTGCAAGTTTGAAGAAAATACAGGAAGAATAAACATGACTAGTTCACATGGAAAACAAGTTTGTGTAGATTATTCGCATTGTGATTTTAATGAGGAAAGAGATGGTGCCTGGATGTTAGATTTGATGCGTTACGCTGTCAATTCTGCAGATGTAAGAGAAGTTCATGCTCACGTTGAAGAGTTCGATGGAAGTAAAAGTCCAGCCGGATTTGCAGCAGTTGTATTGTTAGATGAAAGCCATGTTAGCGCACATTGTTACTATGATAAGGGGATACTGGCAATTGATGCTTTCACTTGTGGAGATTCCGATCCCAACATAATTATCGATATTATCAATAAAAGATTGGTTTCTGAAATGGAAAATATCAAAGTCGTTAGTAAAGATGAAATTCTAAGATTTAGGCAGAAAAGTGATTGATATGGATGTTAATAAATTCATTGAAGAACATTACAGACATTTCAATGCTGGCGCACTTGCTGAATGCAGTAAATCTTTACAAGAATTTCTACAAAATGATGGAAGAATGTTAATTACTTTGGCAGGTGCTATGTCAACTGCAGAGATAGGAAGATCTCTGGCTCCAGCAATTCGGAAACAGAAAATACATGCCATTTGTTGCACTGGTGCAAATCTCGAAGAAGATTTGTTTAATTTGGTTGCAAAATCATCATATAAAAAAATAAAAGATTGGAGAAACTGGACTGCTGAAGATGATAAAGAATTGCAGAAGAGAGGATTAAATCGAGTTACAGATGTTGCAATTCCTGAGGAAGAAGCGATTAGACATATTGAAGCCCCACTGTTAGAGCTTTGGAAAGATGCTGCTGCAGTTGGAGATAGAAGATTCCCTCACGAATATCTATATGATTTATTATTACATGGAAATCTTGAATTTGATGCTGAACCAAAAGACTCATGGTTACTAGCAGCAGCAGATGCAAATTTACCTATATTTGTCCCGGGCTGGGAAGATTCAACATTGGGGAATATACTTACAGCGAGAGTTATTGATTGTACAATTCCTTCTCCAGATATAGTGCTGGGAGGGTTGCATGCCATGCAATCGTTAGCCGACTGGTATAGGGAAGATGACTCGCCAACAGGCCTACTACAAGTTGGAGGAGGCATTGCAGGAGATTTTGCAATATGTGTTGTTCCTATGCTAAGACAAGATGTTGGACTTGAGGTTGAGCTATGGTCTTGGTTTGCTCAAATTTCTGAATCTAGTGCATCTTATGGTGGATATTCAGGAGCACCTCCCAATGAGAAAATTAGTTGGGAGAAAATAGACATAGATACTCCTCAGTTTGTAATTGAATCAGATGCAACTATTGTGTTACCATTACTATTAGCATCATTAGAATAAATCACTATAATTCGGACATTCTTCGGCTATTCTGAGTAATTGGTTATATTTTGCAGTGCGGTCACTTCTAGCGGGTGCACCGGTTTTTATTTGCCCCGCATTTGTTCCAACTGAAATGTCTGCAATTATATCGTCTGATGTTTCGCCGGATCTGTGTGAAATTATAATCCCAAAATTAGCTTTACGGGCCATTTCGATGACTTGAAGAGTTTCTGTAACTGTGCCTATCTGATTTAATTTGATTAATATTGCATTTGATGCTCCCTCATCTATACCTCTTTGGAGACGTTCTGGATTTGTAACATACAAATCATCGCCAACAATTTGTACCCTATGACTCTCTAATTTTGTAAAATCTTTCCAAGATTCCCAGTCGTCCTCTCCAAACGGATCTTCCATTGACACTATTGGATAGTTGTCTAACCAAGAAGAATACAAAGATGCGAGTTCTTTTCCATCAATTATTCTATTGTCAATGTGATAATTTTCTCCATCAAAAAATTCTTGAGCCGCTACATCTAGAGCAATTGAGATTTGTGCCCCTGGAGAATAGCCGGCTTTCTCTATTGCGCCCATTAAATATCTAAGTCCATCTTCATTACAAGGTAAGTTTGGAGCAAAACCTCCTTCATCTCCTACACCTCCAAGTAAACCTTCATCTTTCAATACAGATTTTAATGAATGATAAATCTCTGTCCCAGCTTGTAGGGCATCAGAAAAACTATTGAAGCCGTGAGGCACTACCATGAATTCTTGTACATCCACATTTGAAGCTGCATGTGCACCTCCATTGAGTATGTTCATCAAAGGGATAGGTAATCTATTATCGTGATTTATTGAAATATAAGACCATAGTGACTTTTGTGATTGAGTTGCTGCAGCTCGAATTACCGACATTGAGGCTCCTAGAATTGCATTAGCACCTAATCTCCCTTTATTCATGGTTCCATCTAGAGTCAACATTGATGCATCTATTTCTTCTTGGTTAAAAACGTCTAATCCTACTAACAAATTTCTAATTTCTTTATTCACATTGTTAACGGCTTTAGATACACCTTTGCCCATCCAATCTTTCTCCCCATCTCTTAATTCAACGGCTTCATGACTGCCTGTACTTGCTCCGGAAGGAACCGCTGCACGGCCCATGAGAATTCCATCTACAAAACAATCTACTTCTACGGTGGGATTACCACGTGAATCAATAATTGCGCGTGCTTTAAGATCGGTGATTATGCCGCCCATTAGTTACTTCGAAGAGCAATGATGGTCTGAATGTTACTATCGTCAAACTAGGAATTTAACCAACTCAACCAACGAGAGACCTTATTCTGTACAGCGGGAACTTGAATTTCAGAATGGCAAACTTCTTCCCAGCAAAGTTGTTCCTCGGAAGGAGATATTGAGAATAACTCAGCCTTGAATATAACTCCATCAGGATTGTCGTGGCTATCTCTCTTATCATCTACAAAACAATGTAAAAGATGTTTTGGATAGTGATGCATTTTACCAGAATTACAACAACACATCAACACACTTTTCTCCAGAAATATCAATGATGATCCTGTAGATTCATCAATATCATGACCTATTACTTTACAATTGACTAGAAGGGTCGCGACATCCACATTATACCACTGAGATTTTGAGGAAGAGAGATTCAGATTAGAGACGTCGTCTAAATACTCCTGAACTCGAAGATTACCTATTGCATCGTCCTCTGACATGTATTGTCAGAAATCGGCGACCCATTTGAATGCAACTTAATTCAAATCATGATGCTAAATGTATGATTATTACCTGAATACGGAAAAAATGGTTGAGCAAAGGCTACTCAAAATAACAATAACAATCAAAAAGGGTTCGCTTTGCGGATTAATCATGGCTGATGTAGATTCACTTGATAGAGCTATCCTGGCATACCTCAGAGATTCAGGAAGAGCACCATTTGTAGATATTGCAAAAAAGGTAGATGTTACTGAACGTACTGTAAGAACTCGTATGAAAAGAATGGAGGAGATTGGAGTCATTAGGGGTTATACAATCAGAGAGTCAGGTATAGGTCTGACCGCATTAATACGACTAAAAGTTGGTTCAGGAGTTGAGATAGGGAGTCTGGCTGGAGAATATTCTGGATGGGCGGGTGTTGAATGTATTTACGAGATTAGTGGAGACGCGGATTTGGTCGCTATTGTTCATGTTGATGATACCGTCTCACTAAGGAATTTATTAGATCGTATGTGGTTAGCTGCACCAGGAGAAATAACTTCAACACAAACAGAATTAGTCTTAGAGCAATACTAATTCTCTTTAATCATTTGATATCTGTAATACTTCAACTTACCAGACTTAAATGAGTCGTAAACAGGAGTTCCTTGAACTCCTGCAAAAGTTTCAAAACTACGCCTAATGGTTCTTGGTACAAGTTCAGTGATTCTTTCTTTCTTGGCATCATTTATCATATCTAAAGCTTCAACTACTTCATCAGTGATTTCTTTCTTGAATTGTACCAAAAATCCAGCATTATGGAATATTTCTTCTGTTTTCTTCATAGTTTCCTCATCGCGAAAATCGGTCCAACAAAAGTATCCTCCTTTTCTCAAAACACGAAAAACTTCGCTAACAAACTTGTTTATATCACCATAGCAATGAGAAGATTCGACATTATAGACGATATCGAAACTGTCATCATCGAACGGTAAATCTTGAGCGTTTCCTACTATAAAATCCAGATTTTCCTGATTATACCAATCATTACATAAAGATACAGCCTCCTTTGAAAAATCTACTCCAATTAGAGAAGATGGTTGCTCAGACTTAGCAATCCAACTAGCGCCTCCTCCTCGACCAGAGCCGACTTCCAAAACTTGCTTATCGGTTAAATCAATATCTCTGATATTCATATGGTACAGTTGTATGAATAATCGATAAGGTTCATCTTCCGGATCCAAAATAGGGCTATTTTCGTCCACAAATCCATAATTCATGAATCTAAAATCTACCTTGTTGTGTGCTTTAGATATCCTTTGATACCACCATTTCCATAATCTATTTTGTAAAGAGGCAGGGGAAAACTTGAGTACGGTAGCAAAAATTCTAGCAGGGATACCCATTGACATCTTGTCACCTAAACTTTCCACTTAACTGAGCACCCAATACTTTGAGTCCTGTTATCTTTGATTTCTTTTCCTGCTACCAACAAATCAATTGCATCTGAAAGTTCAGAAGTTGTTGCATGAGAAGGGTCTCTGGGAGAATCATCAAGTCTACCTCTGTAAACTACATTTCCAGATGCGTTAATAAGATAAAATTCGGGGGTTCTTTCGGCACCATAAAGTGTTGCTATAGATTGATCTGCATCATGTAAGTAAGCATATGACATTCCCTTAGATGCCCTTTTCACCATATTAGGCCAAGAATCTGATTCATAATTAACGGGGTCATTGGAATTAATTCCAATAAAACCAATATTATTATTTCTAGCCTTCAAGGCCATCTTCTCAATTCGGGATTCGGAACCTACGACATAAGGACAATGGTTACAGGTGAAAGTAATTATTGCTCCATTGTCGCCCATAATTTCACTTAGAGATAATGTGTCTTTACCTAGATTCTTATTGGCGTTAGGCAATTCAAAATCTGGAGCAACTTGTCCTGGCTCTATTCCTACTGAGGCGTTCATATTTGATGCAGACGTAACGTATTGTTCAACCCTTTGGAGAAATCCTCTGCTTCATGTTTTCTTGTCTGTCCACCGATTCTTGTAATCTTCTTCTAGCTAATCTATGCTCAGGATCTATATCGAGGACTTTTCTCCATGCAATAACGGATTCGTTTACATTTTCGCCATCATGTAGAATTGCTGCAATTCTTAGCCTTGCATCAATATGCTTCTTATCATATTTGGCTGCAGCTTCAAAGTCTGATTTAGCCTCATCTATTCTTCCAAAGTCAAGATATAGAAGTCCTCTTTGATACCACGCCTCGGAATGAGTAGGGTCATATCGAATGGCTTCGTTTAACGGTCTTTCTGCCTGTTCTGACTTCTCCATAGCAATCATACAGGCTCCCAAATGGACCAATGCCATAATGTGCTCAGGATCTTGGGAAAGAAGTTTACGCAATTCGTTTTCTGCCTCTTTCCAATCACCAAGATTCATTAGAATCTCGGAACGTCTCTGCCTTGCCAAATTTAATTCTGGTGCTAATTCAATAAGTGAGTTTGCATCATCAAGTGCAGTGACTAAATCATCAGCAAGCAATGAAGCTGAACATCTATTCAATCTGGCTTTGATATGATTTGGATTCGATACAAGGACCTTAGAGAAAAATGATTTTGCCTCAATAAAACGACCCTGTCTCGCTGCAATCATGCCTCTAATAAATGGGATTGAGGGGTGGCTTCGGACATTGGTTGATGCTTCTGAAACTAAGGCATTAGCCTGATCTAATTTGCCCATTTCTAAGCACAAATGTGCTTCTTCTAAAGATATCGAAGGATGATCTGGTATGAGCCTTCTTGCTCTTATCAAAGCCACTTCTGCCTCTTTGATTGAGCCTTGATATCTTAATGCACGTGACCTTCCAAGCCAAGCCAAGCCAGATTCTCTGTCTTTTTCTATTGCAGAATCAAAAGAAATTGTTGCATCTAATAACAAAATGTGATCGTGCTCTCCGGTCCTATCTCTATGCTCATCGGCAGCCAACAAATGTAATCTCCCTTGCATAATATGTAATGAAGCACTTTCCCAAGATTCTTCGGGCGCTTCTTCCAATATTCTCTTCGACCATTCAATCGCTCCTGCACGGAATAATACTAGACTCAATCGCCCTCTAACCTCTGCATCCTCGGGATTAACTTCTAACCATTCTTCTAAAACTGCTCTTGCAGAATCTAACTTTTCTTCATTTTCAAGTATTTCACTTTCTATCAAAACTGTGTATTCGCCCAAACCTGATGCTCGACGAACGGCCTGAAGAGCTTCTTTTGATTGGTTCTCCCCCGCAGCTAATAATTTCGCCTTGAGCAACCAAGCTTCAGAATTAGAATTGTCTAGATATAAGGCTCTTTCAATAGATTCTAAGGCTGGTCCGATTTCTCCTAATTGCATCAATTTAGAAGATTTAGAAACCCAACCTTCTGATGTTGATGGTTCCTTGAGGTGTGGATTTGTCTGATTTTGTGCTACATTTGCTCTTTCAATAATATTTGAAATATCTTTATCTCCTTCTGTTAATTCGAAATCGACACCTAAAGCATCTAATCTCCTAATATTTCGATTTAAACGTTCATCTTCACTTCCAGAAAGTAATATTGCTTGTTCTTTTAGTACATTAACATCATCTGGATTAATTGCTATCAAACGTTCTAATGTCCTATCTAGTGAATCGAGATCGGCCTCATCTCTCTGTATTGATGCCAATGATAAAAGGATTGAGGAGCTTTCAGGAGAAAGTAAATTTGCTCTTTGATAGAAATCTGCCGCTCTATCAAATTTACCAGACTCGTGAAATAACTCCCCTAGACCTCTTTGTTCTTCACCGTTAAGTTCTAAATCTTCAGATTTCATATCTGCTTCAGTAAGAATTGCATCTAGCCTTAACACGAGAGGAATTATGCCTGGCAGTATATTTTCACTTCCCTCTACTTCTGAGTCTCTCTGATAGTTAGAAAGAATAGCCCTAGCTGCATGAGTTGCTATGGCGCAAGATTCACTGGAGCTAATGGTTACGTCCTGTTCAAAAAGTAATGATTCGGCCGACTCTAGAGATTTATGAACAGCCAATAATTCATGAACTTCAGGAGTTTCACCAAGAATGGTATCTACTCCTCTGGAAAGTAGATCTAGACGATTAGAAGTACTAGCCAAGTTACCTTGTAAATTACCGAGTTTTGCACGCATCTCGTCACGTTGCCTTAGCACTGATTGATGTCTTAACCAAAGTGTTGCTAACACAATTCCGACCAAGCCATACAACGCTAGAATTACCGACGTCGACTGCTCCATCCATTGGGAGCGGGAATGTAGGACTTTTGATGGCTTCTACTGATGAGGAGTCTTACAACGCCTTTTTTAATGTAATTAATTTTCGCCAAAGAGGTTGAAATCTTACATATCTGATACTGAGTAAGCTTGGACTCCAGATTTCCTAGTGACTTTTCCTACTGAGGAGGCGACTACGCTATCTATACCGGCACCTGCTGCTAAGGTAAAAATTCGATCCGTTACTTTTCCAGCAAATACTAGACCTTTTGCGCCCTCGGATTCTGCAAGTTTTGCTTCCAACGATGCGGCTCCAATAGGTTCACTTCCAGAACCGTCTTCATTCACAATAACTGCTTGGTTTCTTTTCAAACCCTCTAACATGCCTGCCCACCCTTTTATTTCATCAGGTGCTTCAAGTATTTCTTCACCACGGCCTACTGCAGCATCATCTTCTTTTGCCAACTCAGCCTGAATACGAGATACTAATTTGTTGGCAGGTTCTTTTTGAGCTAGGCATTTAGTGATTACTTTACCTTCTAGATGTTCAACTTCACGACTTTGCGGTGCTAAAGCTACATGTGTTAATGATTTACCCAACTTGCCGCTAAGTTCCATAAGTAGAAGTTTTCCGCCTCTATCTCCATCTACAAAAGCTGTCACCATTGTTTTGGAGTTAGCAAGAGAAACTAATTCATCTTGAATGCCGGAGCCCATTGTTGCTATTGCATTTTTAATACCGTACTTGAGTAAATTCTTAACATCATTTCTTCCTTCTACGATAATAATTGCGCTGCCATCTGCAACTTTAGGACCCGCAGTCATTCCAGAAATGTCTTTTTCTGTATCTAAAGTTAAAACCGAACGTACTTCATCTAGTATATTCTTAGATTCGTCTTGGCCTGAATTTACCATATTCAACAATAGAGTCTTAGCGCGATCGATTACGTTATCTCTCTTTGCAGACCTGATATTCTCAATTGCTTTGACTTTTATTACTGCTTTACATGGGCCTATGCGGTCTATGGTTTCTAATGCCGCTCCAATGACTGCCGTACTAACCTGATCGATAGATGAAGAAAGGGAAATGTCCCCTTGTACTTTTCCTTTGTTCTGGTTCAATGATACGTCCACATGTCCAATGCGGCCTGTTCTTTGTAATTTTCTTAGTTGTAACTGGTCACCAAGAAGACCTTCGGTTTGACCAAATATGGCCCCAACGACGTCTTTTCTAGCGACTGTTCCGTCACAACGAATTGTTGCGTGTATGATATATTTTCCTTCTGTATTTGACATAATAATTCCTTTCCGGTTTTCGGCCCAACTAGAGGGGCTTCGCTCCCAATTACCTAGTAGGTTTCTGGGTTGGATGGGCGCAAAACGCCCGCGAGTGTGGCTGATTACCAAACCATACCCGCAGATACACCCTTCATGAAGCCTCCTATCATTCTAAAGGAAATAACTCATTTTTAAAGAAATCAAAAATCTAGGTAAAATAACCGGGATAGAGATTAAGTCATAGAGCCTTCAACGAGGTTCATGGTCGAACCCTCTTCGGATAGGCGAGTGGTTTTTCGAGGAGTCATTGGTCTTGCTCTCAATGATGGAAATCTTACATTTGGCGAAAAGAGATTGATTACAAAACTTGCCAGAGCTTTGAGGCTAGGCGATGAAGAACCAAAGATGATCTATGATTCAATCATAGAAGGTAAGGATATTGCAGAAGGGGCTGCCTTGACTAATAGTGAAAAAATCTCAACCTATGAACAAGTTCTAGAAACTTTTCTGATACATACTGATAAAACCGATGATGAGTTAAAAATTATTGCATACTTGAGGAAGGTGTTTGAGTTAAGCGATTCTGAGCATAGAGCAATTCTTAGAAGTCTAGATCGTCAATTGGAAGAAATTGTACATCGAAATGTGCGGCAAAACATACGATATGAATTAAAAGAAACCATGGAAAGATTATCGGAGATTGTCGATAATATTAGAGTACAGAAATAAGGGATTTGAATGAGCTCTGGAAATAATCTTGATGAATTTCTAAATAATCAACCAAAAAATGTACATTCCTCGGATAGGGCTTTGGCAAATTTGGTTAGAAGTGCTTACCCAATTGGAGTCCCCGCATTAATAATGAAATCTAGTACAGATAGGATGTTGATCTCTTCGGGCTATTCATTCATTCTAGGCACTCCCGATGAGCTCCTTAGAAGTCTAGCATCTTGGCTAATTACAGAAGCAGGAAATACTCATAGAGTTTTATTGAAATTAATAAAGAGGTTATGGAAAAGACATGGGAGAGAAGATGTAGCTTTAGCGGCTATTTTACTCGCCAATATTGATCATAAGGGAATGGGGACAAATCCTTGGGAAATTTTAGAAGATTCTATCCATCCAGTAGAGTCGGTCGATTCATTATTACTGAATATAGAAGAGTTATTCAGAGCAAAACGTCAACCTCCTAGAGAGGATTTAATTTTGAAATGGATAAATGGACGAAAAATAGATCAACATTTATCTCTAATAGTTACTTATTCGGGAAAGGTTCATGGACATGATTTTTCTAAAGAGGTAATTGAAAAAATTAGTCAAATTGAAATCCCATCTGGAGATTCGATTTTAACTAGAATAAAATCGAAATTATTAGAGAATTAAGCGTATAACTGATTGCTGATGACTGTGTCCGACATCTATGGTCGAGCGTCTATTGCCCTCAGATGACCCTATTGCAGAAGAGGTTCTAGAATGGACAATTAAACGAGATTCAAAAGATATTACACAATTAATGAGGTGGATGGAAACTGCTGAAATAAGACGAGATAGACAAGTTCTATTGAATAGAGCTATGGATTTGATGGATGAAATACAATATGCATTAAATCGGCTCAATGAATTAAGGTGAGAATGTGCGATCTTTGCTTCTTGCGGGAGGAAGATCTAGGAGAATGGGGAGAGATAAGGCGCTAATCGAAATTGATGGAGAGGCAATGATTTCAAGAGTGGTTGAAGCTTTAGTAGAGGCGGGTAGGGAGCCAATCAGGATTGCTGTTGCAAATCCGGAAAAAATGGAAGAATACGCAACAGTAATTAATCCTAATTATAATATTGAATGGGTCCTAGATTCGGTACAACACGCTGGCCCAGTAGATGCAATAATTGAAAATCTAAATGATTCTTTTTGTTTGGAAGAAGATACCATTCAACTTGCAACAGTGGATGTGCCATGGGTAACCTCTGAAGTATTCTCTAGCTTAGAAAACTCCATATCAAAAAAAGATGAAGTAATAATGCCAACTGATGGAGAGTTTTTACAACCTTTACTCTCATTAATTCGGCCAAAATTACTACTTAATTCATTAAACAATTGGGATGGAAAACCTTTGCACAAAATGTTTCTTGAAATACCTCATTCTCTATTGATTGTAGATAACAATTTGATTAAAAACATAAACACTGAGAACGACCTCTAGAAAAAAATGACGGGTATAACTTGATATGGAGTATGGCCTAGTCAAGTCCATGATGGAAGGAAATGATTCCGGAAGGCCTGCAAATATGATGTCGTTTATGGATGCTATGAAAAGTGGTTTCAAAAACTCTTTTAGTTTATCTGGAAGAGCGTCTCGATCCGAGTATTGGTTCTGGGTTTTGGGCGGATTAATTTGGCAATTTACAATGATGATTGGCGGCATTATTTTGGGCTTTATGGAAGTTCCAATTTTACCTACATTAATGATACTTTCAATATTTTTATTAGTTCCTGGTTCGATTACACTTGTAGTTAGAAGACTACATGATGTAGGTAAGTCTGGATGGTTTTGGTTTGTAGCTTTAGTACCAGTTGTTGGAGGACTTTACTTAATTTATCTCTTTGTACAGGAAGGAGATATGGGCGAAAACATGTACGGATCTGTTCCGACTAATATGCTAGAAGAATGATGCCGTATTAAGATGTGAAAACAGATAGGCACGTAAGTGAGCCGTCTGCTTGCATTATTGGTTCCATATCAACTGACATCAGTCTGAATCCTTCATTTTGAAGTATGTTTCTTGTTTTAGGGAAACCCCCTGCAACAATTAACCTATCATTTGAATATCCAATTGTATTAGAGGCATAACTTTCGTTATTTGGTATCCAAATAATTTCTTCTGCAAAGCGTGAAATCTGATTTTCTGTGAGGTGTCCTTCTGCAGCAATAATGGTTCCTTCTCTAGGAGATGAGCACACTGTTGTCAAATGTAAAGTAGTCTCGGGGACATTGATTAATTCAACATCATATCCATCCTCTTTAATAAAATTAGAAAGGAAATCTGCGCCTTCTTTATTTGTTCTTGTTGAAATACCGACAAGGTACCTGTCATCAAAGAATACTATGTCTCCACCATCTAATTTTGCTCCCTTCGGCATTCGAATAATTTCAGCAAAATTACTCATGTGATCCATTACTGCCTTTTGTTCTCCTTCCCTAGAGGGATGACCCATATTGGGTATTATTGCCTTGCCGTCCACCATTACAGCAGTATCCTCAACGAAACAACTATCAGGAAAAGCGGGTAATTCTGGTAAAACAGTTACTTCTGTTCCGTGGGCTCTAAGAGCGGTGACATATGCATCATGAGATCCTTGGGCTTCTTCTTGGTTAGGTGTTTTTGTACCGAAATAACTAGAGAGAGCTTTGCTGTAATTAGAAGAAATACTTCTGACTACAGCCGAATTACGACTTCTGTCATATGCTCCTGGCACGGTACTCCGTCTTAGGTTCCGTTCATAATGCTTCGGAATACGGATATGGAATGTATTAATGAGGAATATAAATTTCCATAATATGGTAATTTCAGAGGTACACTACCTATTATTCATTTACATTCCTACAAGTCGGAGAGTATGGAAAAGTTAGTCGAGAGTTTAGATGAGCAAGGGAAAAAATTGAGCCCCGTGCTTCCTCCAGGGAAGAAAAACTATCTTATCGATATCGATGGAACTGTAGGTGAAGATATACCAAATGAAGAACCGGAAAGAATGGTTACTGCTGAAGCTTATCCAGATGCGATTGAAACAATAAACGGATGGTATCTCGAAGGTCATCATATTTGTTTCTTCACTGCACGTACTGAAGAACACAGAAAGGTTACAGAAATATGGCTCAATGAAAAGGGGTTCAAGTACCATTCTCTGCTAATGGGTAAACCCCGGGGAGGGAACTATCATTGGATAGATAATCACGTTGTAAGGGCTACTCGTTACACGTCCAAATTTACAGATATGGTCAAACGTAACGTCGAAATTGAAGTATTCAATGATGAATAATTCAATCGTCTCTACGCGGCAGTAAGAACGCGGCACCAAGTAGGCTAATAGTTGCCAACAATGACCCAAACCCAGGTAAACTAGGTCCAACGGCCTTGGAATCGTTTGTGTATTCAGATGCCCATAGGTCATAGATTCCAACATGTAGCCCCATAGTATCGTTAAGAGATAAAGTGTCTCCAGCGGAGATCATTCCATCCGTGTCTACGTCATCGTAAGTGAATGTCATCTGAAGGAACCCATCTGATGAGTTTGCTGTTCCTAAAGCCAAAGGCCCTGAAGCCATAACTGCACAATCGTTGAGATCATCTATGTCTTCACCACCACAGTCTAGGAATCTAAGTTCGAAATCACTGATTGGGGCGGTGTAAGTCATGTTGTCTGCAACAGTTCCTGATTCAATTGAGGCGAGGTTGTCATTGTCATCGTCATCTTCATCGTCATCCTCACCATCGTCAGGTTCCGACCACTCGTCTCCATCTGCAGAGTGCTCGAAGTCCTCGCTTTGTCCGAAGTCATCAGTGCAATGCCAAGTAGAGGGTTCATCATCATGGTCACTATCATGGTATTCACAGTAGTACCACCAGTTATCCCAGTCTGAAAGGGATGCGTCATCCTTACAGGACCACCTCTCTTCGCCGACATCATCTGGGTTTCCCTCCCATTCACAGTAGCCACCGTAATAACTGTTCCAATCAATGTCGTGATTACCATCATCATGGTGGTCGTCATCTTGGTCGTCATTAGGTTCGTCGTAGTGTAACTCTGTCCATTCGTATGAGTCGCATTCATCCTCGGACATTCCCTCTAACTGAACATGAGTGTAACTATTGTAGCAGCCAGTGAATGGCTCGTCAGAGTGAGGTGAATCGTAGTCCTCTAGATACATCCATGAGTAGCAAGTGTCCTGGTCCGCATCTGTAATGTAATCTCCGTAGGAATTCCAGCAGACCATCTCTGGTTCAGGCTCATCGGAGCCATCTTCACAATCAGCGTATCCATCGTCGACCCAATCCATCGGGATTGTCTCCCCTGATCCACAGACAAATTCATCCTCACCTGCGAAATCTAACCAAACTGGAATCGAGGTTT
>CERB01032026.1_pt1 | contig 67304 bp, 59 predicted proteins | sample 356271 | NCBI WGS metagenome assembly CERB01 (sample SAMEA2621155, study PRJEB7988) | marine metagenome | isolation source: saline water (ENVO:00002010), including
GGTGAATTAGCATCTCCCTGTAATGAACCCAAGGGTTCACCAATCCACAACATTGGAGCATCGTCCCTCTCTCCTTCTCCAATTGCAACACGTCCATCAAATGGCACAGTATCAAATACTGCTCTCATAGCTTCTACCGCAGCACCATCGGCCGCTTTACCATCTCCCTTACCTATCCATTTTGATGCAGCAATTGCAGCCGATTCAGTGGCTTGAAGAAAGTATTTCTCTAATTCGGCTGTTGTCATATCACTTCGGAGTAGTAATCAGCATTCAATTATGTTGGTCTCCTTTGCTCTTTTTTATAACTTGAACATTGGTGATTCTAGATTCTGGATATTGGCCATCTGAATCTTTCTCAATAGATTTCAACATATCCCATGCGCATAGTAATCCTGCATTAACTCCGCATAATGCTTCCATTTCAACTCCTGTCATCCAATGAGTTCGAACTGTAACCGTACATCTAAGATTAGAACCTTCAATATTCCATTCTACAGAGCAACCTTCAATTGGGATAATGTGACAGTGAGGTAAGATTCTTGGAGTTTCTTTTACCGCCTGAATTGATGCAATAGTTGAAATTTCTCTGACATCACCTTTTTTTGAACGTCCTTTAACTGCATTAATACCTGAAGATGACAATTCCAAAACTCCTGTAGCAATCGCCTCACGGAAAACTACATCTTTACTACCAACATCAACGATAGCAGACCATGAATCTTTTAATTCATCGACGCTCATGTAATCTTCGGAGAGAGTACTCATTATTCAGATAAACGGAAGTTAAATCTGAGATAAAAATCATCCAAGACCTTGTTTCCAAATTTCACCATCAGATCTTACTTCTTTTTTCCACAATGGTGCTTGTAATTTAAGTTGATTAATTAACCAAGAACAAGCTTCGAAGCCGGCCTCCCTATGTTTCGAGCCGACATGAATACAGACTATAGGCTCGGATGGTTCAACTATGCCAATTCTATGTGCAACTAAAACTGATTTGACGCTAAATTTATCTATAGAAGTTTTGGCAATATCTGAGAGAATATGATTTAATTTATTTTCCCAAGCATCAAATTCAAGTCTCTTGACTTTGATTCCATTATCGTCACCTCTTGTTAATCCTACAAATGAAACTACACTTCCACATCCTTCAATATTCAATAAAGAACGAAGAAAGTTTGGATCGAGTTGATCCTCTTCTATTCTAATGATTACTTCCTCTTTTGACATCTGAGTAACCCGCTTCTGAACGGTTCGAGTACAAATTATCGGATGAACTCTTTGATTGTAAATGACCAAACCTTTCAAACAATATACCTCATACGCAAATGCGTGAAGGAGAGGATTGACATCTTGGGGGCGGGTCTATCAGGCCTTGCTGCAGCGACAATACTCGCCAAGGCAGGTAAAGAAGTTCATGTTCACGAGATACGTAAAAATAGCGGTGCAAGATTTGATGGTGATTTTCAAGGAATTGAGAATTGGACAAGTGAAATTGACTTTTTTGATGAAATGAGAGACTGGGGGCTGGAACCAGAAGAATTCAAATCAAATGCATTTGATATAATTGATTTGATTCATCCCGATGATGTCATTACAAATCCAATAACTAATGGTACAGCTTTTAGAGTTGTGGAGAGAGGAACAGACGAACATTGCATAGATCAAGGGTTCAAACGGATGGCAATTTCAGCCGGTGCAAAAATTCACTATGGAGTTAAAGTTAGTCCTGATGACTGCGATATCGTAGCAGCAGGCCCAAAAGACTCTAGTGCACTTGCTTTCGGAGAAATCTTCCATACGGATCATCCAAACCATGTAGCCTTCCAATTGAATGATAAATTGGCACCGGGCGCCTATTCATACCTGATAATAATTGATGGAGTAGGGCTGATTTGTACATGTTTATGGAGAAAACAAAAGAAATCAGGAAGATATCTTAATGAAACCATAGCTTGGTATGAGTCAAACTACGAATTGAATAGGATACCTATCAAAAGAGTTGGTGGGAAGGGGGATTTCAGTTTACCAAAAAAATATATTCATGAAGATAAGATATATGTTGGAGAAGCAGGAGGCTTGCAAGATTTCATGTGGGGTTTTGGTATGAGGTATGCAATTACTAGCGGAGTTCTAGCAGCACAATCGATTCTCAATCAATGTGACTATGAGGTTGAAGTAAGGAAGAGACTTGTTCCTTTGATCAAAATAAGTGCAATAAATAGATTCTTAATGAACAGAGTTGGAGATAGAGGATTTAAATTTATAGCAAAATATTGGATGAGAGATCAAGAAAAGAAGGGAGATGGGTTGAGTTTTATGAAGTGGGTATATCAACCCGGCATTTTCAGAAAATCACTTTGGCCTCTTGTTAAATTGTCTATGTTGAGGAAAAAGAAATTGAAAGATGGGCGGATAGTTCATAGGATGCCATTTAGAGAATCTTTGAAGAGAGATTTATGGGAACCCAGCGATAAAGCTAACCATATAGCTGAACAATGGAATGAAGTTAGAAAAGGCGGTGCAAACCTCTCATTCAGTGAATCTGATGCTTAAAATTAGCATTACTCTGATTCCGTTTCTTTCATTAACGAATTGTCTGTGCGACATACATGACTTCATGGCCAGACCTTGAGCCTATGCCCAACAAACTAGTGAATTATGGCGTTACTGAAAACGGCATAGCCATTATTGAACTGATATCAGACACTGATGGAAAACCTCTTGAAGAAGGTAGAACATCTGTTAATACTTATACTCGAGAAATGTGGGAAGACATAGATCAGGCAATTCTTAATGCAAGATTTGACGGAGATGTCTCTGTAATATTATTAACAGGGCATGGCGAGAAATTTTTCTCAGCAGGAGCAAGTATAAACTATCTCAATACATTATCTCCGAGATACAAATATTTCTTTTGCCTACATGCTAATGAAACACTATCTCGCCTTGAGCAAACTCCAAAATTAGTTATTGCTGCACTCAATGGACATACAGTTGGAGGCGGCCTAGAGATTGCTATGGCAGCAGATATTAGAATTGCTCACAAAGGTAATTTCCAAATTGGTCTACCAGAAGTTTCGCTGGGAGTCCTAGCTGGAACTGGAGGTACTGCAAGATTATCACGACTAGTTGGTAAAGCAAAAGCAATGGAAATAATGGTCACAGGAAGAAAATTCTCATTCGAAGAAGCTAGAGATATGAGTTTAGTTCATGACATATATGATAGTATCAGTTTAGATGAGTTTAGAATGGATGTATTGGATTATGCCGGACAATTTACTTTGCCTCTAGCAGCTGCTAAAGCTATTGGAAATATCAAACGTAGTGTACAAAGTGGTATTGAAATACCTCTTGAATACCATTTGGCATTAGAAAGAGAATTACAGTCAGATCTATTCCAATCGGAAGATGCGAAAGAAGGAATAGCATCCTATGTTGAGCGTAGAACACCTAGGTTCAAAGGGAAATAATATTCTGTGCCAAATGTACATTTATTCATATACTAACATCGCTCCGGCAAATATATGTCAGGTAGCGAAATAGTAGAAGGATATACCCCGAACTTTGAGGCATGGATTAGAGACTTCAATGAATGGCAAACAAGAATTGGTTTTGACCCATCTTGGTTAGGAGATTACAGATTCGATATAAAATTTGACTGGGATACTGCCGGAGATTCTATTGAGTTTGGAGATTTCAAGGGTATGCCAAAGTGGGAAAGAAGGATGCAGATACCACAACAGAATATTAGAGATGCAATAATTAGCATGGTTAGTGTACAAGGAGATACAGAATTTGCGAGTGTAGAACAACAAAATCATCTTTTAGCTACTGCACCAACGGAATATGATAAAAAATCTGCATTAAGAATTATGTGTGAAGAACAGAGACATGGTTGGCAAATGGCCTACCTATTATGCACTTATTTTGGTGAACAAGGAGTTAGAGAAGCAGCAAAACTACTGGAGAGAAATGCTCAAGATGGAACAAGAATTCTAGGTTCATTCAATGCCCCAATAGATCACTGGCTTGATTTCTTCTGTTTTACGCATTTTATAGATAGAGATGGGAAATATCAACTTAAGATGCTCAGCACATCTTCATTCAAACCACTTGCAGCATCAATGGGGCCCATGCTTAAAGAAGAGTCATTCCATCTTGGAACTGGAGCAAATGGACTAAGAAGGATTGTTAAACAAGGAGTAATACCTTGTGAATTATTACAAAAATATTTGAATAAGTGGATTAGTACTGGTCTAGATTTGTTTGGTACTGACGATTCTACTAGTGCACAATGGGCTTATGTTTATGGCGTTAAAGGAAGATATGATGAAAGAGAAAGTGATATTGAAGCAGATAGAGAGCACTTAAATGAAGCCAGTCGAGATTTATATTTCCAAGAACTTCGTGAAGAGATGCGAAGGATTAGTGCTGCTAGGAAAGAAGGTGAGCCTGAACTTTTCATACCATCAGACAAATTTAATAGAGGAATAGGCAACTATGCTGGAAAGAATTATACAATTAAGGGTGAAAAGTTCGAAGGTTCTGATGAAGAATATAAAGAATATCTAGTCAGCGTATTACCAACAGAAGAAGATGAACATAAACTGATGAATGATTACATGAAACAAGAATGGATCCAATATCGCGAATGGAAAGGTAAATGATTGTTGGTTGGTGATTATATGCAACATGTAGCCTTATTAGCCTTTGATAAACAAAAGTGTAAACCATTCTTTGATAGATTGACCGAATTATTCTATGAACATCATCATTCTGCAAAAGAAAATGCCGAAGAATATGAGAAATTATTGTATATGGTGAAAAAACCATATGATAATAACATGTTAGATATGATTGATGAATGGATGGGGCTAGAAAAAAGGGAATGGCGAGAAGAAACAACTAGGGAAGTAAAATTAGCACTATATGCAATTAGATATCCGGACACCCTTCTACTAGATAGCTTTACAGAAAACCCCAGATCTGATCTTAAAAGACTCTCAGCATACTTACATTTTACCCATCATACATATGCAATATGGGATGAAGATACTAGAAAAGGGCTAGAAAAAATTGGAATTAATATTCCTGAAACAGAAGTAGCTGACCCGTTCATCTATGGAGCATATGTAAGTGCGATAGAGTTATTGAAAGATGTTGCACCATTTACATGTTTCCTAGAACATGATGTACCAAGACAAAGGCTATTTCAGTCGGCTCTAGCAGCATATGGAAGAGAATAGTGAGCAATACCTATTGACTATGCCCATTACGTATGTGTATGCAAGTGCGCACTGTGGCAGTCATAGGGGCTGGGACAATGGGTTCTGGCATAGCTCAAGTTTGTGCACAAAGTGGGTTGCAAACCAAGATTTTTGATGCTTTTCCTGAAAGTTTGGATAAAGGGATGGAAAGAATTTTTGCATTTTGGGATAAAGGCATAGAAAAAGGTAAAACAAGGAAAAATGAGAAAGAAGAGTGGAGTCTGAATTTAAAATCTTGTTATGAGATATCGGAGGCGCTAGAAAATGTTGACTTGGTTATAGAGGCAGTTCCAGAAATTATGGAATTGAAAAAGGAGATTTTTTTGAAAATTGATAAATTAGCACCAAAGCATGCAATACTTGCCACCAATACTTCCAGTTTACCAATTTCAGAGATTGCAAATGTTACTAACTGTCCTGAAAGAGTAATTGGTATGCATTTTTTTAATCCAGTACCTATAATGAAACTTCTCGAGTTAGTGAAACATGAGAAATGCTCTGAAGAAACTATCAAATTGGCTCAGTCAATAGGCCTAAAAATAGGTAAAGAAACAATCCTAGTCAACGATGTTCCAGGATTCGCGACTAGTCGATTAGGAGTAATTATCGGAAACGAAGCAATCAAGATGTTGTCTCAAGGAGTAGCATCTGCCAGCGATATCGATACTGCAATGAAGCTTGGATATAAGCATCCTATGGGGCCTTTGGAACTTTCAGACTTAGTAGGACTGGATGTAAGAAGAGATATCTTGAATAGTTTGGCAGAATCTTTCAATGATGAATCATATAGACCTCATCCATTGTTAAATAACTTGGTTTTAGAAGGCAGTTTAGGTAAAAAAACGAATAAAGGAATTTATATCTGGGATGAAAATGGCAAGAAAGAAAGGGATGACTTGCCAAGATAGGTGTTCAAATGGCTAGTCTTATTGTTGAATCGATAGGCATTATTGCTGGTACACTTGGAGTTGTTGCTTGGATACCTCAATTAGAGAAAGTTTGGAAGCAGAAAAAACATGAAGGAATCTCATTACCGACACTATACTTAATTTGTACTGCATTATTGTTATGGCTAATTTATGGTTTGATTATTGGCTCGATTTCTATAATTATCTCAAATCTTGCAGCTTTAGCATGTATCTTGAGTTTGATGTACGGAGTTATTAACTTAAGAAGGATTGAGTAATAGAATTCATTCTTCACCAAAAATCGGATTTCTCTTCTCTAAAAATGCAGAAACTCCTTCTGCAAAATCAGGAGTTAAAGATGAATTAGTGATTAGTAGTTTTTCGAACTCAAGTTGAGTTTCCATGAAAGTAGATGTTGAAGCATCGATTAATTGTTTAGTAGATCTACGACTTGCTTCTGCCCAATTCCCCCATTTTTCTGCTACTTTAATTGCGCATTCTAGAAGTTGTTCAGATTCGACTAATTCGTCAACGGCACCATATTCTAATGCCTTTTCTCCACTCCATACTTCATTTTCAAAAAAGAATTTTTTTGTTCGTTGTGTTCCAACAAGTCTAGGGAGTAACCACGTAGTGCCGCCATCAGGAGACAATCCTAGAGAGAAGAATGCTGCGGCTAATTTTGCTTCAGGGACACATATCCTATAATCAGCACACAAAGCTAAACCCAAACCACCGCCTGCTGCGGAACCATTTATTGCTGCAACAAAGATTTTTTCAGAGGCACGAATTTTCAATTCCATAGGATGAAGGATTGACGTCAGACCACCCACTAAATCAGAAATACTGCCGTCATCTATTGCGGAAGCAAATGAGTCTATGTCAGCTCCAGAACAGAAGAATTTCCCAGTTCCGGTCATTACTATTGATTTTATTGATGAGTCTTCAAGTAAGTTGTCTATAACATCTGACATTGATTTTATAGATTCCATATTTAATCCATTTCTTGATGTTTCTGCAGATAAAGTGACCAAAGCCACACTGTTAGGTAGATGTTCGACTGTAATAGTCATGATTATCCGAGTAGGTATTCACTATTAGAATGCGTGAATATCTAAAGTAAGTACTCCTCGCACTGTCCATGCATACACGAGACCAACTGTATATCGATGGGAAATGGGTTCTACCAATGGGAACTGGAAATATAGATGTAATTAACCCTGCAACGGAAGAAATAATTGGAAAAATTCCAGTTGGTTCCGTAGAAGATATTGACAAAGCAGCTTCTGCTGCAAGAATTGCTTTTGAGTCTTGGTCAAAAAGTAGTATAGAATCGAGGATAGATATTCTGAATGCCCTCTCAAATGCACTGAAGGAAAGAGGAGAAGAGATTGCTCAGACTATTACTGCTGAGGTAGGCACTCCTATTGGTTATTCTAGAGTTGCAATGGTAGGTACACCAAGAGTTGTGTCTAGGAGTTATGCAAAAATTCTAGAAAATTTTGATTGGGAAGAAAAAGTAAGAAACTCAATTATTTGTAAAGAACCGATTGGAGTTTGCGCATTTATTACACCTTGGAATTTTCCTCTACACCAGATAATTGGTAAAGTTGCTCCTGCAATTGCTGCTGGATGTACAATGATATTAAAACCATCAAAGGAAGCCCCATTAAGTGCATTTATTTTAGCAGATATTTTACATGAAATAGGATTACCTCCTGGAGTTTTTAATTTAGTTTCGGGACACGGGTCTGAAATTGGGAATTATATGTCGAGTCATCCGGAAGTAGATATGGTCTCATTCACCGGTTCAACAGGAGCTGGAGTTTCTGTAAGTGAAGCCGCAGCACCTACAGTCAAGAGAGTAACATTAGAGCTAGGCGGTAAAAGTGCGAATGTGGCCCTAGATGATGCAGACCCGATTTTAGTAGCAAAAAAAGCCATAGGGGCTTGCCATCAAAATAGCGGACAAACATGTTCAGCATTAACCAGACTTATTATCCCAGAGTCTATGAGTAATGAAGTTTACAAAATTATAGCGGAAAAAAATAATTCTTACCATCCGGGTGATCCTTTAGAAGAAAATACAAGATGTGGGCCTATGGTAAGTTTAAGACAACAAAAAAGTGTTAGTAAATATATTGAATCTGGAATTAATGAAGGTGCTACTTTGATTTCTGGTGGTCTAGGAATGCCTGAAGGTATTTCCAAAGGATTTTATGTGAAGCCAACTATATTCGCAAATGTAACTACTGAAATGAAAATCTGGAAGGAGGAGATTTTTGGCCCTGTTTTGGTGATTACAACTTATAAAAATGAAAAAGAGGCTCTTATGTTAGCAAATGACTCAATATATGGTCTATCCGGAGGAGTCTGGTCTAAGGATGAAGAACGAGCGATAAGATTCGCTAAAAAAATGAGAACGGGTCAGGTGAGTGTAAATGGAGGGGCATTCAATGTTAGTGCACCTTTTGGCGGATACAAGCTTTCAGGTAATGGAAGAGAACTTGGCACGCATGGGCTTAATGAGTTTCTAGAAATTAAATCAATTCAGCTTTAAAAAATTGTTATTTATTATTTACCGAGCCATTTAGGAGATTCACGATTTAGGAAAGCATTCACACCTATTTCTTTGTCTTCAGTGTCAAATAAAGCCACAAATTCAGACCTCTCCATACGTACACCTTCACTAAAAGGTAGATCAAGAGACGCCCTTACTGCACGTTTTGCAACTTTTGTAGTATAGGGGGACTTTTTGGCAATATTTTCTGCCAATTTCATAGTAGTTTCTTTAAGATCTTCAGGAGTTGTTACTGAATTGATTAAACCACAAGAAAGTGCTTTTTCAGAATCAATCATATCTCCTGTAAGGACCATTTCTAGTGCCTTCCCATATCCAATTAATCTACATAATCTCTGAGTGCCTCCACCACCTGGAATTAAACCTAGATTTATCTCAGGGGTCCCAAATTTCGACCTATTAGAGGCAATTCTGATATCGCAAGAAAGTGCTAATTCAGTACCTCCTCCCAAAGCAAATCCATCAATCATAGCTATGGTTGGTTTGGAAAGATTCCATACTTTTTCCCATGCATTATCTTCAAAGAAGGGTCTGACATCATCTGAATTTTTACCAACAAATTCGGAAATATCTGCGCCTGCAGCGAAGGAATGTGGTTTCGGTTTCTTACCATCTAGAGGTGGATTTGGTGGAGCACCTGTGATAATAATAACTCTAATTAAATCATTATATTCAGCCAAATCACAGGCTTCTTTCAATGCTTTATGAGAATCAGAATTTAACGAGTTTAATTTATCAGGTCGATTTAAGGTCCAAACAGATACAAGCCCTCCCTCTGGAAAAGTACCTTCAATCGGAATGTTTTCTATTAGCAGGGTATCATCATTCATACTTTACCGAAGAAGAACGAATGTTTGAATATACGGTTAACCCAATTTCATTCTTTTTCTAACTCAGGAGGAGAAATAGGAGGGAAACCCGGAGGAGGAGGCATAGGAGGAAGCCCAGGAGGAGGAGGCATAGGAGGAAGTCCAGGTGGAGATGGAATTTCATTATTTATTAGTAAAGTATCTGACTCTATTTTCTCATCTGTTTGACTTCTACTCTCTACAACTAGAGGGATAGTTAATTTCAATATTCTTGTATTATCTATCCTTACATAAGATACACCAAGAGGCTTGGAATCATCATATTCTTCAGATTCTTCAAGTATTGTAAGTCCATGATTTGGATCATCCAATAAACTAGCAAGATCTTCACCATCTTCAACTTCAGTCCATAAACGAGCTTTTGCGGCTCTTCTTTCAGCTAAGGCCATTCTTCTCTTCCTCTCCAAACTCGAACGGATTTCTGCTTGTCTGGACCTTCGCTGATCAACAAAATCTTCTATTTCAGATTCCATCTCCGATTGAGCATCAGAAGTAATAACTAACTTTTTAGCAAGTTTAGTACCATCTGCAGCTTCTACATTGCCTAGAGGAAGAGGGGGCATGGGAGGTGGCACATCTTCGGTATTCTCTACAATAAGAGATTCTGCGGATGGTACTGGCATAGGAGGTAATGGTGGCGGACTGAAATTTCTTTTTTTGCGACTACGCTCAAGTTTATCTTCATTCTCTAAATTAACAACTTCTAATTCTTCTACAGTGTTGATTGGAATATTTGGAATTTCTGTCTTTTCAATTATAGGCTCATTATCAATGATTTTAGGAGGTGGAGAAACCAGTTTTTGATTACCAGTAAACATCAATATCGCCAATATAGACAATAGAACAACTCCTCCTGCTACAGAAGAAATTAAGTCCAGCCTTCCTTGAAAAATAAAAAACAAAATAAAACCGAAAAATAAAGAAAACCAACCAGTTATTCTAATTAAAGACGGCATAATATCATCTCTGCGAGTGGGGGCCCTATCTTCACTTTGACGGAGGTTTGAGCTCTTCATAAAGAATCCTTAGAGACTTCCCTCTGTGTGATTTAGATGCTTTTTCATTTTCGGATATTTCACCAAAAGTACGACCATCGCCGGATTCAGGGATAAATATTGGATCAAAACCAAAGCCGTTTGTACCTTTAATCTGAGTTGAAATACTACCAGAACAAACGCCTAATGCACGAAAATATTCTCCGTTTTTATATAAAATCGAGTAGGCACGGAATTCAGCATTACGATTAGACTTGTCAGCAAGAAGATTGATAATTCCCTCATTTCCGATAGTTTTTGAGATATAAGATGAATAAACTCCAGGGAAATCATTCAAAGATTCAATAAATAAGCCTGAGTCTTCAACTAACAAAGCATGATTTTCGAACTCAGTTTCGGAAATTAATTCTAAAGCTTGTTGAATTTTAAGTTCGGAAACATCAGATATCGAAGAAGATTGGGGTTCTATAAATTCTGGAGGCAGGCCATTTACAAGAAACTGTTCAACTTCATATCCTAAGTTAGATAGTATCGCATTTGCCTCAATGACTTTATTTCGATTACTAGTAAGAAAAAGTACCTTCATAAAAATCACTAACTTCTAAGCATGATACCTTACTCTTCCTCTAATGGAGTTGAATCTTTCAATGACATCTGATCCTGAAGGAGTAAAATCATTAGAAGAATTAGAAAGATATCCCTCAATCATTGATTCAATTGCATTATTCTCTTCATAGTGACTTGCATTGAGGCATTCGTGTAAAACTTGTAAATCAAGTCCCAAATGTTCAATCTCAGGTGAAATCTTAGAAAGGCCAAAATCAATTATTGTTAAGTCTCCATCATCGCTAATAATCACATTATGTGTAGTTAAATCACCATGGGATATCCCTAATTCATGTAATTGACGAATTAAACCGCCGAATTTTTTAATTTGTTTGTTATCGGATTTACCATTCAATAAAGATTCGTACAAAGTTACGCCTTCTACTTCGGATAAAATAATCCAACCTTCATCTATATCAACATCAAATAAGGAAGGAGAAGATATCTCTGTAGAATGTAGTTTTGTTAATACTCTAACTTCTACAGATAATCTTTGACGTGTTAATCTTCTATCTAAATCGGGATGACGATATGAACGAAGATTGCGTTTCTTTAAAATTGCCTTATCACCCATCCAATATCCCGAAAATACCGTGGCTTCAGCCCCCTGATGAATCATTTTGGAAGTTTTCCATAATGGCACAGACTCATCATCCATGTGTACCGGAGGTGACATACCTTGAAAGAGGTTAAACCTGACCAATGAGTGAAACCACATGTCTATGGGCCTACCAAATATGCCTAGAAACCAAGAAAAGGTAATGCCTAGGCTATATTCAGAAGAGAGAATTGAAGAAGAAGCAAAGAGGCTTTTAAATGCAATAAAACAACCAGAAAGGTGGACTCTAGAACACTGCAAATCAATAGCCGCATATACTTTAGAAATTAATGAATTAAAAAAACAAAAAGATGTTTATCTAATCGCTCATTCTTATCAAACACCGGATATTATCTACGGAGTAGCAGATGAAGTTTCGGATAGTTATTCTCTCTCTAAATCTGCTAGAGATGCTAAACAGCAGATAATTCTTTTCTCTAGTGTGAGATTTATGGCAGAAACTGCAAAAATACTCAGTCCGGACAAATTAGTAATACACCCATCGCCTGAAGCTGGTTGCTCATTATCAGAAAGTATTACTGCAGAAGATGTCAAAAAATTGAGAAGAAAATATCCAGGAGTGCCAGTAGCTTGTTACATTAATACTACAGCGGAAGTTAAAGCCGAAGTGGACGTATGTGTAACCAGTAGCAACTATCTGAAAATATGTGAAAATCTGCCCGGAGATAAATTAATCTTTGTACCAGATAGATTTATGGGTGAGCACTTACAAAAATCACTAGCCGGAAAGAAAGAAGTTGTTATTTATGATGGAGAATGTGAAGTTCATGCATTATTTACCGGAGAGAAAATCCTTTCTTGGAGAGAAAGAGCAGATAAGGCAGGAATTGATCTTCAAGTTCTAAGTCATCCTGAATGTTCTGCTGACGTATTAGAAGAAAGTGATTTCATAGGCAGTAGTGAAGTCTTAATCAAAGAATCAATTAGATTAGGTAAGGAAGGAAAAAATAACATCATGCTGATTACCGAATGTGGAACTGCGGACAGAGTATTGGCAGAAACCAATGATGAATTGAATATTATTGGAACATGTGTAATGTGTAAACATATGAAAACAACACTTCTAGAAGACATACTCCAATCATTGAGAAGCCCCAGAGATGATCAAATAATTCAATTAGAAGAGGAAGTTATTGAAAGGGCGAAATTTTCTCTTGATGAGATGTTCAGATATGCTGAAGCCTAGTTACTTACTCTTTTCTCAATAGCTGCTTGATGAGATAATAGCAGCAATAATGGAATCAACATCAATATTGCTGATTGTAATACAACAGAGGAATACTCTTCAAAGGTCTTTTCAAGAGAATATATCACTAGCTCTGAGTCTCCATTTTCATCAATCTCAATCCATGTTACACCATTATCAAGTACATGAGGATTTTCTTGATCTAAATCATCAAGAGTAATCTGAATACGGCCATTATTGTCATCAATATGCCATAAGAATACTTCTCTGTTAAAATTTTCAGGGTCTAAATTTATAGGAGGGGAAGTAATTGGTCGCTGTAAAAATGCAATATAATTTCCTTCAATGCTGGGAGATTCTGATGGCCATAGAGGATTAGAAATCATTTCTTGATTTCCCGTTAAAGCATCTACTAAGATTAAACGATTGAGAGGACCTACATCAACTAAAACAACTATCAAACTTCCTTCCATTTCAATATCAATAATTGTTGAGTTATTATAATCTACTGGAATCTCATATATTCTTTCAAGATATTCATCATTAAGCTCATTCGAGAAATTTTCAATTAAAATATTAATCTCAATCCCTGGATTAAATGGTGTTGTGACGTTAATAATTGGGCCATTAGTCGTATTATATGCGGAAGCAAATAATTGTCCTGAGCCTTCAATTGCAGTTAAACCTTGGATGTTATCGGAAGAAATTAATTCTTCGTCTAGAACATTTATTATTTCCATTGTATTATTCTTGACTATGACTAAACATGGTTGACCTTGATTGTTCTCAATAATAGAAACTCTATCTAATTCACCATTATTCGTGAGACTAAATATAGGCTCAAAAACTTCAATAGATGAATTGTTTAGTTGGAAAAAATCTAAGTTTGATCCATCAAAAAGTATGAGATTATTATTTGATAACTCAATTTGAGGAGGAGATGTCCAATTATTTCCTTCAATAATTGCCTCTTTCTCAGTACTTACATTCCATAACTTGATTGTTATTTCATCGTCAATATCCTCAACTCCGACTACCCATCCCTCTGAACCAGCGGCATTTGTTGGATTGACGCCCTCAATCGGGAAATCTTGATGAGTTGCGTCCCACAATAACACTCCACCTGTTAAAAGTAATACTGCGGCAATAAATGCTTTTGTTTGACTGGAACTAGGTTTTTGTATAGGTTGGAAGAATTTTTTAGTAATAATCCAGGACTCAGAGAACCATTTCTTGGGATTATCAATTGCTCGAGCTAATCTTCTTGAAAACAATCTTTCATCAGCGAATTGCCAGATTGGAGTATGTGTCTTAGCCGTAATTTCAACAGCAAACATAGCAACAATAATTCCGCCAATAATGTCCGAAACCCAATGAATACCGAGATAGATTATTGTAAAAGCAGTTATTACAATAAAAAGTAGCAGTAACCTCCTATATCTTAACCATCGTTCATCGGAATCCCATCTTTCCATAGTTAACCAAATTGCAAAAGGAAGTCCAATATGTAAGCTAGGCATACCATTAGTGAAGGGGTCAATCTGTATGAACCAGTTATGAATCTCTGGAGTTAAATCATAAGCTATTGTTTCCATCTCAGGGATATAATTTCCTGTAACTCTGACATTAAAAAATAAATAGAATGGTATAGCTAAAATATAGACCCAAAACATTGACAGAGATACTCTATCTGCCATATATCTATCATCAAAAAATATTGGATATATGAAAGAAGAAAAAGTTACAGCCATAAATCCCATAACATAGAAATGTGTTAAACTAAAAGACAATAAAGAATTATTCAATGAATCTTGTACCCACCAAACAATATCTCCTTCAATCGCATAAATATAGGGTGTCATATCCAATTGAGTATTAGCCATTAAAATTCTATCTAACTGATCTAGCAAATCTTTCCATAAATAAACAGAAAAAACTACTATCATGTGGGCCCAGTATCTTCTAAACATATCAATGAAACCGGAAATTCGAATTTTAGCATAATCTGGCTTAAAAAATGGCATTAAAGAAAGACTAATTATGATAGCTCCAGTAATCCAAGTAAGATAAATTCCACTCGCCACAGCCATATTATCAATATGACTCGGAAAGACTACACGTCATGAAACTGACCCTTCTATGAAATAATCATTTATGATATTCGAACTGTTGGACTGCTAGGAAGTTCTAATGATTCAACTACTTTTTCAACGATTTTATCAAAGGCCTCCGCGGTTGCTCCATCAGGCTCTGCTAATATTCGATGGACACCGTCATCCCCTCCTCTAACAATTCCTGGATCAAAGGGGAGAGATCCCAAAAACGGCACTGAAAGGTTTTCTGCAGCATCTGAACCACCGCCACTTTTGAAAACATCCAATGTGATTGACCATTTACCCTCAGAATCGGAAACTGTCTCTATCATATTACCAGTTGGACCTTTCACTGAAACTTTGGTTTCAGGGTTGGTTACTCCATCAATAGTATAACCACTCATGTTTTCTACCACTCCTATTATAGGAATCGAGATAGTTTTAGCAAAATTAATTGATTTTCTGCTATCTAGTAATGCTACTTCTTGAGGAGTAGTTACAATAACAACTCCATCAATTGTTGGTAGACTTTGAGAAACGGTAAGGGGCTCATCACTAGTTCCGGGAGGAAAATCAATTATTAATGCATCAAGTTGACCCCATTCAACGTCTCCAATAAATTGATTTATTGCACCCAATTTTATTGGACCACGCCAAATTACAGGCTTATCAGGATCTTCAATTAAAAATGCCATGGAAATAACCTTAATTCCATGTGAACCTATAGCTGGATGGATTCTGCCATTTTCGACATGTAAATCTGAACCTTCCAAACCTAGCATTTTTGGAACATTTGGGCCAGTAATATCAATATCCATTATTCCGACTTTCTTACCCCTACGAGCTAAAGAAAGAGCCAAACCAGTAGCAACTGTAGACTTACCAACTCCTCCTTTACCAGATAAAACCATTATCTTATGCTTAATATCTTGGTCTATTTTATTGATACGTAACTTCCTCTGCATTTGTTGATAAGCTTGTTCCATCTGAGCTTTTTGTTCAGTTGATGCCTCAGACTTCTCTTCTTTCTGTTCTGATTTGCCATGATGATGGCGAACCGGAGGTTCTGACATGATTATTGCGTGTAGTAAACAATACTTCAACCCTAGTGATGATTAATTAAACATTAGAGTAAAATAATCTATATTAGTTTAGTTCATTAAACTTGACCTCTTCGGAATAATGTGAAACTATTGTTTGTATGTGTAGGAAATACTTGCAGAAGCCAAATGGCTGAAGCGCTAGCTAAAGATATGGGATTCAAAGCACAATCCGCGGGAACACATCCAGGAGAACAGATTGCCGTAAATGCTGTTGCTGTGATAAAAGAATTAGGAATTGAAATGAATAATCAATTTCCTAAATCTATAGAGATGATAGATACAAAAGGATACGACAAAATAATTAGTATGGGATGCGGAGTTGAATGCCCAAATCTTCCAATTTCATCGGATTGGGGATTAGATGATCCAGTAGGTCACGATATTAATTTTTACAGGAATACTAGAGATAAAATACAATCACTATTAGAAAAATTGTCTCAAACTCAGACCGACGCTTAGAAAAGTGACTCAGGTTTCCCTCTGTTCAGACGAGTGTAGTGTAGTGGTTATCACCGGGCGTTGCCAACGCCTGAACCCGGGTTCAAATCCCGGCACTCGTACCAAACTAATCTATGTCTGAATTACGTAAAATTATTAAAATTCCAGCAAATGATAGTGATAATACAATAAATAAACCAAACACAATCAATATCGATTTATTATCTGAAAACCAGTTTCCAGTAATAGATTCATCAGTTTTATCTAATTTAATTACTAAACTTTGATCGGACACATCTGTTGTAGAAAGATAGATGTCGGTACCTCTAACAAAAATTTCTATCTCTCCATTGGGTAAACTTGAGCGAGGGAAAATCTCCAATGAATATATTCCATCATTGGAGATTCTGTCGACTCCAACACCATCATCTTTCATTAATATCCAGTTATTAGATTCACCAATAGGGGCTAATCTACCCATTTTAACCTGAACTGAAGATAAACCATCAGGATCAACTATTGATATTTCCAATACTTGAGGTATTGGGTCACCGGATTTAGGTACGGCAACTGTATCTGATATTTCATTACCTCTAATAATTGAATAATTCACAAAAGTTGGAGCCTCATTCTCAATAATTAGTATTGAACTAATTTCTACTCCATTAATCAAAGATTTAGTAATTAATCTAGAAGAATCATTCCCGTCTATCAATCTAATTGGAACTAATCTCTCACCAGGTGCAATAATATATGGAACTTGAAATTGTCCCACCCATTTGGAGTCAATTAATGAGAGAGGAATTGATTCTCCACCAGCACTTGTTAATTCTAAAGAAACAGAGCTTACACCATGGCCATCATTTGCCGATATAGATACATCAACAAAATCTCCTCTTTTCACAACATTCGGTGTGAAACTGATGGATGACATCACCGGAGCAGGATTAAGAATTACAATATTTGAGGAAAACACTACAGTTTCCCAAAAATCATTAATTTCTATTTCAACTGTCTTATTTCCAAAATCTAGCCCATCTGCTATTATTAGAGATGTCCAAACATCGTCATGGATAACAGTATCTCCAAATAATCCTCTATCTGATAATTCAATAATCCCCAATCCAAATTGGGACATATCTACAAATATGGAAATAATATCATTATCAACATCATCTACTGAAACTTCGAGATGAGCTTGCCCTCCCTCAGTATACAAAAAACCCTCTCTGAATTTTATATTTTCTAATAATGGAGGAGTGTTTTCTTCGGCAGTGATTATTGAAGGTGAGCGAATCTTATCTAGATTCTGAGTCTCGTAAAAATTAACCTCTCCTTCTAATAGAGGTAAAGTAATTGAACGATTTACATGATGGAATAGTCCTGCTAATAAGCCTTCATTAATCACACTTCCAGATGCCTCTGTGTTGTTACCATAATCTCCTATCCAGTCGATCACATCGACATTATGACCATCTATATTCACTTCCCTACTATCTTGAACAATGATTGATAAAATAAGATCTGAATTTCTAGATAAAATAATTTCATCCCCCTGCCTTAATATCTCAGGAATTACACCTGTTTCTTTAGTTATAGGAGATGCCTCAAAGGAACTGGAAGAAGGCCTTTCAACATCAACCTGGATTGGAGATTCTTCGGGAAAATAATCTGAACTTGAACCATTATCTTCAATATACTGATATCTAACTATTGGATTTTCCCAATAAGATTGAGGTACCGTATACTCATATGTAAGATTATGTTCAGCATTTATTTCTTCGTCTACAATCATGAAGACTGATGATACATTTAGCCAATTCTCATTTCTAATTTTATTTACCTCAAAATTAGTACCTGAAAGATTCTGTTGAGTGGTCTTATCTTCGATTAATCTAATTATCCCAAATGAACCTGAAACATCTCCATCATATGTCCCATCAACTCTTAAAGTATCATGAAGAATAAATCCATTTCTATCTTCGAAATGTAAACTATCAACAGTTCCGTTAGTGTAAATATATGGAGCCTCTTCTGAAATAAGTGCATTAAATTCTGCATTACCGATATACTTCAAAAGATGTTCTTCTTGAACTCCATTTATCCATAGATCTTTGTATCTAAATTCTTCTAATTCAAGATCAATATTTCCATCTGCAAAGTCAATAAAGCTTGTAGCATCTGCTTCTAAATTTATATTCTGATATTCACGTAAACCGTCTGAATCTAAAGACTCGAAGTAAAATGAAGAGATATCGCCTGAGATAAATAGAGATTCATTGTCTGAATTATCTAGAAAATATAACATTCCATGGCCATCAACTAACAAATGCTCAGTGTAACTATCTTGTAACAATGTACGATTATAAAATGCTTCAGTCACATTTACCGAGATATTCAACCCATCCTGAATAGTCAATAAATTTCCTTGTCCACGCATCTCAAACTCCTGCCCAACTAATTCTTCGTCATAATAAGTCTGGTTTAACCAGACCTTGTCTAAATCGAGTTCAATATCCATATTATCAAAATTATATAGTTCAAAACTTCCAGAACCTAATTCATTTGATGTGAGACTCGGACCTATTCTTTGCTGCCAACCTCTACCTTCAAAAATAAGATTGGAACTGGACTCAGAAGTTCCTAAAATATTATTTTGCCATGTTCTATTGCTGGTCACTTCATGATCTGCTATTGGTTGATTCCAATTTGTGACTCTAATAGAACGGCTACAAGATGCTTCCAAAGTTTCAATCGAAATCTCAATTTCATCCATGAACATAGGTTCTTCAGGCAGAATAATATCAATTTCTCCACCAGCTAAAATAACATTAGAATTAAAGTTACTTCCTATTGTCTGGTTAGCACGTAAATGACTTATTGACGTGTCTACTAAGTGAGGTGTGGTGCCATTAACAAAAGAGGGAGAGAAAGACACTACATAACGGTGTATAATTAGTGGATTATATACCGAGAAATTACCATCAGCATCCATTACTGGGAATTGATCTACTCCCCAATCAGCAAGTATTTCACACTCTATAAATTCATTTTCTTCAGCAGAAACCAATGATGAAAAACTACTAAACAATAAAATAAAAATAATGAAAAAAGCTTGTTGGATGCTTTTCATGATAAACTCTAGGAGAATATGCTTTTGAAACTTAGGTATCAATGATTTTTATAATGTCTCTAGAATAATGGTTCTTCCCAATCATCTTCTTCTCCAGATCTCTCTTTCCAGAGATTTGCAGGCATGTCATCATATATACCAGCATAAGGATCTTCATCATCAACCTTTTTTCCTCTCATCTCCATTGCAGCAAGAGCGAATGCCTCGGCTGTAGATTTAAACTTCCAATAATGGATTCTCCATTCTCTTCCATCCCATAATGTTGTCTCTTCAGATTCTGTAGTCAATAGATCGTAATCTTGTAACTGATAGAAAAGATTACGATCATTAGGTTCTAGTGCGTTATCAATTATTCGATTTGAGAAACCAAAAAAACCCAATGCATGCTCAGCAATACCTTCAGCCACGACAGTTTCCATATCTTCGTCAACTTTACGGCGAATGGCCTGAGTTAATTGTGCAAGTGTCAAACCCATATCACCGACTCCGATATATATTCCATGGATGGGTGTGACTTATCAACCATACTTTATTACGATTACAGATTTGATTTGAATCCCGAAGCCATTAATCGGGAGAAGCGAGTCGTAATCATCATGGAAGAGTCTGGCAAGATGACTTTCTTGGGCCTAGAAGAAAATGAAAATGGCCCTTATGACATTGTAATTTTACCCATACCTTATGAAATGACAACAAGCTACAAGGAAGGAACTGAATTTGGACCAGAGGCGTGCATTAGTGCAAGTTCACAGGTGGAATTATTTGATGAATTATTAGATGATGACCTTCCTTGTGGTTTCAAGTTATTCACCTCAGATAATTGGAATAATGAGGTGTCAAGTCTCAAAGAAGCTTTAGAAAGTATTGAAAGATTTTCTTCAAAGTGGGTTAATGGTGAACAATTTCCAATATTTTTAGGTGGCGAACATGGCATATTATTACCAATAATTAGATCTCTAAAAAAACATCCAAAAATTGAAGGAGAACTAGAAAAATTAACTATTGTACAAATTGATGCACATGCGGATTTAAGAGATGAATTGAATGGAGAAAGATTTTCTCATGGAACTGTGATTAGAAGATCTTTAGATGAAGGTGTAGGTAAAATAGTCCAGATAGGTATCAGAGCATATTGTTCGGAAGAAAAAGAAATAATTGAGAGTGATAGAAGAGTGAATACATGGTTTGCCAGAGATCTAATTAGTATAGATTCAGAAGACTCAAATTGGAACGAAATGATTGATCAAATCAAGAACTTATCAGGACCCATATGGCTTAGTTTCGATATTGATGGATTAGATGGCATTCTAGTTCCAGCAACGGGAACCCCAGTCCCCGGAGGATTATCATTCTGGGGAGCAAATAAAATAATACAAGAATTATTTAATGCTAAAAAATCACAAGTAATAGGTGCAGATGTTAACGAAATATCAACTTCACCAGGCACTAACCTGACAGAATTTTCCGCAGCTTTAATTGCTACAAAGATTATAGCTTGCCATATAATGAGTACGAAAGGATAATGATCGTAAATACTTTATTAATTCGAATAATTGATCCCATATTTAATCAAATATGCTCTGAAATTGAAACTTTGTGATGCAATTCTTTGTATAATTGAATATTATCGCAAATACATGCATGTAACAGTTAGTGAATTTTTAGAAACCGGAGACATTATGATTATTCCTCTTTTTCAAGATACGGAAAAGGCACCAAATAATTCGACAATAGGTTTGAGTAGGAGTGCAAGTATTGCTGTAAAATCCGCGATTTCTAGTGACGGTTTTGACGGAAAGGAAAAATGTCAGATTTCAATATGGACGAAAGAATGTCAAATAATACTTTTAGGAGTTGGCGATAAAAATAAATTGACCCCTAAGAAATCTAGAGATTTTGGTGCGAAATGCTTTAGCAATCTTCCAAATAATCAAGGAAGGAATGTTGTTATCAGATTTACTGCAGGATGGAATAATCAAAATATGGCATCATTTGCAGAAGGAATGATACTAAGAGATTATTCATTTGATAAGTATCAAAAAAAGAAAGACGAGAAAAATGATAGTGAATGGTCAATAATTTGTCAAACAACAAAAAGATATACTAAAGATCTCGATTTAGAGATAAATAGACTTTCTTCCATAGCTACTGGTGTGCACCTTGCTAGAGACTTAGGAAATGAACCTGCAAATCGACTTTATCCTGAAGAGTTTGGAAGAAGAGCATTAGAATGGTCCAAAGGAAAAGAAAATGTTGAAGTTGAAGTCTGGAACTTCTCTCGTCTCAAAGAAGAAGGAATGAATGGACTCATTGAGGTTGGAAAAGGAAGTGTACATAAGCCATGTATGGTATTCTTCCGTCTTAATCCTACTACAGAGACCAATAAACAAGTTCCTTGTATTGTAGGTAAAGGTATTACTTTTGATTCTGGAGGAATTTCAATCAAAGGTAGTGCAGGAATGGATGAAATGAAATTAGATATGCATGGTTCTGCTACTGTTTTTGGACTCTTTCAGGCTCTTCATGCAACCGGTTACAAAGGTCGAGTTAATGGAATAACATGTATGGCAGAGAATATGCCAAGTGCTGAAGCATATAGGCCGGGAGACGTCATAGACACATATTCTGGAAAAACTATCGAGGTCCTAAATACAGATGCTGAAGGACGTAACGTACTAGCAGATGGGCTTTGGAAGGCCAGTGAATTAAATCCATCTTACATCATTGATTTAGCAACATTAACCGGATCAATTGTAGTGGCTCTTGGCCATGAAGCAACAGGATTATTTTCGAACGATGATTCATTATCTGGAAGAATTAAGAAGGCAGGGGATGAAGTTGATGAAATTTGTTGGCCTATGCCATTGTTACCTGCATTTGAAAAACAAATGACTTCCTCTAAAATCGCAGATGTAAGAAATCAAGGAAAAGGCAGATGGGGGGGAGCAATTCAAGCTGCAGGATTCTTGAAACAATTTGTCCAAGAACGCGAAGGTGAAAACGGAGAAAAATCCCAAATCCCATGGGCACATCTAGATATTGCAGGAACTGCAGGAATTTGGGGTGGAGAGTCAAATGCAACTGTTAGCCATGGAGCTACGGGAATACAAGTTCGGACTCTACATCGATTAATAACGAGTAAATGAGAAAATTACTCCTGAGGAGATATTAAAAAAATAATAAGATAAACAATTGCTAAACTACCACCTGTAAATATTGTAAATAAAGAGAATAGAACTCTTGAAGTTAGAGAAGTTATTCCTAATTTCCTAGCAAGTCCTGAGCAGACACCCAGAATTATTCTGTCATCAATTGGTCTTACAAATGGTTTAGCACCAATTCTAATCTTCTTAAGTGCAGAACCTTCATCCATCAGATCACTCATCGGTATCGTCATCATCTGAATCTAAAACTTCAAAATCGGCCTCTACAACATCACCTTCTTCAGACTCATTACCTTCATCTGAAACCTCTGCGGATGCTGCTTCGTACAATTTAGATGATAAACGATGCATTAATTCTTCTAACTCTTGTATTCTTGATTGGATACCTGTTTCATCTAAGTCTTCATCTGGAACTGGTTTTTCATCTGAGATGATTAAAGATTCCAATTCTTTCAACTTTTCTAAAACAGGGCTAACTACTTCCTCAGATAATTTCTCTTTCGTCTCATCAATTGTTCTTCGAGTTTGGTATACTATACTATCTGCTGTATTTCTTAGTTCAACTCTAGCTTTTTTACGTTTATCTTCTTCAGCAAATTCTTCGGCATCGCTTATTTTTTGTTTGATTTCTTCTTCGGATAATGATGTTTGACTCTCAATTTTAATTGATTGTTCGGTACCTGTACCAAGATCCTTTGCAGAAACATTCACAATACCATTAGCATCGATATCAAATGTAACCTCAATTTGAGGCAAACCTCGTGGAGCAGGTGGAATACCCATAAGATGGAATCTGCCAAGGGTTATGTTATCATTAGCAAACTCTCTCTCGCCTTGGAGAACATGCACTTCGACTGCTGGTTGATTGTCTGCTGCAGTTGAGAACGTTTCCGAACGCCTGGAAGGGATCGTTGTATTTCTTTCAATCATTGTAGTCATAATTCCACCTAATGTTTCTATTCCTAAAGTCAAAGGAGTTACATCAAGAAGAAGAACGTCAGTAACTCCTTCATCGCCGACAATAATTCCTGCTTGTAGTGCTGCCCCTAAAGCAACTGCTTCATCAGGATTAATACCCTTGAAAGGAGATTTTCCTACTTCTGATTCTATAGCCTCCTGGACAGCAGGAACTCTAGTTGAACCACCTACAAGAATCACCTTATCAACATCCCCCTTGCCTATCCCTGCATCCTTCATTGCTCTTCTTGTTGGAGCCATTGTTCGCTCGACTAAGTCTGAAATTAAATCTTCAAACTTAGCTTTAGAAAGTGAAAGATCCAGATGTTCAGGCTGACCATCTTTCATTGTAATAAATGGTAAGTTTATCTGGGACATTGAAGTACCAGACAACTCAATTTTAGCCTTTTCTGCAGCCTCACGTAAACGACTCATTGCTTGCATATCTTTTGTTAAATCAATTCCTGAAGATTTCATATATTCGCTAGTTATCCATTCAACGATTACTTGATCAAAATCATCACCACCAAGCCTATTATCCCCACTTGTTGCCTTTACTTCAATTTGCGGTTGGCCATCAACTTGGTAAATCTCTAGTACAGAAACATCGAATGTACCTCCACCTAAATCATAAACTAGAATTGTCTGATCTTCGTCCTTATCTACCCCATAAGCTAGAGCTGCTGCTGTTGGTTCATTGATTATACGAAGTACTTCTAGACCAGCAATTCTGCCTGCATCTTGAGTTGCCTTTCTTTGAGCATCAGTAAAATAAGCTGGACAAGTTATCACTGCCTGATTAACTTCTCGACCTAGATATGATTCAGCATCAGCCTTTAATTTCTGTAAAATGAAGGCGGATACCTCTTGTGGAGTATATTCATTATCATCAATATTCTGAACCCAATCAGTACCCATTTCCCTCTTAACTGAAAGAATGGTTCTCTCAGAATTTGTTACTGCTTGTCTTTTAGCAGTAACACCTACTAATCTTTCACCGTCCTTGCTAAACGCAACGACAGAAGGAGTCGTCCGAGACCCCTCTGAATTGGCTATTACCACTGCCTGGCCTCCTTCAAGAGTTGCTACACAGCTGTTTGTCGTTCCAAGATCTATTCCTATTACAGGTCCACCCATTTTATTCACTTCCTATTTCAATTATCATTTCTAATATCGAATATAACATCAAGTATGCCATTATTTAGGCTCCATTCAACAATCTGACTTACAGGTTCGGTTAAATCAAATCTCTTAAAGGGCCTTAATTGAGTTGTTTTCATCAACTGAAATGCCCTACCAGAATCTATCAAATTAATCTCTAATTCCGACTCTACAATATCTAATTCACGAGAAATGTCTACCGTTGCATACATTCTATCTTCATGAATATGGATGTCGACTTGAAGTTCTTCTTCATTATTCTCTTCTTGATTTAATTCAGCATCAACTACTGGAGTAGGAGTATTTACTTGTATGTTAACTCCCATGTTCCTGAACAATTCTGAAAAACCATCCGGGCCATTCAACATTGATTCCATAGTTTTTCTAAAATCATCGGAATTGCCATTTATGTCAATTTTCATATCCTGATTAGATAGTTTCTCTGGATCAATACCCATTTTTTCGAATTGATCACGTACTTGGGAAAGCATATTTCTAAGAATGTTAATATCTATTGGCATACCCATGTCAGAAAACATTCGTGCCATTTCTTTGAGCATTTGCTCTTCCCATTCATCTCCACTATTTTCATCCATATTTGCCACTACTTAACTCGAGGTTGTATAGTGGGAAGGTACTATCCTTTATGAACCTCTCGTTTTGAATTCTTTTGTAAATAAGAATTGATTAGAAATGTTATTGTCACGGGAGCGGTTTCAAATCTGTTAGGTTACTCGCGAGGTTGTATGTCAGATGCGGAACATGAAGTTGCTTTGGAGGATACTGACCGTATTCATGGCCGAACTGCTTTAGTGCGTAATGTCGCTGCTGCTGTTTCTTTGTCGAATGCTGTTAGATCGACGTTGGGCCCCAGAGGGATGGATAAAATGCTAGTCGATGCGGAAGGAGCAGCGAGTGTTACTAATGATGGAGTGACGGTTTTAGAAATGGCTAAAGTTGAACATCCAACTGCTAATTTACTAATTGCCTCTTCAAGTTCACAAGACCGTGCAGCAAGAGATGGAACTACTACTACGGTAATTTTGATGGCTGAGATGCTACAAAATGCTCTGGAATTAGTAAGGGCTGGAATCCATCCCTCAATAATTATTAATGGCTACAGAATTGCAAACAGTAAAGCATTAGAAGAACTTGATAAGATTTCACGTTATGCTAATGATAGAGTTCTGAAAGAAGCAGTTGTTAAAACTTCTTTACAAGGAAAAATAGATTCTTTATTGTCTAAACATCTTACTGAATTAGCGTTAAATGCTGCAGAATCATTGTCTGATGAGGAGGGAGGTAAAGACTTAGAAAGACTAAGAATTAAAAGAATACAGATTTCTGGTGGCAGAGCATTAGATAGTGAATTGTTACCGGCATTAGTGCTAGCGAAAACAAAACTTATTGGGGCAACTTCTACTTTTTCGGATGGAGGGAAAGTTGCAATAATTGATGGAGCTATTGAAGAGAGAAAATTGAGTTTGGATGCACAAATCGAGATTAGCGAATTAGGTGTGTTAAAAGATTTTCAGGCTAGTAATGAAAAATACCTCACAGAAATTGTAGGGCACCTAGAAAAATTAGGAGTTGATTTACTTATAGTTAGAGATGGGATAGCAGATGAAGCTATTTCCATACTATCTGAAGCAGGCATTACCGCCTATAGAAGATTCGAAAGAAATGATCTTGAAAGATTATCAAAATTGACAAATGCAAATATGATTAGGGATGTCAAGAAAATCACTAAGGACGATATTGGAGAATATTCATCACGTTCAGAAGAAAATATTGGAGGGATAAATTATACAAAGATAGAAGGAGAATTTGGTGGTGCTATGACAGTTATCATCAGAGGTTCTACTCCCGAGATTAGAGATGAAGTAGGAAGAGCCTTTGATGATGCCCTAGGAGTAAGCCATAGATTAACCAGGGAGGGAGAGATTCTTCCAGGAGGAGGGGCAACACAGATACACTTAGCCAGAAAGCTAAGAGAATATGCAACTACACAATCGGGTAGAGAACAAATGGCTATTGAAGGATATGCAGCTGCTCTAGAAATCGTCCCTCGTACATTAGCTGAAAATGCTGGCTATGACCCAATAGATATTGTGTTATCACTCTCAGCAGCTCAATCGAAAAATAAAGAAGAAGGGTCTTGGATCGGTCTTAACGGAAATTCAGGCGAAATCTCGAATATGCTGGAAGAAGAAATCTTTGATCCAAAATTTGTAGCTGAGCATGCAATTACAGGAGCAACAGAGGCTGCAATAAGTATCCTGAGGATAGATGATGTATTATGGGCAAAGAAAGGCCCTGAGACTCCAGATTGGACTAACCAGATTGAAGATAATTAAAATATTACTTTAAGTTACTAATCATCTCATCAACTATAGTTTCTAGACCAAATCTTGATTGCCAATTCCAGTCATTTCTTGAAACTTGATCATCAATAGAATCTGGCCATGAATCTGCATAATTCTGACGTATGTCTGGTTTATAGTTACAAACAAAATCTGGCAACCTCTTCTTGATTTCAGATACTAATTCTTTAGGAGTAAAAGAAAGGCCAGAAATATTGTAACCACAACGGGCTGAACTCAATGAATCAATTGGAGCGTCCATTAATGATATTGTGGCTCTAATCGCATCATCCATATACATCATGGGAAGACGAGTATCGCCATTAAGGAAACAATCATACTTTGACTCATCAGACAGTGCTGCATGAAATATGTCTACTGCATAGTCAGTAGTTCCGCCGCTAACAGGTGATTTCCAAGAAATAAGTCCAGGATATCTAATACCTCTAATATCTACTCCATATTTTTGATAATACATCATACCTAAGATTTCACATTCAACCTTAGTCATCCCATACTTAGTAGTAGGATTAAGCGGAGTTACTTGAGGGGCTTTCTTTGGCGTATCAGGACCAAAAACAGCGATAGAAGAAGGAGTGAAAATACGCAAACCAAATTCTCTGCCAGCATCAAAAATATTTCTAGTACCTTCTACATTAATCAATTCACATAATTCCGGATTTTCTTCACCCCTTGCGGAAAGAATTGCGGCTAAATGATAAATGATTTTGATGTTTTGATCATTAATAATTTGAAAAATTCGATCTTTGTCAAGTACATCTAGATTGATATACGGCCCATTTAGAATACATGGATGATTTGGTTTCTCTCTGATATCACTAGCTATTACCATATCAGAACCATAAATGTCTCTTAACGATTGTACTAAATCGGTACCAATCTGACCAAGTGCTCCTGTGACCAATATACGGCCACCCTCGCGTCCAATCATAGTCGACCGGAGAGATGGAGATACTTAGACTTAGCAAAGATTGTTTTTTGGACTAAGTATAAGGAATGTTGATAGGCAAGGTATGTTGGCTTCAAACCCCGTTGATTGGATGAAGTATGTTGTAGTCACGGGAGGCGTCTTGTCAGGACTAGGTAAAGGGATTACAGCGAGTAGCATAGGAGTATTACTGAAATCCGCAGGACTGAGCGTCACTTCTGTAAAGATTGACCCTTATCTGAATTGTGATGCTGGAACGATGTCGCCGTTCGAACACGGCGAGGTATATGTTTTGGATGATGGGGGAGAAGTTGACTTGGATTTAGGGAATTATGAAAGATTTCTAGATATATCATTAACCAAGGATAATAACATAACTACAGGTAAAGTTTACCAATCTGTGATTGAAAGAGAGAGGAGAGGTGACTATCTTGGTAAAACTGTACAGGTCATCCCGCATATTACAAATGAAATTCAAGAGTGGATAGAAAGAGTTGCTAATACACCGAGTGACGGGACAAATAATACTCCAGATGCTTGTGTAATTGAATTAGGAGGGACTGTAGGGGATATTGAAAGTGCACCGTTTATAGAAGCCTTAAGGCAGTTCCAGTTTAGAGTTGGAGAAGAAAATATTTGCTTTGTCCATGTGAGTTTAGTACCTGTAATGGGGCCTGTTGGGGAACAAAAAACAAAGCCAACTCAACATACTGTAAAAGAACTGAGAGGGCTGGGTATTATTCCAGATATTCTTGTTTGTAGATCAGAGAACCCATTAGACGAAGAAACAAGGGTGAAGTTGGCAGCTTTTTGTCATGTATCTCCAGATGCCGTGGTTTCAGCTCATGATGTATCGAATATATATCGGATTCCAATTCTATTAGAAGAACAAGGAGTTAGTGATGTACTTTCAAAAGAAATTGGTTTTGATTTACCAAAAACAAGGCCTCTTTTAGATGATTGGATAAGAATGGCTGAAACCGTAGATAATCTTGAAGAAGTAGTAAAAATTGCTATGGTTGGTAAATATACTGGACTGTCAGATTCATATCTCAGTGTGATCAAGGCATTACAGCATTCATCATTTGAGGTAAATCGTAAACTTCAAATTAATTGGATAGAAGCAGAGAATCTAGACGAAAAGATAAAACAAGAAAATTATGAAAAATATACTGAGGCTTGGGATGCACTAAAGGATTCGGATGGAATACTTGTCCCAGGTGGTTTTGGAATCAGAGGCATAGAGGGCAAGATAAGGGCTGCAGAATATGCTAGAGTCAATAAAATACCATATCTTGGAGTTTGTCTTGGTTTACAAATTGCGACAATAGAATTCTGCAGAAATGTATTGGGTATGAAGGATGCAAACTCCACTGAATTTGATGAAGATACATCTCAACCAGCAGTAGTATTCATGCCAGAGATATCAAAGACACATATGGGTGGAACAATGAGGCTGGGGACAAAACCAACACCGTTTCTCGTAGAAGACTGTAAAATAAAGAGGCTTTATGGAAATCAATCACATGTTGATGAGAGACATAGGCACAGATACGAGGTAAATCCAGAACTAATCTCAAAAATTGAAAGTGCGGGATTAATGTATGTTGGCAAAGATGAAACTGGTCAGAGATGTGAAATTATGGAGTTAAAAGACCACCCATATTACGTCGGAACACAATATCATCCAGAATTTAAATCAAGACCGGGGAGGCCCAGTCCTCCGTTTTTGGGACTTTTAATGGCTTCAATAGGGCAAAAGATTTGAAATTAATCAACAATTATTGGGAGTACTCTAGTAGTTCTATATCCTTGTAATACTTTCATATATTTTTTCTCAGAGAATCTATTATCCAACATTTCATCTCCGGTTTCTATACGTAAACGACGGACAGAAATCAATTTAGCGGGAGTAACTACACCTAATATATCATCAATTGGTATTTTTCTTAAAACACTAGGAGAAAGTTGTAAATTACCTCTCCCTATAAGGAAACCTTGGCCACCCATAGGAGACAAGAGCAAAGTAACTTCGCCATTGTGTGAAGATAAAATGTCAATTAGTTGTTCTTCATTAAGATCGGTTCCTACCTGTTCTTTACCCAATGTAGCATCAATCCCTAGAACTGTCCCCTCAAAACCAATCATGTTAGAAATTGTTCTCAATGTCCCACCAGAACCCCAGATAACTAATCTATCATCATGAATTAACAACTCTCGAATGTGATCTGCAAGTCCTTCTATTATCTCTTCTTCGCCTGTTGCCTCAACTCTCATTTTAGCACCTTGCATCCATCTGGGAGATGCAGGTGTCTTAACTTCGGCATACAATCTAACTACCCATTCGCCATTTCGATATTTATCTTCATCTAAATCAAGAACTTCGGTACTGGATAGTAACAAATCCCCATTCAACCATGACGAAAGTACTTCTGCACCAGCTTTAGGAGATGAAGCAAAACATCCAGAATGCATTTTAACACCACAAGGAATACCAATTACGGGTATACTAGATTTATTTTGAGAATCTAAAGCCGATACTATATCTCGTGTGGTTCCATCACCACCAGCATACAGTATTAAATCAATATTTGAATCAATGAGCAGAGAGACTAATGTGGAGGTATCAGACTGGCTTGTAAATCCTGGAGATTCATGAATTAAGTTGAAATTACCTATAGAGATATTATCAGGTATCCATTGGCTACCCATTCTTCCCTTGCTTGTATACCATTGGATATCTTTGTCATTATCATAAATTTTACTGAAATATAACAAGGCATCACTTACTCTTGGACCTGCCCTGTCTTCTGCACCCATTGAACGAGCAAAATTAGCTTGGCCATCTGAGCCCTTTAAGCCCAATCTACCGCCTAAACCAGCATCAGGATTAACCAACAAGCCAATGCGCATCATATCACTCGCAAAGGGCGTGTGTTAATATCAATACAGCCTACGGGTTTACCATAATGCGTATCGTAATTGCACTTGGGGGGAACGCTCTTCTTCAGAGAGGGGATGAAATGACTGCTGATAATCAAAGAGAAAATATCAGAGTCGCCGTGAAAGCTTTAGCACCAATTATTGAGGAACATGAAGTAGTAATTAGTCATGGAAATGGTCCTCAAGTTGGTCTTCTATCATTACAGTCTGCTGCTTACAAAGAAGTTGAAGAATATCCTCTTGATATTTTAGGTGCGCAAACTCAAGGGATGATTGGTTATATGATTGAACAAGAATTAGGCAATCTTCTACCAATTGAAAAGCCTATTGCATCTATCCTAACAATGGTAGAAATAGACCCCGAAGACCCTGCATTTTCAAATCCAACGAAGCCGATTGGTCCAGTATATACTGAAGATCAGGCTAAAAATCTGGCAAAAATTAAAGGTTGGGACATTAAAAATGATGGAGAATATTGGAGAAGAGTTGTTCCTTCACCGGAACCTCATCGAATTTTTCAGTTAAGGCCTATTCATTGGTTATTGGAAAAGGGAACAGTGGTCATATGTGCAGGAGGTGGCGGAATTCCTACATCTTACGCTGAAAAGGGTAAATTAGAGGGAGTCGAGGTTGTAATTGATAAAGATAGAGCCAGTTCTTTACTAGCCTTCGAGTTAGATGCTGATTTACTCATTATGGCAACTGATACAGAAGGAGTTTACCTTGATTGGGGGAGCGATTTGGAAAGAATTATTTCAAAAACAACACCAGAAGAAATTAGAAAATATAAATTTGATAATGGTTCGATGGGGCCAAAAGTTGAGGCTGCCTGTACCTTTGTTGAACGCTCAGGACAAAGAGCAGCGATTGGATCTCTGAATGACATTCAAAAAATGGTGGATGGTTTAGCGGGAACACAATTTTTACTGGAATAACTTTTACATTTGTGATTAAATAAGCAAGGTATTCATATCATTGTCGTGTCGGGATAGATTACGGAGGCGGAGTGAATGTCGATGATACAAGTAAAAATCAATGACGAAGAAACACATGAATACGCATCCGGAATTACTGCAGGAGATATCTTGCAGAATGTCTATGGGAAAAGAAGTGGTGCAGTAGCTGCAAATATTGATGGCATAGAAAGAGATATGTCATTTACAATCAACGAAGATTGTGAAATTGAGCCAATCTTAGGAGAATCAGAGCAGGGTTTGTACATTCTTAGGCACTCTTGCGCGCATCTACTTGCGCAAGCTGTTGTTGAAATATTCCCCGATGCTAAGCCTACAATAGGACCGCCTATTGAACATGGTTTCTACTATGACTTCCATATGAATCCAATAGGCGATGCTGATCTCAAAAAAATAGAAAAAAGGATGCAACAACTTGTTAGGGAAAATATTAAAATTCATAGAGAAGAATATGAAAATAGCGAATTAAGAGAAATGTTTCAAGGAAATAAATTCAAAATTGAAATCATGGATGATAAAATAGGAAATGAAGTCGGTTCAACCGCCTATAGACAAGGTGATTTTGTTGATTTATGTAGAGGCCCGCACGTACCATCAACTTCTCACCTTAGATGGTTCAAATTAACAAGTACGAGTCAGGCATATTGGAGAGCAGATAGGAATAGAGAACCCCTGACTCGAATTTATGGTATGTGTTATGCAACTAAAGAAGGGTTGAAAGAAAGACAAAGGCAAATCGAAGAAGCTAGTAAAAGAGATCATAAAAAAATTGGGAAGGAAATGGAGCTTTATATGATCGATGAGATGATTGGAAAAGGCCTGCCAGTTTGGCTACCTAACGGAGAAATTCTAAAATCAGAAATAGAAAGATATGCATTGGAAACCGAAGATGAATATGGGTATGATAGAGTTACAACTCCAGTTTTAGCGAAAAAAGAATTGTTCGAATGTAGTGGCCACCTCCCACATTATGCTGAAGGAATGTATCCTCCAATGGAAATGGATGATGGAACTTATTATCTAAAAGCTATGAACTGTCCAATGCATCACTTAGTTTTTAGTAATAAAAAAAGATCATATAGAGAACTTCCACTAAGAATTGCAGAGTATGGTACAGTGTATAGGAATGAAATGTCGGGAACTTTAGCAGGTCTATTAAGGGTCAGAATGTTATCAATGAATGATGCACACATCTATTGTACCCTTGAACAAGTTGGACAAGAGGTTGCGAGTAATATAAAAATGGTTCAAGATTATTATTCATCATTTGGGTTTGAAAATTATCACTTCAGATTATCGCTTTGGGACCCTGAAAATACTGATAAATACATCAAACAACCAGAAAATTGGAATTCTACTCAAAATCATCTAAGAAGAATATTGGATGAACTAAAGGTACCTTATGTAGAAGCAATCGGTGAAGCAGCATTTTATGGACCTAAAATCGACATTCAGTTTACAACAGCCTTAGGAAGAGAAGAATCGATGTCTACAATACAACTTGATTTTGCAGCTAAGGAACGTTTTGAACTTAGTTATAAAGATGAAAAGGGAGAAGAAAATGGTGAAGTATTTGTCATTCATAGAGCACCACTATCAACTCATGAAAGATTTGTTGCATTCCTAACAGAACATTGGGCAGGAAACTTCCCTACTTGGCTATCACCCAAACAAATTCAAATAATTACTATTTCTGAGAAACAAAAAGAATATGCAAGAGAGGTTGAGAAGTCTTTAGCAGATATTGGAGTTAGAGTTTCTGTAGATGACTCAGACGCAACCATTGGGAAGAAAATACGTATGCATAGGAAAATGCGTCCCGCATATATGTTAATTCTAGGAGAAGACGAAGAAAAAGGAAAAACTGTTTCGATTAGAATTGATCGGAAAGGCGAACCAAGAAGTGGAGAACAACGTAATGGAGTCCCTCTAAATGAATTCTTAGAAAAACTATCCGAAGAAATTACTTCTAGAAGTAAAGACTTATCATTAGTAAAATAAATATCGAGGTTTCTATATGGAAGAGGAGGAAATCGTAAATATTGCTGGTTATCGCTTTGTAAATCTAGATGATAGAGATGAGCTAAGACAACCTTTCCGATTTATTTGTGAAAAGCTAAATCTCAAAGGAACTATTTTATTGAGTAGGAACGGAATTAATTTCTTTCTTGCTGGAAATAAAAAATCTATAGATTCTTACATAGAATTCCTAGAATCTGATAAAAGATTCACCGATATACCATTAAAAATAAGTTACACCGATTATCAACCATTTAGAAGAATGCTTGTTAGACTTAAAAAGGAAATTATTTCATTAGGTTTAGATGAAGTTAGACCAGCAGAATTCACTGCACCTAATATCAAACCTCAAGATTTTAAGAATATGTTAGATAATAATGAAGATATATTAATTCTAGATACAAGAAATGATTATGAAACTAGAGTGGGTTTATTTGAGAATGCAATTGATCTCAATTTATCAACATTCAGAGATTTTCCAGAAGCCATCTCAGACCTTCCTGAAGAGTATAAAACAAAACAAATAGTAATGTATTGTACAGGTGGAATCAGATGTGAAAAGGCATCAGTGGTAATGATGAATGCAGGATTTGAAAATGTCAAACAATTAGAGGGCGGCATTCTTGGATATTTTGAAGAGACTGATGGTTCTTATTGGAATGGGGACTGTTTTGTCTTTGATCAAAGAGTTGCAGTAGATACCGATTTAAATGAAACAGAATACTCAATGTGCTTCGCTTGTAGAGAACCTCTAACGAAGAAAGAAAGAAGATCTAATGATTATAAATTTGATTCTTATTGCCCATATTGTGTAGAAAAAAATAAAAATGACTCCTAGATTCTTCGTCTAAGGTTCTCGATGATTTCATCAGTTTCTCCTAATAATGAAAGTGTAGAGTCTATATCTCCTTCATCTAATAATTTCTTACATCCAGAAATTTTGCTCTCAGCGTTCATTCTCATTGGATCATTGACTTTAATGTTAGAAGAATCTAGTTTTTTTCTTAAGTCAATCCACTCACTTTCTACGAATGTGTATAATTCTAAAGCCTCTGATTTTGATTTTTCATATATTTGAAGATCTTTTGTAAGTGATTCTAAAAGTCTAGATGCTTCAACCCACTGTTCTAAATCTACTTTATCTTCAATATTCTTCAATTCGTTTCTCCACCCATCACCAGATTGGCCAGTAGGAAATCTTGCAATCAATTTTTTCCTCTGCCTAAGTGCGCGTTGTACTTTTTGCATGGATTCAGAAACCTTATTTATATCTCTGATAATACTTGTAGCCAATCCTTTAGCAAGTGAAGAATTGCCTGAATCTAATGCATTCTTTGACTCTAATAATCTCTCTTTAGTACTAATTGAGAAACTGTCATCAACATCTTGGATTGCCTTTTCTGCTTCGATTATTGCTTCTTTGGCTTCTATTGTAGTAGCTTCTAAACTGTCAAGATGTCCGGAAACTGAAGATGCTATCTTAATTGCTTCAATTGGATTCTCCGATTCAAGTGCTTCCTTTGCAGAATCAATTATATTTTTTATTGAGTCTAATTGGATCTGTTGAATATTAGAGATTAATTCTTCAGCACCTGCAATTTCATCAACTGCATTTTGCCAATATTGAATTACCTCCTCGGACTTCTTTTTGGAAAGCCGGAAAAATATCTCTGCTTCCCTTAGTGACCCGAAATCAGATTCTTTTTCTCCAGATTCAAATGCCTCTCTTGGACCGTTTATTCCAGGGGCTATGGATTCTGCTTTCTTCAAAAATAGATAAGTTTCTTGTTTTATGTCATCTAAGTCTCTAGTCAACGCTTGAACTCTTTCAATTTCTTCTTCAGCGAGTGATATTGCCTCCATGCCTCTCTCAGGATCATTCCAACATTCCTCTCTTGCTTTCTTCAAAATTGAAGAGGCTTGTTCTAGAGAGATTCCTTTGCTTCGTAATAGTAATACTTGCCCTTCAACGGTATCAAGTTTCTTGATGAATTTTTTTCTTGATTTGTGATTCATATCCTTGGATAATAAGTCAGGAGCCATAGTAACTAATACACAAATTAAGACAAATAAATAAACGTACATTTCCGACGAAATGGAATACATAATTGAGGCTGCAAATGCGAGTCCGAGAAAACTAGTCAGTCCTCTCCATCTTCTAGATGAATGAGTTATAGAAAGGTTTTTTCTAGCAACAGACCAAAGAAATATTGCTAATAGAAAATATATTAATCCCGATATTAAAGCGTCATTATATTCGATATTAGAGACTGATAATGCTAACAAACTAGGATAAGAGATATTAGCAATTACACCTAATCTAGATCTCTGAATTAGTCCATAATCAATCAAGTCAATTACAACTAATGAAGAAATAAATATCATAGATATTGGGCCTAAGCGAGGTAATAGCTCTGGCGAACCAAATAAACCAGAGAATAACCACCAGGATGCAGAAAAAATAAGTAAAAAAGTTACAGATAATGCTATTCTTTCAACTCGAACTCTATGATCTCGAATCACTCGATCAGGGTAGTCGGGTAGTAGAATCACAATTAATCACAATGTGTTATGACTCATGAGTGCTGCGGATATTTGTTTCAGATTATGGCCTTTGAGAATCTACTCCCCAGAGCTTATTCACAATAATAACAAATAATGATAAAAATACAAAGACTAACAAAACTGTTTGTATTGGTTTTTGCCAAGATGGTTCAACTGGAATGTTAGATTCAATATTTATTTGACCATTCTCTCCTGCACTCTCACTCTGCCACTTAAAGTATGTACTGATCGGAGTCGAACTGCTCAACTCAAAACTCAATTCTACATCGAAATATCCGGGAGAGTTAGAATTTGCAGCGGGCACTCCAACGAATGGCCCACATTGACTATCTACACAAAACTGCCCAGACCCAGATGATGCTCTATTATTTTTCAGAGATGCTGAAAATAAAACCGTGTTCCCCTCAATTAGTTTACCATCAATTTCGGTAGAAATCAATTCAATATCTACACCCAAACTTGGAGAAATTGCTAATCCAAATGCAAGATTCTGATGATTCAAAGAAGAATCATATGCATCTATACTAAAGACATGAGTCCCAGAAGTAAACGGTCCAAGAGTCATTTTATCTATTTGATTCATTGTAACATTATCAAGAATTATTCCATTATCAATTGATAAAGACCACCTGGTATCATTAATTGAATCTAAATCGTCAAAAGACTGTTGTAGAGAGATTGTAATTAAATCCCCCTCTCTAGCTAGATTATTAGATGAAATCGATTGATTATTGATTATTAAGTCGGGAACTATTGTTGGCCCTATACCATCCAAAACAATTATTTCCCATTCTTCATAAATCGTATTTCCGGCATCATCAGAAATTGTCAGATTAACTGACCATGATGTAGGGGGCTTAGCTTTATGACGTTCAGAAAGATTTAGATGAAGCCCGTTTACATTATCATTTTGATAAAATGCATCGGAGAAATCAAGATTATTTACATCTCTATGAATATAATTAGGAGTCTTATTTGATATAATTTTAATATCCACAGGTGATTCAGAATTAGGGTCATTTGCTGAAATATTAAATGAAATACTTGTATCTGATTTAACTGCTATAGATTGATTAATATCAAATGTGATTATCTCATTATTTTCATTTATGTAAGAGATTACTGATTCCCAAGTTGGGAAAATAGAATCAATTACTATCTCCTCATACCATGTATCTGTAACATTAAACCAATCTTTACAATACATAGCTATGCTAGCAACATCTCCTTCTTGAAAACCATAATCTTGAGAAATGAAACTTAGATTAGAGCCATAGTGCGTCAAAACAAGAGTATCATTATTTGACAATGTCCACCATTGTTGATTATTATCTAAAGTACTATCATCACATTCTCCATAATATAATGTATTAGAGGTTAAAGTAATCATTGTTCCAGTTGAAGTTCTGTAACCCAAAGCATTGGGCATTTGATTATTAGAAATTGTTACTCGAATATTACTTGCAACATTTGCTTCAGAGCGATTTACAATAAATTCACCGGGTTCTCCAGAAAATATTTCTCCCATTGCACTATATGTGTATTCCCAATCTGCTGGAAGAAAAATCATTAACGGAACTTCTTCAACTAATGAACCGACCCTGGGGAAATCAATAATTCTAGTAACACGACTATCTGTATGCCCTATCAAATCAGTTGACTCATTCCACCCCCATGTGGAGTTTTCTAATTCTATTGGACCTGCCACTACTTTAGACGTAAGTAAATTAACTCCTTGGGGCGAATAAAGAGGATTATAATCAAAAATACAGCAACCACCATTTTCAGAATTGGTCCAGTTTCTTTCTGTACGAAATAATTGGTCAAATAAATCTGATTCATTTGAATCAATAAAGCCATCAGAGTTTCCTAGATGGATATCAATTTGAGCCCTAAGTCCTAATTCCGAATTCAGAAGAAGATCGGTTCCAATCTGATCAGAGAGGATTATAGATGACTCCCAAGAGGCATTAAATTCTGAATTAACTTCTATTTCATCTTCTATAATAAATTTCGAATAACCTGTAATTGAAGAAAGAATATCTTCATCACTAATATTTTGATCAGCTGTAGCACTAACAGAAGTGTTATTCAAGCTAAAAATAACTAGGAATACCAATAAAAATGATAATGTATTTTTGTTCATCTTTTCACACTCTTGAATCATTAAAAATGATTGATGAACCATTAAAGTCAATGTTCAGAGGTAACATTCTATGCTCAGAAGAGAACTCAGATTGTAATTTTTCACGAAGTTGTGGGTCTCCATGGACAAGGAAGAATCCTCCGCCTCCAGCACCTAATAATTTAGCCCCATTAGCACCATTAGACATTATTCGGCTATACATCTCATCAAGAAAATCGTTGCTTACATTTGAAGAAATACCTCTTTTCATGGACCATGCTTCATTGAGAAGAATACCTAGTTTTGATAATTCTCCTGAAGAAAGGAAATTTCTCGCTTCATCTGCCTGTTCCCTTATTCTAATTAGATTATCAATGGCAGATTTCCCCTCTTCTTCAGAATTTAATAGTACAGCAGAAGCAGAACGATTCTGACCAGTGAAGATAAGAGTGAATTCATCTGAAATATTCAACTGTGTTTTCTCAGAAATATTAATTGGATCAACGATTACATTTCCATCGGGACAGAACCTGATTGAGTTTATCCCGCCGAAAGATGCAGCGTATTGATCTTGTCTACCAATAGGCTGACCCAGTATCTTAATCTCAATTTCACATGCTTCAGATGCCAATTGAGATGCCGAAACATTTCGCCCGGCGAAACAATGTAAAGCATTTAGCAAACCTACAGTGACTGCAGAAGAAGAACCTAAACCGGTCCCTCTAGATGGAATATCGGCTATTGTAGTGATTTCAACTCCAGAAGTAACACCAGTTATTCTCATCGATTCACGAACTAATTCATGTTCAAGGTCTTCAAAATTGTCTACAACTTCTAACTTTGAATAAGATAATCTAATTCTTTCATCAAAACGCCTATTGACAATTACGTGAATGTATCGATCAATGGCAAGAGATGTAACCATTCCGCCCTTTTCAGAGGTCTTAGAGAACCAATCTACGTCGGTTCCACCGCCACAAAATGAAACTCGAACTGGCGTCCGACTGATTATCATCATGCTTATGGGATAATTCATTACTCATCAAGACAGCGGAATACGGTCATCAAAGGTTATACTTAGAGGGCAATACATATGACCGACTTCTGACGCGATTAACTAGGGGAACGAGTATGGGCGACCTTATCACGATGGATGATTTAACAAATGAAGAGATATTGCAAGTACTTGATAATGCAAGAAGGTTATTGCCGGTTGCCAAAGGTGAAGCATACTTGCCTTTACTTCAAGGGAAGGTTTTAGGAAATCTATTCTTTGAGAATTCCACACGTACTCGAATGTCATTTGAAACTGCTATGAAAAGATTAGGTGGTGAAGTTTTGAATCTAAGTTCCATTGGCTCTTCAGTAGCGAAAGGTGAAACTCTGTATGATACTATGCAGATGGTAGATGGATACGCAGATATCGCCGTCATTAGACATCCCAACCAAGGGGCTGCTCAATATAGTGCAGATGCTGTTGAAATACCAGTTTTAAATGGTGGAGATGGAGCAGGGAATCATCCAACTCAGACTATGCTAGATTTATTCACAATTCGTGAAGCTCATGGCAGTCTTAAAGATTTGAATGTAATGATGGTAGGAGACCTTAGATATGGAAGAACAACACATAGCTTATCTCATGCATTAGTCAGATTTGGGGCTAAAATAACTCTAGTTTCGCCTGATTCACTTAGAATGCCTGAAGAAATAGTCTCAGATCTGAAGAAACATGGCGGAGATATAAATGAAACAGAAGAAATGTCATCAGCAATTGATTCTGCTGATGTAATATATATGACAAGAATACAGAAGGAAAGATTCCCAGATGAAGATGAATACATCAAAGTAGCAGGAATTTATAAATTAACAAAAGATGATCTCTCCGGAGCTAAAGCAGAAATGATAGTCATGCATCCTCTACCAAGAGTGAATGAATTACATGCTAGTGTTGATTCAACAAGACATGCTAGATATTTCCAGCAAGCATTTAATGGAGTTCCAACTAGAATGGCTTTACTATGCAGAAGTTTAGGAGTAAAGATTCCAAAGAAGGTGAAGAAATGACTGAAATGAGACGTGTAACTGCAATTTGTAATGGCACTGCAATCGACCATATACCATCAGGTCATGCTTTACAAGTACTGAAAATGTTGAGATTAGATGTTGGAAGATCTAATCCAATTTCTATGGTAATGAATGCCCCTAGTGGAAAAATGGGTAGAAAAGATGTTTTGAAAATTGAAGATAGGGAATTAAATCAGGAAGAATTGGATCGTTTAGCTCTTATTGCCCCAAAGGCATCAGTTGCAATTATTCGAAATTATCATGTCGCAGAGAAAAGAACTATCGAACTTGGTTCAGAATTAATAAACATAGTAAGATGTTCATTTTCAAATTGTATAACTAAAAACTCTCGTGAGCCTTTACCTCATAAATTAAAGATTATTTCTGCAGAACCTATGGAAATACGATGTTCATATTGTGGAAAGAATCAAGATATCAATGAAATTGTTGATTTTATAATCTAATTTTCTTCTAACCAACGTTTCATAGTACAGGCTTGACAAATTTTCCTACTAGTTATTTCTCCACATTCCTCACAATTCTTAATTTCTGATTTAATAGGATTGACTTCTTTGTATAACTTACGTATTTGGTCTAAAGAATGCAATAGACCGTGCCTAGAACCAGGAGTAATTGTTTCCATATCAGCAATTATTCTGCGACTTAATTGCCTCATTGCTCCCGGAGCGTGGGGGCAATCCCCATCATGAATAGGTAAATTTGAGGAAATTGCATGAGCATGAATCTCTTGCTCAGGAATCCAGCGCAGAGGAACAACTCTAGGTGCAAGACCCTCGATTGGATCATCAGTATGAGGAGCCAAACGGACTGATCTCTCGATATTTCCTTTCTGAAAATTCATTATTATTGATTGGGCCATATCATCTAGATTATGCCCCAAAGCCATAATGTCGGCTCCAACTTTCTCTGCTAAAGCATTGATTCCTTGTCTTCTAAAAACTCCACAATAAGAACAAGGCATCATACCCTTAGCATCAGGATTATTTTCTCCAATAACATCCATTTTATTTACTACATTATCCATCCTATCATAGCCCATTTCTTCATATGACAACGTTTCAAATCTGACATCTAGAGATTCTGAAAGTTCTCTTGCAAGTTCAAGTGAAGGAGAACGATATCCGTCAATACCCTCGTCTATACAACCAGAAATAATTTCTACATCTCTTCTTTGGCCAATAATATCGACAAGCATACTCAATAGCACTGCTGAATCCTTGCCTCCTGAAATAGCCACAAATATTCTGAATGGGGTACCATCAGAATGTCGAGCATCTTTGGGTAGGTTAATCTGTAAACGTACTTCCTTAGCTACTCTTTTCCTGATTGAAGAAGCTAAATGTTTACCACACAAATGTTGACCACTATATTCCTGAAATAGAATAGATGGTTCCCTACATTGACTGCAGGATTGTATCGAGAGCCCCTCGCCCATAATGTGCCGTCAAGTATTCTCCGCTTGAACCCAACGAGTCAAAGATAGTGATTAAGCGATGGATTGATGACCTCGATGCTCCTGATAGAGGTATGAATGACCACCCCTCCTTAACCAATGGGAAAAAAGTAAGTAGATTTGGTCCTTGGTTACATCGTTTTTTAGTTTTCATTACTATTTTAATAACAATCTCATTTCAAGAACAAATAGTTCAACTTATACAGCATTTAGATATTGAAAATAATATTATAATCATAGTTATTGAATTTGCATTAATTATTTCCATCTGGGGAACTCTTCATAAAATGTTACGATTGAGTTAGTTTCTAATTTTTGAAAGGCCTGTCTCAATAACTCCGGTAAGTCTTTGCCACGGAATTACGAATCTTCCGCCAGCAACAACAATCATGAATAATGACGCTGAAATTACTTTACCATAAGTTAGTTGTAATTCTAAAGACTCCTTTACTTGACCAGACCACTGAGAACCCTCTAAGAATCCGACGAATGAAATTAAGAAATCATCAAATTCAAGAGCGAGAGCTGTTGTTAAACTTACAACAATCATTACTCCAAATAGATGTATTAAATGCCCATTAATAATATTATTAAATTGATTGACATATTCTGGATCATTCTTTGATGCTTCGGGAAGTACAGAAGTATACTCGAGATTTGTTATTACTGCTAATCCAGATTCTAAAAATACCAATAATAGTATAGCCACTGTCAATAAATCAAAAGCTAATGGAGAAATTAATCCCCCAAACAAGGTCGCTTCACCAATCTGAGCAGATAGGGGTCTCAATCCAACATCTACTGCGGTAGTTACTCCTTCAAATGTCAACATTGCATGGATTCCAATAACCATCAAAAAGTAACCAGTAGCCCATGTAATCATCCTCTTAGAAAGACCCCAAATTCCCATCAAACCTATAAGAATTGGAGCGAAAACAATACCAAAAAAGATTAGTTCAAAGAAAAACTCGAACGGGGCTAAAACTAATTCGATATGATTATATTGATCGTCAGCATTTCCTATTGGAAGATAAGGGCCATATGAAACCATGCCTATCAACCAAGAAATTAGGAATGGAAGGAGGAACCAAGAGGCCAGAATTATACTTAATGTTCTTTTGATAATTAATTGAGTTCTTTCTCCGCGTGTTTGCACGAATACCCATAATGCAGTCAAAACAAAACATAGTATCAAAGGCATAGTAAACGCATCAAAACCAGATTCATTAATTCCAGTAATAAAATTAGGAAGAATAGTATTTCCATTAGATTCCATCCATCTCAAACCTCTAGTATGTTCATATGCTGGACACCAACCATCTGAACCGGAGTTTGCGACAAACTTGTCGGAACATTCACCATACAATTTACTCATTTTTTGCATTAAAAATAATAGAGAAATTGTAGATAAAGTTTGTAATAGAAGTACTTGCCATCTAAAACGTAATTTCTTGATATGGAGGGTTTTTGATTCTGGTACTACATCGATTGCCATATTTTTAACCTCCCTATACTGTCCTTATTTGCAATAATGCTTGAGATAATTCAACACTGGGTGTCCAATCTATTACTTTGGCCCCATAGCCTGAAATAGCAGTCAATCGATTTTGTCTTTCCAATTTTAAAACTTCATAGGCCATTCTTGGAATCCTACTTACAAGCCTCTCAAGATCAATACTACTTGGAGATAAAACAATTACCTCATGGCCCTTACCTGAAAGATTTCTAATTGCAGATAAAGTAGTCCCATCTCCTTCGAGACTACTAATAATAAATACAGGAGAGCCTCTAGAAATTCTTGGTGAGAGAGCATTAGTTACTGCTTGTAAAGGCATACTCCCTTTCGATTCAACTGCAGCCAATTGGCTTAGAACTTTGTAATGTTGCTTATCTCCGGTTTCAGGAGGAAGAAAATCCATTCTTTCACCATAGGTAACCAAAGAAACCGAATCTCTTCTCTTGATGAAATAATTGGCGATTGAAGCAGCGGCTACTGTACCCATTTCTAATGGATTCTTTAGCACAGTTCCAATTCTTGCTACGTCACGGGTATCGAGAATGATGAAAACGTCTGTTACTGCATCTCTAGTCTTCTCATTAACCATTAATTCCCCAGTTCTAGCAAAAGCTTTCCAATTAATTGAACGGAAGGAATCGCCGGGGAAATATTCTCTCAACGCATAAAATTCCATTCCTTGGCCAGGCGTTTTTAGAGTTGTAGCTCCAGTATACATCTTTGGAACATCAGAACGAATCAAAGCCTCTTCAACATCTCTAACTTGAGGGAATACAGTGATATCTGATCTATCTCCAATACTAGTTTCGGAAACAAATAAATTGAATGTATTACGATACCTAATAGATGTCGGACCTATGGTATAGTGCCCCCTTAATGGGCAGCGAACAGTATAACGAATCGTGGCCGTTTGTCCGGGTCCTAGGTTCATTCTCATTAGATTGATACCTTTTCTCATTTTCATCTCATGAGGTACATTATCAAAAACCTCTAACTGTTGTGTACGTCGATATGATTTATTTGTTATAGTTAATACAACATTTATGTCATCTCCTTTGTAAACATTGACAGCAGAAACTTCTCTTTTTATTTCTAAATCTGAATGACCCTCAACCCACCCGTTAATTGCTAAGAATGAAACGAAAGTCAGACCTACAATCATTAATTGGAAATTAGAAATCATCATACCTATTAGAATCAAGCTTATTCCGCTTGTAAGAATGATAGCAGCTTTACGAGTCCACATATTCTACCTCCTCTTCAGAATTAGTTGAACCCCACTCCTTGATTCGTTTCACGATTCCAACCAATTCATCGGGCTTATATCTTCTATCCTCAAAAATGAATTTGGTTAATACTTGGTCATCAATCATTCTTTGTAATTCAGCAGCGGGAAGCGCATCAAACTCTTCTCTTGAAAGCGTATTTAGATTTCTTATCCTCGTAAGTAATACCTGCCTTATTTTTTCAGGTTTTTGATAATATTCATACCTCCTAGCATCTCCAAAACCATAGTAAATTATTCTGAATACATGTCTCCAGTTTTCAGGGTCTTCTTTACGAATTAGAACCGCCTCTAAAGTAACGAATAAACCAAGGAATAGTAGTAACATAGCCATCCAATCATTAGTGAAATAAATCAATAAATAATACATTAAGTTATATGTATCTCCGAATAATGTAGGTTGTTGATGTCTTGATTCATCAAAAATTACAATCGCATTTGAAGTACTTTTGGCACTTGAGTTACCAATCAATAAAGATTCAGCAATAATGTCGAGTGCCCACTTTCTATTATCATTTGAAGGAACAACATCGTCTACCCCTGAGTAAAATGCATCATCATACAATGAATTAGTTAATACTGAACCATCTGCAACAAAATGTACTCTTCCAGAATCTGCCCCTACACACAAACGATCTGCACAATAACGAACATAAACAGCAAATGGACCTACTTCGTCTCCATCAATTCCAAATGCAGAAGAACCAATCGTGAGATTGCCGTCATCATTAGTATCTAGATATGAATCAAGAGTAGATTTCCCTATATCATATCTATTTTCTACCGGATTATAAGAACCTGCATTGAAAGCAGATGGTTGGTTGGTCAACAAATTATAATTCTCGGAGAAATCCCATTGTGTTTCAGATATCCATCTGTGAGAGCACAATCCTGCATCTTCCCGAGTAATCCCTGCTGGAAATGTTGTAATATCATAAGGATCAGTATCTAGTAAATCAATAAAACCATCAGTATCTGTATCTCTAAGACATGGATGAATGCTTGATAAAGAACCAGAATTGGTAGTGAAATTGAAGGCTGATGTAGTATTTACCCAAATGAAATTGTAATCTAATTCTGTAGCATATGCTTCTCCATCATACAAAGTATGGCCTGAAAATTCTAATCCAAACTGTTCGGCTAAAGTTGAAGAGTAGCCTTTATCATCCATCAGAAGTACTGTGCCTCCTGCTTCAACGAATTCATCGATAGCAAGTATCTCAGAAGTTGTGTAGCCCGAACCCTCGGATAATTCAATTACATTTTCATCACCTGTAAATCTAGGCAATGAAATAGTATCTTTCTCTACACCAGATATAATGAAAATAGCTTCTTCGGGATGGTCTATCTCACTCAATAATAGAGGACTTGATACCAATGCAGTTGTATCTACTCCCATGCTATTTATCTCAGCTCTAAACAAACCGAGATCGTTCCAGTCATCTCCATATGCTGATTGCTGTGTTTGACCATCTGTGACGTAAGTTGCAGCTATTGTAGAAATTAAAAGAATTAATAAAATCCAAAAAGCTCCAATCAACATATTACGACGTGCTTTCAGGGTAGTTAATCTACGAGTATAATCGCGAAAATTGGCCATCCTATACCCCACCTAGTCTATACGACAAAAATCGAGCCTGAACTTCGACTTAAGATGGTTGTGAACGAATGAACGGTTATGCATCATGCTATTCTGATAGTTTAATTACCTTGCCAACACTATCAATCTCTTCAACTGGAACTGATAAAAGACCATTTACAGTAGGCCATGGAAGAAGTTGAGGATTGATATCTGGTTCAATCATAACCAGAATATTAGTTATCTGTCCATTTTCAATATCAATAGTAAAATCTGTAACGCTACCCAATCTATCATCTGCACTATCATGAACTTCACGATTAATGATTTCTCTTCCGAATGTTACCGGCATTTTATTTCCCTCAAGCGGATTCAATCCCTGAATGGATCTCCGAACTACGTCGAACTGATTCAAGTCCACTAGTTAATCTTGCTTCCATTCTATTGTAATAATCCATCATTTCATCATTAATCGTAGGACGGACTCTATTTATTGCCTCTTCAAAATGCTTTTTAGATACACTTTTTTTCTCAGCCCTCATTGAAATTAAAGCAGCTTCTCTACATATAGCTTCAATATCTGCACCTGTGTAATTAACTAACTGTGGAGCTAAGTCTTCGATATTGAATTTTCCAAGAGGCATCGGTTCTGAATGAATTTTCAAAATTGCCTTAATTGAATCAACATCAGGAGGAGGAATGTGGAGTACTCTTTCGAATCTTCCACTTCTTAGTAATGCGGGATCTATCATTTCTGGACGATTAGTCGCTGCAACTACAATTACTCCTTCCATTGATTCAACACCATCCATTGAACTTAGTAATTGATTAACTACTCTATTCATCACATCCGAACCTTCACCGGTATTACTTCTCCTGACTCCAGCAATGCTCTCAAACTCATCTAAGAAAATTATAGAAGGGCTAGATTGCTTAGCTTTCTTGAATAATTCTCTGACAGCTTTCTCTGAATCACCTACCCATTTAGAAATTAATTCAGGTCCTTTTATTGTAATGAAATTCGCTTTGGCTTCATTTGCAATTGCCTTAGCAATGAGTGTCTTACCAGTACCTGGTGCTCCAAACAGAACTATTCCTCGTGGGGGATTTATACCAAAATGGTCAAACATCTCAGGTCTTGTAAGAGGCCATTCAATACTTTCCTTCAGTCTTTCCTTGACTTCTTTTAATCCTCCTACTTGATCCCAACTTACTTCGGGGACTTCAAGATATATTTCTCTTAGAGCGCTTGGTTCAATTTCCTTAATTGCTAATTTGAAATCTGCCATTCTGACTTCCATCTTTTCAAGTACTTCAGCTGGAATCTGTTCTTCGTCTAAATCAATCTCTGGTAAATATCTTCTAAGAGCTTTCATTGCAGCTTCTCTAACAAGGGCTGAAATATCTGCTCCTACAAATCCATGAGTATTATCCAATAACCATTCAATTTCAAAATCGTCACTAATTGGCATCCCACGGGTATGGATTCCAATAATTTCTGAACGGCCATGCTTATCTGGAACCCCTATCTCTAATTCTCGATCAAATCTCCCTCCGCGACGAAGAGCTGGATCGATTGCATCAGGACGATTAGTTGCACCAATTACTATGACATTGTCCCTACCTTGCATACCGTCAAGTAAGGTCAATAATTGAGCAACGACTCTTCTTTCTACTTCACCACTAACATCTTCCCTCTTAGGAGCAATAGAATCTAATTCATCAATGAAAATTATTGCTGGAGAATTAGCAGCTGCTTCATCAAATATTTCACGTAATTGTTTTTCACTCTCTCCATAATATTTCGAAATTATCTCGGGTCCGTTTATTGAAGTGAAATTGGCTTTGGTTTCTGATGCAACAGCCTTCGCAATCAATGTTTTGCCAGTTCCTGGAGGGCCATGTAAAAGAACTCCTCTAGGAGGATCAATTCCCAATCTTCGGAAGAGAATAGGATGCTTCAATGGAAGTTCGATCATTTCTCTAACTTTCTGAAGTTGCTCACCTATTCCTCCTATATCCTCATATGAAATTGTTGAAATTGGCTGGCCTGATTCATCTTCTTCATCAACGGGCTCTTCTTTGATTACTATTTCAGTGTCTGGAAGTACTTGGACTATCCCCTTGGGAGTTGTTTTGACTATCTGAAACGGTAAAGCCTCTGCAAAAAGAGTCATTCCAGGTATGAATATCCTGTCTCCAGAAACTACCGGTCTCTTATTCAGACCTCTGCGGGCAAAACCCTCAATTCCTGGTCCAAAACGTACTTTCTGTTGCTTAGCCATTACAGGACTAAGGATTAATTTCTGACAAGGCTGTGTCTCAACTTTACGAATTGAAACTTTGTCTCCAAGAGAAACACCTGCATTTTTCCTAATAATTCCATCTACTCTGATAATACCAAGATTGGCATCTTCAGGACGACACCGCCAAACAATAGCGGCAGTTTTTTGTTCTCCAGTAATCTCAACAATATCTCCTGGTTTCAGATTCAAATCATTATCAAAAGGTACTCTAGCACGGCCATGCCCTACATCGCTTGGTATCGCCTTTGCTACTCTAAGTTGTAAGTCATCTACTTCCTCATTTGACATTCCACATACCTCTGAACAATCCCTTGTAGTAATCGGGGGTAGTTAAACCTGTGAACTTGAAGATGTCAAATGAATAATGGATAAAATCACCATAATCCTTCTTGAGAAGGTTTCTTCATAGAGTTATATTTCGCAGGTACATGACCAATGTACTCGAAACAGGATTTGAATTTATGGAAGCCAATAATCCCAATGGTAGTCCGAAGATTAAGGGATACAATATAATTAATGGTGAATTGAAATTATCAAGTGGTGGAGAAACTTTTGATAGTCTAAATCCAGCACTACTCTCTGACTGTCTTGGAGAGTTCCCACTTTCAAATAAAGAAGACGTACATGAAGCACTAGAAGCTGCAAGAAATGCATTCCCTTCATGGGCTGCAACACCGGCACCGACTAGAGGACAAATTATAGGAAATATGGGAAGATTGCTGATGCAATACAAAGATGATATTGTAAGAGTTGAAACAAGAGAGATTGGAAAGACATTGAAAGAAAGTGGAGGAGAAGTTCAGGAAGCAATTGACACCTGTCTATTTTTCCAATCTGAGGGGCGTAGATTATATGGTCAAACAGTTAATTCAGAATTACCAGATAAGGAGCTTTTTACTTACAGACGGCCTTTAGGAGTCTGCGGAATAATAAATGCATGTAATTTCCCCTCAGCAGTTCCTTTTTGGAAAATGATTCCAGCAATAATGTGTGGAAATACATGTGTTTGGAAAAGTCCTCAGGACTCTCCATTATTGTCTTTCATGCTAACTAGAATTATGCATGAAGCAGGACTACCAAATGGTGTCATAAACTTGATTCATGGAAAAGGAAGTGGAGCAGGACAACATCTTGTTGATGCTGTAGATCAGGGGTTAGTCAATAAGATCAGTTTTACTGGTTCTACGTCAGTAGGAAAAATGATTGGAGAAGTTTGTGGTAGAAACTTAGTATCAGCGAGTCTAGAATTAGGTGGTAAAAATCCATTAGTTATTATGCCAAGTGCAAATATGGAGAATGCTGTTGAAGGAGCATATTGGGCAGGATTTGGAACAGCGGGTCAACGATGCACCAGCCTCGGTAATTTGATAATTCATGAAGATATTTATGATGATTTCATTGAAAAATTAATGGAAAAAGTGAGAGCAACAACAATTGGAGATTCGATGGTTCACGACAATGTATTGTATGGCCCAATGTTATCTGAAAAATATGCAAATGATTTCATGAGAGATTTAGAATTATGTGAAAAAAGTGGAGCGCGAAAATTATGGGGTAATGGGAGAATAACCTCCGATAATAGGCCAGAGAATTTCCTTGGCAATCCTGAAGAAGGAGTTTACATGTGGCCACATGTTTATGCAGATGTGACCGAAGAAATGGAATGTTTCCATGAAGAAATATTTGGCCCGGTAATCACAATTGTTAAGGCTAAAGATTTCGAACACGCATTACATCTTGCAAATGCATCGCCATATGGATTATCAAGTGCAATTTATACCAATGATAGACTGGAGGCATATAGGTACAAATCAGGAATTAAAGCAGGAATGACTGGAATAAATAATTCAACAACTGGTGCTGAAGCTCATCTTCCTTTTGGTGGAGTAAAAGGTAGCGGTAATGGAACTCGAGAATCTGGAATATGGGTTATTGAATCATATTCATATTGGCATGCAGTAAATGACGAATTATCAGGTAAGTTGCAACTTGCTCAAATGGATGTAGACGAAATTGAATTGATTGAAGAAGAAGTTGATTATTCTTCTTTGGCATGATTTTTCATGGAAACATTATTTCTCCACATTCAGGGCAACGAAGTGTAGGAAGCCAAGCTCCGGGCATATAACCACAATTAGGACAAATGGATGATGTGATATCACTGAAATCGTCCATTTTAATCAAACATTGGAAAAACCAAGCCCACATTAATATTCCGCTAGAGATGAATGATTGAGTAAGGGGAAAAAGCAATCACTTATTGCCCATCTTTGATTCGCGAGTAGTGCTGGTGCTTGCACCAGTTGGTGAGTTCTTTGTCTGATTCGATTAAACTACCCCTAAAAAAGGGGTTTGGAAAAACAGATAGGATTGATAGATGGTGGACTAAGCCATTTTGGATGGGTTTTGGATTAACTCTAGCTTTGATTTATACATCATTAAGGGTTTTAATCTGGGATGGAGCAATTCACTATGATGATCACAGAGTAACTTCACCAATTTTTTCACCAGATGTAATACATTTGTTTCATTTAGAAACACCTAATTGGATGAATTCTGCTTTGCTAATTTTATGGATACCATTTGGATTTAGAGGAACTTGTTACTACATGCGTAAAGTCTACCATAGAGTATTTTTTCAGAATCCTACAGCCTGTGTTGTTGCAAAGCCTGAAGTTAATTATCGACTAGGATACAAAGGAGAGACTGGACTATTTGTGCTAAATAATATTCATAGATATATGTTGTATCTGGCAATAATTATTCTTTCAATGAAAGTTTACGATGTATATCATACAATGTGGTTTAACCATGGAACTGAATTTGGAATATCCGTAGGAACCTTAGTTTTGGCGACTGAATCATTTCTTCTATTCATGTATGTTGCCTCTTGTCATGCATTCAGACATCTCTTTGGAGGAGGAATGAATCGATGGAGGGGTGGAATCTCAGGAATAATGGGTAAATTATACATCAAAATTAGTAATTTGAACATTGAACATGCATTCTGGTTTTGGACTAGTTTAGTGATGGTTTTTCTTGGAGATTTATTTGTTTGGGCTGTCTCAGAAGGCAGAATTGAGGACCACTATTGGATTATAATGTGAGGTGATATAATGAGTGAGAATTACATTATTCATGAACATGATGTCGTAATAATTGGAGCTGGTGGCGCTGGTTTGAGAGCAGCAATAGAAGCTAGTAATTCAGGCGTTAGTGTCGCAATGATATGTAAATCAATGCTAGGAAAAGCGCATACTGTAATGGCTGAAGGAGGTGCTGCAGCCGCATTAGGTAACAAAGATCCTCGTGATAATTGGCAGACTCATTTTCGAGATACAATGAAAGGTGGAAAATATCTAAATGACTGGAGAATGGCAAAAATTCATGCTCAACAAGCACCGGACAGGATTAGAGAATTGGAAACTTGGGGTGCAGTTTTTGATAGAACTTCGAAGGGGCTAACAAATCAGAGAAACTTTGGCGGACATACCTATCCTAGGCTGGCACATATCGGAGACGCAACTGGTTTGGAATTAATCAGAACTCTGCAAGAGAAAGGAGTCCATATGGGTATGGAGATATTTATGGAATTCACTGTCCGTAAACTGTTCAAAACAGATGGGAAAATATCTGGTTGTTTTGCCTATGATAGAAATGATGGTTCATTACATGTTTTCAAAGCAAAAACCATCGTAATGGCGACTGGAGGTGCCACAAGATGTTGGGCTGTTTGCTCCGGTTCATGGGAGTATACTGGAGAGGGTTATGCACTGGCCTACTGGGCTGGTGCTGAAATGGGAGATATGGAATTCATTCAATTCCATCCTACAGGAATGATTTGGCCTCCATCAGTAAAAGGAATTTTAGTCACAGAAGGTGTTCGAGGAGAGGGAGGTATGCTGACTAATTCTGAAGGGAAGAGATTCATGTTCGATTATGTTCCTGAGATGTATAAAGATGAATTTGCCGATACTGAAGAAGAAGCATTAGAATGGGTCTCTGAAATTGTAGAAGGAAAATTAGCAACTGTTCGTAGACCACCTGAATTATTGACAAGGGATGTTGTTGCAAAAGCAATTAATTCCGAAAGAGACGCTGGTAGAGCTAGTGCTCATGGAGGTGCATATCTAGATATTTCTTGGAGAGAACCTGAACAAGTAAGAAAGAAACTGCCAGGGATGTATCATCAGTTCAAGGAATTAGCTGCAGTTGATATTACTACTGAAAAAATGGAAGTTGGACCTACAGCCCACTATGTAATGGGAGGAATAAAAGTGCACCCAGAAACTCAGGAAACTACGGTTCCTAGAATGTTTGCAGCTGGAGAAGCTGCTACGGGGCTACACGGTGCAAATAGACTTGGAGGGAATTCACTCTCAGACCTTATCGTATTTGGAAAAATAGCTGGAGAAAACGCTGCATTGGTCGCTAAAGAGATTGAGGAATTTCTCCCTATAGATTCTACTGAAATTAAAAATATAATTGAAGAAACATTAGCACCATTAAATAGAACTGATGGAGAAAATCCAGCAAAAGTAGTAGAAGATTTAAGAGAAATGATGCAGTATAAAGTAGGAATAATTAGGACTGAGAAATTATTAAAAGAGGCATTAAAAGATTTAGATGACCTAGAAAAACGTGCTGAAAATACATCTACAGGAAATAGTCGAATTTACAATCCAGGTTGGCATCAAGCACTAGAAATTGGAGCTATGATTGATGTTAGTAGAATGTGCACACTAGCCGCTCTGCATAGAGAAGAGTCTAGAGGAGGTCATACTAGGGATGATTTTCCAACGCCTGATTACAAATACTGGGGCAAAATAAATAGTGTTATAACGAAGAAAGATGAAATGACAATCGAGCATCGAAGATACCCACCAATAGACGAGGAATTGAAGAAATTACTAGATGTTGAAGACTTACATGAGGAGGAGTGAAATGGCTGAAGATGTAACATTCAAAATTTTCAGAGGAGAACCTGATGAAGATGGAGACCCATTTGGGGAAATGGTAGATTATACTGTTGAAATGGATGAAGGAATGGTAGTTCTTGATGTAATTCATAGAATACAAGCTGAGCATGCTCCAGATCTATCTTGCAGATGGAATTGTAAAGCAGGTAAATGTGGCTCATGTTCTGCAGAAGTGAATGGAAAACCACGTCTTATGTGCATGACAAGAATGGAAGAAGTAATGGAAGAAACTCCAGATGGCGAACCGGTTCTTGTGAAACCAATGCAATCATTTCCATTAACAAAAGATTTGGTTACTGATACATCATGGGCATATGAGATGAATAAGAAAATGGTCCCTGTGAACGGTCCTGATGAATTAGATTGGGAATTTAATCAGAATGAAGCTAATCGGATCCAGGAGTTTAGGGGTTGTATTGAATGTATGTTATGTGTAAACACATGTCACGTACTCCGAGAACATCAAAAGTTCGATGAGTTCGCTGGACCAAGATTCTTTGTACGTTTAGCAGGATTAGAAATGCATCCGTTAGATGTTGAGAATAGAATTCCTCAAATTAAAGATGATTTTGGTATAGGCTATTGTAATATTACTCGATGTTGTACTGAAGTATGTCCTGCAGGTATTAATATCACTGATAATGCAATAATACCTCTCAAAGAAAGAGTAGTTACAGAATACTATGATCCAATTGCAATTATTGGACGTAAGTTGGGATTAAGATGATTTTAACCCTCTCCGAGTAAACCCGGAGAGGGGTTTTGTAATTCCGAAAAAAATAGATTACTCATAATCGAGTAATTCCATTTTTCTTTACATTGGCCTTCTTGATTTTGTCTGGTAGCCAAGCAGGTCCATTAGCTGGCTTTGCAACAACCTCAGTCCAACCTTCAAAATTGTGAACACGGTTTGTTCCACGCTCACGCAGTTGGATATCGGTATGACCACGAGTAGCTGCCTTCAAGGCTGCTCCACGTGGCTGCTTGCTTACGAACACCTGAGTAGTGTCCTTTCCATTCTCCATCAATACGAAGTATTTTTTGTCTGACATAAAGCAATCCTCCATCACCTCGCCTGTCAAAATAGGATATGAAGGTATTGTATAAAAAACGCCATACTGCGCCACAATTGGGGTAAAACTGAAAAAACCAACAATAAAAAAATCATCTACATTTCTGCGCAAGCAAGCGTTTTTGTGTTCAAAACTCCTGGAATTGCACGTATTGATTCTACAACTAATCTAGCTATATCTCCCATATTTTCTGCCTCTAATTTGACTATTAAATCATGATCGCCAAAAAGAAGATTTGCATCGGTAACGAAAGATAATGACGATGCTGCATTAAACACGTCTACTTCGGAACCGGGTTCAACATTTACTAGTACGTAACCCACTGACATATTCCAGCGGGAGACGTCTTCACGCATCAAATGTTCGCTTGAATACTCAGAATGATGAGAAGAAGCATACATATTGGATGCCCTATCCTCATCATTAATATGGCAGAGGTCATTATAGTCCGAGAATGTAAATATGGACAGGTGAGAGTATGCTTTGGTAATGTCACTAGGGTGGAAGGAGACATAATGGTATTACCAGCCAATAATAGACTGGCAGGTAGAGAAGGATTAGATGAAGTAATGCAACTAGCCGCTGGACCTGAATTAAGAGCTGCTTGTACTGAAATAGCAAAAGAAAAACGTAAGACAAATTCGCAACCTTGTGGAGTTGGAGAGGCTGTCACCACATCTGCCTACAATCTACCAGCTGAACATCTTGTACATGTTGTAGGTCCAGATTGTAGGAGACCTACTCAAGATCAATATAGAAGAGAGTTATTAAAAAAATCATATGATTCATTATTTGCAGAGGTAGAAAATCTAAAACCTCGCGAAACTTTAGTTTTACCACCTTTGGGTATGGATGTGTTCGCTTATCCACATAGAGAAGGAGCGAGGATGACAATGGAGATTGTATTGGCTTGGATGGACGAAGGAGAAGATCCTGGCGTAGATATGGTATTAATTGTTACAAATGAACAGAGCTTTCTAAAGAATATGAAAACCGTATATCGTGAAAGTGAAGATCAATTTCCCGGAGTTGATAGGACAAGAGAATATAGGAAAGGAAAATTCGAATAATTTTCTGAATGTCAATCAATATAAAACCTAAAAAACTGAGAAAAATAGCATTAATCATGCGATGTCCTCAATAACCTTGAGATTACGATAGTAGCATGGGAATAGGAGGAGCATACGAGCGTGAGTTGCGTTCAGTACTTGCAGGTGAAGAAAAAGGAGTTCGTGCGATTACGAGATCTTGTAACGAAATAGAACGAGCACAAGCTATGCAAATTTGCCAACGTCCATTCCTAGTTGTAAGAGCACCAGGAAGTGGGTCTGAAGGTACTGGTGACCTTCTAGCATTAAGAGGCGATATGTGTTTTCCAATAGAAGTAAAATCTTCAAAGAAGCCAAAATTATACCTTTCTGGTAGAACTGTTTTACAATATAAGGCACTAGAAGAAATTGGGATTAGATGTTCAATACAACCATTCTATGCTTACAGATTAAAAGGAGTCAGAGGAGATAGTTGGAGAATATTTAGAGTTAAGACTGAGGGGCTTACGGGAAAACTAAGATTGCTTTCTAGAACAGTTCCTGAGTTGCCTTTGACTAGAAATGGAACTCCTTACTTGGATTGGGACAAAGGACTACCTTTACACAAATTTCTTTCATTAATCTCTAAGTCTGAAAATGCTAACAATATTCAAATAACTGCTTCAGAAGAAAATATTAGTCTTCCGATGAAAGAATCAATAATGGTTCAATATGAATCTTCTTCTGAGAGGACCGCATCAAGTCTATCGAATTCTTGAATCAGATTTTTAACTTCTTGAGTTAGATTTTCTAATCTAGCTTGATTTAACAAACGTTGGATACTATCTCTTTCTCTTCTGATGATATCAAGCTGACGTTTTTTACTCTTAATATCCTCTGAATCATGTTGAGCCATGCAATCCGGAGAGGCTTATCTTTGAAGTCATTTTTGCAATAAAGAACACAAGTTGAAGAATAGGAGCGAGGGCCATGTGTTATGCAAGATGAGGAGGGGTCGGTCATGAATCATCTTTTACCTATGATTTCAATCTACTTTTTTTACCTTCTAGGGCTACCAATATGGGGCGCTATAGTTATGATAATTTGGTACTCAATATTGATTATTCTAGAAAATAATGGAACTCTAGATAATTGGGATGCAACAAGAGTATTAGGTTTCATTTTAATGATTAGAACGAAAAAAGGAAAAGATTTACTTGAAAGAATTTCAAAATATAGGAAATTTTGGAGAGGTTTTGGAGAGTTTTCCATATGGTTATGTTTTATCGTAATGTTTGGAGTTATTCTTCTCCTAATCTTAGCAGCTGTAGCAAGCGCCTTTTCTCCTCCAGAAGAGGCGATTCCTGCCAAAGATCTTTTGTTAATACCTGGTGTGACAAGTTTTGTTCCATTCTGGTGGCCTGTAATTGCACTAATTATGGCTGTAATTATTCACGAATATGGGCATGCAATACAAGCAAGAGTTCATGGAATGAGGGCTAAAAGTTTTGGATTATTACTACTAGGACCTTTGCCAATGGGGGCATTTTTTGAACCGGAGATTCAAGAAATGACTAGGGCCCCTAGAAGAGAAAGGTTACGAATATATGCCGCTGCACCGTCGATAAATATTGTTTCAACATACATTGTAATACTCTTACTATCATGCACAGCCTCGGGATTTGTAGCTTCCGAACCCGGACTACATGCAAAGGGAATTATCGTAGATAGCGGTGCAGAGGAAGCAGGATTAGAACCGTATGAAATAATTACTCACCTTGATGGAGTACATGTTCCAGATTATGATTCATTCACAGAAATTATGGATTCTAAATCGGCAGGAGATGAAATGAATTTATCTGTGATGTCTAGAAAAAATGATTTGGGGAATAGAGAAACAAGAGAAATTACTGTAACACTAACCGATCAACTTGATTACTATGTTTCACAAGGGATTCCTACTTGGTTTGAAGAGGATTGTGATAGTCAAGAACAATGTATGGATGATTATATTGATTTCTTAAATGATAATGGTATAGAGCAAGGGAATGCTTTTCTTGGAGTGAGTGGGATATCCTCTGGAACCAGTGCAGTTGATGGATATAAATTGTCATCTACTGAAGATCTAAATCCTATTTTCAGAACTGTAATTTTCATATTCAAGCCATTAGAATTATTGGGTGAACCGATAAGATTAGAGGGGCATTCTATGCCACTAGAAGAGAGAGATTTAATTGAAGCCGGGGACGGATTTATTGCTTCATTAATAGGTACGAGTGGAATGTTAGCTATTTTTGATTTCTTATTCTGGTTTGCATGGATAAATTTCATACTTGGTTTTGCTAACTTAATACCCATGGTGCCCTTTGATGGAGGACAAATTACTAGAGATTCAACTCACTCAGTAATAAAATTCTTTGGGAGAAATATGAATCCTCTAAGAGTTGAAAATATAGCCAATCGAGTAAGCGGTTTTAGTAGTATAATTATACTTTTAATTGTATTATTCCCAATACTATTGGCTAATATGTTGAACTGAAGCACCCTATTCTTCTTCTTCACTTTCTCTAAATATTAACATATCATAAACCATAGGAATTATGACCACTGCTGCAATCAACGTAAACAGATAATTCCAAGTTTGTGGAGATACAAAATCAGAAGTTCCTGAAAAGAAAAGTTTGATCGCTCCAACCCATGGAATCTCAGATGATGCAACACCCACTACCCAAACATCTCTTACAGCAGTTACAGGATTACCATATTCATCCTTTAAGCCACGGCTCTGAATATAGGATTCATCGGCTGTAGAACTTGTTGCTCTTAATTGATCAATTGTACATCCATTAGTTATTCTATTATCACCTGTTGTCAGATATCCTTCATGCTCAGGAACCCACTTATCGATTGTTAAATTTCCATGAGGTGCACAAGAATAATCTAATGTTAAAGAAATATTATTTACATTGACTAAATCAGTTCCTGGGACATCCCATGTTAAAATACATATTTCTTCTAAATGATCAAATACGCCCTCTGAACATAAACCATCAATTGGATCTTCAGTTAAATTTGCTTCTGCTTTGAGTAATGCTCTATGAATGACTGGAGTATCAGAACCTCCATTTTTTTCATAAATAATTACGTCTCCATACATACCATGCATTTCATACCCAAAATTCTCGTTTTCCTGATTAGAAGCTTCTACATATGTGACTATGTCAACTCTATCAGGATTCATAATCAATACCAAATCACCAGGGTCAATTGCTCCTAAAGATCCATCCTCACTATGTTTCATTGAACCGGATTCAACAACAACCATTGGAGGAAACATGCCGGTAGCTAACCACATTGATCCAAGTAATAAGAAAACCAGGCCTATGGCAAGAAATGCCTCTCTAAGATAGAGGTTGAAATCATTTTTCATACTAAATCTCCTTGTAGTTATACGGCCTAGTTAGATATAATATAAAAGATAAGAAAAGAATCAAAATAATACTAACCGGATCTATGTGAGGAGCAAGATGATGGAAAGATGATAATCCGCTAATCCGCTCTGTGAGATCGATTGTATACTCTCTAGAACCACCCATAGAGGCAATACCAAAAATAGTATTCCAAAATAACATAATTAAACTAAATGAAGTTATTAAAATTAACATTCTATGGAAAAATAACTCTCGAATTAGATCTAAGCCCGGAAGTTTATGTGAGAGAACCGAGTCTGAATTATTCCACCAATTTTCTTCAACATTGAAATCGCTATGAGAGTTAATTATTGGAGAATTAGTCAGATTCTTTCCTACTGGTATTTCATGCAATTCAAGTAATCCTCGCATCATACCCATGTACTTTTCTCCAAGCATAATTGCTGCTTCTTCACCTTCTTTCCGACGTCTTAATACTTCAGCACGTGAATCCAACAAAAGAATATCATCGAGAACCTGTTTCTTCTCAAGATAGTAGAAGAACTCAGGACCGACATAGAATGTACCAATGGCTCCAATTAACATACCTATCCAACTTAGAGCTACGATATTTTCTTTGGAGGGATCAGTCGGTCCAGAAAGTCCGAAAAGGAAAATTATGCCCCAAACCAATAGGGCCACGGACAAAATTGAAACATTTGTGACAATTTGGAAATGTCGGCCCCTCTGACTTTCCCATAATCGGCCAAAAAAACTCAAGTTTCTTTCATCTCGACGAGCCATTATATCAATCGTGGGTAAGGCTTCGTGGCTTAGTGTCTTACGCTAACAAGTTCACATCAAAAGCGCAATCATACCAATTAATTGATGTGCTATGCCATCAATGGAACACTATGGGAAAGCGTTGGATAGTGATTCTGATTATTGTTGGCTTGGTCCTTTCAGGTTGCATAGGAGATGAGTTTCTAGACATGGATAATGATGGTATAGAGGATAGTGAAGATTTAGATAGAGATGGAGACGGTTGGGAAAATCTAATTGAAATTGATTGTAATAGTAATCCAGATAATTCAGAAGAAATGCCTAATGATCTAGACGGCGATACAATCTGCGACACTTTGGATGAAGATATAGATGGAGATGACTTGCCGAATGACTGGGAATCAGAAAGAGGTCTTGACCCACTAGATCAGAATGACACTATTATTTGCCATGGATTGTCAAAATACTGTTTAAGAAACTATGATAATTTTACATTTCCTGAGACGCACAATGCTTTTGCTACATCAGAAGATGGTGTAATTCTTGGGACTAATCACTATACTGGACTTCAAGCTCAATGGGATGGAGGAATTAGAGCATTTATGGTGGATGCACATCATCTAAGTGATGATGAAACTGAGGCAGAAGATGTAAGATTCTGTCATGGTTCTCCTGGTCAGTTCCCACACCCATGTGCGTATTCTGAAGTAGATGCATTTGAGTGGTTATCTCTTCTAAATTCACAAATGAATTTAACTGATGAGAATTGTTCATTTGTATGTGGAGAGGTTGTATCAATACTAGTTGAAAACTATGTTCCTGCAGATCATCTAGAGTTTTTATTTAATCAAACTGGGATTTTAGAAAGAGTATTTATTCATCAATTAGGAGAACCTTGGCCTTCAATAGGAGACATGATTCTACAAAAAAAGGATGTGGTTATATATGTTCAGAATGATTACAATGAAAGTTATCCGTATTTCCATCCCGCATGGAAGCACAGTTGGGATACTCCATATGGTCAACAAGATAAAGAAGAAATGACATGCGAATTGGGGAGAGGGGATTCAAGTCAACCTGTTTGGCATCTAAGCCATTGGTTGAGTAGTATATTTGGTACAGCAGATCCTTACAAGGCTCATGAGATAAATGAGTATGATTTTTTACTAAATCGTACTATAGAATGTTGGGAAATTATGGATAGAAGACCTACATTTGTAGCCGTTGATTATTGGGAAGATGGTGAAATAACAAATGTAACAATCACATTAAACAAGATGGAAAATTGGGATGATGAAATACCTCCACATCCATAAATTGTATAATTAAAGTTGATTTCTAATTCGTTGGGTTTTCTAGATAGAACGTTGTCGATATGGGTATGGAAGGGGCAGCAATAGAAATTCTGCACCCGAAAGTTAGAGAATTAATATCCAAGTTGGGTTGGAATCTGACACCTATTCAAGAAGAAGCAATTATTGATTTATGTGCAGGAAAAAATAGGCTATTAGTTGCGCCAACAGGAAGTGGCAAAACCGAAGCCGCAATATTGCCAGTAATTTCAAGAGCGATTAATGAAAATTGGGAAGGTTTGTCAATTCTATATGTTACTCCACTAAGGGCATTAAACAGAGATATTGATAGAAGACTGTCCACAATGTTGGAACCTCTTGGATTAACTGTTGGTTTAAGACACGGAGATACTACTCAAAAAGAAAGAACAAGGCAATCAAAAAATCCTCCAAATTTATTAGTTACTACACCAGAAACTACACAAATAATGATGCTCGGAAGTAGATTAAGAAAACATCTTTCAGGTGTTAAAGTCATAATTCTAGATGAAATACATGATTTGGCTGGAAGTGAAAGAGGTTCGCAGTTAATGGTTGGACTCGAACGTATCGCAGATATTAATCCCAATGACATACAACGGATAGGCCTTTCAGCAACTGTTGGAAATCCCCATGAGGTTGCTAATTACATGTCTAATAATGCGCAACCTATACTAGGCCCTTCTCCAAGATTTACAGATGTTTTAGTGCATAAAGAAATCCCTTCTCCTGAAGACCAGATTATATCAGTAAAATGGTCAGTATCTCCCAATTCCGTTGCTGCTTTTAGAAGACTGGCTAACTCATTAAGAGATGATTATCCATCTCTAGTATTTGTTAATTCAAGATCTGCTGCTGAAACTGTATCTCAAAGATTAACATCGATAGCACCAGAAATTAAAATTGGAGTGCATCATGGAAGTCTTGCTTCTGAAACTAGGAAAGAAATGGAAGACAAATTAAGGAGTGGGGATTTACACGGAATTATTTGTACTAGTAGTTTAGAGTTAGGGATTGATATTGGATCAATTAAGAAAGTTCATCAATTACAATCTCCAAGAGCGGTAGATAGATTATTGCAAAGAATGGGGAGAGCAGAGCATCATCTAGGAGGCACCGGCAGAGGAGAAATTCTAGCATGGGAATTAGATGAGATTTCTGAATGTGCAGTAATATCAAGAAGAGCGATAGCCTCGGAGCTTGAAGGAGTTGAGTGGCAAACAGATCCTGGAATTGTAGCCGCTAATCAGTTTATTCAATTAGGTATTGAGAGAGGATTAGTTCCACTTCAGAAAGCTAATGAGATAATAGAAAATTGCTCAATATTCAGAGAATGGAATTATGAAAAAAGTATCAATATACTGAGAGTTCTAAACGACCGTTGGTTAATCAGACTTATTGAAACACCTGAAGATTCAGATGTAACAAAATGGCCAGCGAGACTTTGGGAAGAGTTAGCGAAGAAAAGCAATCAGAATATCCCTGAGAAAAGGCCTCCTTGGGACGAGGAGCAAAAAGAATCGGATAAAATAAAATGGAGAAAAGCAATGGTAAAAGAACTACCCCCGAGTTTGGAAAAAGGTTGGTTCTCTCCATCGGGAAAAGCATCTAAATCTAGAACAGACCACATCTCTATGATTCCTGATGAAATTTCTTATAGAGTCAGAGATGCAGTAAGTAGGTCCATTCTCGGTTCTGTAGATGAGGCGTTTGTTTTATCTCTTAACAATGATGCTAGTGATGATTCACTCGGAAGAGCAAGAAGATTTGTTATGGCAGGAAGGACTTGGCAAATTGTTGATGCGGATCCAGAACAAGAAGAGCTTCTAGTTGCTCCAATAAAAGAAACTGGAGAAGCACCGGTATGGTCTGGAGAATTACCTCCTGTACCAAAAGAAGTAGCTAGAGAAGTTGGGAGACTAAGAAGGTCTGTTGGAATAACTATTGGGGCAATTGAAAATGATAATTCTGTAATTCCTTTTGAAGAATATCCGCTATCACCTAGTGCAAGAGATGTATTAATTAGTACAGTTGCAGAACATATTGAGGCTACTGGGGTCTTACCTGATGAAAAAACCATAACAATAGAAGAAAGGAAAAACACAATTATTCTAAACACATGTGCTGGATCTAAAATTAATGAAACATTAGCATATCTAATTCAAGCATTTGGTTCACTAAAAGAAGGGAAAATGGGTAGGACCTTAATCGACCCTTATCGAATATCTATTCAAATTCCAGGTACAAGTTCTGCAGATATTATTGGATGGTTGCAAGAAACTCCTCCAGCAGCAATACCTTCTCTAATGCGAATGACGATACCAAATGGAAGAGCTGTAAGATGGAGAGTGGTACAAGTCGCAAGAAGAATGGGGGTTTTGCAAAAAGGAGTTGACCCTCGTAAAGTAAATCTTCAGGGCCTAATGAGGAGATGGAAAGGAACACCAGTAATAGAAGAGGCTCTAAGTAAGTTATTCCATGAAAGAATGGATATAGAAGCAACTGTCGACTTTTTAACTGAAATTCAAAATGGAGATATAAGATTATTAGAAACTCCTCCGGGGCCGCTAGGACAATCAAAAAAGAGTGAAAAAGACTTGTTACTTCCTTCTTGGTCAGATAAAGAACTTAGAGATCATTTAGAAGTTAGATTAGTAAACGAAAGAGCTGTATTGATTTGTCTGAATTGTAAGAATAGAACAAGAAAGAGAGTCGCAAGATTTACTGAAAGAGTTGAACCATGCTCTAATTGTTCAGGGACTATGCAAGCATGTTCGCCAGAAAGAATGGAGGATATGTTATCTGGTTGGGTTGAAAGTAAAGACCCGAAGATTTCTGATAAAATGACTAAGAATGCAGAGTTAATACGTACTCATGGCAAAGATGCAATAATTTGTATGATGGGGAGAGGAATTGCGGAAGAAACTGCCACAAAAATTCTCAGAGGTCATGTTCCTGGAGAAAAGGTAAGGTTGCTACGTTCTATACATAATGCTGAATTAAAATATGCTTCAACTCGTAGATATTGGAGTTGAGAAAAGGCAATCACTATTTCCATCCTTTCACAGCGTACTGACATGCTCATTGGTTTGACTGGGAGAAATGCGTCCGGAAAATCGACGGTTGTCAACTGGTTTTCGGAAAAAGGATTGGAAACTTCTTCTTGTTCTGATTCAATTAGGGCATGGCTTGCAGAACAAAATATTGAGCCTACAAGAGACGCTTTGATTGAAGGAGGGAGAGAACTTAGAAGAAAGGGTGGCGCTGGAATATTAGCAGAAATGTTGCTAGATATTCTAGATGGAAAGGATGCTGTTGTTGATTCAATTAGGACTCCAGGAGAAGTTGAGGCTTTGAGGAAAAGAGATGATTTTATCTTAATAGAAATTAGAGCAAATACAGAAACAAGATGGGAGAGACTGCAAAGTCGGGCAAGAGCTGGTGATCCCTTAGACAAAGAGACTTTTATGGAGCAAGAAAAGGCAGAGGCTGTAGCTAAAGATGAGGCAGGGCAGGCTCTAAATGCAACTGCAGAATTAGCAGATATAGTAATTCTAAATGATGGTACGGAAGAGGAATTAATTGGTGACTTGGAAGAATTCTTTCAGAAAATTGAATAAGTAATTTTAATGACGGAAAATAGTTTATGAGTTGAATGGCATAGGCTTTGATATGAAGAAACTCAGGCTAATTGTCATTGCACTATTAATTAGTATTTTTTTATCTATTAATGTTCAAGCAGCAGACGTCCCTCCTCCTCCTGAAGAAGAAGGAGTCTGGGTTATTGATTCAGCAGAAGTCTTGTCAGATTCTGAGTTTAATATACTGAATAACAAATCCAATGAGATATATCTTGAAACAGGAAAACCGATTGTAATTCTAACAATAGAAAGTTATGAAGAACATAATGCAGATGGTTGGGAAAAATGGGATTATGCTAGATTTGCATTCGATGAATACGGAATAAATGATGACAAAAATCAGAATAAAGCAATACTGATATTCATGTCAGAACAAGACAGACAATTTTGGACTGAATTAGGAGGTGGGTATTCTAACGAAGGTTGGGATTCGTACGTCCAGGAGGTCTTTGATTATGGAGTGAGACCGTTTCTTAGCGAGGATAGATGGTTCGACGGTTTACTTGCTGCGGTTGAAGGGATGGAACAAATAGTCAACCAGGGAGATGTTACATATCCTGAATGGAATAAGATTGCTGAGGATTCATCACCTAACTGGATTATTGATGAAGCTGGATTAATTGTTGATGTGGATGAAAACGATATTAATTTGAGAATAAATGATATTGAAAAGAATACAAACTGCTCTATATTAATTGTTACTATAGACGGTCTAAGCGGAAAAAATGCCTCTTTTATTGGCCCATATCAGTATGCATATGGAGCTTTTCAGAATTATGATTTGAATGAATGCGATATTTTATGGTTAATCGAGTCTGAAGGAGTCTGGTCTTACTGGGGAGTTTATACTACAATGGGGGCAGAATATAATATTGGTTGGATAGATTACATGTACGATAAAGAATGGGAAATTTACGAAGAATTAGAATTCAACGGAGGAGAAGTTGATGATTTTTTATTGCATGAGATTGTAGATTATTCTGAAAAAGCAATTCTGGATGATGGCTTCAATATGGAGGAATGGATAGAAATTAATCTATACATAATTTTATTATTGCCATTATTGATTTTATTATCTATTGGTATGTTTGCTAGAACAATTCCTAAAAAGATTGAGTTTCGAAAGAAAAGAGATATGGCATTTGAAAATATAGCCTTGATTAACAGAGCAATAATGAGTAATCTTGCAGAAGACTCATCGATAAGAAAAAACTGGAATGGGAAATTTAGTGGGATGAGTGATTCTGAAATCAAGTCCTTTAGAAGATTGGACGATAGGTTGTCTGAATCTGATGTGGAAATCAGTCTAGAGAAATATGATAATGAATTGAGAATGATAAATGAGACATACCAACTAAGAACTAACAGATCAGACTATTTTTCTGTAATTTTATTGATACTTACTATACCCATAATTGTAACTTTATTTATAGGATTTGACGAATCTTCTTGGGGAATGGAAGCATCAAAAATAACATTTGGTAATTTCTTGTTTGGTATTGGAGGTTCTATTTTTGTTTTAGCATTCTTAGGCCCTTTTATTGTACTTCCTGTGGCTTTAGTTTTACATCAGGGAGATATGAAAAAGGAAATGAGCCTAATTCTAGGAATACCAATTATGCACTCAAAATCTTTTACAGCTATGGGAGATACTCATCAAATGGATAATTACGATCATTACAATTGGAGTTACAGGGTCATGAGTAGTAGAAGAGTAAGTTTCAGATCCAGTTCAGGAAGTACCAGTTCTGAGAGAGCAAGTAGCAGCGGCGGCGGTGGAGGCGGTGGCGGCGGCGGCGGCGGCGGATTTG
>CERB01123004.1_pt1 | contig 60467 bp, 45 predicted proteins | sample 356271 | NCBI WGS metagenome assembly CERB01 (sample SAMEA2621155, study PRJEB7988) | marine metagenome | isolation source: saline water (ENVO:00002010), including
TATCGATATCTCTGATTTTATTGATGCTTTTTCTTCTCTTGAAGAATCATACATTTCAGGATGGAATCCTACAATTGAACCGTGAGTGATAATATGAAGGAACCAGAGACTATTGAAGAAGAGTTAGAAATTATCGCTGCCGCTTTAGAGGCTGGGATTGATCCGTTCCCTCCAAAAAAAGAACCCAAACCACGAGGAAAAATAGCTCTAGGTTGGTTCATGATAATTATTATGATTACTTGGGTTTCAGATATTCTTTACCGTTCATTATGATTTTTCTATTGATATTTGAAATTATCTAAATACAGATGGAAATGATTCTAGGTAGTGCCCCCTACAGCAAAGCATGGTACGTCTGTGGGCTGTTGTAGTGTTGACCACATTAATGGCGACTTCAGCATCTCCGATTGTTACTGCACAGGTTGGGCAACCTGACATTATACAGGAACATTGGTACCACTCATACGCTACACTTACTCTTGACTTGAATGAGTGGGCGGATGATTATCCTGAAATCGTAATTTTATTTTCTATAGGGCAAACAGAACTTGGTAGAGAGATTTGGATGTTACAAATTTCAGATTGGAGCCAAGAAACAAAACCAGATGGTACGAATAAAGAAGTGGCTTATATTGACGGTGGCCACCATGGTAATGAACATCTAGGCACTGAATTAGCTTTCCTTACAGCTGAATATTACATTGAAGGTTGGGGGGGCGGAGATCAGGAAGTTATTGAAATCTTACAAACTACTGAGTTGCATATCCTCATTATGTTAAATGCTGATGGAAATGACTTTGATACAAGATGGAATGTAAATCAGGTTGATTTGAATAGAAACTATGATCATTACTGGAATACTTGTGACTCAACACAACCAGGAAGTAGTGCATTCAGTGAATCTGAGACTCTTGCGAATTCTATTTACATGAATGAAGTAGTACCAAATGCAGATCTCTACATAACGATGCACACCGGAGTTTGGATTATGCTTTATCCGTGGGGTAAATGGCCAGAGCAACCTTCAGACTGGGAGTTATTCCATCATATTCGGGATGATGTAAATGACAATATTTCAGAGATACCAATTCGGAATGCCAATCAAGGACTATACCCAAATTGTGGAACTAGTCGAGATTATGGGTATGGGGTAATGGGCTTTCCAACATTTACCTTTGAAACAGATGACGAACAATTTTTGTTGGGAACTGTGGAAGCACTCTCTGATAGATTAGGTGAGGAATTAGATGTAATGAGATACTTAATTCAGAATATTTGGTACTGGCGTGCTAGATTAGTGGTTGAAGATTTAGAGATTCAAGACAATCAAATTAAAGCCGACGTATCCAATATCGGGCATGCAAGTACTTCAAATGCTACTTTCCATTATTCTAACTCAAACGGCGATTTATTATGGCATTCAGATAATTTTGGTATTAATGCTACAAATAAATCAGAAATCATAGTTACTACTCAAAATCTCAGCTTAGTAGATGACGGGATATGGACTATACACTATCAAAAGAGAGTAATTGACTCTTCAACCTGGGTTGAGGAATTTATTGATGAATCAGTGATTAAAATAAATTCAGATGATAAAGGACTTCTCCCTGCGCCATCATTATTTATTTATTTACTATCCATAATTGCCGCAGCAATAACTAGGAAGAATTCCTCAATAGATTGTTAACAGAATATCGAGAAATTGGTAGTCCCTCCCGGATTCGAACCAGGGTCGTGGGATCCAGAACCCCACATGATGGACCACTACACTAAGGGACTAACAGTATCGGGGACAAGTACTATGTATTTCAAGAAAACCTAAGTTTCCTAATACAATTAGTTAGCTCTGAATCCTGCATTCACTAATTCCAAACTTTCTTTACTCGGTCTTAATTGAGAATCTGGAAGAGCCATTAATGGTATATCAGTCAATCCAAGTGTTTCAGTCGCTGTCTTCATATCTGGATTATAGTAAAGTAGACCAGTAACATGTCTTCCTTCTCTATCTGCTTCATGAATTGCTCTTAGTGCTTCCACTGGGTCATTAGGATTATGTTCGCTTCCTACAGTCTCCAATCTTAGAGTAGAACCATCAAATAATTTGATTTCTTTAAATTCTCCTGCTGGTACTTCAACAGCTTCAATTGGTGAGAAATGAGGTATATAATCTACAATATGCAAAACCTCATCATTCGCTTTTACATAGTTGTAGGATCTGTATGACTCATCATTATTAGCAAATGTGACGCATGGAGAAATCACGTCAATAATTGCCATTCCCTTATGACTCATCGCTGCTCTAAGTAATGCAGTCAATTGCTTCTTACTCCCAGAGAACGATTTTGCAACGAAACTACAACCTAAATTTACAGCCATTGCACACAAATCAATTGGTGCTTGTTGATTAGCAGCGCCCTTCTTCTTTTTCGAACCCTTTTCCACTGTAGCACTGTATTGGCCCTTAGTTAATCCGTAGACTCCATTATTTTCAATGATATATACCATATCTAGATTTCTTCGTATAGCATGAATAAATTGACCTATTCCTATGCTAGCAGTATCTCCATCTCCGGAAACTGCCAAGAAAGAAAGATCTTTATTTACCATATTTGCACCAGTTGTGACTGATGGCATTCTTCCATGTACTGTATTGAATCCATGACTCTTTCCAAGGAAATACGCGGGTGTCTTAGATGAACAACCAATTCCGCTCATCTTTGCGATTCCCTCAGGTTTTATTCCATTCTCCCATGCAGCTTGAATAATTACGTTTGAGATTTGATCATGCCCACAACCAGGGCATAATGATGACTTCCCTCCTTTGTATTCTGACTTTTCTAAATCTATTACATTCAACTTCAAAATACTCATGATTCCGCCCCCTCTAATGTATCAATAATCATATTTGTATACACCTTAGCTCTTGGTGGCAAACCATCGCTATATGCTACACTCTGAACCTTACTTAGTAAATGTACAGGCAACTCTTTCCTTAGAATGCCGAAAAGTTGTCCATCTCTATTTATCTCAAGAACTATTACTTTTTCATGTTCTTCAATAAATTTTTGCACTTCTGAATGATAAGGTAATGCGCGAACACGACAGGTACTAATTGACAAACCAGTTTCTTCTAGCATATCGTCAATTTCTACAATTGTATTTTCCATGGAGCCATAGAATATTATTCCTATTTTCTTTTCTTTTTCCTCTCTTATTACAGGTGCAGGCAATAGGTCTCTAGCACCATCAATTTTTTTCTTCAATCTCTTCATAGTTGCGTGATAAACTTGAGGGTCTTCCGAATATATTCCATTTTCATCATGACCAGTTCCTCGGTAAAGAATCGGGTCTAGACCACTTCCAGGTAATGTTCGATATGCAATGCCATCTCCATCTACATCTCTGTAACGGCCATAGTTTTCTATTGCATCCATTTGTTCTTGACTTCTGATTACTTTCCCTCTATCCATCGGAATATCGGGATATTCGAAACCAGCAGTACTCCATCTATTCATTCCTAAATCTAAGTCTCCAAATCCAAAAACCATGGTCTGAAACCTATCTGCATAATCAAATGCTCTCCATCCGAACTCAAAACATTCATCGACAGTACCGGGGATAAGGACAATATGTTGAGTATCTCCATGACTTGCCTCGTAAAGCATTGACAAATCTCCTTGTTGAGTCCTTGTAGGTAATCCTGTAGATGGGCCCGTTCTATTTACATCCCAAATAACTCCAGGCACCTCTGCAAAGTAAAACAAACCAATGAATTCAGACATTAATGATATTCCGGGTCCACTAGTGCATGTCATTCCTCTACCTCCTGCCCATCCTGCCCCTAGAACCATACCAGCAGCTGCTAATTCATCTTCTGCTTGAACCACTGCACATGTTGCTCCGCCATCTTCTCCCTCTCTGAGTTTTGGAATCCATGCAATTATCGATTCAGCCATTGAGGAAGAAGGTGTTATTGGATACCAAGATAGCATATTTATTCCACCATAAATAGCTCCAAGAGCGGCGGCTTCATTCCCTTCGATAAGGAATGTGTTTGGATCTTTCTCTCTCGCTTCTGCTAGGTATTCGGATTCATATTCCCAATTTTCTTGAGCATATTCTTTCCCCTCAGATATTGCTTGCATATTCCACTCAATTGCCTTTTCTTTTCCTCCAAATTGTTGAGAAATAGCTTTTCTTATTGCATCATCATCAATTTTTAGAATATGCGCAAGTGCTCCTACATAATACATATTTGCCATAAGTTTGGCCATTTTCGGACTAATTTTCCTAGCCATTTTAGTCATTGGCATCCCAAGAACAATACAATCATCTCTATCAACTGGTAATTTTGTATCTTCATTATAAATTATCACAGTGCCTGGGTCAAGATTATCCAAATCTTTTTGCCATGTGTCTTTATTCATCATTATCTGTATATGAGTGTAATCTCCTGGTGCTTGATACCCAGCATCACTAGCTCTAATAATAAACCACGTAGGTAGTCCTGAAATGTTACTTGGAAATAAATTTTTACCACTAACTGGAACTCCCATTTCATACATTGAATGCAATATCACCAGATTTGCTGATTGTGAACCAGTCCCATTTGCAGTTGCTATATTGATTGTAAAGTCATTAACTCGAGGGCTCATTATTTCACATTCTCCGTTGGTACCATAGCCCCTAGGGTGCTTGCTTGAGTTAACTGCCGTAGAGAACTAGTATTATGTATTGCCGTTCACCAATCCGAAATTTTTAGTAGAAACAGTTCCGTTGTAGTTTTTTATTAGGTGGTCTTCCCAGACACATGCCTGTATCCGAAAAACTGCAAAGAGCTTGGGATGAAGCCAAGAATTCGATAGCAAGTCAAGACCATCCTGACAAAGCATTGGGAACACTTCGTTCTGTTGCTTGGGATAATTGTGAAAACGATGTACATAGAGCCAAAACTCTTTCTTTAGCAGCTGATCTTTACATTATAAAAGCTAATACAGATCCTTCTTCCAGAAAGACAAATTTAAAACAAGCATACAAGAATTATTCGAATGCACTAAAACTTGATCCTAAGTCGAAAGAAACTCTTCGTGAAAGAGGTAAGTTAATTTCTATTATGGATCAAGAAGGGATATCGACAGGTTCAACATTCCAAGTATTAGATAATGGAAGCCCAACACCAATGGGATTGGTTGTAATGTTGGTTGTATGTCTTCTTCTGTTATCTTCTGTCAAGGTTTTATCAGATTTCATGAATGAAGAGGAGGTAGTTTCTGGTTCACAAGCAACGATGCAGATTTCATATGTACCTGGCGGAATGGATGAATCGAGTAGAACTACAGCTACTATCGTAATTGATTTGTATGCTGACAAAGCTCCTGATCATGTTGAGAATTTTATCGCACATTCAGAAAATGACAATTACAAGTCGACCATTTTCCACAGAATTATAGATGGTTTTATGATTCAAGGTGGTGATTTTGAGACTGGAACAGGAAGTGGAGGTTATGCTTACAATTGGTATGGTTACTGTAATGGCAATGCTGAGGCAAGCTCTAGTGATTGCGACAGTAGAACTTCTTGGACATTGGGTGACGAAGCAGATAATGGCCTAGTGCATGAGCCTGGTGTGATTTCAATGGCTAAAACAAGTAATCCAAATACTGGAGGTAGTCAATTCTTCATTGTTCCTGAAGATAGTACTCCTTCCCATCTCGATGGTCAACATACTGTTTTCGGCAAAGTCTCGAGTGGCTTAAGTTCGGTTACTGCAATCAGTGATGTTGAGACTGGAGATAATGACAGACCCGTTTATGAAGTACGTTTACTTTCTGTAACTATATCTTGATTTTAAGGTAAATACGAAGTTTATTGTTAGGCATATTCTTGTGCTTAATCACGGCCGGTATAAACATGGTTGCTGGTGATTTGTTCTCTGCGAAGTCTGGATTCGCGACACATTCTGGCGATACTGGTTTTTTTATGTCATTAAAGAGGCTTGAAGAACAGGGATTATGTAAATTAGATGAACTACCATTTTCAATCCGAATTTTACTAGAATCTGCGCTTAGAAAATGCGATGGCTTCCTAGTTACTAAAGAAGATGTCATTAGAATTGCATCTTGGACTCCTACAATGAAACCAGAAGAAATCCCATTTAATCCAAGTAGAGTAATTCTACAGGATTTTACTGGCGTTCCTGCAGTAGTTGATATTGCTGCTCTAAGAGATGCAATGGTAGAATTAGAAGGAGATCCTGAGAAAGTAAATCCTCAAGTTCCAGTTGATTTAGTAATAGATCATTCAGTTCAAGTTGATATTTCGGGTATATTCCCGGATGCTAGAGAACGCAATCTGGAAATAGAATATCAGAGAAACATGGAGAGATATAAATTTCTGAAATGGGGGCAAATGAACTTAGATAACTTCAGAGCAGTTCCTCCAGGCAGAGGAATCGTCCACCAAGTAAATTTAGAATGGATAGCAAGCGTTGCTCGTTTAGAAGATAATTTATGGATACCAGATTCTCTTGTTGGTACTGATTCTCATACTACCATGATAAATGGTCTCGGGGTTCTTGGTTGGGGGGTTGGTGGAATTGAAGCAGAAGCAGTAATGCTTGGTCAACCGATTTATATGCTATTGCCAGAAGTTGTTGGATTTGAGTTAATCGGCAATCTACGTGCAGGCGTTACGGCAACAGATATGACGCTAAGAATTGTTGAACTTTTGAGAGAACATGGAGTCGTATCCAAGTTTGTAGAGTTCTATGGATCAGGTATGGCCAATCTTAGCCTTCCCGACAGAGCCACAATAGCTAATATGGCTCCTGAATACGGTGCAACTTGTGGATTTTTCCCAGTGGATCAGACAACTCTTGATTACATGCATTTGTCAGGTAGAGAGTCTTCACACATAGAAAATGTCAAGAGATATCTAACTGCTCAGGGGCTATTCCATACAAGTGAAACTCCAGTACCTAAATTCACCTCCTCGATTAAACTAGATTTAAGCACAGTCGAACCAGCTCTGGCAGGTCCAAAGAGGCCTCAAGATCGAGTAAATCTTTCTGAAATGAGGGGCCATTGGTTGGAAAGTCTGAACTCCCCATCTGGCCATCAAGGGCACGGTATAAATCCTAAGAATAATCAAGATTCATCATACATAGAAGGAAGAAATGTAAATCTCCAACACGGAGACATTGTGATTGCTGCAATAACAAGTTGTACTAACACAAGTAATCCAAGTGTTATGTTAGCAGCTGGTTTATTGGCTAGAAATGCTGTTAAGGAAGGATTGGAATTGAAACCTTGGGTTAGACCTAGTTTAGCTCCTGGGAGTAGAGTAGTTACCGAATATTTTGATGCGGCTGGACTTACCGAAGATTTAGCTTCTCTTGGCTTCAATGTAGTTGGTTATGGTTGCACTACTTGTATTGGTAATTCTGGCCCACTAGATGAAGATATAGAGAATGCAATTGATGAGGCGAATCTCATTGTTGGTAGTGTACTTTCTGGCAATCGTAATTTTGAGGGGCGAATTCATCAAAAGGTGAAGGCGAATTATCTCGCCAGTCCTCCATTGGTTGTTGCCTACGCTTTAGCGGGCACTTTAGATATTGATTTGTTCAATGACCCTATTGGATATAATTCAGCAGATGAGCCAGTAATGCTTTCTGATATTTGGCCTTCTGAAGATGAAATTAATGAAACTTTACGGAATTCTTTAACTCCGGAAATGTTTAGAGATCGATATTCGGATGTTTTAGAAGAGCCAAGGTGGGATTCTATACCTTCTGACAAATCCGCATTATATCCTTGGGAGGAAGAATCAACATATATTCGCCTTCCTTCATTTTTCGAGGGAATTAAGGCTGAACCTTCTCCAATTCAGCCAATAAAAAATGCTAGAGTTTTATTGAAACTTGGAGACTCAGTTACTACAGATCATATTTCTCCTGCCGGGGCCTTCCCTCACCATGGTCCTGCGGGACAATACCTTGTCAGAAATGGTGTTGAATTGAAAGATTTCAACTCTTTTGGCAGTCGGAGAGGAAATCATGAAGTAATGATGAGAGGTACATTTGCGAATATTCGTATTAAGAATCAAATTGCAGAAGGTACAGAGGGAGGTTGGACAACACATTTCCCTACTGGAGAAGTAGTTTCTGTGTTCGAAGCAAGTCAACGATATCAATCGGATGGGATTGAACTAGTAGTCTTAGCCGGTTCTCAATATGGTACAGGCAGTAGTAGAGACTGGGCGGCAAAAGGGACATTACTACTAGGGGTAAGGGCAGTGATTGCAACTTCTTTCGAAAGGATTCATCGTTCAAATCTTGTTGGTATGGGAGTACTTCCTTTGACATTTGTCGATGGAGATGATGCTGATTCACTAGGACTTGATGGTGCTGAAAGTTTCAATATCCCTGCCGATTTAGAATTGATTCCTTTCTCAGAAATAGATATTCAGGCAATCAAAAATGACGGTAGGGCGATAAATTTCAAAGCCATTGTTCGTTTAGATACCCCCGTCGAGGTCGATTACTACAAAAATGGTGGCATTTTACAAACAGTTTTACGTAATCTTGCCAAAGAGTGAATTGAAACGTGATGTCTTATCTGCAAGTAATGTTAGGAGTGATGGTATGCAGATGAGAGGTACAGTGAGATTTCGATTCCGTTCTCCAGAAAATGACATAGATGTCATCATTGAAGGGGAATCTAGTGTAGTCGAATCCCTAAGGGGTGAATTGGGTTTACAAGGAAGAGTAGGTTTCATTCAACCTCTTTCTGCACGATTAGTTGATGATAGTGAGTTGGAGTCCAAACCAGCTATGGGGGATGATCAAGATTTCTTAGATGTAAATCGCGGTGAAGGACAATTGCCAGGACCTCCTCCTGACCCTAGTAGCATCCCTGCAGTAGTTAGAAGAATCGGAGATTTAGATATTAAATCTAAAATATCTGAGTTAGATGGCCCATCTAGGACCGAACCTCAAATAGAATATATTAGGGAGTTTTTAGAATCAATCGATGAACCCGAGCCTCTTTCAAATAATTTATCTGGCGACCCAATGGCCGAAGCGTGGTTACAAATTTTGTTGACTCTTGTGGTACGTGAACATGGTCAAACATCACTACCTATCAGTGCTATTGAAGAATTGATAGGCGAGAGAATAAATAGAGAGGGTGTGGACCTAGAACTCTTCCTTAATCGACTATGGATAATGGGTCGTTTGGAACTAATTTATGGAGGGGCGGAGATACATTATGCACCCAATCCAAGTTGGTTAATTTCTCAATAATTTCTAATTTAATTTATTGTTCAATATTGTTTTATTTCAGGATATTCACCATAGGTGTGAGGAATCATTGGGCAATAAGTGCTAAGAATGGAGTTAAACTCGGAAGTAGTATGCTGTATAGTCTGAAGAATGCCAATAATCAAGCCGCGAAGAGTAGGAAAGCCGTACTACTTGTGACTTTGATGCTAAGTTCCTTGTTTTTATCGTTGATTCCTGCGGTTTCTGCGTCACATATTACTCAATATGCGGTGCAACGTGACCCCTCTTATATTTCGATAGGAGATCTTGACTGCGATGGGCACAATGATATTGCTTCTGCTAGTACTATGGGGTTGTTTATTACAGTACTATACAATGATGGTTCAGGTGGTTTTGCAGATAGACAAGACGTATTTATTTCCAATAATGAATCTCGTCGAGCAGGTTTCGTTGATACAGCCGATGGAACCCGTGTTGAGATTGCAGATATTGACGGTGATGGAGTAAATGATCTTGTATATTATCAGCAAAATATTAGGTTCGTAGGAGAATCTTTCGTTAGACCAGGAAACCTCACAATTCTTTGGGGCGACTGTCAAGATAGAGTAAATCTTTGGAGTGATTCAGAAATTACAGTTTCCAATCCTTATCTTGCAGATATGGACGTAGGAGATATTGATGGAGACGGGAATGCAGATATCGTGATGGTAGTTAGGGATGCAACAGCGACTAACCAATATATTCAGGTATACAAAGGCCCTGATCCAACTCTACTAACTTCACAACAAACACTTGCAGTTCCTCTGACTACAGGTCTTTACACAAATATGATTCTTGGTCACTACGGTGAGACTGTCACAGGCGGTGGATTCCCTGGCGGCGGCGGAATTGGTGATTGTGAAGATCTTGATATCTGGCTTCTAAGGACCCCTCCATTCAATACTGGAGTAGGTGTATCTGTAGGCCACTATGACAATGTAACTGTATTAGAATATGATTGCTTGCAAGGAACATTCCCTAATCCACTGACTCCGGGAGCTCAAGGAGTTCATGAATTCAAGCTTGATGCAGAGCATAATGAGCCTTTGTATGGTTTTGATATCAAAGATACTGATGACAATGGAGAAGTTGATTTAATAGCTGCAGTTGATGGATTAACTGGTAATATCTCTTACGCATATGGCTCAGGAACATCTTGGACTACTCAGAATTATGCCTATCTAGGAGATTTCAAGGGTGCATCAATAACTATTGAAGATGTCAATCAAGATGGTGAATACGACTTCTTCGTACCGACCGAATTAACTTTGACAAGAATTCAAGACTCAACATCTCAAAATCAGACTTTCCTTTTGTTAGATAATCTAAGAGAGATAAATTCTGTAGAAATAATTCTCGCCAATCCAAATGGCCCCGGTTATCTACCTGCTTTATCTTTTGATGTTGGAAGAAGGCCTACAATGGCTCAGCCAGGACAATTACAAGGTGGGGATGATAGTGCATTTGAGATTGTAATTGGTCAACGAGATTATGCTTATCGTTTCGCTAACAATGCAATGTGGCTTGATACACAAGGTTGGCCCGGTGCAGGAGATTTCCTTTCAGTATTATCTCTCGATAATGAAGATGTAGGTATTACAGAAGTTACAGTAGCTCCAGTTTCTTATAATCCTGCAACCGGCGATGCACAACTTGGTGAGGGAAATAGATTCGTAAATGTAACAATTAAGAATACTGGTTTGAATCCTATATCAGGTAGTGTTGATGTCAATCTGGAAGTAAAAGAGGTACTAGGAGGAACAGACACTATAGTATATGCCAATGATTTCGATGGAAATGAGGACAAGTCTGGATGTAACGCATGTGCTTGGGAAAAATTCTCATATACTGGAGAATTTGAAGAGGGCGACTCATCTTGGCATGTAGAAACCGGCTCCACAGCAGAACAAAATGCATCGTGGTATGAAGCAGATTCTAATCCAACAAATTATTATTGGGCAGGACTTGATTATCAAGGTGGTCAGAATGAATCAGATTCTGGATACTATAATCACCAAGATGAAGCAGTAATTCTTCAAAATGTAGACTTGACAGGAGCCGACGCAGCTTATCTCGATATGTGGGCAATGTGTAGTGCTTCCTTCTTCCAACTATATTTAGCAGAACAGTTTGATGTAGTTGAACGTTGGTTGTATGAAGATTCATGCAGTATCGAAGTTTGGAGTGATGGAGCTGGTTGGGAACAAGTTTACTTTAGAGGTGGATGGGATAATGACCGTTATTTCCGCCTACTCTATCAAGGTGTGGACCCTGAGTATAATACATACAATGGTGATATTGCGTCTGAAACAGTAACCGGCTGGGTGAATTTCACCGAAGATGGTACTGAATCTTCAGACCCAGAAAAACTCAACTCCATTGATTTGACTCCGTATGCTGGCCAAGTTATTGACATTAGATTTAGATTTAGAAGCGGCTTGATGGGATCCGTAGGTCCAGATGGGGCTTCTTACGATACTGGACTGGATGGATTTGCTTTCGATAATATTTCTATTAGGAAGGTAGATGTTAATTTTGGAACTGAGGCATTAGTCAGTCAAGAGCTTTCATTCACAAATCTAGGCGCTGGTGCAACTCGTGAAGTATCACTAACCTCTAACTTTATTGACAATAAGACCTATTATATCTCAACTTCCTTAGAGGAACCGACAGGATTCGATAATGCGGATGCAACAAATGATGAAGTAAAATTCCAACTGACAGTCGACAATCTATATGATCCAGGAGTTGCTGAAGAAGCATGGGTTGATTTAGAAAATGGTGTAAGATATGCTTCTGGACCTAGAGACATCAATGTTAGGGTTCAGAATTACGGTAATACTGTGACAGACTTCCAAGTGGAGGCTAAGGTTAGAAATGCTCTACCTGACTTAGTTGCAATTGAAGACTTTTCATTCGCCAATCCTGCTGACCAAATATGGGAAGATGATGGAAATATGAATGGTAGCCGTATTGATGATTCAAGTGGATCTAATGGGATGCTTCCTCAGAATCAAGGAGTCTTCAATAATCACGCTTACTGGCTTGGACATCCAGACACAGGCTATGGCGATAACTGGAATGAAACATTAACAATTCCAGACATACCTGTTGGCGCAGAAGGTGCAGATTTTACATATCTAACTTTTGATTACTTTGCTGAAGGAGATTATTTGAAAGATAGTAATGGCAATATTCTTGCTATTAGAGACGCCGCTCAACTAGAAGTCTCATGGACTAAGAATGGTGAGAATTTCAATGGTATTATCTTCGGTAGTTGGACTGATCTGAATGAAAATGGTCCGAGGCCATTCGATAGTTGTGAAGATTTCGACGGAAATGGATATGATGAAGTAGAATACTTTGGTGATTTCTCAGATAGATATAATTCAGTAGTTTGGTTTGATTCCGAACAAATTGTTAAATCAGTAACTGTCGACTTGTCCAATATTTTCTTACAAAATCAAAGCAGTGAGAATACTTTTGAATGGCGTGATCAATGTACTTCGCTATCAGGTTCTGAAGTCACGTTGACATGGAGGTTCCTGTCTAATGATGATGGAGTAAATGGTAATGCAGGTTCCGCTGGTTTCGCAATCGATAATATTAGAATTGAAGAATTTACTTTCGAAGACGATGGAACATATACTATTGATGTCAATGGAATGGATGCTTCCGAGAAGCAGGTTGTTACAATTGCAAATCATGATTTCCAGAGCGGAATTTACAGAATTGATGTGAAGACCTTATTCGATAATACAGATCCTTTACAGAAATGGTATAATGAATCTGAAGTTAATTTAGCTAATAATTATACTACAATTATGTTTAGTATAGCAAGTGCAGATATTACTCTGATGCAACCGGATATTCTTGATTGTACAACTGATATCACTTATGCTTGTGTTTATACAACAAATAAGGATAAATTTGGTGCTTATGGTTCCTCTTCTCATGACTTTGTGTTGCCACTATTAAATGGAGTAATAGAGGCTGAATATCAATTAACAATGAAGATTGTAGATGAAGACACGGGTCAAACAGTTTACGAAGAAACTTCCGATAATGGGCCTTTCGATCTAGTCCCTCATGAGCGTTCATGGGCAAATTGGACAGCTCCTTACTCTTCCTGGTATGATGGCCATACTTACAACATCAGTTTCTTTGCTAATTTTACAGAAGATGGCAATAGTTCAGGTAATGAGCGTTTCTTCGTCATTGAGTTTTATGACCAAGTTGATGTAGCTATACTTTCCAACCCTACCGACCAGAATCGTCTTCAACAGGTGAAGAATGATCTTAATGCTATGAATATGACCTACACTCAATTAAGAGTAAGCGATTGGGATACTTATGCGACTCCGGATTGGATAGAACATTACAACAAAGTTCTGCTTCCTTGGCAAACTGATTATAACGTGGTTTATGGAGACTATTACGAAATAATGGATACAACAAGAGAAGCTGACGGTCTGAGTGTAGTGGACGTTCTAGAAAACTTCATGCAAGCTGGAGGAACAGTTCAAATGCACCTAGGTCCTTATCAAAATGAATATGATCCTGGTAGGTTAATTTTTGATATGGCGATTAAAGATAGAAATCAGTATAACTTTACTACTGATAATAGAATTAATTATGACCATCTATCAATAGATGATCCTTATCATCCGATTCTAAAAGGAATTGATAAGGTAACCTTCTCAGGAATTCATGCAGGAGACTATGTTGCAATTTCGGGTATTGATGTTGCTTCACAAGTTCAACCAAACCAGATCCCAGCAACTTGTGGTGGTAGAATTAGTGTGACCGGAGGAACCTTCCACACATTAATGAGAGATACAGTCCAAGGGCACTCTTTACTGTCAGTATGCAATAAAGGCGCTGGAGGATTAATTGTAACTACTGTTGATGTAGAGAATCCAAGTGTATCGGAATCTTATGGTGGAGAAAATATCCCACTATTGTCCAATATGTTGGCTTATCATCTGACCCCTTATCCTTTAGACTTCGGAATTGCAGGAACTGATTTCGAATTAATAATCAATGGTGAATCAGTTGATATTAATCCCACAACAGGAGCTTATCGTGATAAATATATCAAGAGTAATGCAGATTTAGAATTTACCTATACATCAGTAGTTGAAGGTCTGATTGCAGATTGGGATCTCGAATCTGGAAATAATGACTCAGTTACTGGATGGGATGGAGCAGTTTTGGATGCAGGCTTAGTTAGCCATACTAATCAATTGAATCCGTCAATACCTACAATGGGGTCATTCTGTGCTGTAGGTGATGATGATGAACCATGTAGGATAGGTGCAGAGTGGTTACTAACTCTCTATCTGCATGATGATGCAGGTCATACTAGAATTACATATATTCGTTTGATTACAAATGACACACTTGCAGATGATTTCTATCCAATTTCTGCAGCAACAATTGTTCATGATGAAGATACATCAGAATATATTACTCGTGATGGAACTAAACCTATTGCAGGAGTAGATTGGCCTGTTTACAGAGTACGTTTGTCAGATACTGGAGAAACTACAGTTAAGTTCACTGGTGAGAATAGTACTGATCCAGATGCTCCTGAAGGTGAAACAGGAATTGCTCTATATGAGTGGAGGGTGATAAATGATATGCCTGTTGGAGAATTTAGCGACGAGCAACACGTTTGGCAAAATCCTGCGGCAGTAACTGATGAATGGAGTTATACTTTCCGAAATATTACTGCCAGCCCTACTATTGAGAAGGATGTACGTGTAGAATTAATTGTTTATGATAAGGCTGGTAAACAAACTCAGAACAAGTATCGTATGTACTTCATAGTTGTAGGGGAAAACGATGGAGATGAAGAACCTGTATGGGTTTTCTCATCACCTCGGCCAAGTGATTCTCAATCAGGTGATGACGTAACAATTGTCGGCAGTATTTTAGGCGGTGCAGAGAATAGTGATGTTAAGATTGAGGTATCGCTAGACCCTCTTATCTTAGACTACACACCTACGCAGAAGATTACTCAGAAAACAATTGGCAAGTATAATGTTTCAGATGGTTTAGGCGATGGTAGTGGATTCTCTATGACGTTAGATATTTCTGATTTATACTCAATTAGTGGTCAACAAGCAACACTTTATTTCAGAATTACAGAAGGCGACGGAACTAGGTATACCTTTACTGAAGAAATGGTAATCAATTTACTTCCTAAAGATATTTGTGACATAGATCCTGATGATTCTAGCTGTAGTTCTAGTGAAAGTGGCGGAATCAGTCCAATAATACTTGGAGTTGGTGGATTCATAGCCATATTAGCAATTGTTGGAGTTACGTTGTTACTAAGATCTGGAAGTAAAGATTCTGATGATGATGTAGTTGAGCAATTTGGTGGAGTTGAGCAGATGGATCCTGTTGAGGCATATGTTCAACAGATGGTTGCATCAGGTTATGATGAGCAAACTGCTAGGCAGTATGCTGAACAATACTATGCTTCTTATTATGCCCAGCAAAATGATAAAAATTGACGTAATTACTGTTCAATAGTGGGGTGCGTTAAAACGTACCTTGAAGAACAACTTGCGAATGCATTGTATTATGGATACATCCGGTTCATATACCGTTGCTGATATTTCATTAGCCGATGCAGGAGAAAAGAGAGTTGCTTGGGCGAGAAGTAGAATGCCTGCTTTGGCCGCATTAAGAAAAAAAGCAGAAACTGAAAAACCTCTAGCTGGTCAACGAGTATCTGGATGTTTACATGTAACTAAAGAAACTGCTATTCTCATTGAAACTATAGTGGCAGCAGGTGCTGAGATTTCTTGGTCTGGATGTAATCCATTATCGACTCAAGATGATGTGGCAGCTTGGTTAGCGAGAGAAGGTTATGGAGTTCATGCATGGTATGGCCAGGACAATCAGGGATTCTATGATTGCATAGATCGTACATTAGACTTCAAACCTACTTTGACTCTTGATGATGGTGCAGATTTGATTTATAGAGTACACAGTAAGTTTCCAGAATTATCTAGTGGAATAATAGGTGGAACTGAGGAAACAACAACTGGAGTTCATAGACTTAGAGCAATGGCGGATGCAGGAGAATTATTGTATCCTGTAATTGCGGTTAATGATGCAGAAACTAAATGGGATTTTGACAATGTACATGGTACAGGTCAATCCACAATTGACGGAATAATTAGGGCAACTAGTGTACTCTTGGCCGGAAAAGTATTCGTTGTAGCTGGATATGGTCATTGTGGTAGAGGCTTAGCAATTAGGGCACGTGGATTAGGGGCGAATGTTGTAGTTACTGAAATTGATCCGATTTGTGCTTTGAAAGCAACAATGGATGGATTCAGAGTCATGAAGATGGATGATGCTGCACGAATCGGAGATATATTTTGTACAGCAACAGGGATGAAAGATGTGATTGTTGGTAGACACTTTGATTCAATGAAAGAAGGTGCAATAATTAGTAACACGGGTCATTATGATTGTGAAATTAATATTCCAGATTTAGAATCCCGTGCAACGGATGTCTATACTATTCGAGATAATAATGAAGCATTTCAATTAAATGATGGAAGAATAATTCACTTGCTTGCTAGAGGACGTTTGGTTAATCTTGCTGCTGCCGAGGGCCATCCTAGTGAAGTTATGGATATGTCATTTGCAAATCAATTTCTTGCATTGTGTAGATTAGCTAAGGAAGGTAATACTTATTCTAATTCAGTTTATGATATAACCAAAGAACAAGATAGTGAATTAGCATCATTGAAACTATCTACTACCGGAATAACAATTGACGAATTGACTGATGAGCAAATACAATACTCAACCGATTATAGTATAGGGACATAATTTTGAGTATATTTTATATCTCACCAATTCGGTAAATTAGGTTGATATTTTGAATTAATTTTTTCTCCCGAATCGATAATTATCTCAAGTCTCTCTGTAACTGCTGGACTTCTATTCTTAAGCATCGAATTATACACAACGCTTCCCCTTATTGAATCGGGAATACATAACTTTCCAGATGATGTTTCATAATCAATTGCTCTATCCACATCTAATGCATGACGATTTCTTGATTGTAGTAGACCCATAGACAATCTAGTTAGTATGCCAAAAGCTGCTAAAATCAAAAGAAAAACTAGTATGAAACCAAATATAGTCCCTCCTAAGAAGGTCATAGCAACGCTACCAAAAATAAATACAACAGGTGCTATGAAAGCTACTAGCCAGAAAGTTGAAGATAATGGCTTCACTTTTCTCATTCTTTCAATTACTTCCCATCTCGGATGGTTAGGGTCTTGAGGTTTAAAAATTTCATCTTTTTCCATCTTTGCGGCTCTATCAACCATCCCCTTCACTCCTTGCATTCTCATTTTCTGTTGGCTGGTTGGTTCCTCCATTCCCTCATCATGCAATTCTGCTAGTCTTTCAGCGCATTCTTCATACAAACCTAATCTAACTAAGATAGCAATTTGTTCCAATACAGGAGTCACATTTTTTGGAAATTGAACTCTACATTCTTCCCACCATTGTAGAGCATCTTCAAGCATTCCTAAATGATCTAATAAGATTCTTCCTCCAATTATCCATGCTTCTAAGTTTTCAGGTTCGTATAGAATAACTTTCTTTAGAGCAGACATAGATTTAGCAGATTGTTGCAATGATGGTTGAACTGGTTTTCCCTTTGTAGGTGGGGGCAGTGACCACATAGCAATAGCCATCCATGCTTCCGTGTTTTTTCCATCAATTTCAACAACTTCTTTTGCCAGTCTAATAGCCTCATCAAAGATACCTTTCTCTCTAGAATCCAATGCGTCAAGCCAAATCTCTTCCGCACTCTTCACCATAAACTCCGGTAATCGTTCTAAGAAATTAATCCTCGGGTATGAGAGGTTCTCTTTAATCTCATTTTATCTTCTAGAATTGAACTTTCTACTGTTTTTAGAATTGTTACTTTGACGACTATTTCCGCCTCTAGACTTAGACTGACGATTTGTTTGTCTGCGAGTTGAATTTCTTCCATCACTTTTACCCCCTCCTCTTCGGTCAGGTCTTCTGGTTCTAGCCGGTGTGTTTCTTCTACCTTTTTTTTCTCCAGAATTCCCGGGTTTCCTTACATCACAATTAGATCGATTACAGAAATCTTTACTTGCATAGTTATGATTCTTACACTTTGGACATATCCAATCTCCAGGTTTGATATTTGGCTCATTACTTCTTCCATTTCTTCGTTGATTGTTTTTGGGTTTTTTCTCATTACAATTTGAACGATTACAAAATTGTTTATTTGCATAGTTATGATTTCTACACTTTGGACATATCCAGTCACCTGATTTCAAGTTAGGATTGCCATCTGATTTATTTCTTCCATTTCTCCCTCTATCATTTCGAGGTCTACGATCTCTTGGAGCAATTTCTACTGGCGAACCAATTGTATTTTCTATAATCAAATCTTCAGCTAAAGGTTTGATATGAATATATGCTTCATTTACAGGTCCAATTACTGAATCCACTCTTCCTAGGAACTTTCCACCCACTATTCTAATTCCCGTATAAAGGCCAGGAGCTCTACCTTCAAAGGTCACTAATAACCCACCTTCGTGGGATTCTCGAATGACACTCCCGGAGAAACTCATGTACTAATCGCGACGGGTTGAGTATATGAGACCGATAGTTAATGCGAAGATAGTCAAGAACATACTGAAACCTGGCAATAATCCTGTTTCTGAATCCTCTCCCGGTCCACTAGGTTCGACTAAATCTACTTCAAATAAATGACTGTTATTCACCATAAGAAGTACTTCATTACATTTGGCTGATATATCGCAACCAATAATCCTCACTTCATGTTCACCTTCGTCCCATAATCCAAAATTTATCATTGGTGTACTCCATGAATTACCAGATACTGAGATACTTCCAGCAGATAATCCATCTATGGATAAAGAAAAATCAACATCTTCTCCGTCTGGGTCACTAAATTGTCCTTGGGCTTGCCAGATATCTATTTCCCAGCCATATTCTGTAACGCTAATCATAGGCGGAGAACTTTCTTTAGTTATACCTAGTTGGAAATTCCTTGCTGTAGGATATATGTAATCGTTACCATTTATTCCTATCCATAAATCCACTAAACCTGGAATCATTCCATTTGAATTAATTAATATTGTTTGATTAGAAGAAATAGTTATAGATTCAATATTTGCAGAATTGATGTTTTGAGATTGGGTAAATACATACTCCAATGTTAATTCAGGCCAATTTTCATTAAATTGTATATCTACTGGATGCGGACTGACTAAAATCTCTGATGATGTGGTTAGAGAAATAGGGACTCCTAAGTTCCAAGTCCTAATTCCTGAACTTTGCCCCAGGTCATCAACTGCCTCACATTCCACTTGTATATCTTGACCATAATTAATTATTCCAGAAAAAGATTTATCCGATAACTGATAGATATTTGCCGAGGGTTCTGAATTGCAATTAATCTGTAATTGTGAGATGGGCTTCTCATCATCAAACCACGATGAAACACTATTCCAATCAGCCCAAATATTTTCTCCACTCTCTAATGAAGGCAACCAACTTTCATTCAATGGAGCTGTTTCAGTCCATGAAGGTGGGTTGTTAATTGGGATAGGTGCTGTGGTAAAATCTACAAAAATATCTTCGCCACTAGGCCAAAAATCTATACTTCTATGCGGAATTAGAGTGAATTTGACACCTTCATTTTCAGTGTTATCAAAAATATAGGTTGATGACCCATCTCCAATACAGGTTCCTCTCAGAGGAGCATCTTCGTGGGTCGATGGTTCAAATTCAACATCTCTTCCTTCACATTCTTCCCACATGTCTAATCTTAGATCTGGATTACTTGGTAATGTAAAATCCAAAACTGCATTAGTCATATTCGAAGCATTAAATGCTAAAGTAAATTCTTCCCCCTCATCAATACTAGGAATTGTCATTGTGGCATTCATCCATAGTTCTAGTCTACACTCATCGATGCCCTCTGAAGTTTCAATAAGGGTATTGCAATCTCTCTCAGAGTTAGGAAATACTGGCACTTCTACACAATCATTACTAGAACCAATTGAGGTACAATCTCTGATATCGGCATGGTTGGATGGGACTAGATTCCATTCTTCAATTATAACGCCATTATCTTGCCAGGTAGCGTTTTTCCAATCAAGTCCTACTCCTCCCCTATGAGGTGTTGATTCCCTCAGACCAATCCTAGTCATAGCATATTCAATACATTCAGAAGCTACCGCTTCAACTGCTGATTTTTCATCTGTTGAGATCCAACCATCTCCTCCACTAGGGTATAATTCCTCTAAATAAGAATCGAGTTTTTCCCTTAATAAATCGACACTTGTTCCATTTATCCATGCTCTAGCTTCAACTTCAGCCGAATTCCAATCTTCATTAACTACAATATCAAAATGAGCATGAGTGTAGGGTAGAATAGCTTCGAAAGTGATTGAACTACATCTTTGTTCAAGACTACCGCCGCCACCTAATTGATATCTTTCTACCATTTCTTCATTCAGTATTGTTTCTTTATTTTCCAAAGGAACAATCATTGAAAACATAAGGATTACACAAATTGTTGTCAGAATCCTGCCTCGACTAAAATAACTCACGATATTCCGAACGAGTCCAATCACATCAGTATATCGCTAATATATTCATTAATCCCATTTTTTTTTTACTATTTTGAATAACCTAATATTGATATACTGAACATTAGTCGGAAAGTTTAGGGAGACCTAAAAATACGGAGATGGATATATGAAAAATAAAAAAATAATTGCTATAATGATGACGCTAAGTATGTTAGCTGCAGCTTTTGCAGGTTGTTTATCGGACGACGATGAGAGTAACTTTGACGAAGCAGATGGTGGATACGAATATGCTTCAAATGTTGATAATCACAGAATGTTAGTAGAAGACGTTTGCGATATCAAAGATCTTGCAGAGGCTCATGACTGGGATGGTGTAAAAGACATTTACATGAATGGTAAGCATGCAGAAAAGAGTGATGGTTCATTCAGAACATTACAAGGATTTGCTGATGCAACCGGTAAGAAACACGGATTAGATACATTCTATGGTACAGAATCACCTTTGGATGACTACTTGATGTCCGCACTAGATGGCACTGGAATGTTTGAGGGTGCTTCAGATAGTGTTCGTGAGCAAGCAGTTGAGAAAGGAGTCCAAAACCAAATAATGGTTGCATATGCAATTCATGAATTAAACGCTGCAATTGTCAAGGCTGAAGCTGGAAACTTTGGTACAGATGATGCACAGCACGCGTGGGATGAAGGATGGGCATTTTATCACGGTCTCGATGAGTATGCATCATGCTCTCCATATGCTACTGGAGATAAGAGAGCAGGTAACTATGCTACTGCAAATGCAGATGGTACTGCTATAGCAAATGCAGCAATCCTCCAAGCAATGAATGATGGTCTTGCGGCACTACAAGCAGAAGATCTTGCTGGAGCAACAGATGCAAGAGATGAGGTAGTAAAGCAATTAGTAATAATTTACTCACAAGCAACAATTCGTTATGCTCACAAGATGAATACTGACGATACTGTAGAAAAGGCTCAAACACACCAAGCAGAGGGATATTCTTTCTGGAGAGTAATTGAGAAATACATTGCTGAAGCAAACCCATCACCTGGCGATGATTGCTACAACGGTTTTACAATGACTGTTAGTGCAGCAGCAGCTGATGAATGTGCAGGATACATGTACATGACAGATTATGATATGGGCGATGGTTCAGACATTTGCTACAATATGAATATACATGCAACTTCCTCAGATTCTGATCAAGCATCCTGTGAAGCATATATGTTCTTGGAAAATTATGGTGAGCAAACTTACACTGGTTGCTACAATTCGGTATCTCACGGTATGAATGCTTCATGGAATCAATCAATCTGTGAGTCTTGGGATTACTATGAAAATGCATCATGGGGTTCAACTACTTTCACTGGATGCTACAACATGCAATCTCATGAAACATCTAGCGATGATAATGCAACATGTACATCTTACATGTGGTTAGTAGATTATGTTACAACACCTGGTGCAGATGGTTGTTACAACAGTGTCTCACACTCCTGGGATACAGCAGTAGATCAGACTACATGCGAATCTTATGGTTGGTATGAAAATTATGGTGCTACAATGTTTACTGGATGCTACAATATGGTATCTCATACAACCAATGCAGATATGACTGAAGCAGAGTGTGGTGCATTCACCCACTTCGATGGTTTCGGAACAACTGGAATTAATGGAATCTATGATTTCAATAACGTACCAGTAGCAGGAACTGATTACCAGGCTGCTGTCCGTGCACATCTCCAACCTGCTTGGGATATGCTAGGAATTACAGCTGAAGATATTGGAACACTCCAATAAATGATTGACGATTTCTATGTGGGCATTTTTGCCCACATAGAATGACCACTCGAACGGTAACGAGAAGCGCTGGATTAATCTGGCTCACAACAGAAAAATCAAAGGCTTCATCATAGTTATAAATAGAACTCACATTCAATTTAAGCGCTTCTCGTTACCCCACTCATAAACGAAATATAATTAGGGAGAGAGGGTTCGAAAGTTTATGAAGAGACTCAATGCTTTGATACTAACACTAGTGTTTGTTTCCTCTATATTTTCTTCAATAGTAGTTTCTGCAGATGATTCTTCGGATCAGGAACTTTTCACATTATCAGGGAATGTATTTGCTGAAGATGGGACTCTCGCTAACTCTACTTCTATTAAGGTAGATTCAATGACATCTACTTGGTCTGAAAATGGTTCTTATGTTTTTTCAGGAATAACTCCTGGTGAACATACAGTTAGAGCTTATTTCATGAATGACGGCCACACTGTAGCTTACAGAAAAATGATATTTAATTCAGATATGCAATTAGATTGGCATGTGGGCGAGAATTGGATTACTGTAGAGATGTTCGATGAACAGGGAGTTCATATTCCCGATGTTTCATCATCTCATGTTGAACTAGTTCAATTAAATGAGGTTCAAGATCTTCAAGACGGTAGGGCAGAATTCGGCACTCTAGATATAGGGCAGTATTTTACAATTCGAGGAATTCATGAAGATGATACTTCTTCAACACAATATGTACATTTCAAACTTTCAGCATCTTCTCCGAATGATTTTGACTTGAATAAAGGTATGAATAGTAAGTATGGATTTATTGTAGATGAAGAAGGACTACCGATGAAAGGAGTTGTAGTTAGTAACGGAGAAAAAAATGCCGTAACTAACTCCGATGGTTTCTATTTGCTTCAAAATCTACCTATTGGTTCGACACAGAATTTTATTGCGACGTTAGAAGGTATTAGTATCCTAGATCCAATTACATCTGTGATTTCTGGTGGAGAAGGATGGATGAACCTTTCATCAACTGTAAATCTAGAATTTCCCGAGAATGTTTCTTTTGTAACACAACTACAAGTTATTCCCATATCCTCTCTAAGTATTGATTGGGAGGGTGGAAATTATACCGATTTTTATTCACTATATTCTAATGGGGAGTTAGTTTACAGAGGTAGTTCAACCACTTTCGATTTCACTCCTTCTGAAGTTGGAACTTTTGAATTTACCATAGAAGCTACTAATAATAATGGGACCAATCTTAATCCTGCATCTTTGATGATAATAGTCATTCCTGATAATAATGAAGACACTCTTTGGTCAGCAGGGATGTCGTGGGATTATGGAGTCTTTTACACTCCAGAGTCATCATATGGAATGCATAATGTTACTTTTACTGCCATAGGTTCAGAAATTAGTATTGACGCATTTGGTCGTGAAAGAACTACATTTCTAACTAGATATAATAATGAATATCATGAAGAGGGCGAACAATCATATCGATGGATTGATAGTGAGAATCTCTTAACAGTTCATACTTATTGGGTTGATTCTCCATCCTCCTCATCTTATTTCCAAGAAGGAATTTTGGGATGGAATTTTACAGATAATTCTGGTCAATCTGTAAGTTTGTTAGAATCAGATGATGATATTAATTTACATTTTAATAGAACAAATATCATCGGAGTTCCGGGACACCCAAATGGATATGATGATACTACAAATACAGTTGAAATTAATCATGATGTACTAATTACTACAGCTGCTGGGACTTTCTTAACAAAACATATAGTAATTACAGATATGATAGATGGTATTGTTTCTTGGGAACTATGGTACAATGAATCAGTACGTAACTGGGTGAAAATTATCGATCAGTTGCCTGGTTCCCATTCTGAAAAAGTTATTTACGAATTACAGTCTTTTGAGGTCCCCTTGACCCCCCAATTCTTGACTGAAGAAGTAGATATATCTTCAAATGAATATTTTATTGATTGGGCAAATTTCCAGGGGGCAGATTCATACCAATTATTTGAAAACGATGTACTTATTTATGAAGGCAATGAGAATTCTTATTTAATTCAAAATCAGATCGATAATACCTATAATTATCAAATCAATGCAATTATGCCTTCGGGGCATACGGTCGTCGGCGAAATTATTAGTTTAGATGTATTTCATATTGTTGAACCGCCATTAGTCTTTAATTTGTTCACCTCTGAACAGAATGAAGGAACTGATGTTTTCATTTCATGGAGTTCTACTATAGATGCAGCATGGTACTCACTAATAGTTGAAGATTCTGATGGAGTAGTTATTGAGATGTATAATGGTTCTGAAAATTTCACTTCTTTAGACGAATTAAAAATTGGTCAAAATCGAATTAGAATACAGGTTGGATTATCTAATGGGAAAATTTCAGATTTCTCAGACTCCATTTTCGTTAATATAATTGAAGAATCAGAATCAGATTATTTTACAATGGGTAATATTTTGATATTCATGGTTTCATTGTTATCACTTGTTACGATTTATTCTTATAAGAATCGAGAGGATTGATTTTATGTTTAATAACCGTAATCTTGCTATTTTCCAAGTATTATTAGTATGTTTTTGTTCAATAGGGGTTTGGCAGTATTCTCTACAAGATGATTCTGTTACGCCTTCTGATTCAAATATACAAGTAGTTGATTCAAACGGGATAATCCATAATTTTGAATCTTCACCTGAACGTGTCGCTATGACCAATACTTATGCCGCTACTGTAATGCGAATGTTGGATGTAAACTCTTCAGTCGTAGCTGGTGTTTCTGGGGACTTCTATGACGAAATTATTTGGCCTGAATATGCTGATACTCCAATCATCCAGCAATCAGCCCATTCGGAAATTGATTTTGAGGCTCTACTAGATTGTCGTCCTGAGGTTTACATTGTTTTTGCCACAAATGGAATGGTTGATACTAATGCTATAAGAGAAAAATTAGAACCAGTTGGAATCAAAGTACTTGCCTTAGATTTCTACAAATATGACTATCTAAGATATGAGATATCAGTTATCGCCGAGCTTTTTGGGAAACAAAATGAGGCAGACCTTCTTTTCGAAGAATTCGATTATATTGAATCTGAGGTTTCAAATCGTATTTCCGGACTTAATGAATCTCATCGTCCACAAATTGTTATGGAACATCATGCTTCCTTGACTAGGGATCCGGTTGTTCTAACTGGTACATCACAATGGACGGATATTATAGAAAGAGCAGGAGGAAATAACATTTTCAAAGACTTACCTGGACATACAACACATGTTGATATGGAAGCAATTTTAGATGCTAATCCTGATGTAATTATGTTTGATGGTATTACATTTGATATCGGTTTTAATTCTTATGATATTGATGACCAGTGTGGGACACATATGAGTTTTATTGAAACTAGGCCTGGTTTCGATAGTCTTAACGCTGTAATAGATAACCGCATGATTATCATGTCAGGTGAATTTGCTGGACCAATGATGATTCATGGGCTTCCAACATTAGCCAAGATATTACATCCAGACTTATTTGAGGATTTAGATGCAGAATCAATTATTTCTGATTATTTTGTAAAATATCATGATGTTGAGATGCAAGGAAAGTTTGTATGTAAGTCACTAGGTAGCTGATTTAATGGATTCTATTTCAGAGAAGCACATTGAAAACTCAAAGTTTCAGATTATATTAATTCTAATTCTAGTTAGTCTTACATTTTTATTGGCAATTTTTGCAATGGGATCAGGTTCATCATCAAATTTAGATATGTTAACTACATTGAAGATAATTCTCGGATTAGAGAACTCCAATGATTTACAGTCCGCTATTATTTGGGAACTTCGTTTTCCTAGAATCTTGATGGCAATAGTTGGCGGCGCAGCATTGGCTACTGCGGGAGCTTTAATGCAAGGTTGCCTAGGAAATCCATTAGTTTCCCCCTTAACTCTTGGAGTTGCTTCTGGTGCTGCTCTTGGAGCAGCATTTGCAATTGTACTTGGCTTCTCTATTGTTTCGATTCCCGAGCTTGCAATTGTTGCGAATGCATTTCTATTTTCCTTAATTGTAGTAGGAATAATCATTCAATTAGGTAATATGCGTTCTATTTCTGCCGAATCTTACATTCTAGTTGGAATTGCTATTACTTTCATAGCAGGTGCAATAGTTTCTACAATGCAATATTTTGCTACTGATGCACAATTATCTCAATTAGCACATTGGTCTTTTGGTAGTTTATCTAGACCTACTTTAATTCAAACCCTCTGGATATCTGTTTTTTTGATATGTTTAATGCCATCTGCTATGAAATGGTCATGGGATCTTAATGCCTTGTCTTTAGGAGGTGATGACTTTGCAATTTCTACGGGGGTTGATCCTAGCACTACTAGGAGGAGAATATTAATTCTTTCAGCATTTCTGACATCTATTGTTATAGCATTTACAGGTTTAATCGGATTTGTTGGTTTGGCCGCACCTCACATGAGCCGTTTAATTGTGGGTAATGATTATCGTAAATTAATTCCTTGTTCAGCAGTATTTGGCTCATTATTGACACTTTTTGCAGACACACTTGGTCGAACGTTGTTTGCCCCAATAATTATTCCTGTAGGAATAATGCTTTCAATTATCGGAGGTCCATTTTTCATGTATCTGTTATTGAAAAATAGGGGGGTGAATAGTTGAGTAAAATCCTTGAGATTAAAGATTTAAATTTCAGTTGGGGAAATAACCATGTTCTAAGAGATATCAATGTAAATATTTCTCCTAATGAATTAGTAGCCGTTTTAGGAGTCAATGGGGCTGGAAAATCTACATTGTTAAAATGCATTAATCGCATACTTAAATCAGACTCAGGTAGTATTAATCTATTAGAACAAGATGTTAATGGGCTATCTTTAATTGATTTGTCTAAAAAAGTTTCATATGTTCCTCAGTCAGTAAGAACAAGTTTCTCTATGGATGTTTTTGACGTTGTACTTCTAGGAAGACGCCCTCATATTAGCTGGAGAATTAGTGAAGATGATCGTGACAAAGTTAGCTCAACATTAAGATCACTTGGTCTAGAAGATTTTTCATTCAGAAAATTTGATCAACTATCTGGTGGTGAAAGACAAAGAGTAATTATTGCCAAAGCGATTGCTCAAGATTCATCACTCTTACTAATGGACGAACCAACAAGTGACTTGGATCTTAAAAATCAATTAGAGACAATGAAAAGTTTAAGAAAAATTATATCCAATAAAGATGCTGAAAAATCTGCTTTAATTGCCATACATGATATTAACATAGCAGCTCGTTTCGCAGATAGGATTTTACTTCTTCATAATGGTAAAATATTTGCATCAGGAACTCCTAGAGAGGTATTAACTAAAGATAATATTGCTGAGGTATTTTCAGTGGACGCGGAAATAATAGATAATGCTGTTTTTTGGCCCGGAGGATCCGATTCTTTACGAGTTATTATCAAAGATGAGATTACTAGTAAGTAAAAATTATTTAGGAACGGTATTATGAGATTTTTTTCAATTTTGATGACTTTATTCCTCTGTACAGCATTTACTGGCTGTATTTTTAATGACTCTGAGGGAGGTTTCGAATGGCCGGAACCCACTGACTTTAATTGTGACCTTTCACCAGAATATAATCTTGAATGTGGCATATTTTTCGAAGGTTCTGAAACTCCTCATCACTCAGTTATTAATCCTGAAAATGGTAATTTATGGATTGTCTATCTAAACGGGAATGTTAAATCATGGGATGGCTCTTCAATGAATGAAGTGGCCAATTTAACATCATTTGTATCTACATGCCATATTGAACAGGGATTATTAGGATTAGCTTTTGATGAGAATTACAATAACTCTAGAACGGTTTTGTTATCATTTACTGAGTCTGAAGATTGTGATGGTACAACTACATCGGATCTAATTCTTGCATCTGTACTTATTGGAGATGATGGAATAATGGATAGTTCAACAATTACAGTTCTGAGAGAAATTCAACAGCCATACAGAAATCATAATGGCGGGCATCTTCTTAATGTTGGAGATAATCAATATCTTTGGGGTATTGGAGATGGTGGAGGTGCAAATGATCCGCAAAATAATAGTCAGAATATAACTAATTCACTTGGTTCAATTAATCTTTTTACATATCAAAATAATACGATATCTCCTGTTTTTGAAGATTCTAATGGTGATCCATTTATTCTTCATTATGGTTTGAGAAATCCTTGGAGATTTTCTTTGGGTGAAAATGATTTACTCTGGATAGCCGATGTCGGTCAAAATTGTTGGGAAGAGATAAACCTAGTACCTATTTCTGAAAGGATGAATCTTGGTTGGTCTATTAAAGAAGGTTCCCAAGACTTTGAGAAAGGAGGAAATTGTGAAAATAACAATAACTCTGATGATGATAATTTAATCTATCCTGTCTTAAGTTATGGTCATGGAAATGGCAACTGTTCTATTACCGGAGGATTCTGGATGGATTGGGGGCCAGAAAAATTACAAAATGGATATCTTTATGGGGATTTTTGTAGCGGTTCTATTTGGTTATTGAAAGAAATTAATGGCGAATGGGTCAATCATTTCGTAGGCACTAGCGGTGGAATGATTGTTGGATTCGGACAGGGGTTAGCAGACGAATTATTGGTATTCTACTGGACTGGAAATATAGGAATCATTCGATGACATTTCATCTTTTAATCATCCAAGCCGGAAAAAATACCTCCCGCCATTTAGGTCGTGAATGTCCTACTTCTTCTGTAAACAAAGATCTAATTTTTATTGAAATAAAATCCATTATCAAAACTACTATGAATATAATAATTAAGTAAGCAATAACTCTATCATATTCTAGATATTTAATGGCAGTATCGATATATAATCCAATCCCTCCTGCGCCAACTAGGCCAATTACTGTACCATGTCTAAAGTTATATTCAAACATGAAAATTATCTGAGAGATTAGGTCATTTGCAGACTCAGGAAGAACTACTTGAAATGCAGTTTCTAATTTAGTAAGTCCCATTACTTCAGATGCCTCCAAAGGTGATTTACTCATTCCTTCTATAGCTTCATATTGTAATTTACCTAGGTATCCTACAGTATATACTGTCATTGCCAAAACTCCAGCAGTAGGGCCTATTCCTACTAATATAACAAAGAATATACCCCAAATAAGGCTAGGAAAACTTCTGAATGATGCCAGTACAAATCTAGCGATATATGAAACCTCTGTTGTATTCAAGTTGCGTGCAGCCAACAGAGAAATAGGAAGTGATAAAATTGTTCCGAATACAGTAGCAACAAATGCAATTTTCAAAGTCTCAATCATTCCTATCCATGCCCTTGAACAAGTAAAATCTAGTATTCTTGGTTCAACTGTACATACAGGATATGTCAGAGGTTCTAATACAGTCCAATCTGGAGGTAAAACATCCTCTGATAAGAATGTCCTAAAAACTCCTATCCCATTGGATAGTCTCCCCCAGTCGTTAATCATTCCATTGAAAATAATAATGGTAAACAGAAAAATAAAAATGAAAAGTACTGGATAGAAATATCTCCAATCAAATAATGAAACTTCTACAACATCATCGTTTTTCAAACTTCTACCTCCATTGCAGTTATTTCAGTTATGAATGGATTAATGCGACCGTCGTCAATAACTAGTAATCTATCTGCCATTATTCTGGCACGTGCTATATCATGTTCAACAACAAGAAGAGCCGCATTACTGATTTTGATATATTCTATCACTTCACCTATTACCATTGCAATTGTCTCTTCATCTAATTCACTGAGGAACTCATCAGCCATAATTAATTCCGGTGCCTGCGCCAAAGTTCTCGCTGTTGCAACTCTTCTTTGTTGCCCTCCTGAAAGTCTTTTTATCGGCTCATACATCTTTTCTTTGAGCCCCATGGAAATAATCGATTTAGTTGCTTCTTCTTTAGCTTTTAATGAGGGTAAAATTATTGGAATAAATGGTATTATTGATTTATTATGCCCTGCATTAGCCCCCAGCATCACATTATGAATTACACTAGCATGTTTAACTAATCCTAGATCTTGTGGAATATATCCTAATTTCCCTCTTAATGGAGATTCGGGAATTATCTTGCCGCATACTTGGGCATAGCCCGAAATTGGTTTTACTAATCCTGCAATTGTCTTCATTAATGTGGATTTACCGACTCCAGATGGTCCAACTATTGCTACAATCTCACCAGGGTAAATTTTTAAATTTGGAATTTGAACCAGAGGTTCCTCTTTGCTGTAGCCAATTACCATATCTTTGAGAAGGATAATCGGTTCATTTTGTTGCAAATCTTTTTCCAACAGGTCCCCTCCCGAGTATATAATTATTTTAGGTGACCCTAATCTCTTATATGGTATTGACGGATTTCTAAACAACATTAAATTTATGTTATTAATATAATTACTATTTTTTAGAAAGTTCCCTGGCTCTTTTGACCATTGTAACTAATTCTTTACGTGCCTCATCAGGTGAAGAAACCTCATTTGTAAATGCTAGTCTAATAGGTCTTTGACCAAGACTTGTAGTTGCAGACATTTCGAAACCATATCTATCGATAGCTGTCATCACTGCTTCGGTAGCATCAACAGCTTTACTCATATTTTGACAATACAATAAAAGTGCGTCTGAGTGATCATCATTCATGTGTGTAATAATATCTTGCGCGGAACTAATCAATGGATCAGGCTTGACATCTATCCATTCTCCTTCATCAATCCATGACATTCTTCCAAAGCCTCCAATATATCTTATAGATGCTACCTTTAATTCAAAGAAAGAGAAATCAGTATAATCTACATAATATGAAGAACTTGGGTGTTTTTCAACAAATTTCTCCTTCATCAAATCAAAACTTTCCCGAGGCATTTTTTTACACTCTCCAACAAGTGTAAGTCTGCCCAGAGCTAATGGATTACCCTCACCAATCTCGCTAATCATCAATGACGCTTTCGAATCTGATTCTAAATTTTTAGTATGTTCTGCTAAATCACTAATAAGGAAAATCGGATTATTTCTATAAATTATATATGTTACAAAGGAGCCATAAGGATGTCCAGAAGATTTAACAGAAATTGTACTAAGAGTTCCCGAACTCATTGTTGATGCAAGAGTTATTGCTTGTTCTGCATGTGAAGAAGTTGCAACATTAGGATCATAAAGTAAATCTTGTTCCCTATCTCTTGAATTATTCGCACTACCATGTCTTGATTCTTTTGAGATTTTTCCTTCCTCCATAGTTGTAATGACATGACAGTTTTGTTTTAAATATTCTTCATTATTTCTAGTGTAGCAGGAATCCAGACTTCTGCCTCGTCTTCATAATCAGTGTCGCAATCTATCCTATCATTGACCCTAGTTCCTCCTTTTTCTTCGAGAACATTGTCCCATTCTTTTCCTGATTCACAAAATAAGTCAAAAGCAGTATCTCCTAACGCTAGTACGGCAAAGTGTAATCCGCCCAAAGAATCGTCATCTAATTCTGACACACCATCAAATAAATCTTGAGCATTATAGGGTTGTTCACCATCTCCCCAAGTACTACAAAATATAACTACACGTTTCGAAGAAATAACTTCATCTATTTCTAATTCGTCCATTCCTTTTACAGTTGCTTGTAATTCATAATTACTTGCCATGGAACCAGCCTCAAAAGCCAATTCTTCAGCATTACCAGTTTCTGAACCAAACAAAATTAAAATTTCACCAGATGCTGACATATTATGCCTCATTCAATATATGCCTGTATTCCTGGGACGCTAGAAACTGCTGCACCATAAGTTCCTAAGTGGTCTTGTGCATTAGTTACTACCATTTTATCAGTATTCAGTAATTCCTTTAGGATCTCTCTTCCTTCTGAATCATCACTAAGTTTCGCTAACCCTTCTTGAACAATAATTACGGTTTCTTCATCCATTGTTTCAGGATTATAAACTGCAGGGTGGCTTGGTGCTTGTGCAAATGCAGGTAGCATTACGTATTCTTCAACATCTAAACACCAATCATATCGATTTTCTCCAGTACAATATGAATCGATAACTGTGTCTTTAACGAGAGCAACATCTCCTGTTCCATCAGATAAACACCTCAATGCTCCTTTGTAAGATGAATAAATACCTCCTTCTGGTATGCTTGAATCTTCTGAGAAGAAAGTTGTGACAGTCTCTCTAAGAGATTCAATATCATTAGGGTCTCCAATAACTTCTGCGTATCCATTATCAATCAAGTATCCCATCGGTATTAGCATTCCAGCACTTTTTAGCCAACCAGTATGGCATGATGTTTTTCCTCTCATAAGCTCGAATGGATCTGTGGAATCATCATCATCAAGGTAAGCTTCTGCCATATCAGAATCAGCTTTTACCCATGCTGTTGCATTATAGTACATACGTCCATCTGCTTTAGTTTCTGCAGCTAAAACATCTAGCCCATAGACCTCCCATCCCAACCATGCTGCTGCTCCATCCAAGAATGCAAGGTCAGCGTGACCTTTGTCTACAGCCTCGATAGCAGCTGTCGGGTTTGAAACTTCATATATTTCTACATCCATACCTGTCAGTGTGCTTAGTTTATCTGCCAGATGTTGTGGGTTTTTCTCCCAGAATAGATAATTCTCTTGTAATTCAAAAGCAATAACAAGACAGTTTTCCTCATCATCACATTTTTCATAGTTTACATCAAAAGCCATGTAAAGAGCCGCAGCTGAAACCACAAGTCCAATCATTAAAAACGCTTTATTTTTTATTGCCCAGTTGGCAAAAGTCACATCATCCATATTACTTCGAATAATAACTCGTATAATAATATTTAGGGTGGCCTAAATCTCTTTCTTTGAAAGTCTTTCTAAAAGAATTATTAATTTTTCAGAAACCGAAAAGCCATTTCGGTTTCGCAATCAACCATTTTAAACGTGATTTTGATGCCTGAAAGAGATTAATTTTATGTCTCCCAACTCTAACTACTTGAATCTCTGAGTTTTGAAACTCTTTGTCCCAATAAGATCTAGATTCTTTTGGAAAAGATTTCTCAAAACGTTCAGGTGTTGCCATAATTTTCCAATCTTTAAATTGAGATACTGTATTTATTATTTCATATCTGGCTTCATCCGAAAAGATTTCTTTTACTTCTACCATAACTCTTTCTTTACGATCTTTCAATTCAACTACTATTTCTTCAAAAGTTGGTATAGATATTTTTAACGTTTCACCAGCCTCTTTTATCTCTTCAAAAGTCATTTTCGATACCTCAACTAACTCTCCATTTAATTCGATTAAATCATCATGGAATACGAAAACTATTCCATCAATTGATTCTCTAATATCAAATTCCCAATATTTGAATTTATTTTTATCTGGATTATTAATTGATTTTCTTAATCCTTCTACCGTATTCTCTAAATCTGTCCCAGAAGCCCCTAATCTATGGCCTGAGTTTTTCATTTTTTTTCCTCATACTATTTGTTAGATTTAAGTTAATTTTGATATGAAGCAACCATTGAACGAACTGCATCTTCAACTGGTATTTCACCATCTAATAGTTGACTTAATGCGGATAAGAAAGGTATCTCGACATTTAATTTAGGAGCTATTTTTACAAACATTCTCGTTGCTCTAACACCTTCTGCTACCATATGCATTTCATCTAGTGCTTCCTCTAATGATTTACCATAACCTAGCATTTCCCCCAGAGTTCTATTTCTACTTCTTGGACTAGTGGCTGTGACGTATAAATCTCCCAATCCTGCGGGTCCGAATGCAGTTGTAGGTTCTGCTCCCATAGCATTCAATAATCTAATTCCTTCACTAAATCCAGCTAAAACTAATGCTGCTTTCAGATTGTCTCCTCCTATACTATTTCTGAGCCCATCAACTAATCCACAGGCCAGTGCAACAGTATTCTTGAATGCCCCCCACAATTCTGCACCTTCAGGATCGTCAGCAGGTGTTAGAACCAATGTATTGGTCGACAACCTTCCAGCAATTTTCTCGGCCACCAATCTATCATGACAGGCAACTAAAGCGGTTGTCATAACACCTCTAGCAACTTCTGGAGCTATTGTGGGGCCTGTCATTACTACTAATGAATTTGATTTTTTTGCTTCTTTCAATCTTTTTGTAATGGCCTTAGATATAATTCCTGAGCCCTCTTCTTCTTCGGGAGCTAAACCTTTTGCTAAATCAATTAACAAATGAGATGGTCGAAGATGTGGGATAATTTGGTCAACAACACTTAGAATAATTCCACTAGGCACTGCTAAAACAATAATCTCACATTCAGTAGTAATGTCTTCAATTTGCATTGTAGCTTGCAAATCTGGAATTTTTGTATGTGGTAAATATTTTTTATTAATATTTTCCATCATTATAGAATCATATACTTCTTGTTCAATTGTCCATCCCATTACATTGTGTCCATCATCACACCATACTTTAGCAAGTGCAGTTCCCCAATTGCCCAAACCGATAATACCTATGCGAGCCATAGTCTCCCTCAATTTCGCTCGCTTTAACTTCCGGTTAAGACCCTTGGGTCTGAGAAGGGCTCATCCGTTGCATTCTTGACTCAAATGCTCTCCGGCGAATACAAGCAGGGGTACCCGAGTGGTCAAAGGGGCTGGGTTTAGGTCCCAGTGCGTAGTGCTTCGCAGGTTCAAATCCTGTCCCCTGCACCACTTTTTCCTTTCACCAAGATGATTTTAATCAATCAGCCATATATTGCTGTACCGTTGACTTAATGTTCCTCGTCTTTCTCCATGTGATGTGGACGGCGAGGATAATGTGACTTCTGAATTAGAATCCTCTTCTGAGATTAAGATTTCTTCAGAGAATAATAGTACTGACAAGGAACTTGATAGGATTCGATTACGTCGAACAGATAAAAATAAGAAATTTCCCAAAACGTTTGATGATGCTGTATTAATTTTCGGACTAATCGCTGGCCTGGTATTTTTTGGAGGAGTCACTGTCCTATCCTCAGGCATATTTGCAGGTGACTCAATAATTTTAGATGAGACTCTTTCAAAAACGCCTCTTGATACTGGTGGCGAATGTGTAGATAATCAGGGAGCGGTCTCCTTTAGCATATTTGTTGAAGATCATGATGATTTGAGAATAATGTCAAAGAATGTTTTATTGGACAAATTTTCGGTTTTAGTTGTTAAAATTACTAATTACAGTGAATCAGAACCATATTATGAGTATTACAAAAGTGAAATGGGGAATGTGGATATCTCGTTTGAACTAGAATCTGATGTTAATGACGGCCATTATTTATTGTCTGCTCAAATTTTTCAAAGTTCTGACGGTAATGAATTAATTGTTACAAATAAATCTTCTTTCGATGAAGTTTCATCACAACTTCAAAAAAATGGTGAAGAGAAAATTGTAGATTTAGAGGTATCTGGTCATTCTTTAGAGATATCTGATCCAGAACCTAGGGATTGTTTCACAATGACAGAATTTGGCTATTGGGGCTGGGCTTTAATGGCTGCTGAATGGGCAGGCGGTAGAGAAACCGCGATGTTAACAGGCGGTAGCGCAGGCGTCCCAGCTTGGTGGATGGCATCAATTTCCTTAGGGATGTCAATATTCTTCTTATGTGTCCAATATCCACTAATGCACCGTATGTATCATCGCGATATTGATGACATATTGACTAAAAAACAGCTCTTTCGTCTTATCGAAAGAACTCTAATCAAATCGGAGGCAAATCTTCGAATAAGAATAGATTTCGATGAATTGAAGATGCAAGAACGAGCAATTTCGATTGATATTATTATCCCATATAATACTACAAAAAAGACAATAGGAGAGGCTACTGATATTCGTGCTCGATTAACTAAAGATTTACTTGAAGAGTTCTCTATTTTCGGTGAGATGAGACCACTCCAAATCAAATCGATATGTTTAGATGGTAAAAATAAATCTTATAATAATGAATTTATTCTTTCAAGTGACCTTTCTCTAGTTCTTTCTGAGCGAAGTCCTTTGTCAGAAGATTATAGTATGTTTTTCTCAGGTCTTGGCGCCAATGGTAAATTGGAAGAAGAAATTGTCCACATTCTAGATAAATGGTTCAAGAAACATAATCTTCTTGACTATGGAAGTGCCATAATTGTTGATGAAGATTCAGTTCTAATCAGAGTGATTTATACTCCTATGATGAAGTTTTCATATTTCCTTTACAGAAAGTCATTTATTGATATGCAAGATGATCTAAATGATTTTCTTGTAGAGAATTTAGACGATTTACTAGGTAATAGGGAATTAATTGTTAGTGCTCGAAACGAAAAAGCAACACTCTCAGATAGAGCAGTAGCCGGAAGAGTTGAACTTGGATCTAATAAAGATGACTTGGTTGGTGAGGCAATGGTTGCAAAACAAGCAGGAATCACAGGAGTATTATTACAAAATCCATTTATGGGTGATATTTTATCTTCAGTAGAATACGTAGCCCACTCAAATAGATCTAGAATAGATAAATATGGATTTTGGGGTTTAATTGTATTTGTATGGATACCATTCATGGCTAGTGGTGTATTGGTAGGTGCTATGTTGGGCCTTGTAGCTAGAATGCGTTTTAGGAGAGTTCTACTTGCTTGTCTAATAGGAGGTTCTGCTGCTTCTGTCACTTGGGCCTACACTGCAAGAGGAATAATAGAATTCATGGAAAAATATCATGCACAAACTTTCATACCATTCGTAATTTTACTGGCTTTTGTTTTTACTTTCCTACATCTTAGAAGAAATAAAAGAAGGAGAAGAGAAGAACTTTTCAGAGAATCAATGGCATTTTTTGCAACATCAAATTAACAATAATAAAATAAAAAGGTGAAAATATGAATAAATTATTAGATATGAAAAATATACAGCGTTTTTATTCTACTCCAGCTGGTGTAGTAAAGGCTCTTGATGGCATCAATCTTGAGATTTCCGAGGGAGAGAGAGTCATACTCTTGGGCCCCTCAGGTTCTGGAAAGACTACTCTTTTGAATTGCTTATCTGCATTAGATAGTCCTACAGATGGGACGTATCTGTTCCAGGGTTCAGAAGTTCCAAGAAATAGATCCGAAGACATGACTTCATTTCGTCGCGAGAATATAGGATATGTTTTCCAATTCTTTAATTTACTACAAGATTTGACAGTTCTTGAGAATATTTCTTTGATTCAGGAACTTGCCGGTAATAAGGATCAATCTAGAGCTATTGATTTGTTGAAAATGGTAGGATTAGAAAGCGAGAAAGATAGGTTCCCTGGAGAAATTAGCGGTGGTCAACAACAGAGGGTCGCAATAGCTCGTAGTATAGCAAAGAAACCCACTCTTTTATTGGGTGATGAGCTTACTGGAAATCTTGATACTGAAACCTCTTCTAAAGTAATGCAAGTATTAGTAGAAGCTTGTGAAAAAGAGAATATTACTGCTGTATTAGTTACGCATGATGAATCATTAATTAGATATGGTACTAGAGTGATTAGAATTGATAGTGGAAAAATACAGTCTGATGAGCAAGTTTTGCCATAGTTGGAATAAATCCTGAGATGAGATTATGTTTTTATTAGAAAATAAAACTAATCTGCTGAATAAACGACTTGCTAGGAGTCTATGGGGCACCAGGATAAGATTAACTGCCGTTATAGGAATGATATTTGTTGGTGTTTTTGCTGGTATCACATTTGGCGGATATGCTGCGAATCTCGGTCCAATGTATGATTCAATTTACGAAGATAGTGAATCTGGGACTAATTTGGCTGATTTATGGATTGATAATAGCAGTACATTTTGGTCATCAGAAGAAGTAGAATCTTTATGTTCTGAGATTAACTCTTCTTGGCCTAGTAATTCAGAAGAATTAGATGGTTGCGAAGGTAGAATAGTTCTTAGTGGAGCAATGTTTCATAACAATGAAACAGGAAACCATGTGATTAATTCTGTTTGGCATGGAATTCCACCAGATTCTGAAATAAATAAAATCTGGTTTCCCGAAGGATACTCTGAGGGTACTTCGTCTTTTTCTGAAACAGACATAGTAATCGATGCCCATGTTAAAGAAGCTCTTTCTTTGGAATTGCAAGATGTAGTCAGTATAGGAATAGGTGAAGGAAGTATGAATTTTACAATAGTTGGTTTTGCTTATCATCCAATGCATATTTATATGGCTCCTGAGGGTTCACTATTCCCTCCTGAATCAGGTAAATTTGTTGTTGGTTATTTGTCAGAAATTGGTATGCAAAGACTCACCGGTTTACCTCTTGGTTCAGCTAATAATGTAATGCTTGATATCGAAGGTACACCTTCTTTCGATCTTTCTGATACTGAAAATTATGAAGGAGACGATATGGATGTTTTCAAAGAATCTGTAATTACTTCTCTAGAAGAAACTGGATTAGATGGCCGTATACGTGATCGTGGACAAGTAGAGTCTGTTGAATTAATGAGACAGGATTTGGAAGGTGCAAAAAAGATGGCTGCACCATTTACTATACTAATCCAATTTATTGCTGCCATAACAATTGCTTTGAGCCTTCAAAGACTTGTTCAAAGTCAGACACGTGAAATAGCAATTCTCAGAACTTTGGGGATACCTCGTAAATCAATAATGTCTGGATATCTTATTGCCCCTCTTGTAATTGGATTCTATGGATGTATATTAGGTGTGATTTCAGGTCCGATTGGGATGAATGCAATGTTGGATTTCTATGAAGGAATAGTCGGTCTACCAATTATTGATAGAAACATTCCAAATGAGGTATATTTTTCGACAATTGGAATAACTATGCTAATTGTATTCATTTCAGGAGTATATCCTGCCTTCAAGGCTACAAAAATAGAGCCATTAGAAGTTCTAAGTGGTAACTCAGAAATTAGAGTAGGTTCAGAATTATTACGTAATGTAACAAGTTGGATGCCAACTCTACTAGGTCTTTCTTTACGTTCAAGTCTTAGAAAACCACATAGACTTTTGATGACATTTCTAGCTATAGGAATATCACTAATGCTTGCAGGTTCCATTCAAATGATGTCAGTTGGCCTTACTGATACGATAGTGGATGGCCTAAAAGAGGGTCAAACTTGGGATGCACAAGTCTACGTACAACCAGATAGTGAAGGTTCAGTAATTGAATGGGCTGAAGAAAATGGTGCTTCATATGAGATAATCATAGAGGCTCCTACAGGGACTTTAATAGATTCCTCTGATTTAGAAAGGAATTTTATTTTGGTTGGTTTAGGTGGATTTAAAGACGGAGAATCTATGAGGAAAACAAACTTAATTGAAGGTTTAAATCCAATTCCTGGATTGTCTTTAGTTCAAGTATTAATGGATGAAGGTTCGCTGGAAATGAGTGGCTGGGGTGTTGGTGAAAAGCGAACTATTTCAATTTCTGGAAATGACGTGGAAGTTGAAATTGTTGGTTCAGTAAGAGGTGAATTTGCTCGTACAATGTTCTTTTTTCAAACTGACTTAGCTGAGGTCATGGGCATAAATGCTACTGCTGTTTATCTTGATTTACCCGAAGGTATTGAAGTCGATGAAGAATTAGGTGAAATATCTAGTGGAGTGCAAGAAAGAAATACGATGGTAAGAGGTATTGAAGTTCTTTTAGAACAACAAACTCAAGTTTTCACAGCAATTATGGGCTTAGGAGTTTTATTCACACTTGCAGTAATGTTCAACACGATGATAATGAATATTGCCGAGAGAGATTTTGAACTTGCTACACTCAGAGTTTTAGGTGCGTCAACAAAGAGCTTGACAATTATGCTATTATTCGAAAGTTTACTAATTGGATTAATTGGTGGTCTTTTCGGGATTCTTTTTGCCTTTGGTGGAGCAGTAGGTTTAGCTGCATCATTTTCAACTTGGCAATTCTACTTCCCTGTAGTTCTCATACCTAGTGTTGCATACCAACTTATGGCCATAGTATTAGTGATTGCAGTTGCCATGGTTCCAATTGGTATTTGGAGACTTAGAAATATGGATTTAATAGAGAAAGTAAAAGATCTATCTTAATGGTGTGAATATGCGTATTGTTACTTGGAATCTTAATGGAATTAGAGCTGCTAATCGCAAGGGCCTTGATAATTTCATTAATGAAATTGATAGTGACATTTGGCTATTCCAAGAAGTAAGAGCTTTGCCAGAACAGATGCCTAAAGACTGGCAACCAGTAGGTGGACATGAAATTATTTGGCATCCTGCTCAGAAAAAAGGATATTCTGGAGTCTCAACTTGGTCAAGAATAGGAATTTCCGAAGAAGGTCGTGGAATCTCTACCAATGTTGATATCGATGACTCCGAAGGGAGAGTACTTCATACAAAACATGGAAATCTTCATTGTATCAACATTTATCTTCCCAATGGCGGAGCGAATATTGAAAGACAAAAATTTAAAGATCAATGGTTAGAAGATTTACTTCTCTGGTCTAAGAAATTTATAAGTTTAGATGAACCAGTTTTGCTCTGTGGAGATCTAAATATTGCCCATACCGAAAATGATATCTGGAATCCATCAGGTAATAGAAATACTTCTGGCTTCTTAAATCATGAAAGAGAATGGTTCACCCGATTTCTTTCAATTGGATGGTATGATCTTTTGAGGATTGATTCGGGCGATATTAAGGGGCCATATTCTTGGTGGTCTAATAGAGGTCAGGCGAGAGCCCTAAACAGAGGATGGAGAATAGATTATGCTCTTGCTAATGATGCTGCATTGGAGATTTTCCAGTCTGCAAGGATACTGAGAGAAGGGGGTCTTACTGTATCTGATCATGCTCCTTTGATAATTGATTTAGATATTTAATCGTCATTTTTCAGATTTTTGTCTGTTTTTTTAATACGATACATTTCAAGAGTAAGACAGCGGGCGAGGAATCATGGTGGAAGGACTTGTAGATCGTCTTGCTAGGATTTTACCTAATGGCAGAGGAGTTTGGATACCCATGGATCATGGGATTTCCGCATATCCTGAAAAAGGCCTTGAGAATATGGATGATTTAGTTTCTTCTTGCATTTCCGGTGGCGCAGACGCAATTATTCTTCAGAAAGGTGTTTTGAGTCATTTTGTAGAAAATATTGGGTGGAGCAATTTCGTTTGCCATGTTTCTGTCTCTACAGTTAATGCTGGAGAAAAAGATCAATACAAAGTTAGGGTGGCTACTGCTGATGAATGTCTTATTCGCGGAGCTACTGCTGTTTCAGCACAGATTAATCTTGGAGATCCCTTTGAATCTGAGATGATTAAAGAAATGGGTGATTTAACTGGTGAAGCATTACCGTTAGGAATGCCCACTCTTGGGATGATTTATCCTCGAGGGCCTTTACTAAAAATTGCACAAGGAGATATAACCAATGGAGTAGCACATGCCGCCAGAGTCGCTTGGGAATTGGGATGTGATGTTGTCAAAGTTCCGTGGACTGGAGATGTCGAGTCATTCAAATTAGTTTGTCAAGCAGTACCCATTCCAGTTCTAATCTCTGGTGGACCCAGAGGTATATCATTTACTGAACTACTTGAAATTGTGGAATTAGCAATTTCTGCAGGTGGTTCAGGAGTATGTATTGGGAGGCAAGTTTTCGGTTCTAATAATCCGAAATCCTGTGTCGAAGCACTAAGATCAGTAGTTCACGAAAATTCAACTTCTGCCGATGCTTCAAAATTACTTGAGAGTTGATACCGTGGAACTTTGGCAAGATTCTTACTCGGAATCTCCCCATGAATTATGTTCTAGAATATGGACGGGTAATGATTCGGACGTTGCAGAAATCTATCTTGATGATGCAAATTCTCAAGAAGAAGCAATTTCTTTGATTGGTATGATACCTTGGATACTTGTTAGATGTTCTGATTGGACAATGATACCCTTAGAAAATCTAGTTTCAATATCTAAGGGAAGTGGAACAAGAATATCTGTAGCAATTGATAAAATTGTTGATTTAAATGGGGCAGCATTTGCTCTTGAACATGGCGTAGATGCAATAATGCTGCCTGCAAGCGACAATGAATTATGGGATGCTGCTGCAGTTATAGCTTCGAAAAAAAGCTCAAATAATGAAAAACCATCATCTGTTGTTGAGATGGCCACTGCTCAAATATTCTCCATTGATTCTAGTGGAGTAGGTGAAAGAGTATGTGTTGATCTAATTGAAAGATTAGAAATTGGCGAAGGTATGGTTATTGGTTCTAATGCTTCTTTACTAGCTTTGGTGCATGGAGAGACAATAGAATCTCAATTTGTTCCTTCAAGACCTTTCAGAGTCAATGCAGGCTCAGTCCATTCTTATGTATTAATGTCGGATAATTCAACTCGGTACCTTTCTGAGTTAAAAGCGGGAGATGAGGTAGCAGTTATTTCTTCTTCCGGCCATAGAAGAAAGTGTATTATTGGAAGATTAAAGATTGAAAGAAGACCATTCCTAATTATCAGATTCAAAGCAAAAAATGAGGAAGTTGGTCAAATAATATTACAACAGGCAGAAACGGTTAGATTAATAGATAAACTTGGCAATGCATTATCAGTTACTGATTTGGAAATTAACGATGAAATAATAATTCGAAGTCAAAATCAAATGAGACATATTGGGAAAGCAATTGAGGGAGAGATGACTGAAAAATGAATATTCTAGCCGAAGCGGAATCCAATGCAGCAATTTCAATATTGCACGCTTTAGGTCTGGACAAAGGTTGTTCTATAGGGATTAATCTAAAGGTAAAAGTAAAACTAGTTTCAGAGCCACAAGAAATAAAAGAAGATTTTCATCAATTATTCCAATCAATAGAAATGGTTTGGAAAGAACATGGTTTTCCTTTACCAGATAAATATGGTTGGCAAGTTTCTTCAGAAATTCCAATTGGTCAAGGTTTAAAATCAAGTTCAGCGATTTCTTGTGCAGCAATTAAAGCATTGAATGAAGCCACTTGGACAGGCCTTAATGAATCTGAAATAGTTGATATTGCTGTTTCTTCACAACGAAAGTGTGGCTGTACAATTACTGGTAGTATGGATGATACTTGGGCATCGATATCAAGTGGATGGAAATTAGTCGATCCAAAAAAATCTGCTTCCGAATCGGTAATTTTAGAAGGTGAAATTGAAGATGAAATGATTATATTTCTAATTCTAAGAGGAAGTAGATCAAATATCATAAAAGTTAGTAATTTTAAAGAACAATCAAGAATCTTTGAACGTGCATTAGATTCAATTTTACAAGACTCTATTTTTCAAGCAATTTCTACTAATGGTATGGCAGTGGCTGCTGCAACAGAAGATGATGAGGCAGTTAGAATTTGTAACAAATTGATTTCTAAAGGGGCTATCGCGGCAGGTATTAGCGGTTCAGGCCCTTCAATTTCAGTTGTTAGTTTTATTCAAGATTCAGAAACAATTCGCAAAACCCTCTATAATTCAGGCCATGAGATAATTGAAACAAATTTTATTGAAGATAATTCTTCGGAGTTGATTTGATGAGTATGAGGATTGGGGAGCGGCTACGTGTAACTCTTTTTGGGGAAAGTCATGGTAAGTGTGTAGGTGCATTACTAGAAGGTCTACCTGCTGGTACTAGAATCGATAATGACACTCTGTTAGATTTCATCAATAGGAGAAAACCTGGGCGTAAAGGCCTCTCTACAAGAGCAGAGATTGATGACTGCGAGATTATGTCTGGTGTACATGATGGACTGGCTACTGGATGGCCTATACTTTTGATAACTTATAATTCAGATGTTCGTTCAAAAGATTACTCATTTTTGCCTGACCACCCTCGTCCTGGGCATGCAGATATGGTTGAACATATCCGTTCAGATGGTGCCAGTGATTTACGCGGAGGTGGCTCCCAATCTGCAAGACTTACCTTTGGATTGGTTGCCGCGGGAAGTCAAGCAAGAAGTTTACTTGATTCTGCAGGTTGGTCTTGCACTGCTCATTTATCCAGTGTTGGAGATATTTCATCCAAACCATTATTTGAATTAGATAGAAAATCTCCATTAAAACAAGGAACTGATATGTCAAGATTGAATTGTAGGGATCCAGAATCCGTTTCAGCAATGTCTGATTTGCTTGACTCTGTAAGAAAAGATCTTGATTCAATAGGCTCAACAGTAGAACTGTTGATTGAAGGACTTCCAATAGGAGTCGGTGAGCCATGGTTTGACGGTATAGAGCCGGCATTAGCACGAGGCCTAATGGCTATTCCCGGAGCTAGAGCTGTTGAGTTTTCACATGGATTTGCTACATCAAAAATGCGAGGTTCAGAAAATAATGATACATGGTCTTTAGAAAATGGCACTCCAATCCTTGATGGATCAGTCTCAGGTGATGCAGATGGTGCATTAGGGGGGCGTTCAACAAGTGCTTCTATCAGAGTCGTAGTCCATTTTAAGCCACCTAGTAGCTTAGCCAGAGAACAATCGACTTTACACCTCCCCAGTGGTGAGAAAAAACCGCTTAAGGTTCATGGTAGGCATGACCCAGTACTAGGTCCTAGAGCCGTACCCGTAGTTGAAGCTGTAGCTATACTAGTAATCTCTGACTTAGGACTTATTGGGGGCTACCTAGAGTAATTATTTACTACTGTTCTCTCTCATCTGTGCAAGTCTAACTGGTAAATTAACTGCAAACGCAGATGCCACAACCATGAATACAACAGCAGTACCAAGTGCAACACCATAAACGGAAGTCAACTCAACACTTTCTGCTAATCTTGTAGCAGCAGCATCACTTCCTAATAGTCCAACTATTGATGGAATAATCAGATTAATCATTAGAGTAATTAAAGCTACAAATCCTGCAATTAATGGTGTAATCATTAGGGATCTATAATATTGCCTTGTTATTTTCTTTACATTCATAACATAAACCTCTCCAGTCCTAATTGACTTATCAAGCATTGAAAATCTAATTATTCCACTTGTTAGTTCAATGTACATTACAAGGAAAAGAGCATATGCTATTAACAAGAATTTTTGTGCAATTTCACCATCAGGTAGCAAATCTATACCAAATTCTACCTTACTACCAGCAAATCTTATTGTGACTAAGATTAGAATGACATATGATATTAAGATAGCACGTTGTTCTCTTTGGAATATTCCATACATGCCTGCAATGAAACCTATTGCAATCAAACTTAGATGTATTAATGCACCAATTGATGGCATGTCAATAGTGTTACTTATCCAAAACCAAGCAGTTCCTGACACAGGAGTTACTGTGAATGTAACAATGGAGAGTAAAGTTAGCGTTATAGCTGCAGACATCTGCAAAGTCTGAACAACTCTATCCGGTGGCAGGAATTTAGTTTTTGTTACTATTGGGCCACCAAAGAATGATTCAATTACCGATGGTACATGAACTTCAGGAATAGCATCTTTAGGAATTTCAGTACTGCCTTTCATTCTTCCAGCAGCTTTCTTACGACTAGGGGCGGACGACCTTATTGTTTTTCCATCATATAGGTGAGCAGTATCTGATTTTTTCTCTACCATTAAATCACCTCAGAACCCTCTTGCACCAGAAAGAGCAGTATTCAGTAGCATATCTGGTTCCCAATCCATTACATTAGCCCCTAATCCTCTTAGTTCACTCATTAAAATGTCTCTTTCTGTTTTCAGTAATTCATATCCAGTTCTATCTAGTCTTCTTGCATCAAACTCAAACTCCAAACTACTTGGAGAGAGTATAGTCACATCGAAGTTTCTAGATCTCAGGTCTCTAACTGCATCGATTATAGTAGGGTCATCCTCCAATGGACTCAATATAATAATCGGACTCCCTCTATTGATATGAGGTAAAATTCTATTTGTAACTACTTTCAATGGAGTATTTCCCTTTGCCATTGCTCCAGCTAATTTAGTTAAGATGACATATAGTTGTTTTTTACCAGTATCTCTATCTACGGAAACGATCTCATCTCCATAAACTACTACTCCTACAGAATCTCTTCTTGATAGGAAGTATTGAGACAAGCTCGCAGCAGCCCTAGTGCTGTAAACGAGAGAGTTCCTACTAACAGGTCCTGTTTCAGATACAGATCTACTATCTACTAACAAAATTATGTCACTGACAGCATCTCTTTCATACTCATTGACCATTAATTTCCCTCCGGATCTTGCCGTAGCTTTCCAATTAACTTTCTTCATTGCATCACCTGGGACATATTCTCTGAGATTATAAAAATTTGAACCTTCACCTGGGTTTCTAATATTTACAGCCCCAGTGAAAATCTTAGGGACTCTACTCTTAATTAATGCATCTTTGATATCTTCCATTTTTGGGAATACTAAGAAATCATCATAGAGATGAATCTCTCTTTCATTATGAAATAGACCAAATGTGTCTTGAATTCTTATACATACAGGTCCTATTGTATAGAAACCCCTCAGAGGTGCTTCAATCGTATATGCTATCTCAGTTTCTCTTTGTGGCCCTAATTCCATTAGGACATAATTTGCTCCTTTCTTTATTCTCATTACTTCGGGTACTCGGTCTCTAACTTCCAGAACTTTGGAGAGATTTGATTTGTTCTGGATTCTTATAGACACATCTATTTCACCATCTTCAAAAACACGAGCAGAAGATAGTTTCCTTAGAGCAACAAGATTCTGTAAAGCTATTCCGCCTGTAGCATTATCGTCATCTAATCTTCTTCCCGATGACGAAACATCTGCATTGGTGGTTCTGAAAGCAGCCCACGTAAGGAATGATAGAAGAACTACGGCTACAGTTACTAATTGTTGATTTCTCAAAACTAGTCCTAGAAGATATAGAGCAATCGCTAGCGAAGCAAACATCGCTGATTTTCTACTCCATGCCATAAGCAAACCTCCTATTAGTTAGTCAGAAAAAAATCAAACAGTTGGAACTGGTACTTGTCTAAGAATGTCTGAAATCACTTGATCTGTTTCTAATCCTTTAATTTGGTGTTCAGGCTTCAAAATTAGTCTATGTGATACAGCCAAAGTAGCAACCGCTTTCACATCATCAGGAGTGACGAAGTCACGGCCTCTCATAGCAGCAGCAGCACGACTTGTCTTCAGTAATGCTTGTGAACCTCTAGGTGAAGAACCAACTAGTACACGTGGATCTTCTCTTGTTCTTGATACAATTTCTACCATGTACATCCTTACTGCTGGGTCAACATACACTTCTTCAATAGCTTGCTGCATAGCAACAACTCTTGCAGGATCTGTAATTACATCAACTTCTACAGCATCTTTCTTTCTCTCAATACGTCTTCTAAGGATCTCGTCCTCATCTGCTCTATCAGGATAACCTACGGACATCTTAAACATGAAACGGTCTAATTGAGCTTCAGGAAGTGGATATGTACCTTCTTGCTCAACAGGATTTTGTGTTGCCATTGTAAGGAAAGGTGAAGGTAATTTATGTGTAATTACACCTATGGTTACTTGCTTCTCCTGCATAGCTTCTAGCAAAGCTGCTTGCGTTTTCGGAGGCGCCCTGTTAATCTCATCAGATAGCAGAAGGTTACAGAAGATAGGTCCAGGCTTGAAACTAAACTCCCCTTTCTTTGCATCATAGATATTCGTTCCTGTAATATCTGCTGGTAGCAAATCAGGTGTAAACTGAACACGCTTGAAGTCACATCCAAGCGCATCAGCGAAAGTGTTGGTCATCAGTGTTTTTGCAAGTCCTGGATAATCTTCGAACAGAAGATTACCATTTGACAAGATATTAACCATAACATTGTCAATTACGTGGCTTTTTCCGATAATTACTTTCTGAACCTCTAGGCTAATTGCTTCTGCAATAGCTCCTACAGCTTCGAGTTTGTCACTCATCTTCTTAGAACCACGAACGCTTTCGGCTTTCTTTGCATAACCCTGATTGACCGCGTCTGCTTGCGGTTCTGCTGGTTTTTCTGCTGGTGGTGTTGCATTCATTTTATTTCTCTCCAATTTTCTAATTTGTCTTACCCCATTTCCTTATTGCTACCATAAGTTGCCTTAGTTCTTGGGGTGAGTATGTACGTGATTGGCTGTAAGCCAGTTCTACCAGCCGAGGGTCGCCTATCATTGCTTGAACCTCTGCTGGGGGTTTTGAAGCCATTTGGTCTCTAGTCAGGTCATGATGTACTCTGACTTTAGTGAATAAAGACTGTTTAACCCTAAGCCTGTAGGTGCTTGGATCTAATTTTTTAGGCCTTTGATTAAATCTAGTTAAGTCGAAAATATGTCTCCAGTTTTCTTTTTCAGGTATTACCATCATTGAAACAAGTAGTAGTAAACCTACGTTTAGAACGACTAGCCACTTCAAGAAAGTATTCGAGGTAAGTAACACTACTGTTGACATTCCAGCTACGAATGGGGCAGAGATAGTTCCAGTCACGTGCCTACTTTCATCAAACACTATGCGGAAATTAGAATTGTCTTGCCTTATTTGGCTAGATAGTTGAGTATTATCAAACTCCATCATTGAGTGAACTAACATTTGGAAGTAAACACTATTTCCATTCCAGTCATTATTGTCGTTAATTTCATTCATCCAACATTTCGATTCCACTATTCCTTCACAAGAACTTCTCATACCTTCAAGTGCTGCGGTATCAAAATCCCACAATTTATTTGAGAAGGCTTCATCATCTGAAACAAATACAATACTACCAGTGACGTCAATTTCTTCTAAACCTCCGAATCCTCCACTGCCTCTTACTTTGTCATAGACTGAAATTCCTGGATAGTCAATTCTAACCATCAGAGCCAAGTCTCCAGGTGCAGGGTTTCTTGCATCGCTGGAATCACCGTTGCCAATAATATCGATAAAAGCAGAGGACGAAGCAGTAGCTAAGATATTAACATCTCTTTGTTTTTCTGAATTACTTTGAGGTAGATCTTCTGCTGTAGGTTCAAATCTTATTCCAGTAGGTGACCTAAACATGACTGGAATCCTACATGATTGAGAGACGTCATTATTAGAAATCTGGAAATCTGAGCAACCCTTTCTGGCTGCACCTGCTGCCATTTCGTTAACATCATCTACAACAGATGCAACGCTCCAAACATTCTGCCACACAGGATCTTTTACTGTATCGTCCTCATTATATTCCAACCAATGTTGATTTTGATCCAAAAGAGGTTTATCGAAATATGATATACCAAATTTTGCTGCTAGTCTATTTGCATTTGTATTATCTGCAGCCACTATTACTTTCCCACCTTTTTCCGTAACAAAGTCATAAATGGCATCAGCTGCAGTTTCATCAATTGGTTTTTCAGGAGAAACAATTACTAACATAGTTCTATGTGGATCTTTCCAATCATTTACTAACATTGGAGTAGACATAGTATTAGCAGTAAAATAACCTAAATCGTTGCTATCGTCGGTACATCCCTCTAGATTATCTCCAAGATCACATCTCATTTCACTGAGTTGTGCCAAGCTGTCTTTTTCATATGCTGAGTATGAGGTATCTTTTCCTATAACCATCAACATGGGTGCAAGTAGAAGCAAAACTACTGTTATCGCTATTGACCCAATAACTATGGTGTTGAAATCAAAATCAAATCTATTATCTCCTTCTTCTGTCAAAATAATCAAATCCATTTTTTGATATAGAACATAGCCAAGGCTTACAACTGTTCAAGCCAGCGATGAATCGCAGTTATATGTTGCTGCTATTAGTTCAGGTAGATTAGATTTAATTCAGTTAATAGGTGTTTTTTTAACACCCTTTCAGTAACCCTTTTTTCTTGATAAATTAACATCTTCTCTGATTATTATTAATGTAAAATAGTGCTAAACAGGTTGAAAGCATAATTGCCATTATTCCTGCTGATGGAAGATTTGTATCGACTACCTCGGTTATGCTTTCTCCTTCATCTGAATCTTCCTCATTTTCTGCCGGCTTCGAGAGAGGTGGTTCAACAGTTACTGATGTCTCATCTTCTGAAATCTTCGAGGAGCCAGCATTCATTGCACCATTTGAATGAACAGTAATTTCTAATTTACAGTTCTTCCTAGGATGACTCTGTGATGCAGTAATTTTTAAATCTGCATTAGCGGATTTATCTTTTTCTAGATCGGTAATTAGTAATTTGTCTAACCCATTATCCAAAGTCATAAGAGGGCAATTATCAGATAAATCAATTTCTCCAACTTTATCTTTAATATTGCCATTGTTTGTTACAGTAACTCTCAATATCATGTCAGTGCCAGCATTCATAGGTCCAACCGGGTCATCTATATCTACGGAAATTGAGTATATAGTTGGTATCTTCAAGTCTGCCATTGCTTCTTGATTCTCAGGTATTAGGACCTGAACTCCAGCTCTTGTAACCAAACTCGCAGTAATTTTCATTTCCTCTTCTGCATTAGCTGCAAAATTATAAACATCAATATCTTCTATAACTAGAGAAAAGGTTTCATTTTCTCCTGCCTGTATTTTTTCAGATTCGGGTCCATCTTCTACTCCGTCAAAAGGTACTTCATATGTGAAACTAACTTCAATCTCAAACATTTGAGTGTTATGAACATAGAACTCAATTACTCTTTCTCCATCTTCATTGATTAGAAATGGGTTGCTATCATCATCTCCAATATATTTTATTCCCAATTCCCAATTTCCTAATTCTGGTTGTTCTTGTGCAGAACTAATTACGATGAAATTTGTCATTATAAACAAACTGATGACGATACAGATAAGTTTGTTCATATTACTCACTCATTAACTCCTTACAGGCTCTCTTTGTTAATACCTTCACCATTTTTCTTCTATATGATGGCGTATACCATGTATTTGGAACCGGTTTAACTGCCTTTCTAATTTTTTCTGAAAGAAGTTTGACACTTCTTTCACCATCCCAGTTTTCTACTAATTCCATAGCCAAATCTTCATGATATCCAGGAATAGATTCTAGGCCAGTAGTGGCAATTCTTAATTTTTCTAATTTCCCATTTTTCTTCTTCCAGAGCACGGCAACACCGGCTTCTGGAAAGTCCCAAGATTCTCTTTGCCGTAATTTCTGGTAATCACCTGACCAATCTGAAATATCTTTAGGTATCGTAATATGGGTCAATAATTCACCAGGTAATAGTTTATTTTTTTTCATTCCATCTAACTCGAAAAAATCACTCAGTTCCATTTCTCTTTTCCCTGAAGTTGAAATAAGGTGCACTTTAGCCTTCATACACATCAGAACGGGTGCTAAATCTGCTTGATATGTAGCTACACATAATGTATTCTGATTTGGTATCACTCTGCAGTCCGCACCGGTGCCACAATCACATTTATGGCACCAATCTATTGTTTCTCGCCACTCTTCTGTTTGGTTATACCAGTAGCACCTTGTATCCAGACAAATGTTTCCTCCAACTGTTCCTGACCTTCTAATCATTATGCTAGCTATAGAACTAGCAGATTTTGCTAGTACTGGGTGAGTAAACTCTGAATCAACCAAATCTTGCAGTCTAACCATTGCGCCAATATTAGTTTCTGTAAGTTCGGTTAATTGTGAGATGTTTGCTAAAGAAATAACGTTCTTTTTGGGATTAAGATGCCACTTATAATTTGGAATTAAATCAGTTCCGCCTGAAATCCAATCAAAATCTTCTTCTTTTGATTGTATCTCTTGAGCAATTTCTATCGCTTCATCAACAGTAGTTGGAGAATGAAGTTTGAATGGAGGCATTTTCATTTTCATGCCTCCCTTTTTCTTCTTTCAGTATGAATCCAAGCACTTCCCGCTAATCTCGGATTTTCTAAATATTCTTCAGAAGGAATAACTGTTACTTCCCAACTTTCATCAACTTCATCTGGAGGAATTGTTGGATCCATGCCAAATAATGCACCATTATGATATGGCTCAATTTTAGATGACAATCTCCTTTCTTTATCTCTTATTGAGTGTTCTTTTGCCCTTTTGTCAAGTACTTCTTGTAATTTTGAATGTTTTAAAGTAGGTACAGGCAAATCACAAGGATCCTCAATCTTTAATTTTCTACATTTTCTTTCTATATTTTTGTATAATCTATCTGGAGTGATTGGTAACTCATTTGTTCTCACTCCAATTGCATCATAAACTGCATTACATACAGCCGGCAAAATAGGCAATAATGGGCCTTCACCTGCTTCTTTAGCACCAAATGGGCCTTCTGGATCATTTGATTCCACAATGATAGGTGTGACGTGCGGCATTTCATGTACACTAGGTATCTTATAGTCTAGTAGATCTGTATTCATTAGATTTCCAGTTCTACCATATCTCATTTCTTCAGAGAGGACTTGTCCCATTCCCATGTGACATGAACCTATTATCTGCCCTTTGACTGCAAGTGGATTGAGTGCCTTGCCACAATCATGAGCTGCCCAAACTTTCTCTACTTTTGTTTGACCTGTTTCAACATCAACTTTTACTTCTGCTACATAAGCTGAAAATGAATATGCTGGTGCTAAACCAGCAGCTGCACCTTTGTGTGCTCTACCCATTGGAGGAGTTCTATAGGCTCCTGAGGCAACCAAGGCTCCTCTTTCTTCCTGGGCTTTATGTAAAGCCTCTAGATAAGAAACACCGATTGCAGGATCATCTTTTCTAAAAATTCTACGATCCCCAATTACTAATTTTTCTATTGGTGCTTTGGTAATGTCTGAAGTTGCCTGTAGTAAATCCTGCCTGATTTCCATAGCAGCAGAAATTGCGGCATTTGCATTCATGAATGTAACTCTTGATGAATAAGAACCTAAATCAACAGGAGAAGTATCTGTTTCTCTAGATTTTACCCTAATCATATCCAATGGTAATCCTAGAACCTCAGCTACTGACTGAGCTACAACAGTATCTGAACCTTGGCCAATATCAGCAGCTCCTGTGTGTACAGTTACTCCGCCATCCATATCAATTTTCAGATGAACGGTGGCATGGGGGAACTTGTTCGGGTCCCAATGAATCGGAAGTCCACTACCTGAAATGAAGAATCCACAACCTATTCCAATCCCATGTCCTAGAGGCATTTTTCTGAATTTATCTTTCCACCCCGATTCTTGCATCACTCTTTCTAAACATTCTCTCATTCCTATACTGGTTACTCTGAATCCAGTAATTGTTGCAGAATGAGGTGGCAATAAATTGGCTAATCTGAAAGATATTGGGTCAACTTGTAATTGTTCAGAGAGGTCATCTATGCCTACTTCTACAGCACATCGAGAATTAACTGCGCCATGCCCCCTCATGGCACCACTAGCAGGCTTATTTGTCCAAACTCTTGCTCCCGTGTAGTGAAATGCCCCAATTTCGTAAGGAGCAGTGTGTAGGACTCCATTGTAATATGTGGTGACGTGGCCAAAAGATGCAAAAGCACCTCCATCAATTAGTGCATCGGTTTCAATCCCACACAGTCTTCCTTCACTATCGGCATGTAGATTCATCTCAATGTGAGATGGGTGCCTACCTCTATTTATCCAATAAACTTCTTCTCTGTCAAATGTTATTCTAACAGGTCTCCCTGATTTCCGAGCCAATATCGATGCGCACATTTCATGTGGAAATGGATCTGATTTTCCTCCAAACCCTCCTCCTACAAAAGTTCGATGAACATTTATTTGATGCATAGGAATTTCTAACACATCTGCTAATGCTCTGTGGACATAATGAGGCACTTGTTGTGGAGTGTAAAGCGTCAATCTTCCAGAAGGATCCCAATCAGCAACAACAGCATGGGGTTCGGTAGCAGCGTGATTTACTCCATTGAAAAACCAATTTTTTTTATGACTGGCTATAGAATTCTTCTCCATGGATTTAATGTTTCCAAATTCCTGAAACACCCTTTTCTGTATATTTGCTTCTCCAATATGATATTCGCCTCTGTCGTGAATTGGCTCTTTAGAGTCTTTCAATCCATCTTTCATGTCGTGAATAGAATCTAGAATTTCATATTCAATTTTCATTAATCTGACAGCTTCTAATGCTGTAGCTTCGTCCTCTGCTGCTACACAAGCAATTAGATCTCCAATATGTCTGACTCTATCGACAGCCATTGCATGTTCATCTTTGGTTACTGGTAGAACTCCAAATTTATTTTTTGCGTCGTCTCCAGTGGCAATTGAAACAACTCCTGGCAATTTTAATGACTCTGATAAATCGATAGATAATATTCGTGCATAATGATGTGGTGATCGAACAATTTTCCCAATCAGCTCATTTGGTAATCTTATATCATCACCATATTTTGCTCTTCCTGTCACCTTCCAATTACTATCCACTAGAGATGTAGGTTTTCCAACAACTCTTCCAGTAATCAGTTCATCATGTCTATGATCTCCCCAAGGTTGCTTTTTTTCACCTCCTTGACTTTCTGGGATCATTTTTTCATCTCTAGGTTCACTAAATGAATTCTTACCACCGGAACCCGGTCTGGAGAAAGAAATTTTTCCTGGTTGTTGTCGGTAACCAACCATTTCCTTCTTTTCATCTTCGGACATTTAGATACCTCAATTTTCAAATCCGGGATTAGGGTTACTCTTAGGGTCAGTTGTATTGTCAATATTTTTCCCAGCGACTAATAATTCACTGGCTGCTCTAACTGATTCAATGATTTGTTGGTATCCCGTACATCTACATAAATTTCCTTCTATTGCAGTTTTAATCTCAGAATCATTTGGTGTTGAATTTTCTTCTAATAATGATGAAATTACTACTAAGAAACCGGGTGTACAAAAACCACATTGACTCCCTCCATATTCACTAAACATTTCTTGAATAGGATGCAGATGGTGGCCATCTGCCAAACCTTCTACTGTGGTAATCTCACAATCTTTAACTTCTTGAGCTAAAACTAGACAGGATAGTTTCGGCTTACCATCAACTAATACTGAACAACAGCCACATGTACCCATATCACAACCTCTCTTAACTCCCAAAGTTCCTACTTGATCTCTTAAGACATCTAGAAGTATTGCATTGCTCTCAACATGCTTAGAAATTTCTTTACCATTTACTTTCGCTTTCCATGGTATTTTTTCAGGACCTGGAAGCATTGGTAGGCGTATGACACTCATGCTAACATCCTCACCACACGGGCTCTCCATTTGAGCATTCGGATTGATACTCTCTTCTTATTCTAAATCTTTCATTACTTTATTCATAATTTCAACTTCAGCTCTTCTTATGTGCTCACCATAAGTACTTCTTGCCATATTCATCTCATCAGCTAGTTGTTTCAGAGTCACATTTCTATCAATACGGTAGAATCCTTTTCTCATCGCGTGCTGCAAAACTTCTATTTGTCTATCCGTTAAAATTGATTCCCAAATACTTCCATTCTCTTCTTTTTGAAATGTTTGAACTGAGATATTATCTGGTGGTAGAACCATCCTAATTAGTTTGATGAATCTACTTACAGAATTCGATAGACCCGAGATTCTTAATTCCATGCCCTTTTCCTCGGAGATTCCATAGGGAGGATGTATGTGTATGTTTGATAATTCAATTGCCGAAATTGCTAATGGATGAGTGCATAACAAACTTACTAATACCCCATCATCATTTTCCTCATGTACTTCTATTAACTTGAAATTTTCCAAATTAGAAATTTTTTCAATTCCTTGTCCCTGTTTTAATTTTATTTCCGCCAACTGAGTGACACTTTTTTCATTAATTGCCAAATGACCTAAAATTTCCATTCTTTCACATATTTCCAGAAGCTCAGAAATTTCTTGAGCGCCTTGTAAAGATGTGGTTTTCCATCTTAATACAACTTTGCGCATAATAGATGGAATCTACTTTTACTATTGAACCCCTCGGTAATTATTAATTCCAGTATGTCTCTCGAATTTCTTGATTTGTCTCCATACATAATGTGACATCCGAGGGCCTATCTGGTTGTATTGAGTTTCCATTAAGATGGTTGATAATTGGTTCTACATTTGACTCATTCACTACTCCCCAACCAATTTGTGTACAGGGAGCAACTGGGGAAACAGGAGTAGTTCCGGAAAGTGGGTCCCAGGTATTGAATGATGGGTACCATGCTGAAAGATTAAGAGCATCTCTTATTTGTGCTTGAGAAATGTTCATGTTATCTCCATTGACTAGATAACCGCTTCTTAGATCAGGATTTGCTCCTGAAGAAAAATCTCCTGATTCAGCTCTTAAATGTTGAATTACTTTCGACAAAAGTCCTGCAGTCCTGGGTGTCGCAAATGAAGTCCCGCTGGTTTCATGATAGCCATCAATGTCATCATGATTTGGTAAAATTTGAGTCCAATCTGCAGCAATGTCAGGATATGATCCACTCATAGTTTCTTTTTGGTCATCTCCCTCTTCAGCATATCCAGAGATTCCGATGCTCCAAGGAGGTCCAGCCGTTGAGTCTTGAACTGCTGGTGAGGGGGTATTATCAGCAGCTCCTGTATGAATTTTCTTTTCTTGGACTACTGCTACTTTAGTTGCATCTTCTATACCTGGAACTGGAATCGAACCAATGGGTCCAAAACTAGTACTAATTATGTCTACTAATGGTTGATTAGCGGCTGCCAAAACAGCAGCATCACTGAACCCTTCAACAAAGAAAATAATCGCATCAGGATTAGCATCTAGTACTGCTCCAGTTACTGCAGTCCCATGTCCGTCCGAGGGATCATCAAGAATTGGTATGTCAGTATTATCATCAGGAGTAGTACCTATTATTTTCGTACCTGGGAAATATACTATATCTGTAGAATTAATTTTATCCCAACAACTTTCCTTATCTGCATCATATCTTTCTTGCCAAGTTCCAGAAAATGTTAGTTCACATGTCATTGTTACACCCAATCCTTCTAGCAACCAATCTGGATAAATTTCATTAGTTCTAAAATGGTCATGATATACATTGATTCCAGTATCTATAGGGGCAACAATTGAATAATTTCTAAATATTTCTTCGTCTTCAATCAAAGTTTCTTGAGCAGAATCGTCAGAGACACATCCGCTAAGAGATGCAGTAATCATTACGAATACTAATGATACAGCTAGTTGTTTCATTAATTAACCGAGACGCAATCTCTTTTTCAGTTCTCCGTGTGAGTGATTTTTCTATCCAATGCTAGAATTTCAGCACAGACTGCTAAACCTATTTCTTCAGGTGTTTCAGCACCAATGTCTATTCCAATAGGGCATCTAGCATTTTCGAACCATTTTTCTTTAATGTCATCCTCAATTGCTGCCTTCTTGAATGAGTTCCATTTTGAAGTTGAACCTATAGCTCCAATTCGAGGTCTTAATTTATCCTCTCGTAATTTTAGTAATCCTAATAATAATTCTTGATCAACTGACCAGTCGTGGCCTAATAGTAGGATATCAGAAAATCTTTCTAAAGATTCAGAATCTTCTGATTTAAGAAAATCATTTACATCCATTGAGATATTTTCATTAGAAAATGGATATTTCTCAGAATTAGAGTATTCTTTTCTTACATCAAATATAGAGTAATCCCATCCTAATGAATCAGCAACCAATGCAACGCATCGACCTACATGTCCACCGCCTGCAATCAAAATGTGAGGCATGGGTTCAATTATTTCGATACTCACTTCCACTTGCCCCCCACATAGGCTGTCAAGAGCTATCCCTTCTTTTCCCTTCGCATCCTTGTAAAGATAAAATGTTTCAATAATCCCTCCTTTTTTCCGATTCAGTTTTGCATCTTCATTCAATAATTTCTTCATCTTTTTCTCAATTTTTAGTTCTAAGCCTGCTCCGCCCACGGTTCCGAAATTTTGCATTCTTGAATTAATTGCCAGTTTCGCACCCGGCTTACCGGGAACACTTCCTTTCGCAGAGATTATTGTTGCTATAGCAACTCTACGTCCTTGTTTCACTTCACTTAATGCCCAAGATAAAACATGAACAGACACGTTCCTCTGAGAGGGTTCTATCCTTTTTGATTTTGCATATTCTTCTCAGGAGGTAATTACAAATTATGTTCTATGGTGATTTCTCTAAGTTTTTCTAAATCTTCGGGGAAATCTATGTTTAGATGTAAATATTCATCATTTACCTCAATTTTAATTGGTTTAATTATATCTCTAAGGGGAGTAGAAGGATTTCTTGAGAGGATTTCTTCACAATCCTTTCTAGATAATATTACAGGATGCCCACCTTTACCATTTTTACTTGGACAAGATGTTTTATCGGAATTAATTAATTTCTCAATAGTTTCATTTGAAAAACCGGGTCTATCTACAGGTACTATCAAGCATCTTTCACTTTCTAGTTCCTTTATTCCACATTGTATGCTTCCAGTTCTACCATCCTCTGGTTTCATATTAACTACTACCTTCTCGCCTAATTTTTCCATTTCAATGACTAAATCTTTCCTCGTTACGATAATTACTCTCAGATTGTTCTTTTTTAATTTCTTAATCAGAATTTCAATCAAGGACTTCCCATGAATATCGACTAGTGCCTTTGGCTCACCAAGTCTTTTACTGGCTCCAGCAGCAAGTAAAATTGCATCAATCTGATTCAAACTAACCACTGTTTCTCTTGTCTACCTGAGTTTCTAAATCTTCAACCCATTCTTCGATTCCGTCTTCCATAATTTCGTCAGAAAAGACTCCTGATTGTTTTAATTTAATTGTTGCAACAGTCAATGCTACAAATAAAATTATTACTAACACAGATAGTAAACCTATAACTAATGTCAGGTTATCAGATTCGCTACTGCTTGCTCCAATTTTTCCATCATCCATGATGTTAATGCCTACTGCAAGGTTTGTTGAGGCTTGGTCTCCAGAAAGTGCTCGTACCAGAATAACCTGTTCACCTTCAACTGTGTTGTTGGGGAGGAATTGAAGTCGATCTACAAGAAGCCCATGAGTCACCTCAAACTGCTCATTACCCACGGCGAAATCAGCTAAATCCATCCAATTATCTCTCATGTCCCAAGTTCTCCACTGTACTTTTTGAACTCCTCCTTCGAGGTTGAATACAATCGATTCTCCTTGTCCAATATGAACACGATTATCTTGACCGTAATTGCTGTCTAGTGTTACATTCAAAGACATACTTAGTTCGTAGAAGTAATTCGCCGCTTCTTCAACTGCAGGCTGGGCGTTAACGTGGCCATGACCGTATACGTTATTTTGTCTATTCTTGGGAATTAAGTCTTCAGCACAAGGCTCGTTAGCCAGCATGTAATGGCATTGTCTGTAAGTAGAAGTTTCTTGCATTATATTCCTAACATCAAAAGGACTTAGATCGGGATTGGCCTGATACATTAGAACCGCTACTCCTGCCGCTCCCGGGGTTGCCATACTTGTTCCTGAGAGTGCCACATAACCATCTCCAGTGTTTGCATCAGGGGCATTAACACTACTTCCAACGAATGCTATGTTTGGTTTGACCCTACCCTCCTCTGTGGGTCCTTGGCTGGAGTAAATCGCAATTGCAGTATTCTTGTCTAGAGATCCTACAGTGATGACATCCTCCGCACTCCCCGGAGTTCCTATTGTTGCAGTTCCACCACTGTTTCCAGCTGAAATGAACAGAGTCACCCCAGATCTCATCATTTCATTGGCCATTCTGTTGACAGACTCCTCCTCTGATGCGGTCCATTCGCTAACAAATCCACTTAGAGACCCGAGACTCATACTGGCCGCTCTGATATTGAATTCGTGTCTCTTCTCGACGGTCCATT